>ENA-ORXT01004397-ORXT01004397.1-marine-metagenome-genome-assembly--contig:-NODE-4397-length-14590-cov-3.413009_pt1 | contig 14590 bp, 8 predicted proteins | sample MGYA00237868_ERZ511482 | MGnify/ENA metagenome assembly ERZ511482 | reverse complement strand
GCCGCCCCAGACAACGAGGGTGTCTTCCAGCATACCCCGTTGCTTCAGATCTAGCAGTAGTGCCGTCATCGGTTGATCGATGTGGCGGCAGCGGTCGCGTAAACCGTGATTGAGGCTGGTGCCCCTCTCGGTGCCGTGGTCGTCCCAGCCCCAATTGTAGAGCTGCACAAAGCGAACACCAGACTCCACCAGCCGGCGGGCCAGCAGACAATCATTGGCGAAAGAGGAGCCCCCCGGTTCGCTGCCGTACAGTTCATGGATAGTGACAGGCTCTTTGCTTATGTCCATCACCTCCGGTACCGAAACCTGCATTTTGAAGGCCATTTCGTACTGACTTATGCGCGTCAGGGTTTCGGGGTCGCCCACTTGCTCATACTGCCGCTGGTTGATGTCATTTATAGCGGCAATGCTGCGGCCTCTCAGGTCTCTGCTCATTCCCTCCGGATCGCTCAGGTACAGAATCGGGTCTCCCTGCGTACGGCATTGTACGCCCTGATGAATGGACGGCAGAAAACCACTGCCCCATAACTTTTTGCCCGCACTTGGCGACTGCCCGCCGGAGGCCAGCACGATAAAACTGGGCAGATTATCGTTTTCGGAGCCCAGCCCATAGCTCACCCATGACCCAAAGGAGGGGCGGCCCACCTGCGCACTGCCGGTTTGCATCAGTAATTGCGCCGGGGCATGGTTGAACTGATCGGTGTGGACGGCCTTGAGGAAGGCCACTTCGTCCACCACCTTACTAAAGTGTGGCAGCAGATCCGACAGCCAGGCACCACTCTGCCCGTGCTGACGGAAATTAGCCTGTGGCCCCAACATCAGCGGGGTTCCCTGGATGAAGGCAAAACGCTTCCCCGCCAGCAGGGACGCCGGACACGCCTGGCCGTGCAGCTTTTCCAGCTTTGGCTTATAATCAAAGAGCTCCAGCTGAGACGGCGCACCGGCCATGTGCAGATAGATCACCCGCTTGGCGCGCGGTGCGTAACGGAGGGCCTGCCCCATCGCTTCAGGCAGTGGCCCCGCTTCTACGCCGGTCGATCCGGTACACCCCGTCAGACCAGCAAGTGCTGCGCCGCCAAGCGCCAGGGCACCATTGCGCAAAAACAACCGGCGACTGTTGAGTTGCGCGTTACGATGATGAGCTTCTTCAATAATGGTCATGGTAATTTACTTTTAAGACCACGGTGTGGTCGAACATCCTTAGCCCCCGGATGAAGGCGAGGGCGCAGCCATCACCGAAATCCGGAGACACACGAGCGCGTAGCGCGAGCTTCTCCTCCTTCCCGACCACGGAGTGGTCAAACCTCCTTAGCCCCGGATGAAGGAGAGGGCGAAGCCATCGCCGCAATCCGGGGACACACGAGCGCGAAGCGCGAGCTCCCCTTTCTCCCCTTCCCCTTTCACCCCTTACTAATAAACTCATCCAGATTAAACAGCGCATTCGCCACTACCGCAAGTGCCGCCAGTTCCGCATTCGGATGCCCGGTAAGTGCTTTGGCGGCCGCAGGGTTCTGCTGATAGTTGGCCAGGGATTCTTCGTAGAGTCGGTTCAGTACGGTATGGTCTGCTGCGTCAGGAGTGCTGAAGAGCGTCCGTTGATGAAGGAGGGAAATCCACATTTCGGGCATCTTTGCTTCGCTGATGACGGAAGAGGCAATGGCGTTGGCCGCCTCCACCACCACCGGGTCATTGAGCGTCATCAGGGCTTGCAGCGGGGTGTTGGTGATCGTTCGCCTGGAAAGGCAAAATTCCCGGTTCGGCCCGTCAAAAGTCGTGAGGAAAGGGTGGGGCACGCTGCGGCGCAGGTAAGTGTAGATCCCCCGCCGGTACCGATCCTCTCCCTCACTGGTTTTCCAGCGCATACCGCTGTAAACGACACCGTCCCAGAGGCCGTCGGGCTGGGGAGGCATCACCCCCGGGCCATACATTTTATCGCTGAGTAGTCCGGAGACGGCCAGAATCTGATCGCGCACCTCCTCGGCGCTCAGTCGTTTGCGCGGGCCACGGGCCAGTAGCTCGTTGTAAGGGTCCACAGCCAGTAGCTCCTCGCTGCTGGCGGAAGATTGTTGGTAGGTTTCCGAAGTGACCACCAGGCGGAGGAGCTGTTTGCTGCTCCAGTTCAGCTCTCCGGAAAATTGACCGGCCAGCCAGTCCAGTAGCTTTGGGTGTGAAGGATGAGCCCCCTGGCTACCGAAGTCCTCCAGAGTCGTGACGATGCCCTGGCCGAAGAGTGCGGCCCAGTAGCGGTTAACGGCCACCCGGGCGGTGAGCGGGTTAGCGGGGTCAGTGACCCATTTGGCAAAGTCAAGCCGGTCAGGCGTCTTGCCACGCTCCGCCATGGGCGGAAAGATGGGAGCAACACCTGGCATGACCGTATCTCCGGGCACGAGCCAGTTGCCGGCGGTGAAAACAGTTGTGCTGCGCTCTTGGTCTGCCGGTCGATCAATCATAACGGGGGTGCGAACGGAGTCTTTTGCTTCGAGCAATTCCTGAATGTAGGCTTCTACCTCAACGTAGCCGTCTGCTTTTGCTCCCGGTAGTGCTTCCTGGTAATGAAGGCCGTAGATGCCGGCGATTTTTGGCCCGTTGGGTCCGCTAAAGTGAAAATAAAGGGCGTGTGAGCCGTGGGTAGAAGGAATCTTAAGCTGGCGGGTGCCGAAGGGCCAGCGCCGGTCGGGCATACTCGTTTCCAGCAGCAAGGGGCCATCGGGGGCATCGATGGAAATGCGTAGTGAAACACCTTCCACCATGGCCCGGTAGGAGAGGTGAAGCGCGGCTATGCCGTCAAGCGAGCGGGCAGGAACTCCGAAAGAATCGCCGTGGTGGACGAACATAAGGTCCTCGTCTCCGCGGTCGGTGAAGATGCCTCCCCTGACCTCCGTAAACGATTCGGGGCGCAGCCGGGGCTCGCGCATCCGCAGCCGTTTTACCCAACTTTGGACCTGCGATCGCGCCTCCTGTTGCTCATGTTCTCGTACCCAATCCGTTAGCTTTTTCACCTTCTCCTCTTCCGTAGGAAAGTAGGTGATCAGATTGGGCGCTTCTGAGACGTGGTCATGGTCCGTACTCTGATTGAAGAAGGCATAGCTACGATAATATTCTTCGTGCCGAAGCGGGTCATAAGGATGGCCGTGGCACTGTACGCAGGCCATCGAGGTGCCCAGCCAAACTTCCCAGCTGGTGGCTACCCGGTCCATAATGGTGATGTTACGGTACTCTTCGTTGGAGGTGCCGCCCTCATCATTGCTCAGCGTATTGCGGTGGAAGGCCGTAGCCAGATACTGATCCGGAGTTGCCTCGGGCAGCAAATCTCCGGCGAGTTGCTGAACGGTGAATTCATCGTAGGGCATGTCCTCATTGTACGCGCGGATCACCCAATCGCGCCAGGGCCAGATCGTTCGATTCGGGTCCCGCTCGTAGCCCCGGGAGTCAGCATAACGGGCCAGGTCGAGCCATTTACTGGCCCAGTGCTCTCCGTAGGCAGGACTTTCCAACAGCGCATCAACGGCTTCTTCATAGGCCTCCGGCCGATCGTCTTTCAGAAAGGATGACATCATTTTCTGGCTGGGGGGCAGCCCCGTCAGATCAAAGCTTAGCCGGCGGAGGAGGTCGCGTTTTTGGGCGCGGGGCGCAGGTGCAACGGACCCCAACTGTCGCTCCGCGCCAGCCCCCGAAGGGGGAGGGTTTTGGAGCCGGGAAAGGACAAAGGCATCGATTGGATGATTAGTTTCAGGAACAGAAACAGGTACTTCCACTGCTTCGACGGGCAAATACGCCCAGTGCTCCTCCCACTCTGCCCCCTGGCCAATCCATTCTTCGATCAGGGCCGTTTCTTCCGCTGTGAGTGGAGCGTGCTCCAGCGGCATTCGTAGTTCGGGATTGTCGTGTTTGATCCGGACCACTATCTCACTCTTCGCCGGTCGGCCGGGTACAATGGCAAATTTTCCACTACTAGTCTCCCCTAATGCATCCTCCCGGAACACAAGCCCGAACCCGCCGGATTGCTTCACCCCACCATGACAGGCAATGCACTTCGCGTTGAAGATCGGGCGGATGCTGTCGTTATAACTGATGGGGTCTTCGTTGCCGCACCCCCCCACTATCAGCCATAAGACCAGCAGAATGGGGACAGGTGAAAAGCGGAGGATTCGCTGCATTATTCGGGCTAGTTTTCTCAGGGCAGCTGCGCGGTGAGCTTGCGATTGCCCTGGGTTTTTTCGGTAAACCGCTCCCCAATATAAGGACTTTACCTACCTTAACCGACCATGAAGTTTTGTTCCAGCTGTGGTTCTGCCAACATTTCCCTTCGCATACCCGAAGGCGACAACCGTGAACGGTTCGTTTGTCCGGATTGCAGCACCATCCACTACAAGAACCCAAACATCGTATCGGGCTGCCTGCCCGTTTGGGAAGACAAAGTCCTTCTCTGCCGCCGCGCCATCGAACCGGCGCACGGCCTGTGGAACATCCCCAGCGGCTACCTCGAAAACGGAGAATCCGTCGCCGACGGTGCCCGCCGGGAAGTGTGGGAAGAAGCCATCGCCCGGGTAGAGATTGATTACCTCATCACGCTTTATAATCTTCCGAAGATCAACCAGATCTACCTGCAGTTCGTTGGCCAACTCGTTGATGGTAAGTTTGGCGTAGGAGAGGAGAGCCTGGAGTGTCAACTCTTTGCCGAAGCTGAAATTCCCTGGGACGAGATGGCCTTTACGTCTTCCACCTTTACCATCAGAATGCACTTCGATAATCAGCGGAGGGGGGTGAAGACATTACACCGGGCGGATTATCCGGCGGTGTAGGACCAGGGCCAGGAATATTTCTTTATTCAAGATCCCCGAATTCCACCAACTCATAGGCCGGAGAGCTTTCGAATTGTTGCTTGAGGATGCTCAGGTGCCCGGCTCCGAATAAGACCATAATCCGGTCGTCCGGCGAAGTCGTTGATTTACGGATGTTGCGGTAGATGCGAAGGTTCCTGCTGTACCACCAGATGGCGAGGGCGTCGACTTCTTCGTCGCTTTCAAATTCCAGGTAATGGCCGTGGCCGCGACGGACCCGGTGGTCTTCGTTCAGGTATTTGAATATGTCGAGCAGATGGGAATTGGCCTGTAATTTGTCTTCCAGCTTATACAGCTGGAAGTATCGATGGTTGAGGGTGGTATCATAGTCGGGGTCCGCTGATGGGGCCAAAATACTTATCCTGGAGAATCTCTCCAGTTTGGTGGAGCGGCTGCCCGATACTCATTTCTGCCGCATCCATCGCAGCCACTTCGTAGCCCTGAAGAAGGTTGACTTCGTCGAGCGCCGCAGGGTAGTACTCGGTGAAGTGTGGCTTCCGGTCAGCGATGGTTACCGGGATGCTTTTTTTGCGGCTTTTAACCGGAGGTGAGATTGGGCGGAGGAGCTCCAGCTCCGACCGCGAACGGGGCCGTGGTCACTGAGCCTGCCGAATGTGCAGGCGCCCGGAGCGTGTATGCGCAGCAGTGTTGGCTGTACACAGTCAAAGTCGCTTCACTCCCTTACCTGAGTCGGAGCAGGAGCTCCTCTTCCCAATGCCCCGGCTCGACGCACAGCGTCCTGACCATCACCGTACCGTAAACACCACCGACTTCAAATCCTTTAACCGGCTACTGTTGCCCACCATGATTTCGAACTCACCCGGCTCAACGGTCCACTCCATGTTGATGTCTAGAAGCTCCAGTTCCTGCTGGCCGAGTTCAAAGGTGACGGTCTTGCTTTCTTCGGGTTCGAGGTAGATTTTTTCGAAGCCTTTGAGCTCCCGTACGGGGCGGGTGACGGAGCTGAAGCGGTCGCGGATGTATAGTTGCACTACCTCAGAACCGGCGCGGGTACCGTTGTTGGTAACGGTGACCTTCACGTTAGCGTCTTCCCCGAGGCTGATGCTGGCGGCGGAGAGGGTGGGCGGAGAGATGTCAAAAGTCGTGTAGCTCAGCCCGTAGCCGAAGGGCCAGGCGGCGGAGACATCATCGAAGAGGTAGCCCCGGCGTGCCGTAGGCTTATAGTTGTAGTAGGCCGGGATGTGGCCGACGGATCTGGGGAGGCTGATGGGGAGTTTCCCTCCGGGAGCAATCTTGCCAAAGAGCACATCAGCAACACTGTTCCCGGTTTCCTGACCGAGGTAAAAACACTGAAAGACGGCGGCGGATTTCTCCACCAGGTTGGCAATGTCCAGTGGGCGACCACCAAAAACCAGCCCGACGATGGGCTTACCGGTTTCGGCCAGTTCGTCGATGAGTTCATTCTGGAGGCCAGCCATTTCCAGTGTCGGGCGGTCTCCCCAATGGCCTTCAGCCCAGGCTTCGCGGCTGGTGAGTTCGTTGCCGCCTACGGCGAGGACGATCACGTCCGCCCGGCGTACCGCCCGGGCAGCAGCCTTGATTCTCAGCCGGTCCTCACTTTCCGGAATGGCGACGACGGGGTCTTTATACCAGCTGCCGGGTTCTACTACGCGGGCACCTTCGGCGTAGATGAGGTTGACGGAGTCAGCGCCGAGGGCATTTTCCAGTCCGTCTTTGATGGTCACAAAGTGGTCGGGCATGTCGGAGTAGCCTCCGAGCAGCACCTTGTCGGCATTGGGGCCAACAACGGCGATGGTTTTGATCTTGTCGCCGAAGGGCAGGGTGCCGTCGTTGGTAAGCAGAATCATACCGTCGGCACCGGCTTTACGGACGAGGGTGTCGTCTTCTGCCGTATTGTTCAGGACGCCAGCGGGGTCAGTGTAGGGGTTTTCGAAGAGGCCCCGGTCGAACTTTTGCTGAAGGATGCGACCTACAGCCTGGTCCAGAATGGCTTCATCGAGGGTGCCGTCGTTGACGGCTTCAATGAGTGCGGGGAAGGCTTCCCGGTCGGGGAGCTCGATGTCAACACCGGAGGAGATGGCCAGCACGGCGGCGGCTTTCCAGTTGAGGGCTACGGCGTGGCGGTCAGTGAGTTCGCGGACGGCAAAGTAATCTGAGACGACGGCGCCTTTATAGCCCCAGGTGTCCCGCAATAGTGTATTCAGCATCCAGCCGTTGGCGTGGCTGGGGATTCCGTTGACTTCGTTGTAGCTCGCCATGATGTTGCGCACGTTGCCCTTATCGACAATGTGTCGAAAAGGGTAGAGGAAAACCTCGCGGAGGGTTCTTTCGGAGATGTTGGCCGGGGCAATGTTGTTGCCACCTTCGGGTTCGCCGTGGCCGGCCATGTGTTTGAGGGTGGCGAAGACTTCGCCTTCGTCCCACTTCTCATCATCACCCTGAAAGCCGAGTACGGCCTGGAGGCCGATCTCAGCGGCCAGGAAGGGATCTTCGCCCAGGGTTTCTTCCACCCGGCCCCAGCGGGGGTCACGGGAGACGTCTACTACGGGGGTAAGGACGACGTGCCCGCCGCGGCTCGCTGTTTGCCGGGCAGCGGTGGCGTAGAGCTGGCGGGTAAGGTCGCGGTTAAAGGTGGCAGCAACGGAGATCGGCTGCCCCCAGCTGGTGGCGTTGAGCGCGGCCAGGCCATGCAGGCTTTCTTCGTGGTTCAGAGCGGGAATGCCGAGGCGGGTGTTTTCCAGAAGCCACTTTTGTATAGCGTTGGTAAATTCGACTTCGTTAGCCCCGGTGCGGCCGATGGCCGGAGGCCCCGCCAGCTCGCTTGGGCGTGTGATGTGGCCGATGCCATGCGGCATGACGGCAGAAGCACTATCTGCATTGAAGCTGAAATCTTTGTTATAGAATCGTCTTTTGTCTTGCCAAACGGCGGTGACCTGGGCTACCTTCTCCTCTACGGTCATCCGACCAATGAGGTCTTCGATCCGGTCTTTGGTGGGTTGGCTGGCGTCTTTGTAAATGGCTTTTGTGAGCGATTCTCCAGCAGCGGGAGCGGACGTTTCAGTGGTGGTCGTCTCGTTGGTATCTCCGCCACATCCGTCGAGCGCTGCCAGAAAGGGTAGCATTAGAAAAAGTAGAAAGCGCATGATGATGCTTTAGTGTCAGTATGAACCCAAAATAGAATCTTAGCGGTAAAATACGGGAGTTTGGGCTAACCTTGCTCCATTAGCGCACATTGCACCCTGCGTTTGCGCCCTGAAAACGATTGTTGTCCGAAAAAACTTCTGAAGAAGCGGAGGCGAGAGGTGCAAACGTTCATTTTGTCCCTGATTTTGGGTCTTTTCACTGGTTTTTATCGGCGGGCTTAATGTGTGTATGACCAAATGGACAAGCAATTGCCATATGAACATTGATCCGCAAGAATTTCAGCATTCAGTGCAATACAGCCTGTATGCTGTCCGCTGAATGCTAGCCAGGGAGTTCTGACACGTTGAATCAGCTCGTTAGTGCATTTGGTTACACACAGCTGAATCGCCTGGCGCATTGCACAAACAAAGACGAATCATTACCTTAGAGCCTGATAAACCCCTACCTGATTAAACACCTGTTATCAATGATAAAGTCATTATTGCCTGTCCTCTTTTTACTGGCTGGCCCCTCGCTGTTTGCACAGCAATCTCCAACAGATTTACTAAACGATTACTACACAAACTACTTCCCTGAGAAGGTGTTTGTTCACACTGACAAATCCGTTTACGCAGGCGGAGAAACCATTTGGGCGGCCGTTTACCTGGTTGATGGCCGGTATCACCTTCCGGACAGCGTCAGTAAGACCATTTACCTGGAACTTTACGACCCGGAAGGAGAAAGGATAACTCAGAAGCGGATTTATGCTTTCGATGGCCATACTTCAGGAAATATTTCGCTTCCCGCCAGTATTGTGCCGGGCAATTACCAGTTAACTGCTTACACGAATTATCAACGTAATAGTGGGGTCAATACGCTGTTTCGGAAAACCATTGAAATCGTTGGAGGTCTGAAGGAAAGTGGCGGTGTTGCCGCTGCGCCGGAGGGGGATTTACCAATCAATGAACCGACGGTCGTGACCGCCAAACCTACCCTTCGGTTTTTTCCCGAAGGAGGGGACTGCGTAAGCGGCCTTCCCTGCCGGGTAGCTCTTGTGGCCGCCGGGGCCGGGGGTGGGGCAATGAGCATTGAGGGTAACCTCCTTGGGGGCGACGGAAAGGTCATCAAGGCGATAAGCACGGAAGCTAGCGGGATCGGTACGTTCACTTACATCCCCGTGGCTGGGGAAAGCTACCGCCTTGTCACCAAAGGAGAAGACTACGAACTACCAATGGCCCTTACCAGCGGTATTCACCTGGGAATTGACGTTGGTCAGGATACGGTGAAGATAAACCTGGCCACAAATACTGAGACCGGATTGGAGGGAGCCAGGCTACTTCTCCACTTACGGGGTGTTAACATTTTTGAGCCGGTGATTCCGGAAGCATCGACGGAGGTTAATTTTCTGCTGCCCGTTCCAGCACTACCCGCCGGCGTCATTGTGGCTACTGTTTTTGATGCTACCGGCGAGCCGGTTGCCGAACGGGTATTTTTTGTTTCGCCCGCGCGTAGTGAGCTTTTCGTGCAGGCTTCCGCAAAAGAATACGGCCTGCGGGCACCCGGTAAAATTCAGCTGGCGGCTCCTTACCGGGATGCTGCTGAAGACAGCCTGGCCAGTTCCCGCATCAGCCTGAGCATTCTGCCCCAGGCGTCGACGGGCGGGCCGGAGGGCGACGATATACGGACCTGGCTATTGCTCAACAGTGACCTCGACCGGCCAGTGCAGAATGCTCCTGAGCTCATTTTTGCGGGGGAGGATGCCGGGCGTGTTCGCCGGGTGGATGATTTTCTGCTCACCCGAGCCTGGCGGCGTTTCCGGTGGCCGGATCTGGGCTTATTAGATAACTGGAAGCCTGAATTCCTACTGGAGCCTGGTCTCTACCTGCGTGGCCGAATGACAAAACTGGAGAATGAAAACGCCGCCCGCCCCGGTAAACTCTTCCTGACCCGGATGGAAAATGGCTTCACGGCTCAGACCATGAGCGATGAGGAAGGCTACTTTGCCTTCGGTCCCATCGTTGCCTTTGATACCTTCCCCGTGATGATCCAGGGAAGGTTCAAATTTGGTAAGAAGAACCGGGATAACCCCGACATCAGCCTGGAGGATAACAGTAATGTGACCCTGAAGCGGGTTGCGCTTGATCCGGTGAAGCTGCCCCTTCTTTCAGCTCTTGATATTCGTCCTCCCGCCATGAAGGAAGAGGAGGTTGTGGAAGAGGAAGAGGACTACGCCGAGATCAGCCGCAAAGCCCTGACCGTTGCCCGGACCTACGATTCACTGATCATTGACCTGGACGTAGTGGACATTACCGCCGCCCGGATCGATAAGGAAGAGGAGGTCAGGCGGGATCGTTCTAAGCTGTACGGTGGTCAGCCGGATACCCGGATACTGGTGGCGGATAATCCCCGGATCAATACTGCCGTGAATATTCTTGACCTCTTGAGGGGCCTGCCTGGTATACAGCTAACGAAAAACGCGGATAATGAGGACATCGTAGTGATCAGGGGCAACAGTGGTATTGACGGCCCCGTTGAACCGCTTTATTTTTTGGATGGGGTGGAAACCCGTTTCGAGCGATTGGTCAATATGCCGGTTCGAATTATCGAATTCATTGATGTGGTGAAGGGCCCACGGGCAGTAGGTCTTGGTGCGCCTCCCACCGGTGACGCTATTGTGGCCTACACCTACCAGGATGCGCGTGGCCGGCTTCAGTAAGCGGGTCTACTGGAAACGGAGCTTCAGGGCTATCAGAAAGTCAGAGAATTCGCCACCTTCGACGCCAGCCTCCCCGACAACCGCAATCGACCCGACCTGAGAACGACCCTGCACTGGGCCGCTAACCTGCGCACGGATAAGCGGGGTCGGGTGGACGTGGATTTCGTTACTTCCGATCAGCGGGGGCTCTTCCTGGTCATTGCCCAGGGGCTGCGTAAGGACGGGACGCCCTTTTTTGGTAGTTGTGAATTTAGGGTGGGGGAGGAGTAGGGATGGTTTGACTCCCTAAATGAAGGCTGGATTGTAGAGTCGGCGAGTACAGCGTAACGTAAGTTCTCCGATGTTTTGAGAGCCCCTCGGCTCGCTGCTCTCGCTCGGGGTTTACTCGGGGACCGGCGATCTGGTTCAAGGCCGTCCGCGCGGACCCCACTGAGCTTGCCGAATGTGTTGCGCGCGGACGGCCAGCTCTCTAAAGGACCGGTCCCCGAGTAAGCCCTGAGCGTAATTTGACCGAAGGGAAAAGGAAGCCGAAGGGTGCACCGAGGGGCTCAAATATCTTGTAATTCGTATTAGGATGTTCTTCTTCATTTCTAAAATGGTACCTCCGGAATCACTGATAGAACACTTAGTATCTACAAGCCCGCCAACGTCTCAAAGAGCTCCCCATTAGCAATCAATGCCCCTTCTTCCATGATCAGGAAAATGTCTTGTTCACGTCCTGTGGCCAGGTACTTCCGTTCGGCTGAGTAAAGCTTTGGGCTAACGCCGTCCGCTTTCATTCGGGCAAACATTTCCTGTGGAGGTAAATCAGTAACGGTAAAGTCAATACTCGTTTGCCCATCCAGCAAAATGCCGCGCATCTCGATCTTATCTGGCCCCGTTTTGTAGGTTCTCAGGTCTTTGGGGCGTCGATGCACCAGGTATTCGATCTTTTCGATGACACCGGAAAATACGATTTGGGAAAATTGGAGGATGAATCCGTCCGCCCGTCCGGGGTGTTCTACCTTCATTTTGTGCCAGCTTCCGGCATCAATTCCGTTAACGCTGAGGAACTTGACGAATTGATCTCTTACCTCCTCCAGTTCGCTTTTGCGCAGTCTTCTGAATTTCGTTTCTTTCATGGTTTGCCAAACAACCCCACCTTTGTGTAGTTTTGCGGTCAGGAGATAATTTTTATTTCCTACGGACTAATACAGTTAAAGCATGTTTGATATCCCTGATTTTGGTAGCGGTGCCGTTTGGCTTTCTTTGCTTACCCTTACTTTTCTTGAAATTGTTCTTGGCATCGATAATATCATATTCATCTCGATTGCTTCGGACAAGCTGAAGTCTGATGCCGATCGGAAACGAGCGACCAACATCGGTCTCATTCTGGCCATGGTTTTGCGGATCGTATTGCTCTTTGGGGTGTCCATCCTGGTGGCGATGGAAGATCCCTGGTTTACCTTCGACTGGGGCTGGGCAGCTGGCGGTTTCAGCGGGCAAAGCCTGATCCTGATCGCCGGTGGTATCTTTCTGTTGTATAAGTCTACCTCAGAGATTCGGCACAAGCTGGAAGGGGAAGAGGATCACGCAGGTGCCGGTGGCAAGGGCGGAGCCACGCTAACGTCCGTAATCGTTCAGATAACGATCATCAACATCGTCTTCAGTTTTGATTCTATCCTTACGGCAGTGGGCATGACGAACGGCCTCTACGGTGCCCTGGTCGTGATGATCATCGCCGTTGTTGTCTCCGTATTGATCATGATGCTCTTCGCCGTTCCCGTTGGGAACTTCGTAAATAAGAACCCTACCGTACAGATGCTTGGCCTTGCCTTCCTGATCCTGATCGGCTTTATGCTGATCGCCGAAGGTGCGCACCTTGGCGACCTGGTCGTCTTTGACTCTCACGTTGGAACGGTGCCAAAGGGATATCTCTACTTTGCGATTGCTTTCTCTCTGATGGTTGAGTTTCTCAACATGAAGATCCGGCCGGGGAAGAAGACCAAGCACGTTGAACTCAATACCTACGCGGGGGAAGAGGCTGCTGCGCAGAAGAAGGGGTAGGGTAGTCCTGTAATTCGCGTTTGTAGGCTACCGCATGTGGAAGTAAAGCACGGCTAATAAAGAGCAGGGTATCGGTAAACCTCTCCTGTCAACAAGGTCGATATGTAGCACAAAAAAAGCGATCAGCGAACAGTATTCAGAGCCATTTGGCCTGAATGCTGTTCGCTGATCGCTTACAAGGGGTTTAAAGGAAATAATCTATTCCTCCTCAACCGCATTAAGCTTCTTCTCCAATTCCGGGTCCGGAGCTGCTTTTGGCTTTTTCTTCTTTGCCGCGTCGCTTTTTTTGCGCTTCTTGGGCTGGATCATGACGTTCATCCGTCGCTTCTCCATCTTGGGCATGGCTTCGGCGGTGCCGACGTCTTCCAGTTCCTTCATGAAACGAAGGAGGAGAAGCTCTCCACGGTCCTTAAAGACGATGGAACGGCCACGGAAGTGTACGTAGGCTTTTACTTTGGCCCCGTCTTCCAGGAACTCCCTGGCGTGGCGAAGCTTGAAGTTGAAGTCGTGGTCACCCATGTTAGGGCCAAAACGAACTTCTTTTACTACTGTTTTGACCGTATTGGCCTTCAGTTCTTTTTCCCGCTGTTTCTGCTGGTAAAGGAACTTCTTATAGTCAATGATTTTCGCAACGGGAGGAACAGCGTTTGGGCTGATTTCAACCAGGTCCAATTCTACCTCACGAGCCCAGCCTTTCACTTGTCTGGTATCATAAACTTCACCTGCGGAGATATTCTCTCCGAGTTCAGCGGCAATATCCGCTACATTATCTCCGACTAAACGGACCTCCGGAACACGCAGCATATCGTTAATGCGATGTTTCGGTGCAGTATCTTCTCTGCGGAAAGTGCGTCTACGGCCGCCGCCTCTTCTTCTACCCAATACTTCGGTATTTATTTAAAAAATGGGGTGTTGCCTGGTGTGTTGGCAATAACCTGTTAAAAAATTGTTCACTATAGAGAAGGTACAGCCAGGAAAATAGTTCCCGCGAACCAACTTATCTATCGTAAAAATAAGGTGAGCCGGAGAGAATTCCCTCCGGCTCACCCAAAAATATGGAAATAGTCTGATTATTCTTCCACGTCGGAGCCAACGGCTTCGTTTTGTGTGATGCTCAGACCATCACCTTCTTCGTTCATCACGGCAACGAGTTTGCTGCCTCCCTCCGGGTTGTTGTTCAGGATGAACTCCGCCAGGGGATCTTCGATGTACTTCTGAATGGCGCGGTGCAACGGGCGGGCACCGAACTGGGGGTCGAAGCCTTTCTCTGCCACAAACTTCTTGGCGGCCTCGTCCAGCTCAAGGCTGAACTCTAGGCTATCCAGGCGCTTGTAGAGATCCGCCAGGGCAATGTCGATGATCTTAAAGATCTCTTCCTGCCCGAGGCTGTTGAAGATGACTACGTCGTCGATTCGGTTCAAAAATTCCGGAGAGAAGGTCCGCTTAAGCGCGTTATTAATCACGGCTTTGCTGTTTTCCTCGGCATTTTCGGTGCGGGACTTGGTGGCAAAGCCTACGCCCTGGCCAAAGTCCTTCAACTGGCGTACACCGATGTTGGAGGTCATAATGATCATGGTGTTCTTGAAGTTCACCTTACGACCCATGCCATCGGTCAGTTGCCCGTCGTCCAGTACCTGCAGCAAGATATTGTAGACATCGGGGTGTGCTTTTTCGATCTCGTCGAGCAGAATCACGCTGTAGGGCTTACGGCGTACCTTCTCGGTCAACTGTCCGCCTTCTTCATAGCCGACGTATCCGGGAGGTGCACCGATGAGGCGGCTGACGCTGAATTTTTCCATATACTCCGACATGTCGATCCGGATCAGACTATCCTCGCTATCGAAGATGTAGCGAGCCAATACCTTGGCCAGTTCCGTTTTAC
>ENA-ORXT01004396-ORXT01004396.1-marine-metagenome-genome-assembly--contig:-NODE-4396-length-14592-cov-35.800827_pt1 | contig 14592 bp, 10 predicted proteins | sample MGYA00237868_ERZ511482 | MGnify/ENA metagenome assembly ERZ511482 | reverse complement strand
ACAAACTTGTCGGTAACTTCAATGCTTCTGCAAGTGTCAGAACGGAAGTGACAGATAGCTCTATCGTAGAATTTATACATGAGATGAAGAGAATGTCATCTGAGTTAGTGGATGAAGAAGACATGCAATTGACTAAAAATTCATTAGCGGGTGGATTTGCAAGATCATTAGAGTCTCCACAGACTTTGGCGAGATTTGCTAGAAATATTGAGGAGTACGACTTGCCTACAGATTTCTATGAGACTTACTTAGAGAGATTGCAAGCTGTAACCATAGCAGATGTGCAGAGAGTCGCTAAGAAGTACATCACACCAGAGAACGCTAACATCGTAGTAGTAGGTAATAAAGATGAGATCGCAGATAAGTTATTACAATTTGACACCGATGGAGTAATCGATTATTATGATGCTTTCGGCAAGAAGTTAGAAGCTAATAAGACACCACTACCTGATGATATTACAGGAGCTGTAGTTATTAATGATTATCTAAAAGCCATCGGTGGAGAAGCTAAGTTAAAAGCTGTGAAGAGCATAGAGTATCATTACGGGACAGAAATGATGGGACAGAAAATTAATATCGATATGTACCAGATGGCGCCTAACATGTTCGCTATGAAAGTAGGAAATGGTCAGATGGTATTCCAAGAAAGTAAGTTTGATGGTACGACAGCTATGGTAGGTGGAATGGGACAGTCTGAGACAGTGACAGAAGGACCTACTTTCGATTCTACTAAAGATCAGGCGGTGATGTTTGACCAGTTAAATTATGGAACTGGATATGACTTAGAAGTAAAAGCCATAGAAAATGTAGAAGGTCAGCCAGCATATAAGGTGATCGTGAAAAAAGGAGACAGTGTCAAAACACAATATTACAGTGTCAAATCAAATCTACTGATCAGATCTGTAGAAACGAATGAGGCTGCTCCTGGGCAGGTAATGACAGTAACAACCGATCTAAGCGACTATAGAGATGTGAATGGCATCATGTTGCCTCATAAGATTGTAACTGCAGGAATGGGGCCAGCGCCTATGTCTATGGAAGCAACTGATATCAAAGTGAATGGAGAAATAGACAAGTCATTATTTGAGATCAAATAGATTGTTGACTTTATAAAATTATAACAAGCTTGCATTTCTTCGGAGATGCAAGCTTTTTTAATTTTGAAGACCGTTGTTTTTCAACATATAGTCATAATTGCCGTTCATAGCATAATCATGTACTCAAGATATACCAAACATACTTTACAATTCTCTCGACCAAGTGGTACTTCACGTGGTGTTCTTAAGACTAAGGATAGCTGGTATTTGATTCTGAAAAGTAGTCCTGATGATATCAAATATGGAATAGGAGAGTGCTCCATTATAGAAGGCCTTAATCCAGAAAACTCTTCTGAGTTAGATGAGAAATTCGATAAGCTCTGTCAGATGATCAATGAGTCTGATCCTGTAAGTAATGATTTTTTTAGTCATCACCCATCAGTTAGATTTGCTTATGAGATGGCTATTAGAGATTTAGACACTGGGGGCGCAAAGATATTGTACGATAATAATTTTGTAAAAGGTAAAGGCATCCCAATCAATGGACTCATATGGATGGGAACTAAAGACTATATGCTCGATCAAGTGTCTGCAAAGTTAGGTCAAGGTTACCAGTGCTTAAAGCTTAAGGTGGCAGCCATTGACTTTAATCAAGAGCTTGATATTCTTAGGAGCATCAGAGATACTTATTTCAGTGGTGATCTGGAAATAAGATTAGATGCTAATGGAGGATGGTCGCCACAAGATGCAGTCGATAAGCTTAATCAGTTGTCAGAGTTTTCTGTACATTCTATAGAGCAACCGATCAGACAAGGACAATGGGAAGAGATGGCTGAGATAGTCAAGCAATCTCCGATCCCTGTGGCTTTAGATGAGGAATTAATTGGAGTAGAAAATCTTAAGAAAAGAGAAGTGTTATTAGATACGATTAAGCCACATTATATTATTATTAAGCCAAGTCTATTAGGTGGATTTTCTGCATCAAAAGAGTGGATACAATTAGCAAATGATCGGAATATTAAGTGGTGGATCACCTCAGCATTAGAAAGTAACATAGGGCTCAATGCTATTGCTCAATGGACGGCCTCTCTCGATAAGACGATGCATTACCAAGGCTTAGGAACTGGTCAATTATTTGATAATAATATTCCATCTCCCCTTCAGATTAGCGATGCACATCTGCATTATGCGGAGGCGATGGATTGGCAATTAGACTTTATAGCGCCATGACCTTCGTAATAGGAAGCAAAAGTTTCTCATTAGAGGAATTTATAGTGCATTGTCAAAAAAGCAATCTAACTCATCTCAGGACCATCAGAAATGTTCTGACAAGTTGGTATGACACATCAGAACATATGGCCTTACAGACATCGGGGAGCACTTCTCAGTCTAAGACCATTACTCTTAAGAAAGAGTATATGAGAATGAGTGCTATGAAAACACAATCCTATTTTGGGTATAAATCAGGAGCTACCGCTATATTATGTCTGCCTGTCAAATATATCGGTGGGATGATGATGCTAATCAGAGCTTTAGTGTCTGATCTTAGATTAATTATAGTAGAACCGTCATTAAATCCTTTAGTTGGGATAGAAGAGAAAATTGACTTCTTGCCCATGACTGCTGCTCAGATGTCAGCTTCATTGGATTCTAACTTTTCTCAGGTCTGTCATGTGAGTAAAATACTGTTAGGAGGTGGACCTGTGAGTCCAGCATTACATCATCAGTTACAATCCATAAGTACGAAGTGCTATCATAGTTTTGGAATGACTGAGACAATGTCCCATGTGGCCATCCGACAGCTTAATGGAGCAGGTCAGAGTAATGTTTTCCATGCTATAGATGGGGTGCAATTCTCTGTAGATGCTGATGATTGCATCATTGTCTCAGGTGATCATATAGACCAGGATATATTGACTAACGATGTAGTACAACTGATAGATAAGTATTCTTTCATTTGGAAAGGCAGGAAGGATAATGTGATTAATTCTGGCGGGATTAAGATATACCCAGAGCTGATAGAGCCTAAGATATCAGAACTGATCGATAGTCCATACTTTATTGCTTCGATCGACGACGATAGATATGGTAGTATTGTTTGCTTATTCATAGAAACGAATGAAGTTGCTAATATCTTAAAGATCAACGAATCCTTATCTTCGCAACTTACAGCTTACGAAATACCTAAGAAAACGTATGCTGTATCTAAATTTGTAATGACTGAAACTGGAAAGATACAACGTCAGAAAAGTATAGAATTAGCTGTGTCTGAAAACAATATATTTTAATACTGGTTTATAATAATAATGAGAGTCACTACTATTTATAACAAGAATTCAGACTTCGTAGCATACAGTGTGCCAGGACATAAAGAGCACACGTTATCTGTTATTAGCCAAACCGTTATTCAAGGTCCATCACTCTCATTGTTAGACTTTGATTTTGTATTTGCACCCTATGACAATACGAAACATGATACATATTTATTTAGCTTTGACGAGCAAATTAAGGGTGGTAAATTTCAAATTGAGATTTCTGAAAAGCTCGATTGTAGACCGATCAACAAACATGAATATATCGAAACTTCTGATGCCCTGATCGATAGATTAAAGGATGGAGAATGTCAAAAGGTGGTCCTATCGAGAGAGAAAAAATACGAATCTTCTGATATCGATGCATATGAGATTTTCATAGATCTAAAGAACAAGTATCCTGATGCATTCGTCTATTGCTTGTCACATAGAGATATAGGTGTCTGGATAGGTGCTACACCGGAAGTTTTGTTGTCACAAGATAAGGGTTGTTTTCAGACAACTGCATTGGCAGGTACTCAGAAATATACTCCTAACAATAGACCAGAGTGGACAACTAAAGAAATTAAAGAACATGATTACATCGAGCAATTTATTATAGGTCAGTTAGATTTTTTAGGGATCGATTATAATAGATCTGATATAAAAGATAAGCAAGCGGGCAGTGTAGTTCATAGGCAATCTATTTTTAATTTTCACACAGATATTTCTCATTTGCAGAAAGTCATCAATGCACTGCATCCTGGTCCTGCAATCAGCGGCTATCCGAAGGAGAAAGCAATGCAGATGATAAGTGAGATAGAACACTATGATAGAAAGTATTACTGCGGATACTTAGGTCCAGTTAGTTCATCATCCTGTGAATTATACATTAATCTCAGATGTATGAGTGTGCATAGTGATGCATGTAATTTGTACTTAGGTGGTGGTATTACTAAGGGTTCCAAGTCAGTCTCTGAATGGATAGAAACTGAGCTTAAGTCTAAGACATTATTAGATGTATTAGAATCTACCATAATTGCATAATGGCTACGACTAATAAAAAAAGTGTAGCAAGATTATTGGAGATATGCCACCTACACGGATTATATCAAGTCGTATTCTCTCCAGGTTCTCGTAATGCACCTATGGTCATAGCGTTTACTAATGATGATAGATTCTCGTGTATTTCTATTCCTGATGAAAGAGTGGCTGCATTCTATGCCATGGGCATATCACAGAAGACACGAGTACCTACTATTATCTGCTGTACTTCTGGAACTGCAGTTCTTAACTATGCACCAGCAATATGTGAAGCATACTATCAGGGTATCCCTATGCTAATCCTGACAGCTGATAGGCCTGTAGAGAAAATAGATCAAGGCATCGGGCAATCCATGAGACAAAAAAATGTCTATGACAATTATACGATAGGAAGCTTCCAGTTTAGACAAGAAGCTTCTACGGCTTATGATATAAAGTATAATGATAGCATTGTAGATCAAGCGATCAGATTAACGTTTTGTCACGAAAGTCCTGTACATATTAATATTCCATTAGAGGAGCCACTTTATGGATTAGAAGCTGATATAGATTTGTCTGGTTTAGATATTCAGCCTATGGATCGTATAAGAAAAGATTACATTCTCGATGATAGATCGGTGGAGATATGGAAGTCTTCAGTTCGAAAAATAATCATATTAGGGCAAGGTACTCCAGATGATGAGTTGACCAGAATGCTTTCTCAGAAAGTTTCTAATTCTGAAATTATTTTGCTAACAGAGACCTGCAGTAATGCCTATGTAGATGGCAGTGTGCAATGCATTGATAGATTCTTAGAAGGTGTCAAAGCTAATGAAGAATCATATAGACCTGACCTTTTAATATATATGGGAGGTCAGATTATCTCTAAGAAGATTAAGAAAAACTTTACAGATTATCCAGCACAGCATCAGTGGTATGTTTCTATGGAAAAAGCGAAGGATACTTTCGAATCTCTGACCTATCACCATCGTATAGATAAGAAGTCATTTCTACAATCTATAAGTCAGTTCGAATCACCCAATGATCATAGTTTTCAATCTCATTGGAATAATACAAATAGAGAAATTAGGCTTAAGCATGATCAATTAATCCAGAGCTTAGCTTACAGTGATATGAGTATATTCTCATATCTCATGAATGCATTACCAGAAGGTGCTATCTTGCACTTAAGTAATAGTACGGTAGTAAGATATGTCCAACTTTTTGACCAGAGGAAAGATCTCGTATATCATGCCAATAGAGGCGTCAGTGGTATAGATGGATGTACGTCTACAGCCATGGGTTACGCCAGCGTTTCTGACAAAGAAAATTACTTAATCACAGGAGATTTGTCTTTCTTCTATGATTCCAATGCCTTCCTAAATCACCATTTACCACCCAATCTTAAGATCATATTAATCAACAATCACGGCGGTGGAATCTTCAGAATTATAGATGGCCCATCATCATCTGATCGATTAGATCAGTTCTTTGAAGCGACACATAATTGGGAAGCGGAGAAGTTGGCTGAGTTTTACAATATTGATTATTGTAGAGCTGAGGATCTGGAATCATTTGATCATGCATTTCAGAAGGTCAAAGAAAGTGATGCTTCTAATATTCAGTTACTGGAAGTTATAACTCCGAGATTGCAGAATAGTGATGTGCTTAAGGGGTATTTGGGTGATCTTAGGTGATAGCCCATTTGTACCTAATCCATCATAACCATTGTGAAAACAAAACATTACCCATATATTTGGTATTACCAATATGGTACACATTGTTAATTTTCATCATGATAGTAATTAGTAGTAGAGAATTTAGACAAAATCAACGGTTATATTTTGATAAAGTAGATAAAGGAGAGCAAATCATAGTTCAGCGTGGCAAGGATAAATCGTATGCATTAACTCCCATTGGAAAAGATGATATCTATTTTAATGAAAAGATGGTTAAGAAAATAAAGAAAAGTGCTAAGCAAGCTGGTGATGGTGAGTACATTGAAATAGCCTCTTCGGAAGAAATTAAGGAGCTCTTAGGATTATGAGTTATACTCTAAGAATTGCCCCTGTTCGGCGTAGAATGAAGCATAGCAATGAGTATAGCCTTCTACGTCGTATATATGTTCAAGATTCAGTCATGAGTAATAATCTTTGAATTTTAACATAAATGAAAACAGAATTTTCATAGCTATACATGACGTAGGCACCTTCGCAAAAGCTCCTCTTCAGCCTACGCCAAACGTTCTTGTTCCCCCGTTCGGCGTAGAATGAAGCATAGCAATGAGTATAACCTTCTACGTCGTATATATATTCAAGATTCCGTCTTGAATAGTAAGCAGTTTACAGTGAACAAAACTACTTTTTTGAATGTGATAATAATTTCGGGATTTTCATTTCTAAGTATAATGTAGACGACTAGCAAAGGCTTTTCCTCTGTCTACGCTTACTGTTAATCCCGTTCGGCGTAGAATGAAGCATAGCAATGAGTATAGCCTTCTACGTCGTACATATAATTAAGATTCAATCATGAGTAATAATCTTTGATATTTAACATTAATGAAAACTGAATTTTCATAGTTATACATGACGTAGGCACCTTCGCAAAAGCTCTTCTTCAGCCTACGCCAAACGTTCTTGTTCCCCCGTTCGGCGTAGAATGAAGCATAGTAATGAGTATAGCCTTCTACGTCGTATATATATTCAAGATTCCGTCTTGAATAGTAAGCAATTTGCGGTGAACAAAACTACTTTTTTGAATGTGATAATAATTTCGGGATTTTCATATTTAGGTTTAATGTAGACGACAGGTTAATGCTCTACATCCTCGTAAATAATATTTCTTTATGCACTACAATCATTAGACGAAGATATAACTCCATTAATCGACTATTTGCAATCGATCAACAAGATTTACTTAACTTAAGGCTCTAAAATAAAACTAAGCTTATATGAAACAATTATTACTTTCTCTTTCCATATTATTTATATCACAAGCCCTAATGTCTCAGCTCAATGTAGAGCTGCTGTCTACCGTAGAATATCCACAAGATGTGGGTAATGATGTGTGGGGCTATGTTGCGCCTGACGATCGAGAATATGCTCTGATGGGAACGTTTAATGGATTGTCAGTGGTGGATATCACAGACCCACGTAATCCTGTTGAGATTGATTTCATAGATCAGCAAGGATCTACTTGGAGAGATATAAAGACATGGGGAGAGTTCGCATATGTCACTGCCGATGAGGCAGGAACTACGGATGGACTACTGGTTATAGATCTTAGTAATCTGCCAGATTCTATTTCTTATGAGAATATGAATTTGGATGTGCCTGCTGAAGGGATCATTAATACATGCCATAATATTTTTATAGATGAATTTGGTTTTGCATTTCTCGCAGGCTGTGGTAATCTAAATGAAGGCGGTTTGCTAATCTGGGATGTCAAGTCGACACCTGGTCTACCCATATATGTAGGTAAAGGTCCAGCAGAGTATTCGCATGATGTATATGTGAGGAATAATGTCGCTTATAGTGCTGAGATATCTAAGACTCCATTTACAGAATTCAGCATTTTTGATGTGACTGATAAGAATGATGTTAAGATATTAGGATCGCAATCGACTATAGGTAATGCGACACATAATGTATGGTTGTCCGATAATAGCGATGTACTATTTACAACAGATGAAGTAGGGGATGCACCTATAGGTTCTTATGATGTAAGTGATCCCTCGGATATTAAATTCTTAGATGCTTTTAGGCCAGCTGCCTCTTTAGGTTCTGGCGTTGTGCCTCATAATGTACATGTCTGGTCTGATTGGTTGATCATATCATATTATACAGATGGTTGTATTATTGTAGATGCTGCACGTCCTGATAATCTTATAGAAGTCGGAAACTGGGATACTTTCTTAGGAGCAGGTGCTGGATTTGCAGGTGCATGGGGAGCCTATCCTTTCTTTCCCTCTGGCACCATTATTTTAGGTGATATGGGTGTCAATGAGCAGGTAGGTCGATTAGTAGTTGTGAGTCCTACATATGTGAGAGCAGCGTACTTAGAAGGTAATGTCACCGATGCTACCACAGGTGCTCCATTGAATAATGTAAAAGTATCTGCTGATGATATCGGTATTATAGAATTTACAAGAGCGGATGGTAATTATAAGACAGGTTATCATGAGTCTGGTGATTATGTGGTAACGGTAAGTTCTTTCGGTTATAAATCAGAAGAGAGAATGGTAACATTGACGAATGGTATGTTGTCGATTGAGGATTTTGAATTAGAGCCAGCAGCTCGAATTAGTATCAGTGGTACTGTCAGAGATGATGTTACGTCTGAGGGAATCGAAGGTGCTCAAGTTGTATTTACAACATTAGATGGCGAGAATTCATTTGAGTTTCTAACTGATGGAAATGGAGATTTTGCTATTCCTGAATTGGTGGCTTCAGAATACAATATCGTCACAGGTACTTGGGGATATAGATATAATATTCTTGACAATCAATCATTCGATGAAACAACTACAAATAATATAATCGTAAATCTAACGGAGGGATATGAAGATGTCTTTTCATTAGATCTTGGATGGGAAACACAATTTTTTGGTGGCAACCAAGGAGCATGGGACAGAGATGTACCGATAGGTATAACAGCTCCAGGAACACCTGTATTGATAGCTCCAGCGAATGATTCAGATGATATCGGAGACAAGTGTTTCGTCACGGGTAATGCAAATGGATTATTCGAAGGATTATTATTAGGTACGGCTAACCTTACCTCTCCTGTATTTGATGTCACAGATATGGATAATCCAGTTGTCAGCTATGATGCTTGGATTTGGATTACTACATTCAATGGAGCTCCCGATTCTGAAGACTTCATTATATCATTAGACAACGGAATCGAACAGGTCGCCATAGATACTATAGAATTTGATTTTCAGAATGTGCTTAGTGGTACAGCTCCAAATACATGGCAGTCAAGTGGAGATATCCCAATTAAAGATTATATAGAAGTCACTCCAGAATTAAGATTGAGAGCAATGATATCAGAACAAGGTTTTGATACTGCTGTGGAAGGTGGTTTTGACAACTTTAGAGTAGTCGACAGCGGCACCTCTTCTGCTAAGGACATCGTAGAAGCGGACGGATTTAATATATCTCCTAATCCAAGTTCTCAAGAATTTAGGGTACTAATTCCTAAGTCTTTCAGGGCGGATGGGACATTACATCTATTCAATATGCAAGGACAGCTAGTCAAGAATGTAGACGTAGTCCAACAATCTGAAGTATCTGTAGGAAATAATTTAGAGGTGGGTGTATACTTTATACAATTGGAATCAAAAAATAATGTAAGCCAATCTATTAAGGTTGTAAAGACAAGATAAGTCAAAATTCTATTCGATAAGAAATAGATTTAACAGCTGTTATATATGAGGGTTTCGAGATCAATATTGACTCAGAATCATTTCAATATGACAGCTGTTTTTTATTGTAATCCGTTGTAGATATGCATCAAGTTCTTGGTGTTATTATCAGACAATCTGCCAAGCTTGGAGCTATCGATTCTTTCCAGAAAATACACTGACATTAGGATTCATCGGGTTGCCTGATGCTCTGCGGAAACTGACTACCTGGCCACAGTGCCATATGGCATCCGCAATAGGTCCATTTATCATATTCCAGACTGGGAATTCTGTTTTCTTATCACCTCTCATAAAGACAATTTTTAATTCCTCTACCTGCTTATCCGTCAGACCTTTGACACCATTACTGGATTGCATGAAATTATTAAGTGTTATCATCCTCTTATCATTCCATGATAGATCATCTTCATTAGTATCTCGAATGCTTAGATCATTTTCTACGATGCTAAGAATAAATTTGGATAGACCCAGCAGGTGATCTAATGTCTCCATGCAAGACCTGGAGTCTTCACTGATTTTGTAATCTAAATTAGCTTGTGTTAGAGAGTCTGTCGCCCAATAATATCTATAGCCTAAGCCATCTATCATTCTTCCTAATACATTGCCAGAAGTTACTGCATCGGGATAATCAGGTATCGATGCATAGGGTAGCTCAGCTTGCTGGGGTGGAGAATCTAACTCTTGCGAGATGGAGCAAGAGCAAGTTAGTGTAACGATTGCAAGACACAGTAGGACTTTGTACATAGATCTTATTTTACGCTAAAAGTAATAAAGCATTCTGTCTTTTAATTTATCTCAATTTATTGGTTCTGATGATATGTCTGTATCGCTACTCTTACAGATCCGTGATCTACAAGTAATTGCTTAGCATCCTCATAAGCTAAGTTTGTCTTTTCCATAATCATTAGTGTACCTCGATCTATGAGTTTATTATTACTAAGTTGCATATCCACCATTTTATTATCGATCACATGTCCTAACTTAATCATGACGGATGTACTAATCATATTTAGTATAAGTTTCTGAGCAGTTCCAGCTTTCATACGAGTGCTTCCAGTGACAAATTCTGGACCTACAGGACATACGATAGGGTAGTCAGCCGCTTTGGTAATAGGTGCTTCTGGATTGCATGTAATACATCCTGTTGCAATGCCTCTCTTCTGACAAGAAGATAATGCTCCTATGACATATGGTGTCGTTCCTGATGCAGCTATTCCTATGACGAAGTCAGATTTATCGATGTCATAACTTTCTAAATCTTGCATGCCCAGGTCCATGTCATCTTCTGCAAATTCTACAGCTATTCTCATAGCGCCATCACCACCTGCGATCAGTCCGATTACCTTATCATGTGAGACACCGAAGGTCGGTGGACATTCTGAAGCGTCTACAACGCCTAATCTTCCACTCGTACCAGCACCGATATAGAAAAGTCTACCACCATCACTCATCCTTGCATATATCGCATCTACACAAATTTCTATATCTGGAATAATTAGATCTATCGCATGAGCGACTGTCTTGTCTTCAGCATTGATACCTTGTAACAATTCTGATGTCGACATCTTTTCTAAATGTCTGTACTTGCTCGATTTTTCCGTTAGTTTATTCAATTATGTAGTTGGTTATATATGAATTAATCCTGTGAATTATCGACATGCATCTAATTCACTTCACCATTCCTGTTAGTTAGAAATCATCCTTAGTAAGAAAACTCTTCAAAATAATTGATGTTCTTTTCCAACGTCAAAGCTAACTATTACGCTTTATACAATATTATATATTTTAGTGTTTAGTGAAAAAATTAGTATCGTATTCTGAGTTTGCCGACTATTCTTCTTTTAAACATTTCTCGACAGTATTCCTTCATAAATGAAAACCTATAGTAAACAAAGATTAGAATAATGATAATAAAATTACCGAACAGTGCATCTAAGCAGCACCAAATAAAACCGTCGATTCTATAGGTTTCTCAGAAGTCGGCCTTTTTCATATTAGGCTTTGTAGGTTTAAAAATTCCTTTAAGAGCTCTCCAGAATTATTGAGCAATGCATTCGGTGATGCGTCTATTAATGAAGATAGAATCACAGAAGCATTGATACAATTTATCACTTCTATCCATACATTTAATTTAGACTTTGAATAAGTTGCTGCCGAAGATTTCCAAGCATCTACGTCTGAGCAAAATCACGGATTACAGATATTTGGAAATAGTTGTGCTTCGTGTCAGTCACAAGGGTGTAGGTGAATGGATGGAAGGTATGGATGACTATCTAAGACTCTACAATACAGAATGTAGGACTTACTGCTCCCTACATGCATGATGGAAGATTTAATAATTTGGACGAAGTTATAAATCATTATAGTGAGGATGTTGAAGAAATGAATGGTCTGTAGGATTGATTCCCGAAGGTGGAATTAACTTTAGCCTAAAAGAGAAGGAAGAATAATATGTTGCATATATATCTGAATATCAATATCTTATAGGCAAATAACTTGCCTTTTTTGCTGATAAAGTATATTGTGTATATTTAGATAAATGCTACCTTAGTAAGTGAAAAGGTGGGTATATAAGTTAGTTAGAGTCAAGCAAAAAATAAAAAATGAAAAAATCATTACTTCAATTATTATTACTCTCGATAATAATTCCAACAATAGGCCAATCGCAGAACAAAAAGGCAATTCAGGAAATAAGAAACATTATTGAATCACACGAGTTAATACTTTTTTCTGAGGGGAAATTTACCAAAGGAATATGTAGTTTGCAGGGAAAAGACAGAATTCAATCTTCTGAGAAAAATTTATTTATCCAAGATATCCCCTCAAGAGAAAACTGTTCCGCTTTTCTCTTATGTAATCATGAAGTAACTGTAAAGGAGTACTTAGATTTTATTTTTCAAGTTTCAGGAAAGGAGAGTATAAATGAAATTCAAAAAGGGGAAATGTATTCTTTTGAACTAAACGGAAAAAAAATAGCTATAGACATAATTCCAAGTATATCCTTTATGGCAAAAAAAGAGAAAGTGTATTTAATTGATGATACATATTCTCAGTTTCCAATAATTGGAATTAATTGGCTACAAGCTAATGCTTACATTCATTGGTTAAATCAAAAATTAAGCAACATAAAAAGTGAAAATAATCTTTCATCTAATTCAATTAAGTTCATTTTGCCAAATAGTCAACAATGGGAATATGCAGCAACAATCTACAAAGATACTAAGGAGAATAAAGAAGAGATTAGAGAAATGAAATACTATCCTTTCGATGGTTTTGAACTAACTGATGAAAAAGGTCAATACAAAGCAAACTTTGGAAATATCACAACAGAATTTGGAGTCCGTCTAAAACCTCTTCCCAGCGAAGGTTTGTCACAAATTAAACCAACAAAATCATTTAATTCGTACAATGAACTATATGACATGGCTGGCAATGTTAGTGAGTGGACAGCTACCAAAATAAACAATGAAGAAATAAACAATGAAGATCATAGCGGGGTAATAGTTAAAGGAGGATCTTTTTTAAGTCCACCAATCTATATGCAAAACGGAGTACATCAACTTTATAAAGAAACTCATCAGTCGAATGAAATTGGATTTAGAATCGGTCTTATCCTAAATGAAGATTTAATGAAGATTCTTGAATTGAAATAAATGCCAGACTCTAACACATGATCATGATGGCATATCCTTCGGGATACGCCACATATCATAATTCCGTTATGTCTCATAAAAAATTATGATTGAACTTGAATTAAAAGATTTTGTAGGGAAGTACAGCAGTTTGAATTCTGCTTCAGTAAATCAGAAAGCATCACTATTTGATATTGCAAGAGCATACATGACAATTGGTTACCCAAGAACCATTAGTGCCATATCCAATTATGGAATTTTTAGATTTTGTGAAATCTATTTAAGAGTAATAAATAATGTAGAAAATGCAGGCTCATTCCTTAGACTAAAAAGTCACTTCAAATCTCTAGATCCAAGTGAAAAGAAGAATATCGCTTATTTCTTGGGACAAAGTATGACTAAGTTATTTGCCGAAAAAACATTGAATTGCTCAATTGTTTTTAATACAGGCGATTTCAAAGGAACAATCACATATAAAAGTGGTTCTCAAAAATTAAAACCAAAAAAAATAATTGGTAAAAGTTCAAAAAACCCAAAAGAACCAGACCTTATTGGAGTTACAAAAAATGGCGAATATCATGTATTAGAGGCAAAAGGATCTTCTTCATCATATAAAGTAAACGATCACCAACACGCTATCAACCAAGTTTCAATCATATCAACAATCAACAATAAAATTCCGCAAACAAAATCAGCATGTTATTTCAAACTATACGAGCCTAAAATAAAAGGTCTAATTATAGATCCAGATTCAGAATTTAAATCGTTAGATATTGAATTTGAATCTACTTCTATCTTCCGAAAGTACTATTCAATATTTAACTTGAATTATCTTAAGAGAGACAAAATTTGGAAATTAAAAGCAAATCAATTTGAATTTGCACTCTTCAGGTTGCCTTTTCCATACTATCCGTATTTATACTTTGGTGTTGATATGGACATTTTTAATTCAATCAACAATAACGAACCTTTTGAATTTAAAAATTATCCAGACGAATTTGACTTTGAAAATAAAAGTGTAAAAGAATATAGTTTTGGACCTGATGGCACAATTCTAATTTCATTGATAAGACCAACAAATTTAGAAACTAAAATATACGAGACATAATCGAGTAGACGGTCCCACCAGCGATAACTGATGGGATGCGCCTCTCACACCACCGTACCCATTCGACTTCGCT
>ENA-ORXT01004394-ORXT01004394.1-marine-metagenome-genome-assembly--contig:-NODE-4394-length-14602-cov-9.314630_pt1 | contig 14602 bp, 9 predicted proteins | sample MGYA00237868_ERZ511482 | MGnify/ENA metagenome assembly ERZ511482 | reverse complement strand
GATGTCTCTATCTGCTGCCGTAATCTCTCCATCACCATCTGTATCTACAAATAACGGATCACCTGCTACACCACCTGCAAAAGGTGCGGTACCTGCAGGAAAGTCACCACCTTGGAAAACACCCGCATAATCAAAACCATAAAAAAGACCAACTTCTTCGCCTACTCTTAGCACATAACTTCTATCTGTCGCAAAATAATTTGGAGCAGCATCACCAAATAAGTCTGCATCATTGATTAATGCAACAACTTCGTTTTTATTGATGGTTAAGTTAAAATCAGTATTCCATCTAAAATCACCTTTAACTATATTTTTCGAGTTTAAGGAAATCTCAAATCCTTTATTGTTAATCGCTCCTAAATTCGTTAAAATTTCATCATTTGCAAAACCAAAATATTCAGGAATACCATTGTTTCCTAAAATTAAATCTTCCGTATCAATATTATAATAATCTAAAGAAAGATTAATTCTATTATCCAATAAACCTACATCAACACCAAAGTTTGTTTGGTAAGAAGTTTCCCATTTTAGATTTGGGTTGGCAGGTTGGTCTGGCGTAATAGCAAATACAGTTGACCCATTACTAGAAGCATAAAGACTTGCAAACCTTGCTAAAGATTGGTAGGGGCTAATAGAAGGGTTACCGGTAGCACCATAACTCAATCTTACTTTTAAGCTAGAAATTGCACCCTCTTGGTTAAAAAAGTCTTCATTATGAACTTTCCAACCTAATGCCGCTGATGGGAAAATGGCATATTTTTCATTTCTGGCAAAATTGGATGCACCATCTCTTCTTACCGTAGCAGTAATCAAATACTTATCATCAAGATCGTAATTGATTCTTCCAAATTGAGATTGGATTTCTACTTCTGAAAAAGACGAAGCAGGTTGTAATAAACCTGTAGCAGTACTTAATGCATAGAAAGAAAAGGCATCTGAAAGAAAACCTGTACCCGCTGAAGCAAATGCTCTTGTATTATTTTGTTGATAAGAATATCCTGCTAATAAAGTTAAATCTCCTTTTCCTAATTCCTTACTATACGTCAAGTAATTTTCACTTATAAGCGATGTTCTTTTAGCATTAGTCAACCTAGCCCTTCCATTTACAGCAGATGCAGTAACTTGTAAGGTAGAAGGTTGATAAACACCTCTAGTTTCATTGTCACTACTTAAACCAAAAGTTGTTTTAAAGTTTAAGCCTTCTAAAATATCAACACTTGCATAAAAATTGGCTCTAAAATTATCTGAGATAGTTTCGTCATCTCTTTGTGTAGCCACCGCAAACGGATTATCTAGTTCATCTCCAATCGCATCATTTGTTGTAAAGCTACCGTCATCGTTGAATATTCCTTTATCCGGTGCCATTCTCATTGCTAAAGAAATCACATCATCATTACCTACTGTAACCGAACCATCTGATTGAGTAGTAACACCATCTTTGGTACCTCTACTACCAAAAAGATTTAATCCTACTTTTATTTTTTCTGATACTTTCGCATCTACATTTGTTAAGAAAGTTGCTCTTTGAAAGCCAGAATTAACCACAATTCCCTTTTGGTCAAAATAATTACCAGAAGCATAAAAATTCACAGCATCCGTACCCCCTGAAAAAGAAAGTTGGTGGTTATGTGTATTACCATCTCTATAAATCTGGTCTTGCCAATCTGTATCTGCAGAACCTTGAGGAAAAGGAGTAGTAATACCATTATTCGCTCTTATCTGGTTTTGATAATCTACAAATTCATTGGCATTTAATAAATCAAGTCTGTTTGAAGGATTTTGAGTAGAAAAAGTACTATTCAATTCCACAACTAATTTACCGCTTCTACCTTTTTTAGTCGTTACTAATACAACTCCATTTGACCCCCTAGAACCATAAATAGCGGTCGCAGATGCATCCTTTAAGATCTCCATAGATTCGATATCAGCGGCTTGTGGCATCGTTGCACCTACAAATCCATCGACTACAATCAGCGGATTACTATTGGCACTAATGGAAGTATTTCCTCTAATTTTGATGTTGATAGGTGCGCCTGGCTCTCCACCATTATTAGACTGAACAACTACCCCAGCTGCACGGCCTTGAAGTGCTTGTGCGGCATCTAATACAGGAAATGCCGTTAATTCTTCTGACTTAACAGAAGATACGGCTCCAGTAACATCGCTCTTTTTTCGGGAGCCATAACCTACTACGACTACTTCGTCCAATACGGCACCTTCTGCTAGGGTCATGTTCAGTTCTCTTTGACCAGATATAGTAACGGATTGTTCTCTATATCCTGTGTAAGAAAAGTTGAGTACATCGCCGTTACTGACCTCTAGTGAGTAATTACCATCAAAGTCAGTAATCGTACCCATTGAGGTACCAGATTTTACTATGTTGACTCCTATGAGTGGCTCGTTATCTACATTAGATATGTTGCCTGTCAACGTGTAAGCATTTTGCGCAAATACTGCTACATTAAATAGTAGAAGCATCATTAAAATTAAGTGAGATTTTAATTTCATTTTAATATTTCATTAAGTTAAATAAGATGGACATATATGCGATTTGAAATTGTCCATAAATCGTTCATCTATATGTTAAGTATCAGTAAGGAACAGGAATCAAATAACTTTACATTTTACAGCTCCCAAACCCTTGCAGGGATTGGATTTTTAAAAACAAAATGGTCATTTTATTTTTCCTTCGTTCCTAAGCATGAATCTTTTGGCTTTTAGCACCAAATAAGCTAATTTCATCATTTTGCAAAACGATGATTTAAGTCATCAAAATTAGATGACAATTGACAAAAAATGAGTAGTGCGTTTTGCAAATGATTTCTTTTTTCAATGGGTTGAAAACTTATGGAAAAAAAGAATCAGTTGAAAAACTCAAATACACTAGTTAATTTTTTTGTCAGTACTAAAATGTTTTTTTTGAATTTAAAAAGAGTAATTGAAGAAAATTGTTAACCCTTTTTATTGTTTGATTATATTCTGTAAGATGTTATTCTGTGGTCTTCTATGATTTTTGATTGTTAATTGAGATTTTGATTTATATATTTTATTATAATTCTATGCTTTTCTAAGGAGTAGAAAAAGCGGCTATCTTTTCTCGAAAATTCTTCAACATATTAATTCAGTATCTATATAAGAACGCTAAAATTGGTTGACCAAAAATTGGTTGACCAATTATTGCAAAATCAAAGGTAGACTAAAAAATTGGTTGACCAAATTTTTTAGTATATTTTTTTATATTTTTTATTTATTCCACTTTTTATTCTGAATTTTCTCAAGCTACACTTTTTAAATGACGTATATAAAACAGCTATCTGGAAGAGCCAAATAGTGGACTAACATATTAATTCAATTTAAATATACTTGGTTTCTTTGTAAGTGCTTACTGAAAAAATGATAAAACAAGTAAATAAGTAAATAAGGCGACACATTGTTCAAGAAGCGGATTGTTTTTAGGAATAAGTAACGATGAAAAAATAAAATGTACATTTTATTTTGAAAGATCCCTCTCCACTAGCATTTTGTAAAAGCAAAATGACGGAGTTATTTTTTCATCGTTACTAAAGGGAGATAAGACTACTAGAAATTTGGCTCAGTTTGAGCGTCTATACGGTAAAAACAGGACGTTTTTTTTAGATAAACAACTTGTCTTTTTTTTAGGACAGATGAGGCTGTAGAGTGTACGTAACTCCTTTATCTAATAAATTTAATATATATAAAAGCCATAAAAAATAGGCCCAAAAAAGAAAGGGCTATTCCCTTATAAGGATAATTACTATGCACATCGGCTGGTAAGGAAACGGAACCATCAACAGGAACAAAATTCGCATCAGCAACTTTAAAATTCATTGTATGTTGATTCTTGTTGTTTAAAGTAAAGCGATTCTTTTTAAATCCTTTTTTTAAAATAACTAGCGTATTTTGATTGCGATTGATAGTGCTAAAACTAGTGTTCTTGACCCTGACAGATTGTATAGACTTAGGAACACCTAGGACCTCGAAGACGGCAATCGTCTCATGTCCTAGTTTTATGCCGCCATTTTCAAGGGTGACCTTTGCTCCATCGTTAAAATCAATTTGTATATTATCTTTTAGGTGTTGTAATACTAAAGCTTGGAATTCTTCCGCACTCTCATAAGCAGGATAGTTTGCCTTAATCACTTGGTCAAATCCAGTAAGGGCAGAGCGAATTTGTAGTATCCACTTATTATCTTCTTTTTCCACCAGCATGGTGCTGGAAATATCAGGATTATGCGCTTGAACGCTATACGAGATAAATAGTATGAATAGGCTAAATAAATATTTTTTCATAACTAGTTGATTTAAAATGCTTTGTTAGTTCTACATTAATACGCTAATAAAGCCTAGTTTTTTTCTATTTAAAAGAGCTGTAAAAAGTATATTTGGTAGATAGGTTCTTTTAGTGGGAGGGTATTTGATTTGTTTTTTATAAAAAACAAATCAAATACCCTCCCACTAAACAGGTAAATACTCGTTGAGTACTTAGGATAATAGAGATTGCTAAGTGCACGCTCTCTATTCTCTACTCTCGGTTCTCGGTTCTATCAATTAACATAAGCACCTGCTAAACAATTGATGAAGTTATTCTTGCCTGCCTCATCCACATGGTAATGATAGCCCCTAATAGCATCTACATGTCCCCTACATTCATCCAAGTCAACAGGTTCCTTTCCATTGGCATCCAGTCGAGCATATAGACCATGTCCGTCCATCGCATAACCAATCATCGGAGCATGACCATCGGGTTGAGCAATTTTTTTAGAGACCCCTGTCGCTGCATGATAATGATAGCCTGCGTGTGGATTAATATGTCCACCTGCATCATCAAAAGGAGCTAAGGTATACGCCCCTAATATAGCATGAGTTGGGGCAGGGGCATCGAATACAACCCCATTAAATGCGATGCCTCTTTGAGAAACCATCCCTCTTCCACCAGGCCCTCTTCTATAGGTAGCAGGGTTGCGCAGGCGTACGGGAGTCATTGGAATGGTGTAGCGATTCTTTACATCTGCTACATGGGCAGGCAGGCACTCTACACAAAAATTTTCGTATGCTGCCCCTACATCAGGTCTAGCAGCTAGCTCACAATCCTCTTTTGTTTCGGTTGTAAGGATGTCGCCATTCTTATCGTACATTAACCATTTATTATCCTTATAAAAATTGGCCATATTTTTGATAAAAGTGCCATCCACATCATACACTCTTCCTCCCTCTAACCAGATGCCTCCTGCTTCTGGTCCATCTGAAATATTATCAGGACACCAAGGACCCATTTTGTGGTCGGTGGGAATACTATTAGTTGTAATTTCATAGCATTTTGCTGCTGTACCACTGGAAAGCGTACAGTCTACTAACTTAATGGTAAAATTAGTGCCATCCGTTAAAAAAAGGGAAGGGTCTACATTAAGGGTGGTGTAATTGCTATCCTCAATTTCTAAAATAGGGGTAATTTCTTTTTTAATGAAGAAAAAATAGGATGCAACTAATATGGTTACAATAGCGGCTACTAAAAAAAGTAGGTTTTTTTTCATACTTGGAGTTATTGAGCCCAAAGTAAAATTATGAAAATTCGTTTAAGGCTAATGTGAATTTTGAATGATGAATTTTGAATGGGGGTGCAGATTTAAAATTTATCATTCAAAAAATTTATATATAACAACCTCTTTTTTTTTATTCTATGTATTCTTTATAAACAGCAATAGGTATTAATCCTGTCCAACCACAAAAGTCTTTTTTCGCTGGCATACCGTAGGAAATCAAATCGGGAGCATAGTTCTCCCAAAAAGTACCAGTTGCTTGAAAGACTTCCGCAACAGCAGAATAGGTTTTCTGTGCTAGGTCTTTTGCTAAATCGTGTTTACCATTTGCCGTCAATCCTTTCAAGACCATATAGGAAGTTGGCGCCCAAACACCCCCTAACCAATAATCTCCCCAACCTTTATAATCTGGCTCATTTGCTGCTAATGCGGGGAGTGGAGTCTTTCTGTAAAATTCATCTGGGTTGGTCAAATGGCTCAGAAAGGTATCCATTTTTTCTGGGGGTACTACTTCACCCAATAAGGTCCAATACATGCCTATATGCTTACGTTTGATTTGCTTATCGTAACCCAAATCATAGTAGAACCCATCCGTTTCGTTCCAACATTTATCGTTTAGGGCTTTGCTTACTTCGGCATGAAAAGCGTCGTAGGAAGAAATATCAGCCGCTTCATTGATTTCTTGGGCGATGAATTTCAATTGTAGTGCATACATAGCCATCTGCGCAGTAAAATCTACTAAGCGACCTTCTTCGTTCCATACACCCTGCAAGGTATCAACATATTCTGCGATAAATTCATTCAGTTTCTCTTCACCCGTAGAACCACTCATCTGGCCCACTTTATCACCTAGCTCATGATGGGTCATACCGTTTCCTTCTTCTGTTGTCCAACCATGCGGAAAACGTGGAATATTATCCATTCCCATGCCTAAGGTGTCTCCCCAAAATAGCTTATCTGCTCCCTGATATTTGTCAATATGAAATTCAAAATTCTTTTTTAGAATAGGGTAGGCTTTTTTCAAGCGTTCCTTATCTTTTCTAACCGCATAAATTTCAGTTTCAGCTAAAGCCAACAACGGTGGATTTATAGAAACAGGATGTTTTTTTGACCAAAGCGGACGACCATCAATTCGGTATTCTCGACAAATAAACCCATCTGATTCCATACGGTCGTAAAAATTATCTAATGCTTGATAAACTGGTAATTCGTCTAAATGGTATTTGGCAAAACAAACTATAAAACAAGTATCCCAAAGGAAAATATTATCTGAAAAAGCGGCATCTACAAAAGGTTTTTTAAAAAAAGGTTCGCTGTCTCCTCCACGCACCTTTTGCTTGGTAATTTCTAATGCTTTGGCATACATTTTCTGGCTTAATTCGGGGGTGACCTGAAAATTGCCATTATCAGTAGTGTTTGGGTGCGCCTCGGTTTGAGGCTTACAACTAGCTGATAAAACCGTTGTTCCAATTGCACCTAATGCAAGGTTTTTATTAAAATTTCTTCTTTTCATAAGTATCAATCTTATTGAATTTAAACCAACTGTTTTTTAACCTTTTTCCATAATATTTTGCTTGAGGGTGACTTCATCAACGAAGGAAGTTGCAAAAAAAATAAGGTAGTTCGTATTTTTCTTGAATTTTATAGGACATTTTCTAAGCTTGTTTTAATTCACTCCTTATCAAAGTAAAATTACGAAAGTTTGTTTAAGAAGTAGTCGATACTTGCATCCCGTCTTTATCAAATTTATTAGTTCCTTTCTTTTTTCTGGAAGTGTACAATCTTCCAAATAAAGCTAATACAAGGAGCAGTGCTAATCCACCACCAACCATCTTTCCTATATAATTATTATTGCTTTCTGCTATGACCTGTTCCACGTTCAATACGGTTTGATACTGATTCCGTTCTGATAAAACCACTTTAGACTTGCCCTCTTTTTGTAACCACGAGAAGACGGTATGATGATTCCCATTTTCTTTTCCGATGTCAATATTCGCTTGTAAATTTCGTATATTTTTTGGGAAATTTTTAATTAAAAATCTAAAATCAGTTTGGTGACTTCCCAGTTTTATTCCTCCTTCTCCTATGATTAGCGGCGTACCATCCGCAACCAAGTGAATATGGTCTTTCAAATATTGAACGGCTAATTTCTTATACTCGGTAGTTGAAATAGTAGATAAATCAGTTGTTTCATAATACTTCGTAAGTGCTTGATGTAAACCTGTTTGAGATAAATAAATACCTAATTGACTTATTTCTGGTACTTTCGTATTTAGCTCTACTTTTGCAGTTAGTGGATTATGTGCCCATCCACTTCCACTAAGGAATAATAAGGTAAAGATTAATAGTATATTTTTCATGTTTGAATGATTATTAGGTATGGATATATTGCTTTATTGTTGTATTGTTGTATTGTTATATTGCTTTATTGCTTTATTGTTGTATTGCCAGCGTCTAGTTAGAGAACAATATAACCATAAAACAATACAGCAATATAGCAATACAACTTACTTACCTTTGTTGACTTGTAAAATCAATGTGTCCTTACTTATCTCGTAGCAGGTTTTGGATCGTTGCAGTCCATATCTGATACCCTCCTTTACTGTGAAATTTCTGTAGAGACTTCCATTTTCTCGCCATGCCTGTTGTTGTCCATCTAGTTTATCGTCTTTATAAGTATAGGTGTAAGCGGGGCTTCCATCTGCATACCAGTTTTTTTGAGTACCCTCCTTTTTCTGGTTATGATAATTATATTCAAATTTTAGGTTTCCTGTCTTTTCCCAATAACCAATTTGTTTTCCGACAGAAAGACCATTGCGATATTGCCGAACTTCATACGGCTTTCCACTAGCATAAAAACTTCTGTACGTACCATGTAGTTTACCATTTAATACGGAACTATAAGTAGCTATATCAAATCCTTTTAAGACTTTGTAAACAATGCCTGAATACGGTTTATTATTTAATAAATAACGCCCATTGATATAAGTTAAACGGGGATCGGTAAGCGACATAGTGTCGGCAGGTATACCCCTTGTATTTATTGAATAATCCAATAGTTCATCCGCTGTTTCCTGTACGGTCTCCACTTCTGATTGGAATTCTATACAACTACTCATTAGCAATAAACAAATAATGCTTGTTATCCATATATTTAAAGGAGTGTTCTTTAAAAGTTTCATAGGAGAGGAGCCAGTCATATTATATTAAAAAAAGGTAACTAGCTAGGAGATTCTTTTTAGGAAGAAAATTAAAAATTTTCTTCCTAAAAAAAGAACACTCCTCCCTCCTTTGATTGGGTGGGAGGTTTGTTTTTCTGATTTTTTGAAAAAAAGAAAAAACAAACACTCCTAGCTAGCTAATTACAAAAAAACAAATTATTGAGTAAATGTGCCTTTAGTACCATTATAAGCACCAGATTTAATAACGTACAAACCTGATGTGGAATACACTTCGCTGCTTATGTGATAATGGTAGATAGGTTCCGCAAAGTCCGCAGTCATCCCTATATGTCCACCATTTTCATCCAAATCATCTGGATACGATCCGTCCATATCTTTACGACCATATACAGGAAAGCCATCTCTCATGAAACCGATCAAGTTGGAATCATCTACGCTTAGGTAGGTGCCTTCCACATGGTAGTGGTAATCCTCATTAGGACCAGGGTGTGCACCAGCGGCATCAAAAGTACTCCAAGCATTTTCCTGTAATACGCCACCCCCTTCAAAGTCATTATATAGCGGTACACCATTCAATGCCATCCCTACTGGTCCCAAAGCAGTTTCTTCTTTATCACTAGCTTCTCCTGGGAATGCAGGTATCGTCATGACATAATTAAAACCTATCATAGTGGTATTGGCATTGGCACGATTCGTACCTGGGAAATCTTCATACATTTCATGTCCTTCTCCCCAGTAAGGAGTCTTGTGATCTGGTAACCCAGTACTGCTAATAGAAATACTATTACCATCTACCGCAACGCTAACCCCTTCTGTAAAATCATTTTTAAAGTTAGCCTGTACTACGCTAGTCACATCTACAGAACCTGAGTTAACGATTTCTCCTGAAGTATCGCCACCGCCACCAGGGCCGCCACCACCACCAGGAGGACCACCGCCACCGGGGCCGCCACCACCACCAGGAGGGCCGCCGCCGCCAGGACCGCCACCAGGAGGACCGCCGCCGCCAGGGCCACCGCCTGCATCGCCACCTCCAATAGAAAGGGAATTTCTAACAGATGCCCCAACTAAACATGGTGGAACATTCGGAGCAGACGTACTAGAAGCATGATAGTGATAAATACCATTTGGAAATTCTGGGGTAGTACCAACGTGTCCACCACAATCATCCAAATCTGTAGGTAAAGAACCATCGGCTTCTCTAGAAGCATAAATTGGAAATCCATCTTTGGCAAATCCAATCAAAGCAGTTTCGCTTTGCTCAAAATTGACACAGCTAATTTCTGTAATCCCATTTGCCGCTAACACATTATTTGCTTCTTCTGCAACAAGGTGTAAGTGATAGTAACCACTAGGATCTATATGACCACCACAAGGATCGATGGAAGGGATTGAACCAGTACCACCAGCCATACCTCCAGCCATTGTAACAGAAGGTGGATCACCTGTCAAAGGAATACCATCAAGAGAAACACCTATATTTTCTACTGTTCCCATTACATCAGGAGTACTCAATAACTCTGGCGTAACAGGGATTAAAAGGGTCAATTCCAAGTCATCATCAGGACTGGCTTGTAGGCAAGAAACATCGCCTGCGCCACCTCCACCGGCACCAGGGTCAGCAATACTTATATTCCCTTCTTCATCCACAATATCATATCCATCTGCCTCCATCGCTTCCCACAAGGTTCTCTTCAACACTTGAAAGCCTGAGTTAGTTGCACCATCGTAAAAACCTACCCCACCAATATCATCAATCGTAGTTGGGCAATAAGGACCGTCCTCAACTGGGTTACTACTGAAGGTCAACTCATAACATTGAGTAGATGATCCATTTTCCAAGTCGCAGTCAACAATAGAAAAAGAGATTAAAGAAGAACTATTGAAAAAAGATTCTTGAATGATAGCAGTTTCCTCTTCTTCTCCATTTCCTTCTCCCATGCCCATTCCTTCACCTTCACAAGACAAAACAGTTACCCTATCAAGTTCTGTAAAGCCATAGACAGTTAAGCAATCATAACCAGGAGAATCCATACAATAGAATTGTCCTGTCTCGAAGTATAACCGTCCCATGTCTCCTGCACAGTCAGAGACATAAACAAATTTGAAAGCTCCTGCATTTATAACTTCTACTTGTTGAAAGATAGGACTCACAACATCACTTAACCAAGGGAAGTCATCAAAAATAGAAAGATCAATGTCGGTGGCATCATCAACTGGACCTCCTTCATTCATTGTTTCTTCGCAAGTTGCCATTGTATTCCCTACGGAGAGATCTAAGCCATAGGCAGTCAGGCAATCTAAGCCAGTACCATCTTCACACCAGCAGGTACCATCTCCGAAGTATAATTTGCCACTATTGAAAGAACAACTAGCATCTGGTGCAATATATACATACGAGTAGCTACCGAGATCGAATACAGTTACTGATTCATTATCACAGCAATTCTCTAAATCCAAGACTCCTTCTAACCAAGGAAAATCTACTATAATTTCTGATAATTCGGGAGACATTGTACCGCCTCCTGTATTGTCACCGTCACCTGTATTGTCACCATCGCCTGTGTTGTCACCATCGCCTGTGTTGTCACCATCGCCTGTGTTGTCACCATCGCCTGTGTTGTCAGCCACTTCGTCACCCGACTCTACAACATACGCTCCTAATAAGCAATTGATAAAGTTATTGTTTCCTGCTGCATCTATGTGATAGTGATAACCACGAGTAGCGTCCGTATGTCCTCTACACTCATCCAGATCAGTTGGCTCGTTTCCACTAGCGTCCAATCTAGAATAGATACCATTACCGTCCATTGCATAGCCGATTAAATCGGAATGCCCATCACTTTGCTCTATAGCGTAACTCACACCTGTAGCTGCATGATAGTGATAGCCTTGATTAACATTGATGTGACCACCTGCATCATCAAAAGGAGCAAGTGTATAGGCACCAAGAATATTATCGACAGGAGCTGGAGCAGAAAATTCTATACCGTTTAGAGCTACACCACGAGTTGATGGGATGCCCGTATCTCCAGTATCACCATCGTCAGCAGGAGGTCCACCGCCGCCTGGTCCACCGCCGCCGGGGCCGCCGCCACCAGGTCCACCGCCACCGCCAGGTCCGCCACCGCCACCACCTGCCGTCTGATAAGCAGTAGGCTCATCTTGTAACACAGGTGTTACGGGTATTACCCAAGTTGGTGTAAGATCGGTAATATAAGAAGGAAGACATTCCACACAGAAATTTTGAAACTCCTCTCCTACATTAGGATTGGCAGCATTGATACAATCATCCTCCGTTTCTGTGATGAAAATATCCCCATTGTCATCAAACATCATCCAAGTATCATCGTTGTAAAAAGTAGCTAAGTTTTCAACAAAAGCTCCATCTACATCGAAGACTTCCCCGTCTTCTAGCCAAATACCTCCAGCTTCTGCACCATCTGCAATATTATCAGGACACCAAGGCCCCATCGTATGGTCAGAAGCTAAAGCGCTAGTTTCGATTTTGTAACAAGTAGTAACCGTACCATCTGAAAGGGTACAGGTAACGGTAGTAATACTGAGATTTTCATCTCCAAAAAAAGAGGAGGGATCGACACTACTCACTGATTGTGCATGTAGAGCCGAGTAACTCAGAAATAGTAACAGAGAAAAAATGTTTAATTTCTTCATTTAAACGATAATTAATTTTTTTGTGAAAAAAAGATTAGACCATCCCTAGAGATGTCTAGTTGATGGTTTGTTTACATAATAGAAATATAGAGGCAGCTATGAGGTAAATCCGTATAGGGTGGACGACAAACTGCACGTACACGTTTATATTTTTTCACCATAAACCTAGCATTTACTAGCATTTTTGGTAAAAAACTCCAAATGTCTTGTTGACAATTTTACGTGTACGTGCAGTTTGTCGTCCACCCATCCGTATAAAAAAGACGATATTCTCTTAATAAAGTCTTAATATCGGCTTTTGTACTCATTTAAAATGCAGATTTTTATTCCTTTCAGTGAGTGATAGGCGTTGTTCAGTTAATGGGAGAAATTATTCAGTTAATAATCTTCCGTCCGTACACGTCCTACTTATCATTCTGGATGAATCTGTACATGTCCTACTTGCCACGCCCCACTTGTCATTCTGGAAGAATCTGTACACGTTCCATTTGCCACGCCCCAACTTGCCACGCCCCACTTGTCATTCTGGAAGATTCTTCCAGAATGACAAGTGGGGCGTGGCAAGTGGGATGTGGCAAATGGAACGTGTACAGATTCTTCCAGAATGACAAGTGGGGTGTGGCAAGTATGGCGTGCAAGTATGGCGTGGCAAGTGGAACGTGTACAGATTCTTCCAGAATGACAAGTGGGGCGTGGCAAGTAGGGCGTGGCAAGTGGGATGTGGTAAATGGAACGTGTACAGATTCTTCCAGAATGACAAGTGGGGCGTGGCAAGTAGGGCGTGGCAAGTGGGATGTGGTAAATAGAACGTGTACAGATTCTTCCAGAATGACAGGTATGGCGTGGCAAGTATGGCGTGCAAGTAGGGTATAGTAAATATTAAGTAGTCATGTTGTTGTATAACCCATAGTCTTTATTATACTAAATCGTTTAAATCCTATTTTACCATTTTTAAATACGATTAAAGCTATTAAGTAAATGATTTTAACGGTTTAGTCATTATTTAGTGATAAAATGTAATAGAAATAGGAAAAATTAAAAAGATAATTTTTTTTAAAAAAAACGATTTTTAAATACAGAAAATCATTTGGGTATCTGCCGTATATTCCTTGTTTTATATTTATATTTTTTGAAGAAGAAAACAGAAATATCGTTATAAAAAAATTGTATTAAGCAGATTGTTTTAACTACAAATTGTCCTGTTTACTTTTATATAATTAGGTTATATCTTTGTACTAGAATTAATTTAATATCCAAATAAATAAGGAACAAAGGAGCAAAAAAATGTATTTTATTCCTGTTCCAACTAATTAAGATTTATGCTAGTAAAGAAATATTCTAAGACTAAACCGACTTGTAAAGTCACATTTACTTTAGCTCAAGAAGCAATCGAGGGTGCAAAAAAAGTAAACCTTTTAGGAGAGTTTAATAATTGGAATCCAAAATTAGGTATCCCAATGACATTATCCAACAAGGAATTTAAAGCAGTTGTTGAACTACCTGTTGGTAAAGATTATCAGTTCCGCTATCAAGCAGACAATGGTCTTTGGGAAAACGATTGGGCTGCGGATAATTATGTAGAAGCACCTTACAATGTACACAATTCCGTAGTTTCCCTAGAGGAGAAAAAGAATGCTGACAAGAAGCCAGCTACTGGAACTAAAACAAATGTTACGGTTACTTCAAAGCCATCTAGCACTGGTACTGCTAAGAAAAAAGATGATTTAAAGAAAATTGAAGGAATCGGTCCTAAGATAGCAGAATTGTTATCAAACGCAAATATTAATACGTTTGCTGATTTAGCTGCTGCTAAGAAGAAAACTTTAAAAGGTATTTTGGAAGCTGCAGGTAGCCGATACAAAATGCACGATCCATCTACTTGGGCAAGCCAAGCTAAATTAGCTGCTAAAGGAAAATGGGCGAAGTTAGAAGCTATGCAAGTAAAGTTAAAAGGAGGTAAAAAATAATAAGATTGTTGAGCAATTCTAGAAGAATCCCTATTTTGAAAGTTATTTCAGAGTAGGGATTTTTTTATATAGGGAACGAAGGAAAAGCTAGTACCATAAATTTAAATGATAAATTAGGAGTGTAAAGAGAAATTTTTTAATACTAGACTTGTCCTCCTTTAAGAAACACTTATCTGAAATGCTCTTTTTCTGCTATTTTCCTCTAAAAAATAACTCAATA
>ENA-ORXT01004393-ORXT01004393.1-marine-metagenome-genome-assembly--contig:-NODE-4393-length-14603-cov-6.034834_pt1 | contig 14603 bp, 13 predicted proteins | sample MGYA00237868_ERZ511482 | MGnify/ENA metagenome assembly ERZ511482 | reverse complement strand
ACTCACGTCGAGCGCGCTCATCCAGAGAAGGAAGAAGGCGATGGTATTGTCGTCGCAGCTCGTGCTCGGTCTTCGATATCACACAGAACGAGATGGGGTCACATGAAACACAATCAAGTTATTTTGTTACAAACTCTTGCTCGCGATAAGCATTTCAGCTACGTAGACGGTCTTCCAACAATGAATGATTGGTAGGCGGAAGCGCCTCGCGACGTACACCGAACAGCACGTTGAACCGGTCGATTGACTCAGCCCTCCTTTCGCTGCCGCTCCAGTCGATCTGTGTCAATCGCCGGTTGACGCATTGTTCGATGTACTCGCCGGCGCTTCGAGAATTCGCTTCAGTCCACGGCGACGAACTCTTCCGGCCCGAACGCCGGCGTGGTGATCGCCAGGAAGCTCAGCTGCGTCACCGCGAGCACCGCATGCGGCGTGCCGGCCGGCAGCGCGGTCAAGGATCCGGCCTCCACTTCGCGAACCTCGTTCCCGATCGTGATGGTGCCGCGACCGGCGAGTACCACGATGGCCTCGGTCGCCGTGCGGTTGTAGCTCGACAGCGTCGTCGCACCGGCCTGCAGGGAGAAGCGCGCCACGCTCAGCGCCGTCGACTCCGGCTCGCTGGTGCGCCCCATCAGCTCCTCGAACGCGAGTGCCGGGGGTGGGGTCGGCGGCTCGTCCCTCGGCTGCATGCCGTTGCGCACCTCGGGCTCGTTCGTCGGGCCATGCTCGTGCCTCGTCAGCCGTTCGATCTGCCCGGCCCGCCCCGGATAGCCTGCGCACAGCGCACCGCGCTCCCCCGGCTCGTAGTCCTCGTACTCGAACCCCGGCGCCAGCGTGTTGCCGATCAACGTCCAGGCATCGTCATCGCCCACCGGCGCCGCCCCCATCCAGGTGCCGGCCGGAACCCGCCATTGCGGATGCTGGCCGGCGGCGAGATCACGACCCAGCACGATCTCCTCGTCACGGCCGTCCGGGTGCAGCAGCAACAGCGCCAGCGGCGCACCGTCGTGGTAGTGCCAGAACTCGTCGGTGGCCAGGCGGCGCATGGCCGAGAAGCTCTCCCGCGCCATCAGCGCCAGGATGGCGGTCCAGGCGACGCGGGGTGTGGCGTAGCGCGCGGCGATCGCACCGTCGAGCCGCTCGGTGCTGCGACCGGTCTCCACGAACCACGGGCCTTCGTGGGGAATCTTGCGCATCCCCGGGCGGGTGACGGTGTCACGCGCTGCCGGCGGCAATCGATCGATCTCGTCGGACACGGCCTGTTCCTCGGGAGGGTTCATGGTTCCTGGCTCATCGACAGTGTTCCTCAATCGGTCCACGACGGGCGTCTCACGCTCCGGCCGCCGCATGCCGTCGCCGCCAGACGCTGGCGACGATCAACGCCGCGAGCGTTGCAAGATACGGCAGCGCGTCGGTCGCCTGCTGCGGCAGGCCCAGGCCCTGGATACGCACCGACAGGCTGTCGGCCGTGCCGAACAGCACCGCCACGCCGAACAGGGGCAATGGCCTGCCGCGCGTCAGCAGCACCGCCACCACCGCGATCCAGCCGCGCCCGGCGCTCATGTTCTCCACGAACAGGTTGACGTTCGAGATCGACAGCTGCGCACCGGCCAGACCGCACAGTGCCCCGCAACCGAGCAGCGCCGCGGTGCGCAGCCGACGGACCGAGACGCCGCCGGTGCGCAGGGCCTGCGGTGCCTCGCCGGCGGCGCGCAGCCGCAAGCCGTAGCGGTGACGCGCCAGCGCGAACGGCAGCAGCAGCGTCAGGGCGAGCGCCACCCACAGCAGCGGGGATTGTCCGGACAGCAGCGCGGCAAGCGGCGGCCCGACCAGCGGCACGGCATCGAGCAGCGGCAGGTCGACGGTGCCCAACCCGGTGATGCGCGGGTCGCGAAAGGCACCGGAGACCCCGAACAGGGCGCGCAGCAGGAACGTGGTGAGGCCGATCGCCAGCAGGTTCAGCGCGACCGACACGACGATGGCATCCCCGCCGCGGCGCACCGAGAACTCGGCGAACAGCAGTCCCATGCCCATGCCGCCCAGGCAGGCGAACAGCACCCCGACGCCTGCCGACTGCGCCCACCATGAACCGGCCACCGCGGCGAACGCTCCGACCAGCACGAAGCCTTCGAGCGCGATGTTGAACACCCCGGCGCGTTCGCACAGCGCGCCGCCCAGCGCCGCGAGCAGTACCGGCACGACGAAGCGCGGCACCGAGCCCAGGAATGCCGGATCGAGCAGCATCTCCACGGTCAGTGCGCGTCGCCGTCGTCGCGCGCACCGGGCACCGAGCGCGCGGTGTAGCCGGCCACGAACAGGATGATGGCGGCCTGCAGTATCAGGGCGATCTCGCGTGGCACCTCGGCGGTGCGTTCCATGCCGGCCGCACCGGTGGCCAACGCGGCGAAGAAGAAGCCCGCCAGCGGCACCGCCCACGGCACCAGCGCGACCAGCAGCACCGCGACGATCCCGGTCCAGGCGTACAGCGGCTGCACCAGCATGCCGTCGCTGTAGCGGTGGTGCAGCCCGAGCACCGCCAGCGCACCGACCAGCCCGGCTAGCGCTCCGCTGCCGGCGAGCGTCTGCAACGCCAGACGCCGCACCGGAAAGCCCGACGCACGGGCGAATGCCGGCGACAGTCCGTTCAGCCGCGCCCTCAGCCCGTGGGTGGTGGTCGCCCCGTAGGCGATCACCGCGATGGTGACGATCGCGATCACGGCGACACCGATGTCCAGCCGGGTGCCGGGGAAGTTCGGCAACCAGCGCTCGTTGACGATCAGGTCGGTCTGCGGCAGTCCGGAGGCGAGGTCGCGCAACGGGTGGCCGACCACCCAGGAGGCGAAGAAGCTGGCCGGGTAGTTCAGCAGCAGGGAACCGATCAGCAGCGGCACGCCCGCCGCCAGCTCGAGCGCGCCCGCGAGCATCGCCCAGCAGGCGCCCGCGGCCATGGCGGCGAGCACCGCCCACGCCATCACCAGCGGTGCCGGGCCGGGCGCGTGCACCGCCACCACCGCGGCGGCCAGGCCTCCCAGCACCAGCTGCCCTTCCCCGCCGATGTTGAAGAGACCTGCCCGAAAGCTCAACCAGGCCGCCATCGCCATGCCGACGATCAGGCCCGCGCGCGACAGGGTGCTCAGGAGGTAGGCGTGCCGCCGCCCGCCGAAGGCGCCGCGCAGGAACGCATCGATCGCCTCACCGGGCGGGGCACCCGCCAGCGCGATCAGCAGCCAGGCGAGCAGGGCCAGCGGCACGGTGACGCCCGCGGCACGTCGCAGCGCCCGCACCACGACGGCTGCGGTCATGCGGCCACCGACCCGCCACCACCGATCATCGCGGCACCCAGCTGCTGGCGCGTGGTGTCGTCGCGGTCGAACTCGGCCACCACGGCACCGCCGGACATCACCAGCGTGCGATCGGCCAGCGCCAGCACCTCGTCCAGCTCGCTGGACACCAGCAGGATCGCCTGCCCGGCATCGCGCATCGCCATCAGCTCGCGGTGCACGGTGGCGATCGCACCGATGTCCACCCCCCAGGTCGGGTTCTCGACGATCGTGACCACCCCGCCCAGCTCCAGCTCGCGCGCCACCACCAGCTTCTGCTGGTTGCCGCCGGACATCGTGCGCGCCCGTGCCCGCGGGCCGCGCACGCCGATGCGGTAGCGCCGGATCAGCGATTCGGCGAAGCGGCGCATGTGGCCACGCCCCAGGAACGGCCCCCGCGCGAAGCCCGCCCCGCCCAGCCTGCCGACGCTTGCGTTCTCGGCCACCGTGGCCTGCAGGGCGAGTCCGGCCCGCTGCCGGTCCTCGGGCACGTAGCACAGCCCGAGCGCGCGCCGCTGGGCGACGCCGGCCGCCGTGACGTCCCGGCCCGCGAGCGTCAGGCGACCGGACACCGCCCGCGGTTCGAGACCGACCAGCGCGCGCACCAGCGCATCCTGGCCGTTGCCGGCCACCCCGGCGACGGCCAGGATCTCGCCGGCGTGCAGCGCCAGCTGCAACGGACCGAGCCGCATCGCACCGGCCCGTCCGGACAGCCCGGTCGCCCGCATCACCACCTCCCCCCGGGGTCGCGGGTCCCGCATCAGCGGCGTCGGCAACTCGCCGCCGACGATCTCGCGCCCCAACGCATCGCGCAGCTCGCGGCGCGCCCCGGCATCCATGTCCGCCGCCAGCGTGCGCGACGCCACCAGGCGGCCCTTGCGCAGCACGCTGACCTGGTCGGCGATGGCGAGCACCTCGTCGAGCTTGTGGGTGATCAGCACGATCGCGCGCCCGGCATCGCGCAGCCGCCGCAGCATGGCGAACAGCGCCTCGATCTCGCGCGGGGTCAGCACCGCGGTCGGCTCGTCGAGCACCAGCAGGCGGGCGTCGCGGTACAGCGCCTTGACGATCTCCACGTTCTGCCGCGCACCGAACGACAGCTGCGCCACGCGCGCATCCGGATCGACGCGGATGCCGTGCCGCTCGGCCAGCCGGACCAGCTCGGCGCGTGCGGCGGCGAAGTCGACCAGGCCGCCGCCGGCATCCGGCTCGGCGCACAGCACCACGTTCTCCAGCACGCTCATGCTGTCCACCAGCGTGAAATGCTGGTGCACCATGCCCAGCCCCGCATCGATCGCATCGCGCGGCGAGCGCAGCCGTCGCACCGCGCCGCCGATGCGCACCTCGCCCTCGGACGGCGGGATCAGGCCGAACAGCACGTTCACCGCCGTGGACTTGCCGGCCCCGTTCTCGCCGACGATCGCGTGCACCCGCCCGGGATGGATGTCGAGCGACAGGGCGTCCACGGCGACCTGTCCGCCGAAGCGCACCGTCACCTCCGACAGCGATGCGCCAAGCGACTCCACGGCTCGTGGCGCGGTGGGGCGAGGCAAGGGTGGCCGCCTGTGCGCGCCCGTCGGCGGCGGCCCTACTGCGCGAACATCGGGTCTTCGAGCTCCAGCTCGCCGTCGACGATGCGATCGGCCGCCTCGCGCATGGCCGTCACCACCTCGGGACGGTCGGCGACCAGGCAACCGCTGTCGGCGAGCAGGTCGGGCTCGAGCGCCAGCGCCGAGATGCCGCGCTCGGCGATGCCGAGCGACATGAACACCGACTCCTCTCCGTCGAGGATGCGTGCGCTCGCCGCCACGATGGCGTTGTCCACCCGCTTCAGGATCGCGTCGACGATCTGCCCGGGGGCCTCCGAGCAGTGGTTCACATCGGTGTTGAACACCTTCAGCCCGCCCTCGGCCGCGACTTCGAACACCCCGAAGTCGCCGCCCGCGGTGGCCGACAGCACCACGTCGGCGCCGGCGCCCTGCAGCGCGATGGCCTGCTCCTTGGCCCGCACCGGATCGGCGAACGGGTTCGCCCCGCCGACCCAGCGCACATCGACGGTGACGTCCGGGTTCTGCGCCTTCGCCCCTTGCGCGAAGCCGTCGGTGAAGCGGTGCAGGAACGGGATGTCCAGCGCGCCGACCACGCCGACGTGGTCCGCCTCGCTGAGCATCGCGCCGCCGACGCCGAGCACGTAGGCGCCCTCGTACTCGCGGAACACCGCGCAATGCACGTTGGCGGGCTGCTCCTCGATGCACTGGTCGACGATCAGGAAGTCCACGTCCGGCGCGGTGGGTGCGAGCTCGTTGACCAGATCGTTGAACTCGAACCCCAGCAGCACGATCAGGGAGGCGCCCTCGTTCAACGCGGCCTCGACGTTCTCGCGACGCGAGGCCGCGGTGGTGCTCTCGTAGGTCGCCACCTCGGCACCAGCCGCCTCGGCAGCGGTCTCGGTGCCCGAGCGCCCCATGTCCAGGAAGGCGTTGACGCCGATCGCATCCGGGGAGACGTACACGATGTAGGCATCTTCGGTGGCCGAGGCAGGCGTCGCGCCGATCGTCACGGCGAGAGCGACTGCGCAGGGCCAGGCACGGCGAAGTGGGTTCATGCGGAAACCGGTCACGTGGCGGCCGACAGGGAACGGCCCGTGCGGATACGCTAGCATGCCCGTCCGATCCGGAGTCCGCCCGTGGGAACCTACCGCACGCGGCGGTTGCCACCCCCGCGGCCGTTGCGCGCGCCGCGCACCTTTCCGGTGCACGAAGGCCGTCGCACGATCGTCACCGGTGCAGCCGGCCACCTCGGCCGCGCCACCGCCGAGCTGCTGGCCAGGCAAGGGGCCACGGTGTTCTTGTCCGACCTGCACGCCGAGAGCGTGGCCGATGCGGTCCGGGCGCTGACGGCGCACGGCGACGTGCACGGTGGCGCGATGGATGTCGGCGACCACGCCTCGATCGGCGACGGCATCGCGCAGGCGATGGAGACGCTCGGCGGCGTCGACGGGCTGGTCAACTGCGCAGCGATCGTCAACGTCGCCTCCGAAGCCGGCAAGAAGGGCCACATCGATTCGCCGGCCGGGGAGGTGGCGCGCACCATCTCGTACCCGTTGTCCGACGATGCGCTGCTGATTCGTGGTCAGGCGCTCGACGTGGATGCGGGGGATACCGTGGGCTGACCCGGTGCGCTCGCTCAACTCGGTGCGGGCACCGCGCTCATCGTCTTCAGGAACAGCGCCTCGAAGCGCGCCGCGTCCACCGTCATCGCCACCTGCGCGTTCGGCCGCACGTCGCCGGTCGCCCGCCGATCCGGAATCATCTGCCCTCGCGTCAGCTCGCCCCGGCACTCGATGTCGACCGCCATCGCCTCGCAGCCGACCAGGCTCGCATCGCCTGCGACGGCAACCGCCAGCGGGTCGTGCAGCGCGCAGTGATCGATGCCGGGGTACTGCTTCCGGTACGCGGCCAGGTAGAACCGAGCCGCCTGCATGCAGGCCACCGCCGCCGGCGATCCGGCCGCCGCGATCTCGTCCATCATCGCCGAGGTCAGCCGCGTGCGCATGGTGACGTCCATGCCGACCGTGACGATCGGTGCGCCGGAGCGCAACACGGTGCGCGCGGCTTCCGGGTCGTTCCAGAAATTGGCATCGGCCATCGGGCTCGGAATGCCGGGCACGCCCGGATGGCCGATGGTGCCGCCCATGATCACGATCTGCCGCACGAGCGAGGCGATGTCGGGCGCCTTCATCAGCGCGTGGGCCACGTTGGTCATCGGTCCCACCGGCACCAGCGTGATCTCGCCCGGGCTGGCGCGCACCCGCTCGATGATCGTGTCCGGCGCCCACCGATCGACCGGCGTGATGCCCGGTGGCGGCAGATCGACCTCGCCCAGCCCGTTCGCCCCGTGGATGTGCTCGCCCCCACCCTCGAACGGCTGCGTCAGCGAGCGCGAAGCGCCCACCGCGACCGGCACGTCACCGCGCCCGGCCGCCTCCAGGATCTGCAGGGTGTTGCGCGTCGTGCTCTCGACGACGGTGTTGCCGTAGGTGGTGGTCAACGCCTCGAGCTTGACCGTCGGACTGTTGAGCGCGAACACGATCGCCATCGCATCGTCGATGCCGGTGTCCACATCGAGGATGATGCGGGAGGGGATATCGTTCATGCGGCATGGGATCGGGATGGCGGCATCGTGAGGTCGAGAAGCTTACGGCCCGTGAAGCAGTCCTGCAGCGTGATACCGGACGCTGCGGAGCGATCTCGACATGGCGAACGACGGCCCGTGATGACTCCACGGTACCATCCCGTCGATGTCACACGCCCCCCCGCCGCTCGAGGCGACCGCCGACGCCGTGCCGCTCCCCAAGCGGCACGCCCGCTGCGAACTGCAGGCGGGCACGCTCGCCGTGCGCTGGCGCCACGAGCACCCGGACGTCAGTGACGACGAGCCGGCCCCGCCGTTCGGCTTCGCCGAACGCAACAACCCGCGCCGCGCCTTCCTGTTCGTCTCCACCGTGCTCGGCCGCCACGTGCCGGTGGCCCCGGCACGGGCGCGCGCCGCCTTCACCACCCTGGCCGACGGCATCGACGCCGAGCTGCCAGGCCCCATCCTGATGACCGGCATGGCCGAGACCGCGGTCGGGCTGGGGGCGGGCGTGCACGACGCCTACGTCGAGCGCACCGGTCGGGACGACGTGCTGTACCTGTCCAGCACCCGCGCGCAACTGGACGGCACGTTGCTGGCCACCTTCGACGAGACCCATAGCCACGCCTCCGCGCACCGGCTGTACCGGCCGCACCACACCGATGACGCCCGCCTGCTGGACACGGCCCGCTCGCTGGTCATGGTCGATGACGAGGCCAGTTCGGGGGCCACGTTCGCCCACCTGGCGCAGGCGCTGGTCGAGACCGGGGTGGACCGGTTCACCCACGTGCACACCGCGGTGCTGACCGACTGGAGCGGGCCGCTGCAGCTGCCGGCGATGCCGTCGGGCGAGCGGGTGACGGTGTCGCGCTCGGCCCTGCTGAGCGGGCGCTACGAGTGGACGGCCGCACCCGACGCACCGGTACGCACCCTGCCCGACGCCGACGAGGTGCGCCAGGCCCGCGTGGCGCCGCTGCCGCGCGACGACGATGCGCGGCTGGGCCGGTCGCATCGCAGCGTGCGCGAGCTGCCCGCCGGCCTGCTCGCCTGCCTGCAGGCCGATCCCGGCCCGATCCTGGTGCTCGGCACCGGCGAACACGTGTGGGAGCCGTTCCTGCTTGCCGAGGCGCTGGAGGGCCGCGGCCACGAGGTGCGCTTCTCGGCCACCACCCGCTCGCCCATCCTGCCCGGGCATGCCGTGCGGCGCGGGTTCGCATTCGGCGATCACGAGGGGCTGGGCATCACCAACTACCTCTACAACGTGGCGCCCGACGACCACGCGCACATCATCCTGTGCGTGGACACCGCTCTCGACGCCATCGACCCGGCGCTGATCATGGCCCTTGGCGCGCACGTGCTGGTCGGTAGCCGGTTCCACCCGCACGCCTCGCTCGACGCGTCGTGCCGTGCCGCACCGACGATCCGCGCCTTCGTCGCCGACGACGAACCGGACGCCTGATGCCCGCCACGCCCGACGTGCCCGCCACACCCGACGCATCCGGCCTGCCCGCCATGCCCCGCCCACCCGACCGGCCGGACGGCGCACCGCTGCGCCTGGTGGTGCTCACCGACCTGGACGACACGCTGTTCCAGACCGCCCGCAAGCTCCCCGCCGCCGACGCCACCCGCTCGACCCTGGCGGCGCGGGCCAGCAACGGCCACGACAGCTTCGCCACCCCGCGCCAGCTGGCCCTGCTCGACTGGATGGACCCGGCGCGCTGCATCCCGGTCACCGCTCGCGGCACCGAAGCGTACTCGCGCGTGGCGCTGCCGTTCGCAGGCCCGGCCGCCATCGTCGCCAACGGGGCGGTGATCCTCGACGCGGACGGATGTGTGAACACCGACTGGCAGACGCGCGTGCAGGCGGCGCTGGCCCCGCTGCGCCCGTTGCTCGACGGCCTGCCGGAGCGGCTGCTGGCCGAGGCGGATCGCCACGGCCTCTCGATCCGCACCTGGCTGGTGCAGGAGCCGGGCTGCGACGGCGTCTACGCGGTGGCCAAGTGCAACGACGACCCGAGCGGTGCGCCGCTGCGCCTGCTGGTGCCGGCGCTGCTGGAACACCTGGGCATCGAGGACGGCGTGGCCGATCCCGGCGACGAGGGCACCCGCTGGCGGATGCACCTGAATGGCAACAACCTGGCGCTGATACCGCCCGGCGTCTCCAAGGCGCTCGCCACCGTGTGGCTGCTGGAACGGCTGCGCCGCGACGGCGAGCTGCTCGCCATCGGCGTCGGCGACAGCAGCAGCGACCTGGCCTTCATGCGCGCCTGCGACCTGTGGATGACGCCGAGCGGTTCGCAGCTCGATCGGGCCTGGGGCGGACCACCGGCGTGAGCGATCCGCGCCCCCCCTTCCCCGGCAGCTACGCCGCAGGGGACATCGACTTCCTGCTGACCCCGGTCACACCGCAGCAGGCCGCCGCGATCTCGCAAGCGCCCGCCGACAAGGAGCGGCTGATCCAGCGCGGGGTACGCCACTACTCGCAGATGATCACCCCCGAGCGCGCGCCCTCGCCCGCCTATCGGGCGATCTTCGACGCCGCACTCGATCGCCATGCCGAGCGCACCGGCCGGGATCTGGCCGCGCTGGTGCGCGCGCTGGACACCCGCATCGACGGCCCGATCACGCTGTGCAGCCTGGTGCGCGCCGGCGTGCCGCCCGGCGTGGCGCTGACCCGCGGGCTGCGCACGCTGGGGCGGGACGTGGCCCACTACGGCGTATCCATCGTGCGCGATCGCGGCATCGATGCCGTGGCGCTGCGCCACGTGCTGCGTGACCGGCCGGTCGAGGGCGTGGTGTTCGTCGACGGCTGGACCGGCAAGGGCGCGATCAGCGACGAGCTGGAACGCACCCTGGCCGACGATTGGCCGGACATCGCACCGCGGCTGGTGGTGCTGGCCGATCCGGCCGGGCGCGCCTGGCTGGCCGCCGGCGAGGAGGACTGGCTGATCCCGTCCGGGCTGCTCGGCGCCACGGTATCCGGGCTGGTCAGCCGCTCGATCCTCAACGAGCGGCTGAGCGGCCCGCACCAGTTCCACGCCAGCGTGCGGCTGGACCACCTGGCCGGGCACGACGTGTCGCGCGCGTTCGTGGACCGGATCTGCGAACCGATGCGGCGGGCGCTGTCCGATGACCCGCACGCGCTGCCACCGGTGACGGGCGGCACCCCGGCTGTGCGTGCCCGGGCGGCGGCGGTGATCGACGCCGTCGCCGACGAGTTCGGCATCGCCAACCGCAACCGCATCAAGCCGGGGCTGGCCGAGGCCACCCGCGCGGTGCTGCGGCGTGCGCCGGCGCGCATCCTGGTCGGCGGGCCGGACGATGACGATCTGGACGCGTTGCGGCATCTGGCCGCTGCGGCGAGCGTACCGATCGCACCGCGTGGTGCGACACTGCACCCTTATCGTGCGATCACCCTCATCGCCGACGCCTCCTGACCCTCAACGATGACCGTCGTACCCGACACGCTCGCCCGTGACGCTGCCGCGTACCCGCCTGCGCCCTCGCATGCGCTCCCGCACGCGTCCGTGCACGCCTCCGCCGACGAGCGGCGCAGCGCCGCCGACCTCGACGCCATGCGGCTCGGTGCCACGCTGTACATGCCGGCGGTGCACCCGGCGCTGGACGCCATCGCCCGTGGCGAGCGGCGCACCCGCCTGCGCTCGATCGTGGTGTGCCTGGAGGATGCGCTGCACCGCGACGACGTCGCGCGCGGCCTGGAGCGGCTGCGGCACCTGCTGGCGGATCTTGCCGGTGGTCGGTCGAGAACGGCCGGACCGCGCCTGTTCGTGCGCCCGCGCGACCGGCACATGGCGCGCCACATCGCCGCCCTGCCAGGCATCGGGCACATCGAGGGGTTCGTGGTGCCCAAGATCACCCCCGAGGAGGTGCCGCGCTGGTGGCAGCTGGTGCAGGGCACCGCACTGCGGCTGATGCCGACGCTGGAGAGCGGTTGGGTGTTCGATCCGATCGCGCTGGCCGAGTTCGCCGCCGCGCTGGACGAGCAGCCCGCCGGGCGGCTGGTGGCGCTGCGCATCGGCGGCAACGACCTGCTCGCCTCCCTGCGGCTGCGGCGCACCCGCGGGCGCACCCTGCACGACGGGCCGCTGGCCTGGGGGCTGTCGCAGCTGATGTGCCAGCTGGGCGCGCGCGGTCACGCCCTGACCGCCCCGGTGTTCGACGTGCTCGACGATGCCGACACGCTGGCCCGCGAGTGCGCGCTGGACGCCGCGTTCGGGTTCGTCGGCAAGACCGCGGTGCACCCGGACCAGGTACCGGTCATCGAGGCCGGGTTCCGGGTGCAGGCGTCGGAGCTTGCCAGCGCACGCGAGGCGTTGGCCCCGCAGGCCGACGCCGTGTTCCAGTGCGACGGGCACATGCTGGAACCGGCCGTGCACGCGGCCTGGGCGCAGCGCACCCTGGCGCGGGCGCAAGCCTACGGCGTGATCGACTGATCGGCTGACGAACGCCGGACGACGGGGGCTGGCGGCCCGACCGCTGACGCCGTCGCGCGCGATGGGGTATACCGTCGAAACACGCTTGCCGCCCGAAGGAGGGCCCGCGCATGTCCGACAGCGATGCTACACCGGCCGCCCGACCCCGGCCGGACATCTGGAACCACCGCGGACCGGTCGAATTCTCCGCGCTGTTCGACTGGCCGTCCGCACCGGAACGCATCCTCGCCGCCATCGGCAAGCGCTGGGTGACGCTGTCCCGGAACACCCTGTTCCTGCTGTTCGCGGTAGTCGTCTACACCCGGTTCCTGCCGGACACCGCCACCATCACGACCTTGTCGCCGAGCTGGATCGTGCCGATGTTCCTGCGCAACCTGTGCCTGCTGGTGCTGGTGGCCGGCGGCCTGCACCTCTACCTGTTCACCTTCCGGGCGCAGGGCAGCCGGCTGAAGTTCGACCCGAAGGAGCGGATGGAGACCGGCAGTCGGTACACGTTCCGCAACCAGCTGCACGACAACATCTTCTGGAGCATCGCCAGCGGTGTCACGATATGGACCGCCTACGAGGTGCTGTACTTCTGGGGCGTGGCCAACGGCGTGGTGCCCACCCTGGGGTTCGGCGAGCACCCGGTGTTGTTCGTGCTGTGGCTGGTGGTGATGCCGCTGATCCTGTCCAGCCACTTCTACTGGATACACCGCCTGCTGCACTGGCCGCCGCTGTACCGCAGCGTGCACCGGCTGCACCACCGCAACACCCATGTCGGCCCGTGGTCCGGCATGTCGATGCACCCCGGCGAGCACCTGCTGTACCTGTCGTCGGTGCTGGTGCACTTCGTCATCGCCTCGCACCCGGTCATCCTGCTGGTGCACCTGTACACCCGGGCGCTGGCGCCGGCGTTCTCGCACGCAGGGTTCGAGAAGGTGCTGGTCGGGGACCGGAAGCTGATCGACGCCGCCGACTTCCACCACCAGTTGCACCACCGCTTCTTCGAATGCAACTACGGCAACGTGGACATCCCGTGGGACCGCTGGTTCGGCTCGTACCACGACGGCTCGGACGAGGCGACGAAGCGTATCCGCAAGGGTCGCAAGGTCGTGCGCCCGTGATTCGGGCATGGATGCGATCGTGCCGAGGCGGGGATGTCGAGCCGATGCCGCCCGGACGGTGCAGCCACGCAAGCGGTCGGTCGTAGCGGGGCCGAAAACGCTACACGTGTAGCGAGCTCCGACCTCGTCATCGAGCATTTCGTCGATCGTCGCAACCGACAACAGGCGTTGCATGCAGTGCGCTGCCCTTTCCCCGTAGTTCCCGACCCGTCTTCGTCATGAGGGGGGCCACGACGGGAGAAGGGGTTTCGCCATGACGGCAGCAGCGATCGTCAGCACGGCAACGGCATGCCCGGATCTGCCGTTTCCGCACGATCCGAAACGGGAACGCGACGACAATCAGCGTCTGCGCCTGCTGATGGAGACTCTGTCCTCGGCAACGCCCGAATCTTCGCGCATCGAGTCGTCGGAGATCATGAGCCGGCGGCTGCGCATGCTGGTACACGAGATCGAGACCCGGCATGCCGATCTGCTCGAACTGCTTGCGCGCTTCGACGCGGCGGGGGGCTGGAAGCGTAGCGGGGCGCGGATTGCGTAGCCTGGATGAACGCCGAGCTGGGCATCTGCCGTTCGCTGGCGCGCGAGAAGCTGCGTGCGGCGCACGCGTTGCGAGAGCTGCCGTGGTTGGCGAAGCGGTTCGCGGCCGGACGGCTCGGCTGGTCGAAGATTCGTGCACTCACGCGTGTCGCCACACCCGATACCGAGCACGCACTGGCCGCCACGGCCCTCGACATGAACGCCACCGCGGTAGTGCGCATGTGCGAGGGCATGCGAATGCAGCCGAACCTCGACGGGCTGGACGGGGAGCGTGCCGCCGATGCCATGCGACACGCGCGGCGTTCGCTGACATCGTATCGGGCAGCGGATGGCAATACCGTCTATCGCCTGGTACTGACGGCGGAACGAGCCGCACGGTTCGAGGCCTGTCTGCAACAGGCCGAGGACACGTTGTTCGCCGAGGAACGGGTGGAATCGCTTGTGACGCGGACATCGTCACCATTACTACCTCCGGCGGTGAACCCTTGTCGATCGGTCGGAAGCAGCGTGCGTGGCCCGCCGCCATGGTCCGGGCGATCACGGCGCGCGATGACGGCTGCTGCCAGTTCCCGGGCTGCGATTCCACGCGCTTCCTGCAGGTGCACCACCTGGTTCACCGGGCGCACGGTGGCGAGACCTCGGTGCGCAACGGTTGCCTGCTGTGCTCGGACTGTCACCGGCGCGTGCACGAGGAGCACTGGCGCATCGTTCGCGACGACGAAAGCCCGGGCGCGAGCAACGCCGAGGCCCGAGGCGTCGAGCTGCTCGACGGAGCGTACGAGCGGACGCACGAGCTGGCGCGGCGGCTCTTCAGGCATCGACCACGGTTGCGGTTCGAGCGTGCACGGCGGTGGCCGAGACCGCCTGCCGGGTTCCTCGACGCTCGCGAGTCGAGTCGCCCTGATGGTTCTTCGCTGCCGGTCTCGAGAAAAGGCGGTGAAAGGGTCAGCGATCAGATCTCGTCCTCTCGCCCGACGTGCCCAGATCCATGATCCGGTACCCGGTCGGGTACGTCGGTCTTCGACGTTCGGTGATGAGTCGTGGCCGGCGTC
>ENA-ORXT01004391-ORXT01004391.1-marine-metagenome-genome-assembly--contig:-NODE-4391-length-14605-cov-5.199890_pt1 | contig 14605 bp, 10 predicted proteins | sample MGYA00237868_ERZ511482 | MGnify/ENA metagenome assembly ERZ511482 | reverse complement strand
TAGTCCCACAAATTCAGACAAATCTAGTAATTTTTCTCATGTTGATGCAGTTCAAGCCGCTAAAGAATTAGAAGAATATGAGGAAAACATCTATTTCATTTATCCCCATAAAATATCATGGGTTAAGTCTGGTGTAGTAGAAGAGGTATTAAAAAAAGATGTAAATGCACTTCGTGACGCTTGGTCAGGTACTGGGTTTCTAGGAAGTGATAGATATTTATATACAGCAAGACATGTATTAACGCCATGGCGGTTTGATGAGTTAACCTGTGAATTGATGGCTATGGTAGAGGAAGATCCCTTCAAGTTAAAATCTCAATATGGACGAATGTTTTTTAGTTATCTCAATTTAGCTAACCAAGAATTTAAAGGGTTAAACATTAATGTAACTTTTAAAGCTGTATCGGCTTCAACGAAAGATGAGTTTACATTTAGTTTGAATCGAGTAGAATTCAATGATTCTGAAGATATTATCAAATGTCCAGAATACTCGCCTGAATTAGATTACGATGTTGAACGCCCTGGTTGGAAAAATGAAGACTATGATTTAACAACTCCTTTTAAACATGTTCCATCAAATGCTATGTCAACTGATTGGGCAAGAGTCAAAATAAACCGAACTGGAAAGATAAAAATAAATACAGTCGCCGAAAAAGAGCTTTTAAAAGGCATGTCGATTTATGGTCTTGGATATTCGCGAGGTTTTAAACTTCAAAATTGGACTTCTTTATTAAGAAGCACTAATGACTATAAAAGAACTCAATTTAGTTTTGAGCCCGTTTTCTTAAGCGGTTTGATTACTCAAAGAAATCAAACTAATAACATGATTAATATTACCAATATGGCAATCGAAGGAGGAAGTTCAGGTGGGCCTCTTTTTGCAAAAATTAATGACGAATGGGAAGTAATTGGCATAGTTAGTAATGGAACAAATAATGTAGTTAGTCTTGTTCCAGTAAATCAAATATTTTAAATATGAAAAATTTAATTATATTATTTATTCTATTTCCTATTTGTGTCTTTTCTCAAAATTCCTCGATAGATAAAATAACGAAAGCATTAGAAGAAGGAGATGCAAAGGAAACATCAAATTCTAATCAAAGATATAATGACAGAAAGAATTCTAAAGAAAACAATTATAATCTGGTTAACAATCTAGCAGATGCCTTTGATCACCATATTTACCTCGTTACACATTATTATGCATTAGAAAAAGGTAAAAAACAATATGGTGCTGATGGTGAAAATTATTTTGGATTAGACAATGGTATAGCTTTCGCTATAGATAATACATTAGTCGTACCAAAGCGAATTACTTCTCCATGGGAATCTGATGAGTACTATCAAGAACATTCTAAAGACTATAAAGCTGTATCTTATGAGTTAGTATTGGAACCTATTTTTACAAATAATGAGGTAAGTAATTTGTCTTACGATGACTTTTCAAGTAATAGACTTGATAACTCTGAGATAGGATATTTTGAACTGAGAAAAGGCTTTGTTAATTCCTTGCAAAAGGCCTCGACTTCTAAAAAAGATGGAGTCCTAATTTTATATAAGTGGAATGAGAACAAGACAACTTTGTCAAAAGAAGTAGTTTTTTGTTCACCTATTTGGGACGAGAATGATAATGGAAGAGTAAAGGTGCTCGATGACCATTCTTTTGATGCAGGTCTTTATGCTATTTATGAATTTGGAGAGAATGCCAACATTACTTTCAAACCTGTTGGCATGTTGGTCGGTGATAAAATCCAAGTTTTTCAAAAGGACTTAATCCCGAAAGAGATAGCTGAAGACAAAACACAAGCAAAGCAAAATAAAGCTGCTGAGAAAAAAGGTTCTAAGAAACCAACACGTATTAAAAATTAGCATTGAGTCAAGTAGAAGAGAATAAAGAAATAGAGTATTCTGTATTTGGTGTGACCAATACCGGAATGGTAAGAGACCATAATGAAGATGCCTTCTTGATTTGCATAAATAAAGATGACCATTGGAGTTTTGATCACAGCTATATTGGTGAATTTTCTGGTTCAGAAATGTTTCTGATTGTTGCTGATGGGATGGGAGGTACTAATGCTGGTGAAGTTGCCTCTTCTTTAGCTATAGAAGAAGTTAAAAGGAATGCTTTAGAATTTAATGGTAAAACAGATAGATCAGCACTTGACATAAAGACATGGTTAAATAGTGTCATTCTTTCTGCTCATAGTAGAGTGAAACAAGGTTCGATAGACAACAAAGAAACAAGAGGCATGGGGACTACTCTTGCAATAGCTGTTGTTACCAAAGATGGGTTTTATATAGCCTGGGTAGGCGACTGTCGGTTTTATATCTATCATCCTATTGATTTACAAAATTATAATTCAAATAATCCTAAACATGTAAGTCAGCATCTTAGAATATTATCTGATGATGATGCTATTGCTTGGAAAAGAGTTATATCATCAAATGGTCAATATAGCCGTGAACAAGCTAGAAATGCACAGGATAGTCATGTCATTACTCAATTTATAGGAGATCTTAATGATGATCCAATCCCAAAGGTGATAGGTCCATTTGAATGTTTAGAAAATTCCAGATTAATTGTTTGCTCTGATGGTTTAACGGGTATGGTACCAGATGAACAAATTCAACGTATACTCACAGAAAATTCGGAAACTGATAAAGCAGCTTTTGAGTTAGTCAAAGCTGCGAATGAGGCAGGTGGTCATGATAATATCACTGTGACAATATTTGATTTATTGAAAGGTAAACTAACACCAGTAGCTCCAACTGTTGATACTGAATTAGATGTTTCATTGACAACGAAACAAACTCGAAAATCAAGAAGAAACCTAATGCCTCTGTTTGTGGCTATGTTTCTACTGCCGACTATATTAGTTATTGGATTTTACGTTTTAGATCAAAATAAAAATATTATTGAAGAATTAAGAGCAGAAAAAGATGTTGATACTTTAAAAAATACAACACTAATACCAACTCAAGACACCTTGCTGAAAAAACCAACATTAATTGATGCTAAGGATGATGGGGTTATCAAAAAAAATAAGCCCCAACCAGTAAGTAAAACTAAACCAAAGATTCAAAACAAAGATCATTTTGATGGTTCCAGTAAAGAATCTGGATCAACTTATGAGATTAAAATAGATGCAGAACCAAATTTAGAACACTTTAAAAAAATAGATACTGAACGAAAGCATAAAACTAATGAAACGACCAATATTATAATTCCGAATCTTCCAACTTCTTCTACAGGTGACACACTAAAAAATTCAACCTTGAAAAGCAAACAGCCTCAAGAAGTTGGTACAGTTCCCTGTGATCGAAATTTGACTATATATATTAATGAGACCACATTTGCTGAAAATTCTACAATAATTAATGTTTATAATTTGAACGATACCCTTAGACTTTCAACTGATTCAGAATGTGAAAATATAAAATGGAAAGTAGGGAATGGTCCTAAAATATTTTTTGGTAGCAAATGTGAATACAAAATGGATGCCATCGGTGATCTGTTAATAGAATTGACTGCTGGAGAAAAATCAGTAAAAACAAAAATTAAAGTTCAATACGAAGAATGAATATATTGTATAAAATATCTGTCTACTTTATTTTATGTATATGTTTTTACTCATGTAAGGAGAGTGTAAGATGTAGCAATGTCGATATTGATTTTAGGATTAATAATACTGAGTCAAATTTGTATTATTTTGGTCGACCTGAAGTAGGAGGTTCTTCCCAAAACTATGTTGTAATTCCGTCTGGTGATGTTTTGACATTAGCTACTTCCAATGGATGTGGTGAATTATTGTGGGAATATGATGGCATTGTTAAGAAAGGCAATGAAGTGTCTTTCAAGATTGAAAAAAAGGATGCTTTACAAGCAGTAACATTATCATTTAATAATGGATTAGAAAGATTGACGAAGTATTTTCTAGCTTTAGAATCTGGACTAGGCACTAATGACGAAATCCAAAAGGATGAATTAATAAATACTGATTCAGACAATGATGGCATTCCCGATGATAAGGATGATTGTCCATCAGAAGCAGGGACACCAGAAAATAGCGGATGTCCTTCTCAAATATTTCTCGATACGGATGGCGATGGAGTACTAAATAAAGATGATAAATGCATAAATGAAGCAGGCCCAAAAGAATTAAATGGATGTCCAGTAATTTATGACGGTGATAGAGATGGAGATGGTATTCTAGATAAGAACGATGTTTGTCCTGATCTCCCAGGAAAATCTGAGGATAGTGGTTGTCCCCCATATAAACCTACAATTAATCCAACACCTAGTCCAACACCTATACCTAGTCCTGCACAAGAAATAGAAGAACCTACAAAGGATGAAGTATTTTTCGAAATGGATTGTAAAATTAGTGAAGAGGATGGCTATATATTTCAAGATCGATGTCCTGAAAAAGCACTTACTACAAATCGTAGTTCCCTAAATATTAATCCTACTCGAAATGTTCGATTGAAAAAGATGAAAATTGAGTCATCAGATAATGGCTCTATGACCGTGGCTATATTTAAAGGTGAAAAAAACCTTGGGAGTTATAGGTTTAATGTTAATCCTGGTATCAAAACTGTAAATCTTGACTCTGATGGAACAAGTCTAGTACTGTTTTCTAATGAAAACTATCGATTAGAGATATCCGCAGAAAAAGACATTATTAAATATTTTGATGATTGTGAATTTCTTGCAAGAAATGCAGGCCTTGGGGTTTCATACAATCAGAAGAATGCCATGTTTGATCTAAATTATTGTTATGAATAGAAAAATCATATTATTTAATTTGATATTATTTTTAATAACCACACATATGTTTTCTCAAACAACAGATGAGGATGAAGCGTTTACGTTTGATTGTGAAATGAAAACTTATTCATTGGATGAATCTTATGAGATTACAGAATTTATTCTCAATAATACAAAGCGAGACTCAATACCCGAAGATGGTTCACTCTTAGGTGTTGGGGTATATTCCATTTCCTATGAACATAAGACTGATAGAACTCGTGGAGATAAAGAGTTTATTATTCTGGATCTTGATTCTATAGAAGTAAATAACACAAGTTGCTTAAAAGATGGGATTCAATATCGTATAGATATACCTGGAATTGATGAAAGTTTATGGGAACCGGATTTGTTAAAGTGGACTTTGGATTTAAGTGAAAACGAAGAATATTTGAGATTCCCTGATATTAATGATCAGTTTAGGCTTAAGGCCCCTAAAGACTTTGTAGTAAGATTTACTATTTTAAATAAAGACATCGCTTGTGATTCTTTGACTTTTGAAAAAGAGGTAGAAGGAAAAAAGAATTTTGATGATTTCGAAAGTTTAGAAGATGTTGAACTTAAGATTGATTCAGAAAATAATCGTGAATGCTCTGATAAGATTATCCTTGATTTAGAACCAGGTAGTTTAGTGATAGGCGTAGACTTTACTCTAGGTGAAGAAATTTCAGAAAGTAGTGCAGGTGTCTATGAAATTCACAAAGAAAATCAGACTACTGCTTTTTCATATACAAAACGATTGGTGGATAGGGATAAGTGTGAATTAATTGAGGTGTTAACAATACGACAGACTCTGTTAGATAGCATTCAACCGATGAATACTATTGATGTAGATACCAATGTGGTCATAAAAGAGCCTAGTTGTGGTTCAACAGATGGAAGTATTGAGATTGTCGGAATTAACTTATTTCAAAATACTATACTATTAGACGGAGATCCAATTGAGGATAACCTAATGATAGATGGTTTATCTAGTGGTAATTATGAGTTAAGTATCAGGAATAAGGCAGGATGTGCTTCTGACCCTATATCTATTGTGTTGCAACCAGATGATATTGAAGATGATATAGGTATTGTAGAGCTTTATGAAAGCGAAAAATTCGTAATCTTTTATATTCCAGATTCTTTAAATGCTACTGATATCTCTTGGTACCGTTTAGATAAAAATATTCCCTTGGCTAAACCAGAATTTATTGAAGAGTCTGCAGGTAAAATGTCAATTATAGTAGAATGTGAGAATGGTCTCGAATCGTACAAAGATAATAGTTCATTAAGACATATTGCATCATTCAAATTGCCGAATCAAGACTGTCCATCATTCTTCTTTCATGAGGAATTTTGCGATTTATTTTCAATAAGGAATGAAATGTCATGTGAACCAGGATTCATTGCGGCTAGTCCAAGATCAAATCAATTATCCGTTTTGCCAAATCCTGCTGTCAAAGGATCATCAATCATAATCAAAAATGAGGGAACAGTATTTAATGCTAGTCTGTATGATCTGACTGGCCAATTAGTATCCAGCAAAATCAATAACGATCATTCAAACTCTTTGTTAATGTCATCTACAGGATTAAGTCCTGGCATCTATATTATAAGTGTTGAGTTAGAGAATAATGTTTTTGTTAACCAAAAAATTATGATTCACCAATGAAAATAATATTTAAATATATTTTGTGTGTTTTGTTTTTCCTGCTTTTATCTGAAACAAGTAAATGTCAGTCAAATTCATCTGTACAAATAGTGTCGTCGAAGAGTTATAATTTCGATAATAGGTATCAGACCCCAATCAAAAAGAGAATCGAAAGAAGTGTCAGAAAGTCAATGGAAGACTATGCCCGCTATGCCTCATTTAGGAATTCTAAGTTGGGTGTTGATCAATATTCTATTGATCAATTTAAAAGCCTATTTGCAAATAACGCTAAGGTTTTAGCTGATTATGACCAGAATGCAGATCTTATACAAAGCTCATTTTATGCTTCAGATGTATTCAATAAGTCTAAAAGTGGACTAAATTTTAAATTAGGTAAAGGTGAATTGCATAAACTGGAATATGATTCTGAAGGCTACTATGTTGCTAAAGTTAGTATTACAAAAACAATGTATACTCAAATTAGGGAAGGTAAATCAAAGAGGATTAAAGGAGATGTATATGAATTGGTTTTTAGTTTTGAGATTCCTGAATTTGAATTAGATAATTCAAAAATTATTGAAATCAACGGGAGGAAAGTTGGTACTCAAAATTCTACGTCTAAATTGACTGTCAGCCCTTATCTTTCTGGACAGATCAGTTCATCAAAATTAATATTGGTAGCGGATAATCTATTTTCTTCTGATACGAGTAATGCAAATATTTCCTTTGGTGTATTAGTTAAATACCCAGTCGCCCTTGATAATAGATTGTCAATTTCACTTGATGCTTTTTTTAATCGCAAATCACAAACTAATTTTATTGGAACCGAAGAGGGAACTGAAGTAAGCCCTAAAACTGAAGAATTATCTGAGTTTAGATCAAATCTAATGATAAATGAAGGCAGTTTTACAGCTAAGTCGACTACTGGTATAGGAATATTTATAGGACCCGAATATGATATTTTTACTAAAGAAAAATTCAGTCTTTCAGGTTCTTTTATGCTTGGTATATCGTTAAATAAATTTAAACCAGAATCTGAGGGTATGTTAAATGTTAACTATTCAGAAACTTCATTTACACTTATAGATGGACCAACTATTAGTCCTGAAAATACACACATTGTTGAAGGCTGTGAATGTCTATTGGATGGAAACAAAGATATCCATGGTTTAAATGCTGATGATGTGTCATCAAGTACTCTAAGTTTCAGGTTTGGATTAAATGGATCTTATTCTCTTACAGAACGACTAGGTGTTATTGGAGGTTTAAGGTATCTGCTACTTAGAGGTAAAGAAATTCCTATCGAAGGTGATTCTAAAAGCCTTGCATCTTCGCTTTTAAATAAAGGAGAAACTATTCCAATACAGGCATTTATAGATAAACTATATTATGGTGGACTAGACGCCTTTATCGGTGTTTTAATCAAATTATAAGTATTAATAATAAATATGAAAATAATTAAATTCATTTTACTTCTGTGCTCGATTATGAGTTTTGTTAATATTGCTATTGCGCAGAAGAAAGTAAAGAAACGACCAAATACTTTATATAGTTCCAGTAGCCTTAATTATTGGGTCTCTGATGCTGATTCTGATTTAGCATGGTTAGTATTTGTAGACAATGATGATGTTGTAAGTTATAATAATCCACGACAAAATGAATATGACAAAAAGTACAACTTAGAGTTTAAAGACCATTTTTATGTTACAGACTCAAAAGAGGATATGATACGCATATGTAAAACTAAAATTGGACCGAATTTTAAAATTGTTAAAAATTCTTATAAAGATTATGGATGGGTTCACATCAATGACATGTTATTGTGCAATCAATCTTTAAAGGATTATAGATCAGGTATAAGTAAAAAGGCCTTTCTGTTAAATAAACTTAGCGATGTAAAAGAAATATTAAAATTAGAAAAGCGAGAAATTGTTAAACTATATACTCATCCTATTGAAGGAGAAGTAATTGGGAATAAAACGATTTATGAATTTTATTTTGTTTACAAATATGAAGGTAATCGTGTTTTGTTAGGCAAAAGTTTTAGTCTCAATAGTCGTTCTGGTTCTGATAATATAGTCGGATGGGTAAGGAGGTCTAGGATTTCCGAATGGAATACTAGAGTGTGTTTAGAACCTAATTTTAGTGATGATGCATTTTTGGAAAGATCCGAGGATGAGAACTTACGTGTTGTCGCTTATTCTAATGAAACGGCAGTTAAGAACCATGTTTCCTATGGTGTGAAATCACCTATACCTGAAGATATTGTCTGGGCAAATGATCCGGTCCTAATAGATGAGGCAAAGCTTGCTAACTTAAATCCCAATAGATTTAAAGGTCCTGTTATGAGGTTTCCACTATTAAAAGACAATACGACATATTTTACGTCAGGACTCATTGGTGAAATTCAAGTCAAAACATTTGGCGAGCAATTATCAGAAATAGAAGAAATACATTATTCAAACATACAGCAGGAGTTTAATAAACAACGGGAAGCTTCAAAGAGCTATAATATCTTTTTTCTCATTGAAGCATCTCCTTCTATGAAGCCTTACAAAGAGAAGATTATTTCGATAATAGAAAATATTAATAGCAAAATTCCAAATGCACAATCAAGCCGTGTCGGAATTGGCTTGTATAGAGATGTTAGAGATGGTGATGATATCTTGCAGATTAAAGAACTTGAATCTGATAAGTCTGAAATATCAAATTTCATTCGAGAAGCAAGCTTTGAGCGTACGAATGCGAACGATACTTACAGATCCATGTACTACGGTATTGTCGAATCTATACAAGATGCTGGTTTTGATAAGTTAAATAATAACATTTTGTGTGTAATTGGAAACAATGCAGATTATACGGCTTCGGCAGAGAGAAGGTTAAAAGCAAAAGCAGAAAGTCACCCTACATATTTTGTTTTAAATGATGTTGCACAAGCCATGGCAGAAGTAAACTTGAGCCTTATTGGTATTCAATTAAATAATGAGGGAAATCGTTCAAATCGAAAATTTGTAGATCAACTTTCAGTTTTGATGGAACAGAATTCTACAATTCAGAATAATATATTTAAAAATGTTCAAGAATACTTTGGTGTAAATGTGATTAATCCTTCACTCCCTAATATAGATGATGAGATTAAAATTAAGTTAATTGGAGGACCTAAATATTCTGCAATATTTCGACCTAATAGTGGTTCATCATTTAACGCTGAAAATATTGATAATTATTTATCTGAAGCGTTTGTCGAATTGGATAATTATACTATGAAATTTTGGGATCAAGTCAGTAAAGTAATTGATGATGGATCTTCATTTGAAGATATTTCAGCTGGCGGTGCTCAAAATGGATTTGGATTGATCTTAGAAAAGTTGATGCGTGAAGGAAATCGGTGGTCTAAAGATGATATTAAATTTTTAGTAAAAAATAAATATAAATTATATACAGAAGTCTTTTTGCCAAAGAAGTATGAATCGGCTTCAAACGATTGCTTTTCATACGTTTTATTTATGCCCGATAAAGAGCTTGAGTCTTATATTAAAAAGCTAAGATACTTAGAAGATTGTTCCGATTCAGATCCCACAGAACAAAGAGAATGTTTATTCGAATCATTTACCACATTGGCCCGTCAATTGACTGGAGAAAGTATTGTAGACGACCGTATGTCAACTGAAGAATTACGTGCAAAACTTGAAGGGCTAACGGCAGAAACATCTAAATCTATCTGGCCTTCAAAATTTAGAAATTTTATGTTCAAGGATATAAAGAATCGACGAAAAGTATCAGATGAAGAGGTAATAGCATTGGTAGATGAAATAATTAAAAATAAAGAACGATTGGAAAAAATATTTGATCTAAAGCATAATTACGAATTTAGCTTCACAGAACAGGATAACCTTTATTACTGGATTCCAATAGAATTTACATTATAGTATCAGATGTTTAAAATAAATGAAATAGAATGTGGTTATTCTCCTAATTCTCCCGTTGTTAAAATCAAATCATTGGAAATTAATAGAGGAGAATTAATATTTTTATTGGGAGAGTCTGGTATAGGTAAGAGCACCTTGATTGAAACATTGGGGATTATGAATAATACAATTTTAGCTTCATCCCTTGGAAATGCTATTTATATTAAGCCTGATAATAGTGAAGTTGATCTTAAGTCAATATGGTCTAAAAAAGATTCTTTTATATCTGATTTTAGGGCTTCAGAATATAGCTTTATATTTCAAGAAACGAATTTGCTTCCATCACTATCAGTTGGTGAGAATATTGCAATCACAGGATTACTTAATTCCAGTAACACACTAGAAAATATTCGTAAAGAAATTGAATCCGCACTAATTGATTTAGGGTTTAACAATCAAGTATATGATAGAGATGTTTCTCAGCTTTCAGGTGGGCAAAAACAGCGGGTTGCTTTTTTAAGGAGTGTCTTTTCTGATTATAATGTGATTTTTGGTGACGAACCAACAGGGAATTTAGATGTTAATACCAGTAATCTACTAATAAGTTACCTTAAGAAGAAGCTTAAGTTATATAAAAAGTCCGCAATAATTGTTACACATAATATTGACTTAGCTCTTTCTAATGCAGATAAAATAGTTGTCATCTCAAAGAAATTTCATAAGGATAAAATGATTGGCTATTTAACTACTTCTAACCAAATAAATAACATTAATTCTACAGATTGGAGAACTTATGAAAATGCTCTTGTAGACAGTCCTACTCAATGGATTCTCTCAAAATTAAATGATGAAGAAAATGAGTGAAGCTAAGAGTCTATTATATAAAAGTGAATTCAAGGCACTAGTAGGTGATAATTATAGGAATTTACTTTTTCTAACAATTATTCTATGTGTAACGCTGGTTTCTATCTGTTTCAGCTTTGGTAGTTTGAATTATTTGAATGAGCGTATGAATGATCCGTATACAAATTGGGTCAATTTAAAACTACCTAGATATTTAGATAAAGATAGTTACATAAAGCTCAAAGAATCTATTTCATCACCTGAGAGTAAAGACAAATTCAATCTTAAGGGCTATGAAGAGTATGTTACATTTAGAGAATCATTTGTTCTTATTGGGGATGAGTCTGGAACTCGACTAAAAGGACGAACTCTTGAACTTGGAACACCACTTACAAATAAAATTTTAGAAAAAGCAAATCTTTTAGGGAATGTAAAAGAAATATTTCCTAATTCTTGTGGTGTAATCGTAAAGTCTGAAATGTTAGAAAAACTAAATTACAAAAGCCCAAGAGAACAAAATGTTATCCAATTATTGTTTGATTCAATTAACGTGCATTTTGAAATACTTGGAGTAGTAAAAGACTTACCTGATAAATGTGATTTCGCCGTATTGCCTGGTTTATATAATTTATTAAGTCATTCTGTTTCTGAATCAAATATAATAAGTACTCTCCATGAAGTAAATAAAATTGACGTATTCTCAGAAAAAGAAATTAAAGAAGAAGAAATTAGGGAAATGATCAAACCTTTTGGAATCAGAAAAATTAGGGCTAAAGAAGAAGATTATAATAATAATTATAAATCATTCATTCATACATTATATTTTACTGAATATCTTGATCGAAATCAGCTTAAAGAATTACAAACTAAATTGATAAAATATAATATTAGTACTTATAATAAGTTGAATTGTAACATAAAAAATACTCAAATTAGTCAGCCCTATTATATTTCATTCAATTTTGAAAATCTACTAAACGTTAAAGATTTTAGCTATTATCTTAGTAAAGATTATAATCTAGAACTAGAGCTGTCTTCAGTAGAGTCAAAAAGTAATTTTGGGATTGTTAGTCTACAAACATTGGTCACAATCCTTTCACTACTTATGTTTGGAATTTTTAGTATTATCTACTTTATAGCATCTCTTATAGCAAATCATATCAAACAAAACAGTCAGAATCTTGGTACACTAAAAGCATTCGGTCTAAAGAATGACGAATTAGTAAGTATTTATTCAAAATCAATTCTTAAAATGCTACTTATTAGTCTTTTTATTTGCTTGGCGTTTTTAGTGATTTGTTATGTCCTTAATGTTTTAATATATAGCGAAATAATTCTATTCAATTTTCTGAATTTTAAAATTATTTCAATAATATCTCTAATTATAGTTTTCTCATATTTTATTTCTTATAGAATCATTTCTGTTCAGTTAGCTAAAACACCAGGAGAATTAATATTTTCAAGATGAACCATAACTACTTTATCATATTTGCGCTTTTAATTATTGTTTCTTGCCATTCAAAATCTGAAGCTATACCAGAACCTAACAAAAGTGATAAGCAAGAGGATTCATCTTCAAATTCTGAATTAAATTCTAATGAGGTAGAAATTATCCAGCCTTCATTAGATTCATTAACTAAAAGTGAGCTGGAAGATGTGTCTATAGATATTGATAATAGTGAACTTAAATCTAAATCATGCTTGGACATTTTCTCTGACTACAAAACAAGTATTAATAAAATAATTGCTGGAGAACTAAAGCCAGACGTAATATTTAAATATGCGGATGATTATATTTTTAATGAATGTAAGAAAACTGAAGAATTTGCAGAAGTGTATGACCAATTACAAGAAGAACTGATGGATTATTTGGATGAAACTGAATAAATTGACTTAGCTACTGATATCGCTTATTATGTATTTATATTTATTTCTAATTTTTAATTTTATTTTTCCTAATAAATATCCATTCTCAATTCTTCCAACTTATGAAGAAGAATCAATTCGTATTGACGAGTTTAAATATGCTTCAATTGATTATACAAATCCAGTTGCTATTTGGGAAAAAGAACTGGGAGTTAGCCGTAGACTATCTTATCTTGTAAAGTTACAATTAAACAAGGATCTATATTTTGATATATATAGTCCGCCACATAAAGGCTTTGCACCAGCTTTAATTTTAATTCATGGAGGTGCATTTTTACCTGGAGTTGGTTCTAAAACGGATGAGAGTATAAAATCTCTCTGTTTAGAATTTGCGACAAGGGGCTATCGTGTCTTTTCAATTGAGTATCGACAGATGAATTTTTTGACACCATCTTTTTTGAAAGCTGGTTATACAGCAGTGCAAGACACAAAGGCAGCTTTAAGGTTTATCACCAATCGATCTGCGCTTTTTAAAGTTGACACAGACAATATTTTCCTTGGTGGTTTAAGTGCTGGTGCAATCACTGCTTTAAATACTGCCTTTATAGATCATCATGAGGATATATTCGGTCGCCGTGATAAACTGGATTACATGTATGGATGTCTAGACTGTGTTGGTGAACTATCAAAGCAAGACTACAAAATTAAGGGTGTTATAAATATTGTTGGCGCTGTTTATGATTTAAGTATTTTAAATAATAAGATACCTGTACTCAGCGTACATGGCGATAATGATGAGATTATTTCTAGAAACTGTGATATACCTTTTAAAAAACAAGCTTCAAATTATAATAGGTTCATTTCTAAATTGAAGCATATCTTTCGAAGTGAGAAAGTAAAGAAGGAGTTAAACGAAGCACTTATTCCAAAATTATGCGGATCAGAATCAATTCATTCATATTTAAAGTCTACAGGAATTCAATCATATTACCTTAATGCAGCTGAAGGTGATCATCATTTAATTATGAGTAGTAATAATGTGATTACTAGTATAGGTAAGAAAGCAATTAATGCAGTTTCTGTATTTTTATATCAATCCAGTACTATATCTAAATTTACAATTCCTAAAGAGTCTATTGACTGGTTTGCAAAGTAGTATGACCATATCCACTGTTACACATTCCAATTTAATAAAGTAAGTTAAATAATGTGCTTTATGAGATGATTTGATCTTACATTTAACTTATTATTCATATCTCTCACTTCTCCATGGATGTCATTTAGTTTTCGTTTTAGTTCGTCTTCATTCATCTATTGATTGGTTTAGGTTTGCTTGTAGAAGGTTTAGGAAAAAGCGGCGCACAGAAACTTTCTCTTGAATCGTTTTCATGTACATCTGTTCTGGAATGTCAATGGTGACTCTGACAGTTTTCTCCTTGGGATGATGCAGCTTCTTAGTGAGCGATTCTATATGATCCAGCCCCCTATTATTCGGACAATAATTACGAGAGTTAAAAAATAAAAATAAATATACCATATCTTTGCTTT
>ENA-ORXT01004390-ORXT01004390.1-marine-metagenome-genome-assembly--contig:-NODE-4390-length-14615-cov-12.375567_pt1 | contig 14615 bp, 7 predicted proteins | sample MGYA00237868_ERZ511482 | MGnify/ENA metagenome assembly ERZ511482 | reverse complement strand
CAAATACATATTATAAATGACAACAGGAGAATCATAAATTTCAGAGAGACCAACTAAGGCATCACAATAAGTATCAATTCGTTCTCGAAGTTCTTGATTTTTTGTTGGAGGTTTATAATAATTCATAATGACTCGTTGGTATAATTCCTCCGAACGAATTTCTGCATCTAATACATTTTGGTATTGTTTGATATGCTGATCATATTCTTCATAGTCTTTTTCATCTCCTTGATTAGCAGAATATCTTCTTAGTATTCGAGAACAGTTGACAATTACATCCGCAAATTTGTATTTAAGAGCGGTTGTTAAAATCTGTCGAGCCAAAGCAGCAGCAGTATGAGTAGCATTATTGGATAAAAGAATCTTTACTAGTGTCCAATCTTTATTGCAAGAAAAGTAGGCACGCTCATAAGAAGAGGTAGAAGGAAGATTGACATCTAAGAAAAATAAAGTATTTAATAGCCGTTTTCTAAAACGAGATTTTAGTTGGCGATATTTATCATCGGTTGGACTACAAGCGTATAAAAAATTGGCAGCGTCTCTATCGTTCTTGAATTTTCCAGCTAAAAGAGCTTCATAAAACTCATTGAACTTACTGTTCTTGTGTTTTAGAGAGTGATCATCAAAAATTTCGATCTTTCTTACTTTCTTTTTAGTAACAATCTTCGATATTTCTATCAAGTTCTTCATACAAGTTTGGTTGGTATTGAATTTAGTGGGTATCTATTCTAAGTAAAGAGTAAGTGAAATTCTTCGTTTACTGGTTTCTGAATTTTTAAAACATAAATTTATTATAAATAATACAAATGTAATTAATTTTATGTCACAAATGCTTATTTTTTTCAAAAAAAAGGAAGTCGATTTTTTTTGGTTTTTTTATAATAAATATTATTTAGATTAAAAAATATTTAAAAAAAATTGACAAACAATGACTTGTGATGAATTTGTTTTTTAAAAATTCTTTTACCTATAATGAAAAATAAAATTTAATCTTTTCTAGAAAGTAAAATACAAATATCCTTCCTGATTTTAATGATAAGTAATTGTGACGCTATTTTTTATGCTTTTCTTTTTAATCAAGTAACTTTAGGGTAGGATACCATACTTAGTGGAAAAGCTATCTTTTATAAAATCATTAGTCTGAACAGAACAGATAATAACTGACTTCAGCACTCTACGGACTATAAACCCACTTCTTTATTCTTTCCTATACTATTTATTATTTTTATTCTCAAGTAAGAAATTTAAGAATATAAATATTTTTTTTCTTAAAACATGAAAAACTATACTGCATTATTATTATATGCGTATTTAGTTGATAATAAATAAAATCATGTATTATTGATTTTTATTCTTCGTATTTTGAAAAAATATTTACCTTTTTTTTCTGATTTTTTGTTACTATCATACATGAAAATCTTTTATTTATCAGTTTTTTTTTATAGATTGCGCAACGTTTCGTTTTATTTATACCGATTAAAAATTTTTCTTACCAAAAACTGATTAAAAAATAGACCACACCTGTTGGTCTTGTTACTTTATTTACATCCCACATCAAAAACTGTTTTAAGTAATATTCTCAATTGTAAAAACAGAACCTATAAACGGGCAAACTTTGTCGTGTTATTTATTTAATAGTCTATTACTTCATATCTACAGTTGATAAATATACATCAATTAATCTACGGACCTATTATGCTTTATACAAGCAGTAAGTCATCGAATACCTTTCTACTAGTGAGTTTCGGATACAAACCGAAAATCACCTCTAAATTAGATGATTGGCGTATAGTTCACACAAATTCAAATAAGGGCTATTACATAACAAGTATTCAATGAAAACCAAAAATATTTGGCAGTATCATCTAGCTATAATTATAATGAAAAATTAGCGAATTTTTATTGAGACATTATTGGCGGTGACCTGCTATTTATTCTTTTTAAATAAACAGCCTCTCCCCACAAATCTAGATAATAAGGTAAGATACAAGCAAAGTCCCAAATGCCACCAATAACGAATACACGGTTATATCAAATTAATATTTTGATTACTTGACTTATTTAATAACTATTAAATTCATTTTCAATGAATGTGATTCTACTTTTCACAGCATTGGCAATTGCAGGAACTATTCTAGCCAAAAGAGCTAGATTCAAAGGTTCTTTGCTTTTAGCCACAACGATGCTGTTGTTTCTTTCTCTAAGCGTTAACGCTCAGGTCAAAATATCTGACATGCCAGGCTCAGATATGGATGCTTCTAAGGGTTCTATCTTAGAACTAGAAAGTATGACCAGAGCTTTTGTACCTCCAAGAATGACAACAGCTAAAAGAGATGGTATCTCCTCTCCATTAACAGGTGCAATTATTTATAACACTGACGAGGAGTGTTTACAAGTTAATAATGGTACGCCTAGTGTCCCTTCTTGGGAATGTTTAGGTGGTGCTAGAGGGCCTAAAGGTGGTATCGGTCCAGCAGGTCCAGAAGGTCCACGAGGTATGGCTGGTCCACGAGGCGAGCAAGGTGAACAAGGTATTGCAGGTCCAGAAGGTCCAGAAGGTCCAGAAGGCCCTAAAGGTGATACTGGTGCAGGCGTTGCAGGTCCTAGAGGTCCTAAAGGTCTTTCAGGTGATACAGGACCAAGAGGTTTACAAGGCGAAAGAGGTTTACAAGGTGAAAGAGGTATGGCAGGTGCAGATGGTCAAGACGGTCAAGATGGCCAAGACGGTCAAGATGGAGCTAGAGGTGCAGCAGGAGCTAGAGGTCCAGCAGGTGCTGATGGTGCAGCAGGAGCTAGAGGTCCACGAGGTCTAGCAGGTGCTGATGGTCAACGAGGTGCAGCAGGTGCAACAGGTGCAACAGGTGCAGCAGGTGCTAGAGGTCCAGCAGGTGCTAATGGTGTAGCAGGTGCAGCAGGTGCAGCATGTTGGGATTTAAATGCAAATGGTGCATTAGATGCAAATGAAGATGCGAACGGCGATGGATTTGGTAGTGTCTTAGATTGCCAAGGTGCTATTGGTGCAACAGGACCAGCAGGTGCAGCAGGCCAAAATGGTGAGCAAGGTCCAGCAGGACCAGCAGGTGCAGTGGGTTCAGTAGGTGCAACAGGTCCAGCAGGTCCAGCAGGTCCTACGGGCGCAACAGGAGCAGTTGGTCCAGCAGGACCAGTAGGCGCTACGGGTGCAACAGGAGCTACGGGTGCAGTAGGCGCAACGGGAGCAACAGGTGCAGTAGGCGCAACAGGAGCTACAGGCGCAGTTGGTCCAGCAGGTCCAGTAGGAGCTACGGGAGCAACAGGTGCAGCAGGAGCTGATGGCGCAACAGGAGCTACGGGTGCAGTAGGCGCAACGGGAGCAACAGGTGCAGTAGGCGCAACAGGAGCAACAGGCGCAGTTGGCCCAGCAGGTCCAGTAGGAGCTACGGGTGCAACAGGAGCTACGGGTGCAACAGGTGAGCAAGGTCCAGCGGGTCCAGCAGGAGCAAATGGTGCTGCTGGCGCAGCAGGCCCAGCAGGTCCAGTAGGAGCTACAGGCGCAACTGGTGCAGCAGGCACAGCATGTTGGGATTTAAATGCAAATGGCGCATTAGATGCGAATGAAGATACAAACGGTGATGGATTTGGTAATGGTTTAGATTGCCAAGGCGCAGATGGTACTAATGGCGCAACAGGAGCTACAGGCGCAGTTGGTCCAGCAGGTCCAGCAGGTCCAGTAGGCGCAACAGGTGCTACAGGCGCAGTTGGTCCAGCAGGTCCAGCAGGCGCAACAGGAGCTACAGGTCCAGCGGGTGCAGCAGCAGCAGTTGGCGCAACAGGTCCAGCGGGACCAGCAGGCGCAAACGGTGCAGTTGGTCCAGCAGGTCCAGCAGGTCCAGCAGGAGCTAATGGAGGAGCAGGTGAGCAAGGTCCAGCGGGACCAGCAGGAGCTAATGGTGCTGCGGGTGCAGTTGGTCCAGCAGGTCCAGCAGGTCCAGCGGGTGCTGCGGGTGCTGCGGGTGCAATGGGAGCTACTGGTCCAGCAGGAGCTACAGGCGCAACTGGAGCAGCAGGTGCTGCAGGCACATCATGTTGGGATTTAAACGGAAATGGTGCATTAGATAGTAATGAAGATACAAATGGTGATGGTTTTGGTAGTGCATTAGATTGCCAAGCTGCAGGAGGTGCAGGTGCAGTTGGTCCAGCAGGTCCAGCGGGTCCACAAGGTCCAGCAGGAGCAGATGGTCAAGACGGAGCAGATGGTCGTGATGGTTTAAGAGGGTCAACAGGTCCAGCGGGTCCAGTGGGTCCTACAGGACCAGCGGGACCAAGTAGTAAAGGTCCACAAGGTGCACCAGGTCCAGCAGGTCCACAAGGTCCAGTAGGTCCAGCAGGAGCAAATGGAACAAATGGTGTTGATGGTGCAATGGGTGCAGCAGGTCCAGCAGGTCCAGCAGGTCCTAAAGGAGATACTGGTGAAACAGGTCTAAGAGGTCCTAAAGGTCCTTCAGGTATCGGAGCTACAGTAGGAGTATTCGCTATTCCATCTTGGATTGGTGCAAGTGCAGGTATGTCTGGTTCTTTCTCAGATGCAGCTTACGGTACAGTATCATTTACTATCAACTCTGTACAAGGTGGAGATGCAACTGGTAACGCTTGCATGCAAGTAACTTACACGTTCTCTGATTTAGGTGCTGTACAAGCAGCATTTATCCAAGAGATGAATACTACTGGTAACAAGGTAGGTTTAGCTTGTAACTTAGCTTCTAACGTTTCTTCAAATTCTATTACAGTAAACTGTGTTAGAGCAGATTCTAATGGTGGATGGTCAGGTGGCCAAAGCTTATTAGTTTCTATGTTTCATTAATTAAATAAGTCAGAAGTGGTCTTTAGGTGGCATTCGTCACCTAAAGTCCCTTTTTTCTATAGGGCAGGCATAAAGAGAATGCGCTTGTAAGGTTGTTTATTTGTTTAGTATGTTTATTTGTTTATTGAACTAAATGTGAAAATTGACATAAACGATTAAATCAATTAAATAATTTCTAGTGTTTTTAATGGTTGTCTTGCTATAATATAAGGTATAATCTAAGGAGGATGGTAAGTAGCTTTAAGGCTACTTATTCTTCCTTAGTATTTATGAAAATTAACCTTTTTTGACAGTTTATGATTTTAATAAAAATTATAATCTGTTAAAGCACTAAATTAAATTATGTTGAAAGCAAAAGGATTTTTATTTAGTCTAGCTTTGGGAACGACGCTTTCTTTTGCAAGTCAAAATCTAAATGCTCAACTCCAATCGCTTAGCAACTTGCACGTTTCCGAGAGTACTTCTTTTTCTATTCAAGGAACGTATAGTTTTGCAGATGGCAATGGATTTGTTAAGCCAGGAATTATTTCTACGGCTAAAACGGGAGCAAAGGGTTTTGTGAATTTTGTGAATGGAAGTAGTTGGTCTGGTGCTACTACTAAGCAGTTTGTTAATGGCTACGTTCAAGTAGGCCATAATAATCCTTTCGTTTTTCCTATTGGTTCTAACCAACAATATCGTCCAGTTGCTATTACTGGAGGAGCTATGACTAGTGCCGCTTTTTTTGATAGAAATCCTGCGAAAATTGAAACGCAGTATCAATCAAAAGCGCCTAGTGCTATTTCAGAGCAATTGGTTATCAAAGGACTTAGTACCAAAGGGTATTGGGAAGTAAATGGGGCTACGCCTACTTTTATGACCTTTACTTGGGGAGCTGAGACTAAGATCGATGAATTGACGGAAGGCGAACTGAATAACTTGAGTGTTCTAGGCTGGAAAGATGGTCAGTGGGAAGTAATTCCTTCTACTATGGATAAATATGCGCTAGATAACTCTTCACACGAACTGCTTGCTAGCAAGCGTTTATCTAACGACCTTAGTGGTTCTATTACGACTAATGGCGAGGTAAACCCAGGTGATTATTCGTATTTCACTTTAGGGGCAATCAATGCGCCAGCGCAGGTAGCGGATGCTGTACCAACTGGTTTCAGTGTATATCCAAACCCAAGCTTAACGCGTTTACCACTAAATGTTAAATATCAACTCGCAGATGTAAGCGGAGGAACTTTACAAGTTTTTTCTGCTACTGGCGCACTTTTAGCGGAGCGAGTTTTAGAAGTAGACCACGGCGTTATTACTTTAGCTAATGTAACGGATGTTGCAGGTACTTACACAGTAAGTATTAGAGACAACCAAGGAGAGACTTTAACTAAAAAGTTAATAGTCATTTCTGAATAAGCAAAGAAATTAGCTTAATCTATTTCTAATAAAAAAAGCCATTGCTGAGATTGTCTCAGTAATGGCTTTTTCTTTTGGTAGAAGTCAGAAGTCAGACCGTCAATTACATTGACTGTCAGAAGTGAGATTTATGACGTGTTCCTAGACGCTAGCTTATACGTCATATATACGTCTAAGAACACGTCATAAATCTCACTTCTGACAGTCAATGTAATTGACGGTCTGCCTTCTCACTTCTTTTATTTCATCACCTGCTGCGCAAACCCCAATAACTTCGCTTCCTCAAATTTATCTGACATCAACTGCACACCAATTGGTAAACCATTAGATTTACCCAAAGGAATAGAAATAGCTGGAATACCGACCATATTTGCTTGTACTGTAAAAATATCAGCCAAATACATCGTTACGGGATCATCTTTAACGGCCCCTATATCCCCCGCAGGTTCGGGAGTAGTTGGCATTAAAATAAAATCGTAGGATTGAAATATTTCACTTGTCTTTTCTTGAATCAGTCGCCTTACTTTTTGTGCCTGCGAATAATAGGCATCATAATAACCCGCACTCAATACAAAGGTACCCAACATAATACGTCTTTTTACTTCTGTACCAAAACCTTCTGTACGAGATAAGGTGTACGTCTCCTCAAAATTACTAGCATTAGGACTACGATAACCAAAACGCACACCATCATACCGAGATAAATTGGAAGACGCTTCCGCAGTAGTTAGTACATAATAGGCGGGAATGATATAATCAAGGTAGTCAAAATCTACCCCTTCTACCGAATGTCCTTCGCTTTTTAAGCGGTCTATTAAAGCAAAAGTTTGCTTTTTGACATCTGCATCTAAACTATCATGGTTAATTGCGGAGGAAAAATAAGCAATTTTGGCTTTTTTAGTAAAACCTAATTGTTTAGAATAAGCTTCTACTGGACGACTGCTAGACGTACTATCAAATTCATCTTGCCCTGCCATAAGCTCTAAACTCAAAGCAATATCTGCTATAGAATTGGCTAATACGCCTATTTGATCAAAGGAAGAACCGTAAGCTAATAAACCATACCTAGAGATACGACCATAGGTGGGCTTAAAACCTAAGATGCCACAAAATGCCGCAGGTTGTCGAACGGAACCACCCGTATCTGTTCCTAAAGAAACCAAACAAGTATCTACTTGCACAGATACCGCAGAGGCACCAGAGGAACCTCCGGGTACTTTATCAGGATTTAAGCCATTTTTAGTAGCACCGTAATAAGAGTTCTCATTGGTCGAACCCATTGCAAATTGATCGCAATTGACCCGACCGATAATAATAGCATCTTCCGCCAAAAGGCGTTTAATACCTGTGGCAGAAAATAAAGATTTAAAGCCTTGCAGTATTTTAGAACCAGCAGTTACGCCATGTCCCTCATAACACAATACATCTTTAATCGAGAGTACCATTCCGAATAGTCGACCAACGGAAGTAGGGTCTTTTTGATATTTTGCATCTAATTTCTTTGCTTGCTGCATCGCCTCTTCTGCATATACTTCCACATAAATATTTAAGCTTTTAGTAGAATTAATCCGACTGGTATAGTATTCTACTAAATGTTCGCAGCTAATTAAACCAGAGGCAATGTCTTCTTGTATACGGGCTAATTCTTTATATCTTGGCATGGTTGGTAAGTTTGCTAGAGCTTGAAGCTTTCCAAAAGCTAGAGCTTGAAGCTTTCTAAAAGCTAGAGCTTGAAGCTTTCTAAAAGCTTCAAGCTCTAAAGTGCAGATTGAAATTGCTTTAAAAAGCGAACATCATTCTCAAATAATAAACGAATATCATTTATATCATACAACATCATTGCTTGTCGCTCAATGCCCATTCCAAAAGCAAAACCAGAATATTCCTTCGGATCGATGCCACAGTTTTCTAGTACTTTAGGATCAACCATACCGCAGCCCAATATTTCTACCCAACCTGTATATTTACAGACATTACAACCTTTGGCATTACAGATGAAACAAGAAACATCCATTTCTGCACTGGGTTCTGTAAAAGGGAAGTAAGAAGGACGTAGGCGTATTTTAGTATCTACGCCATACATTTCTTGTGCAAAATAGAGTAGTGTCTGTTTTAAGTCCGCAAAAGAAACATCTTTATCTATATATAGACCCTCTACTTGGTGAAACTGACAATGAGAACGAGCAGAGATGGTCTCATTTCGATAAACCCTTCCTGGCGCAATGATGCGTATAGGTGGTTGCTGAGAAGTCATCACTCTTGCTTGCACAGAAGAGGTATGCGTTCGGAGCAACATATTCGTACTATCCTTTAAATAATAAGTATCCTGCATATCTCTTGCTGGATGATCCTCTGGCGTATTCATCGCTGTGAAGTTGTGCCAATCATCTTCAATTTCTCTTTCCTCTGCGACAACAAAACCAATTCTAGAAAAAATATCTATAATTCGATTCATCGTAATAGATACTGGATGTCTAGATCCCAAAGGCATAAAAGAAGGAGGGGCTGTCAAATCTAATTCTTCTCCCTGCGCTTCCTCTTCCGCAGCTTCTAAATTATTTTTTAAGCTTTGAAATTTCGTTTCTGCTGTCTGTTTTACTTTATTCAATAATTGCCCAAAGTCCTTACGTTGTTCATTTGGAATATTTCTAATTTCTTTAGAAAGGGGCTTAATGATATTTTTAGAACCAACATACTTAATTCTAAACTGCTCCAGTTCTTCCACATTATTGGGTTGGGCAGTTTCTATCTCTTGTAAAATTTGTTCGACTGTAGTAATAATTTCTGACATAATATAATATGTATATAAGCTTAATTCTACATTAAGACGCTAAGAAAGTCTAGTTTTTTCTATCTAAAAGGTCAGGTAAAAAGTATATTTGGCAGATAGGCTCTTTAGAGGGAGGGAATTTGATTTGTTTTTTATAAAAAAACAAATCAAATTCCCTCCCTCTAAAAAAGCTATCCAATCTACTGCTTGCCTAATGCCAAAAGCTATCAAAAATCTAGCGTCTTAATGTATAATTAGTAACGAAGGAAAAGTAAAATGAATATTTTTTTTTTAAAGAACCCACTTCATCAGGTCTTATTTTTTGCAAAAATAAGGGAATTATTGACAAGCTTAATTAATAAGCTACATCCGTATACCTTACGTTTCGCTGAAATTAAATTCCAATAAAAATAAATTGAGATTTCTACAATTAAAATTGTATAGAATAAAGCTTTTAGCCCTCGGTAAGCGGTAGCCTTGAATAGTCTTTTAGAGGGAGCAAATTGGTTTTGTTTTTTGCAAAAAAACAAAATCAATTTGCTCCCTCTAAAGAGAACTATTAAATATAATTTTTACCAGATACCAAGCGGAAACTATTAAAACCATTCAATTATCAAGGAAATGGTTTTTAGTTTTTGAATTTAATTTCAGCGAAACGTAAGGTCTACGTAAAATGCTTCAGCATAATAACTTCCTGTTCCGATAAAAAGCGATAGCGACTTCTCGGCAAATCTTTTTTAGTTAAGCCGCCGAAGTACATTCGATCTAGTTTTACTACCTCGTAGCCTAGATGTTCAAAAATACGTCTAACGATTCTGTTCTTGCCAATATGAAGCTCAATTCCTACTTCGTTTTTGCCTTTATCTTTTACATGACTAACGCCATCCACTAAAGCAAGTCCATCATCTAGCTCTAAGCCTTTCGCAATTAAATCTAGATCCGCATTCGTAACGGGTTTATCTAAAATAACGTGATAAATTTTCTTGACTTTATACTTAGGATGAGTTAGTTTTTTGGAAAGGTCGCCATCATTGGTTAATAACAACAAACCAGTAGTTGCCATATCTAGGCGACCAACCGAAAAAACCCGTTCTGGCACATCTGCGCCAATTAGATCAAACACGGTTCGTCTACCTTTTTCATCACTAGCAGTAGTGACCGCATTTTTAGGTTTATTAAGTAAAACATAAATTTTCCTAGTCTCCGGTTGAATTATCTTATCTCTAAATCGGACTTCATCCTTAGGAGAGATACGGTAACCCGGTTCTTTTTTTACGGCCCCATTGACCTTAACTATTCCTTCAAAAATATATTCACTCGCCTTTCTGCGAGAACAAATTCCACAGTGAGCAACATATTTGTTCAATCGAATATCTTCTCCCAATTCCTCCAAAGTAGCAGTGAGAGGCTTGTCCATTTTATTAAGTGATTTAGGACCAGCAGGAACGCTTTCTTCTTCCTTTTGATTTTTACGGAATGGTTTTCGTTTATTGTTTTTATTATTAAATGGCATTTTTTTGATTTAATGTAAAAACTCTTTCCTCGTGACATAGTGCCTTTTACTAAAGAAAAAGACGCATTTTGATAAAAATGTCTGTGTAGATACAAAAATAGGAAGATAAATGATAGCACAGCCTGTAAAATGCGGATTGATTTTTGTTTAGATGAAGTTTAATAGCTTATATAAGTATAAGTTTTGTTTAAACTACTAAAAATAGGATAGTATTTCTTTTATAAAATACGATTTCCTAAAAACTCCCTACAATGCAATTGCTCCTCTAAATTGCGACACAAGACTACTGCAATAAGGAGTGTAGGATTTTTCGAATACACTTCTTGTTAAAAAATAGTACAAAAAGACTGCTTCTGCTGATGGGTTAATATTACAACTCATAAATAGGGAGTAAGTTTTGACCATTCTTCAAAAATACCTATTAAGGAAGCATATTTTCTTGATTTTAGAGAATTCTTCCATCTTATTACTTACCCAATGGCTAAAGTCGAGGATAGGTTGTTGTAATGTATTCTTGGTAGAATGAAAACAAGCAAACAAATAACCTTCCTAAGTAATTACAAAAGATAGCTTTATATTTTTTTATACAAGCATTAATTCAGATCCCCTAATTGGGTGGTTTGTATGCTATACATGCTAATCTGAATGAAGGCTATTAATTTTTAACTAAATCCGATTTAACATGCACCTTACTTTTTTACCTGTGAAAAAAGTTGGGAAAACTACCCAGTTTCTCCTCTTTCCAAAAATTAAAAATATTTTATGTTTGCTGCTTACTTGCCTGTGTTTACAGCTTGGACAAGCACAAATTGTAATTACAGAAGTATTTGCCGATGGTACTTTTGAATTGGTAAATAATACAGATTCCGAAGTAGATATTTCTACTTATTGGATTTGTAACCAATTCAGATATGTGCAGGTCAGTGAACTTTCCATCGCTTGTGGGGAGTTAATTTTAGAACCTAATGCTACAGTTAATCTGCAATATAATACGGCAGAATTAACAGATACAGAATTAGCCCTGTATAGCACCAACTCCTTCGGTAGTGCGGATGCTATGCTTGCTTATGTTGAGTGGGCTAGTACTGGACATGGGCGTTCGTCAGTCGCTGTTGAAGCAGGTCTTTGGACTGCAGGCGCTTTTGCGCCTAGTTTTTCAGCAACAGAATCTTTAGTCTATGACGGAAATGGCAACGATGCGACTGATTGGTCTGTAAATACGAATCCTGTTATTTGTCCTGCTTCAGATGCGCCTACTATGTCTATGGCAACTTATAGCATTACTTTTGATGCGACTTGGAGTAGCGAAACACATCCAACAGAATTTCCTTCTAATAATCCTCATTTTTCAGGTTTAGTTGGTATGACCCACACTGCGGATACAAGTTTGTTTGAAACAAACACGCTAGCATCCACAGGCATACAAGTAATGGCAGAATTTGGACAAAATGATCCTATAATTGGAGAAATCCAAACAATGATCTTAATTGGCACAGGTGGTACGCTTATTAATGGTGGAGGAATTGGTTCTTCTCCCGGTAGTGTGACTACAGAGATAGCTGCTACTAGTTTACATCCATTTTTGAGCTTAACTTCTATGATTGCGCCAAGTCCGGATTGGTTTATAGGAATTAAAGATATTGCACTTTTTGATAATGGTTCTTGGATCGACAGTCTTGTTCTTCCAGTCGGTGCCTATGATTCAGGTACAGATAGTGGTGTTTCTTACAACTCTAGTAACTTAGTAACTGACCCACAAGGTATCATTCAAATGATTACGGATGGACCACTTTCCGTTAATGGTACAGTGCCTAGTTTAGGCAATATTATTATTAGAAGACTGGATGGGGATATGGATAACGGTGAAATGCCAACAGATAGCTGCGCAGTAGCAGGCGGTACTTTAGAAGGTGGACCGTTCGATTTATGTGTAGGAGATAGCCTACCAGTAATGATTCCAGCAGGAAGTATTTCTTTAAGTGGTAATGTGGGTACTAATTCACAATGGTTGGTAACAGATTCCGCAGGAATAACCATATTAGGCTTACCAGGAATGCCAGGGGCAGTAGATTTTAATACAGCAGGTGTGGGCGCATGTTTAATCTGGCATTTAAGCTATACAGATAGTTTGACAGGTTTAGTAATGAATGGTAATGTATCAGATATACAAGGCTGTTTTAGTTTATCAAATTCAGTAACGGTAAATAGAACGCTTTGTGATGATGGCGAAATGCCAACAGATAGCTGCGCAGTATCAGGAGGCACTTTAGCAGGAGGTCCATTTGACTTATGTGTAGGCGATAGTTTACCTGTAATGATTCCAGCAGGAAGTATTTCCTTAACTGGCAGTACAGGAGCAAATTCACAATGGTTAGTAACGGACTCAGCAGGGGTAACGATCTTAGGCTTACCAGGAATGCCAAGCGCAGTAGATTTTAATACAGCAGGTGTGGGCGCATGTTTAATCTGGCATTTAAGCTATACAGATAGTTTGACAGGCTTAATGATGGGTGGCAATGTATCAGATATACAAGGCTGTTTTAGTTTATCAAATTCAATTACAGTATTACGAACCTCTTGCGGTGACGGAGACAACAACGGCAATGGAGGCAATAACGGTAATAATGGCAACGGAGGCGACAACGGCAATAACGGCAACGGAGGCGACGGAGGCGACAACGATGATGACTTCATTTGCCAAGCACCAACAGATCCAACGGTAGAAATACAAGATAGCAGAAAAGCGGTAATTAGCTGGACACCTGTGGAAGGCGCAGTAAGTTATGTGATTCAAATTCGATTTAAAGGCCAGACAAGATGGGCAGCTAGAGCGACGCTACGCAAAGCAACAGTCCGGGTATTTGCACCTGCTGGTAAAGATTATGAATATCATATTAAGACAATCTGTGGAAATGGAGAATCTGAGTATGGAGCGATTGGGGAGTTTACGACACCACCAAGAGGTTTTATTGCAGCAGAAACAAGAGCAGCATTTAAAGCAGATATTATTTTAGAATTGCCAGCAAAGGAGTTGCTAGTTTCTCCTAATCCTACTCAGGGATTATTGCAGGTGGAATATCCAACTACTACAGATAATACAAGCTTATTCATTTATAGCGTAAACGGACAACGAGTACACGAGCAATCCCTTAATATTGGAACGTTTAGCCATTCTATAAATATAGGACACCTAGAAAATGGTTTCTATATTTTAAGTATTCAAGAAGAAGGAGAGCGAGTAATTAGTAAGAAATTGATTAAGCAGTAGATAGAAAATGTTTATTTGTTTAGACTGTTTATTTGTTTAAAACACGTTCCTTAAACAAATAAACAGTCTAAACAATTAATCATTTCAAAACACGCTCAAAACAAAAAAAGGTGTTAGTACAATTAAGTACTAGCACCTTTTATATTTATAGAATATTAGAGAAATAGTTAAAGCAAAATCCTATTTACTCTATATTCAAATTACTTGAACTTATTTTACTTTTCTTAATAAAGGTAGTTGCAAATACTTCGCTTTGGCGTTCATATTTTGCAATTCCATATCTTTTGGTGATTGATTATTGACAACCATCGCAATATCTCCTCTCGTTAGAATCATCGCCTTTGCCTTTATTTCCTTGGCTACCGTACTATCTTTATAGGCGGGTAATATCGCATTTAGGACGGCTATGTTTTGAGGCATATAGCCTTGCATACCCGTTTTGTTAACAATTAAAGCAGCAATGATTTGGTGATTTTCTTCTGCGGTAACAATGAAGCCACCGAAGGAAGGAATCTCTTTAATTGCGTATTCGACAGCTTGACCGATGGCATTTTTATCGAGCCAAGTGGCTTCTGAATATTGGCTTAGAAAACCAATAATGGCTTTCTTTTTAGATACACCAATTCCAGTAAACGCGTCGTAAATAATAGGCGTTGTCATAATCAGATTGAGTTTGGTTATACCTTATACTATACTGGAAATGCGTATGTTTGTTTAATAGTATGTATTAAAAAATAATTTAATACGATTTGCTGACACAATACCGACAAAAATATACTTATAATTAAATAATTATTGTCGGAATGGAAAAATAATAGAGCGATCA
>ENA-ORXT01004389-ORXT01004389.1-marine-metagenome-genome-assembly--contig:-NODE-4389-length-14616-cov-25.357521_pt1 | contig 14616 bp, 15 predicted proteins | sample MGYA00237868_ERZ511482 | MGnify/ENA metagenome assembly ERZ511482 | reverse complement strand
ATCAGAGTGTGGCGTATGATCAAGAAGTATTCTTCGTGGCAGGTCTACCCTCACATGCTGCGTCACACCTTCGCCAGTGATCTTGTTCAGGAAGGGGCCGATATCAGAACAGCACAGGATCTATTAGGTCATGCATCAGCAAAGACAACGGAGATATACTTACATGTGGCAGAAGATCGCAAGCGCACAGCCATCCAGAACTTAGATAAGCGAAGTGTCTACAAACGAATAAAAGATAAATGGTTTCCCCGCAAGAATATCTTCATCCTCAATGATACAGGGCATTTCAATAAAGTACACGTAGGCAGACAGGAAGAGCTGAAAGTGATTAACGAGTTATTTCATAAGAAGATCAATCTCATCATCACAGGTCCTCAGGGAATAGGTAAGTCTCAGATCCTGGGGATGTTTAGCGGAGATAAGGTAATGCGACTGGATGATTTTAAAGGAGTTAAGTCTACGATAGCGAATATTCTGCTGGAGCTGTATGATGGGGATAAGGAAAAGATCATCGACCTGATGACACAAGAAGCTGACATCAATAAGGTCATTACAAAAAACAGTGTACCCAATCTCATCAAGATGATCGAGAAGGTGACTACGAAAAACGAGTATACCCTACTCATAGATGATCTCACTCATATCACAGCTGCAGGTGTTAATGCATTAGAGAAATTGAAAAACATCTTTCACATCATCGCCTGTGCTCGTAAGATTAAAATGAGTCAGTCCAGCTTCCTCAGCAACTTCCAGAAAATAGAGATCGGTCCGCTTAAGAGACTTGAGTCAGTCGAGCTGATCATGAAACTGAGCAAGCCGCTCCTGAGCCGCATTGAGGACATAGAGTCTTACAAGAATCACATCTACGAACAGACGAACGGCAATCCCCTATTCATCAGAGAACTAATCGAGCGATTCAGCAAAGAGCAAATCATCAGTGTAGAACACATCAGAGAGATCCGGCATACTGCTGCACTCAAGGAGATAGATATGAGTGTGCCTATCGTTGTGGGTATATCAAGTCTCATGGTGCTCAGATATGTCGGTGGTGAGTTTGATGATGATACGGGAGCTTATCGTTTATTTGGTGGTGTCTTTATGTTGTTTGCCTTGTTTGCACGGAGCATCTTTAATTTTGGGAAGCGGAAGTTTGTGTAAGTCGTATTTCGAGTGTATGTATTTTTACATTTATACAACTAATTGTATAGACAACGAGACAATTAAACAACTTAACAACTATACATTTACACAAGACTACTCCCCTGCTCTGGCTCTAATCCATAAGTACTCAGTAACTGGATGACAGCCTCATTGATGAAGTGATCGACACTTTCGAAGTCCTTGTGCAAGACGCCACCTGCAATAGAACTTTTGAGCAGGTTACGATCAGCTTCTTGCAGCTGCGTATAGAGTCTAACATAGTTCGCGCCTGCTTCTTTCCAGGTATTCTTAGGGCCAGGCTTATTAGACTTTTGAGGTCTTGCCACCATGGTTCGCTGTTGCTTTACCTCTTTAGCGCCTGGGCTCTTAGCTATTTTCTGTAATCGGCTTGTTAGGTCTGACATATGATTTTGTTACAATTAGACAATTAGTTGTATATACAATTATGCTGTTTCTGTTGCTGCTGCTTCCAGCTTTTGGACGATCTCTTCTGCTAGAGCCGCTATTTCAGCCTTTGCTTTTTTATCAGGTGATTCGAAGATGCTGCCCTTGAGGAAGCTTCTTTGAAATTCTGTACGCTTCACGATGACCGTATCTTGTACGATCACTCCCCTACCGTCCAGATGCTTCTTGATGTGATCTAAAAATCCTTCTGACTGATTCACCAGATTAATCACGATGCCTACCATTAAGGATGGCTTTTGCTGCTTGACATTATCCAGTAGCTCTATCGTCGCTTCTATGGCCAGCATATCTAAGGGGCTTATCTTAGTGGGCACTAGTACATAATCTGACATCAGAAATATCTCATCCAGATCAGTCGATAAATACGGCGGTGTATCTATAAAGAGGATATCCTCCGGGCGATACTTCAGGTCTGCAAACTCATTATACGCTGATCGCGGTATGAGCTTGATACTTCCATACATGTTATTTTCTCCAAATGTCTCTACCAGATTCGTGATAGAACCTTGGATATCTGCATCTACGACAGCACTGTTAGATCCTTTAGTTCTGAAGTATGCGGCAAGGTTAGCGGCGAGGGTTGACTTCCCTACGCCTCCTTTCTGATGTGCTATGGCTACTATTATTGGCATATGATTAGTTGTTTATACATTTTGACAACTATGCAATTATACAATTAATTACATATATTATGAATTTTTATAATATAATATATGGTTTCTTCATTTCCCCCATCCGTGATATCGGAGCTTAAATACTATGTTTATATCTACAGTCATCCACAGACAGAAGAAGTCTTCTACGTCGGGAAAGGGAAAGGAAATCGGGTATTTGCTCATTTAGATGATATCTCCGACTCTGATAAAGTGGCTTACCTTAAGTCGCTTCGGGAAGATGGATTAGATCCTGTGATAGAAATCCTCATCCATGGATTAGAGCTTGAGGATACCGCACTTAGAGTCGAGGCAGCAGTGATAGACCTGATCGGCAGAGATAAGCTCACCAATAGGCAGAAAGGATATAAGAGTAGTAGTTATGGTAGACTCAATATCAGACAGATCGTCTCCCTGTATCAGAAATCACCCGTGGAGGTGACACATCGGGCTATGGCAATCAGGATCAACACAGAGTATTATCCAACCATCACAGCAGGAGATCTATATGATGTGACCAGAAGTTATTGGAAAGTGAATGTCGCCAGAGCGAAGCAAGCTAAATATGCATTTGCAGTCTATCATGGAATCATCTACGAAGTCTATCAGATTCTAGACTGGTATGATGGTGGACAGACATTTAGTAACAGGCAGTTAGTCTACGCTGGTGACCGAAAAGAGTTTGTTGGTCATATTGCTCCTGATCCAATTAGGAATTACTACCTCTATAAATCTATCAGTCATTATTTTAAAAGGGGTAATGCGAATCCAATTTATTACTTTAACGTGTAGACAATTAAATGTTTATACAACCATACAACTTGTTGTATAGATAAATACAGAGAACTATATTCAGAAAATAATCGTTATTTTAGGACTATGGATCATCGTAAACAAGACTTTTCAGAAATAGAAGACAGTCCAGATGGGCATGAGATCATTGCTGCATTAGCCAGTAAAGCTTCACAGAAAGCGATTCAAGAGGCTCATGAGCAGAATGTTTCTGCGACCTACCTCATAGGCGAAGATATTATGACTGTTCATCCTGATGGGACGAAAGAAAAAGTAGGCACTGTAAAGAATAATCGAAGAAAAGTCAAAATTGGCACAAGAATCCCATTTTCCAAAGGTCAAAAGGCTTAGAGTATTTGCGGGACCTAACGGGTCCGGTAAGACCACCATCCTGCATCTCATAGATGACTCATTCGATCTTGGATATTACATCAATGCAGATGATATAGAGCAAGAGCTGAAGCGTACAGGCTACATAGATTTGGCGTCTTATGGTATAACCGATTTGAATCCATCATCATTTCATGAATTTTATCAGGGCCATTCGATCATTGCCAAAGCAGAACGAGATGGGTATCCCATAGATATCAAAATCAGCAGCAACAGAATCATAAATCCTGATCGAAAGACACATTCTTATGAAGCGGCTTTTATCGCTGACTTCTTAAGACACATACTTTTGCTACAAGGATCTAAGCTGTCATTCGAATCAGTCATGTCACACACATCTAAAGTGGAATACATGAAATTAGCGAAAGAGGCTGGCTACAAAGTGTATTTATACTTCATTTCTACAGAGTCAGTAGACATCAATGTAGATCGAGTCGCAGAAAGAGTGCGCAAAGGAGGTCATCCGGTAGCTATTGACAAAATCAAGAGTCGATATTATAATTCACTCAACTTATTAATTGATGCATTAGAACATACTTATCGTTGTTTCATTTTTGATAACTCTGAATCCGAATTCCATATGATCTTGGAAATCAGTGATGAAGGCTTAGAATATAAGTATGAAGAAATCCCTCACTGGGTCCAGGAATATTTATTAGATAAGATGCCAGAGATATGATCCCCATACATCTTGTTGTATAGTTGTTTGATTGTATCGTTGTCAAATTGCACGATGATTATTCCAGGCTTAGGTTATCAATAAAAAGCGACTGAGTAAAATTTCGATTCTAAGCGATTCAGACCGTCATCTGCTGTCATTGTCCAAAACCTAGACTAAGGCTCTTGAGAATGGCTCAAAACATGTTTAAATTTCAATTTTAAGACTCTTTTCCAAGACTTGATACCTGATGTGCTACAGTTAAGCTGCTGCCTATCATCCTATGGCTGAGATCATATGTAGATTAATTGTTCTTGATAAGTCACTGATCCATAGTCGTATAGTTGTTTCTACAATTATACAATTAGTTGTATGCCACAAATATTTTCTCATTTGAGGTAACCTTAGGTCAGACATGACACACTATATCTCTTGAAAGCCAATTTTCAGCAACTTCCATAGCTGACCTTGGATATTGATCACTAAATAACTGCTATCATGGCACGAAAAAGAGTAACGCATTATGCCATCTTCCATAATGTAGGCCAGCAATCTTCTATTAATGTATACTACCAAGGCGGTGGAGCCAACAACATTCCTAATCTTTCAATCAATGAAGCTGGTTACATCATTGATATCCTGAGAAACGAAAAACCACTGGACTATGACCATACCAGAAAGCGATTTTTATCAAGCTTCGAACCCGTCGGTGAAGGAGAATAAACCATAAAAATCAATATAAAATGGCTAGAAAAAGAGTAGACCACTATGCCACATTTCAGAATGTGGAAGACAAAATATCGATCAATGTGTATTATCGGAATGGCGGAGCTGACACCATTAATGATATAGATGTTGATGAAGCCAAATACATCACAGACATTTTGAGAAATGAGAATCCTGTAGATTATGATCACAATAGAAGAAGATTTTTAACTGGTATCGAAATGGTAGGGGAGACCGAAGGTGGTACACCTCAAGTCCTGTTCAATTTGAATGATTGGATACTATCTAAGTCTTACATCAAGGATTTCATCAGTTTTGAATCACCAACTGACGCTGATTACACATATGCACAATGGTCAAACAGCGAGAAAGCACAATTGAATCAATACTACCAAAGAATCAATGCCGGGAATCCTGCTGGGGTAGCGACTTTACCAGCGCTGGCGGAAATTCCTCCCACAGGAGCAGGAGCTTCAACTAAGATGTCCAGAGCTACTGCTTGGAACTACTACCTGGCTTTTATCGCTCAGTCTTTGGTTATGGAAGTGAATGGGCGAGTTAACTGGTCTATCTCATCACTCGCAGATAGTGATAAGAGTTTATTATTGGATAGTCGGTCGCTTTTCCAATGGGATGGTGCTCATTACACGATACAATTTAGTCATGGTGTCATCAGCCCAGGAGATCCATTTAAGATTCATCAATTCCTAACTAGTCAGAACATCATCAAGCCTAATCATCAAGCGACCATCATAGCTTTAATAGACTGGGCGAGAGATATGACACACTTTTCTGGTGGCTGGGATGCAGATAATATGGAAGATCACTGGCAATATCGAGGTTTTCCCCCTATAGAACGTGTGATAGCAGGAACTGATGTCAGCAGTCGTGCAGGCACTTCTATCAGGCATTATACAGCTGGTTGTTGGGGCACGACAGGATTTCTGAGAATGTGCTTACGTGTGCTGAATATTCCCGCCACATTAGAAAGTAGGGCAGGCCATGCATTACCCAACTTCACTTCGATTAATCGCTATTTATCTCACGGAGATGACCCATATAATGCATTGTTTGGCCCCAATCGAAATATTCCTACTTCCAGCTTACTACTCGATCAGACACGGTGGGATCAGTGGTTTGGCTCAGGTGTAAATCATCGTAAAAATATTGGCAGACAAACCACAGAACTGGCACTTCAGCACTTACCCAATTATCTACTCAATCAGCATTGCCAAGATTTAAGCGCAGGGAATAATCACGCGAACAGCAGAGTCTTTGGTATTTATGAACGAAATTATACGTTAGCAGAATTAGAAGCTATGAATCTTTGGCAACGGATGGATACTAAAATCAGGTCTTTAGGTGGATGTGCGCTGATACCCAGTAGGTAAAGTTTAGTCAACTATATCAATACATCTTGTTGTCTTTACAATGAGTTATCATATTGCCCTGTTTATAAGCATTTAATGCCATGGTATCACTTAAAAAGCCATCATTCACATTCAACTTTGATTTCAAAGAAGAAAGAAAGATCCTCAGAAAGCATAAGAAGTCTAGACTGATCCCTAAGAAGGATGAGGATTCTCTTTTGATTGCCACATGGAATATTGCCAATCTGGGACTGCACAAACGATCAGAGGATCACTACAGGCTGATCGCAGAAGTTCTCAGTTGGTTTGACATCATCGCCATTCAGGAAGTTCATGATGACTTATCAGGGCTGTATGCCTTAGAGTCTTTCATAGGGTCTAAGTACCATATGATCTTTAATGATACGGGTGGGAATGATGAGCGAGCAGCATTTTTCTATGACAGCAGTAAGCTAGAGCAAGAGCAGATGGTAGGGGAGCTGGCCATTCCGCAGAAAGATCAAAGGCACATCAAGATCAAAGGGGTCACCAGCAAATTCACTGGTTTTGACCGGAATCCTTTTATCAGCAGTTTTAGATTCAAAGATCAGCGATTTGCCTTAGTGAATGCACATCTATACTATGGATCGGCACACTGGACTGCCATGCACCGCAGAGCGCTGGAAGCCTACGCTATAGGCAGATATGTAGACCTGCGTCATGATGACAAGCACAGCTATGCGAAGGACATCATTGCCCTTGGCGACTTCAATATCCCGATGGCTAAGAAGGGAGATCCCATCTATGATGCTTTAGTCAAGCGTGGACTGACACTTCCAGATCACTCGACCAGACAAGGTTCTAACCTGAAGTCTGATAAGCAGTATGATCAGATCGCCTTTGTCCCATCACTTAAAAGTCGAATACTTGCGGAAGGCGTCTTTGATTATGACACAGAGTTATTTCCAAAATTATGGGAGTGGAAGCCAGCACAGTTTCATACGTACTGCCGCTATTACATCTCTGATCATCGACCGCTCTGGATGCAGTTGGCTTTTTAAAAATGCTTACTGAATGATCTCTTGGATTCTGCCTCGCTGATTGTAGATGATGACTGCGGTGGCATCTTTTAGGGTTAGTGCATGCTTTGCATTAGCAATGGCTGCTTTCTGACTGTCGTAAGTGGCAATGCTCTTTTTATCTCGTTCGCTTCGGATGTGCCATGAAGCGTCCATGTAGCGTACATATAGGTTTTTTCTGCGTTTACTTTTGTCTGGGACGAATAGCTTAGCCAGCTGTAATATCTCTTTCGTTAGTTCTTCACTCATGGAAGCTTGAATATAATAAAGCTGTAGGGATTGTGCAACTTGACAACGATACAGTTATACAATTATACATTTAGTTGTATAAATAAAATTTTTTGTAATCCTTGCCTTTGATGTCTTATCTTACTTTTAGTTCTTCATAGTGTGATGTATGTATTTAGCCATAACTCTTAAATAAGAAAAGACCACATCAGCAGCCTTTCCCATATAACATCTTCACCTTACCGACATGCATCGTTGGAGTGAATTATTGTAAAAATACAGATTTAAATTCTTGAGTTCCCCATTTTCTAGCAATAAGGTAACTGATGTTTGTCTTTGCGGTACTCATGTAGTGCAGTAGAATATAGCTTCATTCTTAGAATATGACAATAGTTGTATAGACATTTATACATTTAGTTGTATATACCATTCAAATACTAACATGTTTCTTTGATGAAAGTGGCGGCTGCCTGCCAGATACCTGGAAGGGATTATCTGGCATAGCCTTTTTGTTTACTTTTTTGGCAATGAAAAATAGCCTGTCCCGCCAATCGGGATAAAGCCTGCCTGGCGAAGGCATGTCAGCTTAGCAATCTAACAGAGCTAATAGCTCAGTTTCATTCTAACTATACAATTAACTGTATAGCTGCACTATTCCTCCCACTTAGCCACATAAAGTAGTTCATTCCGCTTCTTAATAGGGAATTATTCTAACTCATGATTAGGTCAGTACATCAGTTGATTCGTAGAAAAAGCTATAGCTTTAAGGGTTGATATTGAAAATAGATGAGTTAACTAAATGGAAATTGTAACATTCTATTCTTGGCAAAGCGATACTGATCGAAAAATTGGAAGAAATTTCGTTCAGAATTGTATAGAAGATTCAATAGCTAAAGTAAATAAGCAGCTTAAGAGTAATCTGAAGGTTATAAAAGAGGAAAAAGAACTTGTGTTAGATCAAGCTACAGAACGAACATTAGGATCTGTTGATATAGCTAACTCTCTATTCCAGAAAATAGATTTATGTAGCATATTCATATGCGATATTTCAATTGTGCAAAACTCCAGAAAAAGAAAGCATCCAAATCCAAATGTATTAATCGAATTGGGATATGCTTCTTCCAGAATCGGATGGGAAAATGTTATAATGATATTCAATACTTCAAAAAGCAAAGTTGAAAATTTACCCTTTGACATAAGAAGTCGTAGAGTCTTTGACTACAAATTATCATTAAACACTAGTGCTGAGGTAAAGACACAAGAAAAAAAAAGGCTTAAGGATAGATTAATTTCAGCATTATATGACCAAGCATTAGCAGCCAATTCTATCAAAAACGAGCCAATCATAAGAATTCTGCCCTATGTTTGGAATAGAATTCTTACCCTATTAGAAAAATGGGAATCACTAGTTAGCGAACTATGTATCTTTCTAAATGAAGACAAACCCAATAATTATGATTATCAAATTATCAACCAAATTTGTTCAAGAATAAATCCACATTCCAAGCCTATTGGTGCAATGAATGCTCGTTACAATAGTTGGTATGATTACACAGCGCACCTAGCCCAAATAACAGAGAAAAAGATAGGCGAGATATTCGTGTTTCAAGACAAAATCGATTTAGAAATCATCGATCTACTTGCAAAAGCTGAAAATGAAATGTCAAATCGTGATCTATATGACATAAACAATCAAAATCTTGGAAATGATGAAATGTCACATCTCTCAGGAAACTATACACATGTAATTAGATATTTAAAAGCAGCAGTGGCCAGGTTTGAAGAAGTTTACAAAGATCACAACAGAGAATATCACATACAGTTTAAAGAACAAAGCAAGCGTATACGGGCTAATACTACTCCCACTTAGCCTCATACAGCAACTCATTACGCTTCTTATACAGCTCCTGTTCGTTCAGCTCTATCTGCGACCGATACTGATGCATGGTCTTTTGGGCTTTGAGGTATTCGGAGGGCTTGATGATGTTCTCTTCATACTTGCGCTCGGTGATGGCGAATAGCTGCTCATCGATCTTCAGCCCTTCCATATGGCTCATGATGGATCGACGGTCGATCTCATAGTCATAGTAGATTTGCTTCAGCTTATAGAGCCGCTCCGTGAGGAGTAGATCATAGGATAGCATGAGTGATTCTTTATCCAGCTGGCGCTTATGCTCTTTCTCTTTCCGATCCAGGATCTGCAGGGGTGACCAGTTAGCCGCAGGTCGTGGCGCGCCGGATGGGGTATAGGCGACACCGACACTCGGCAGTAGATCTTTCCAGGCAGCTGATTTCGTGCGTTCTAAGGCCTTTAGTTGGGCTTGTAGTTCAGTGGTGTGGTATCTTCGCAAAGACTGCTCCAGTTCCAGCAATTCAGGCACGGCGAGGCTTTGAGCACTCATTGTCAGGACGCATATGAGCTGTATGCACAGGATGTGTAGTGTAAGTTGCTTCATAGTGACACATTATCGAGTAGGGTAGTGCAAGGATTGAGCCGAATAACTTTACTTTTGTAATTCAGAATTCCTCAGATGCGGCCAATGACACTCTTAGTCGTATCGATGTCTGGAAGTAGTGCACCGAGAAGGATCACCGGCAATAGCCGATAGTCCTGAAGGATGTTAATGCCTCCGATAGCTGCAAAGATGCCCGTGACTGTAAAGCCGCCGACGATGTGATTGGGTGCCGTCATGAATGGGTCAGGTAGTCAATAGGGTAGTGCAAGGATTGTTCCGAATGATATGCGGTCTTTGATTTGTTTGTGCTGAAAATAAAACAATAGCTAATTTTGACTTAATATGGTATATCTTGTTTTGATATCTTTAAGTTACGTTCGCATTCTTTATCTTATTGATATTAGTTAAGGAATGAATTTTATGATGACATTAGATGGGCTCAAACCGAATATCAAAGTAGAGTCATCTAAGAAATAATTAGAATATCAGATATCCATATAGGTAAGAATCTTATAGATGTACTTGACAGTCGCAGTTTAAGTTATGGCTTAAATGGATGTGATAAACCCTCTTAATTTTAAATATAAAAAGCATAAATATCCATTGATGATTGGAATGATTGATATAGAAGAGTTAGCCGCAGGGGTTAGAAACAAGAATTCTAAACTATATATCAATGAAGCAATTTTGGCTTATAGATTTGGAGCTTACAGATCTGCTATTATTGCCATTTGGGTGGCTGTGATTTATGATATAATATCAAAGATCAGAGAACTATCAGAGTTAGATGATAAACAGGCTACGGCCGAAATAAAGAAATTAGATAATCTTATTTATCAATCAAATAAAAATGACTCGACAATTAGAGATCTTCAAGATTTAGAACGAGAATATTTAAAAATAGCATTTGAAGACTTTGATTTTATCAATAGAGCAGAATTCACTCAGCTTGAGAGGCTCAAGCAAGATAGAAATCTTTGTGCTCATCCTGCTTTTATTGATTCAGAGAATTTATTTCAACCGACTTCTTCATTGGTTAAAACTCATTTGATTAACTCAGTAAATTTCTTGCTACTTCGCAGGCCTGTCCAAGGTAAAGCTGCTTTAGATAGCATATTTAGAGATTTAAAAAGACCAAGTTTTCCTGTTGAATCAAAGGATATCAGGGAGTTTCTCATGTCCAAGTATCTTGAATATGCAAAACCTTCACTTATTGATAATCTAATAAAAAGCTTACTATCAGGTTTGTTGAATGGTGATGTTCAAAATGGTTTCGAAAAAATAAACGTGGCAAAAACGCTATCTATATTAGCGGACTTATATCGAGATAAATTTGAGTTTATCTTTAAAAGTAAATTTCCAAGAATTGTAGATACCTTAGAAGATGATAAACTGTGGAATGTTATAATATATCTATCAAAAAATCAAAACCATTGGATACACTCGGACGCACCATCAAAAATGAGAATAAAAGCATTCTTAGCTTCAAAGAAAGTTTATAACGTTGAAATATTCAATAATTTTAGCTATATCGATAGTATAGAAATAACAGATATTAAGACCGAGATTTCCGATTTAAAAGAGATAGTTAATTCTAAAATTGAGGCAATTTTAGAGGATTATAAGAAATCCCCCACATTCGGTATTGCTACTACAATTGGTATAGCAGATATTTTACCATTAATATCCTACTTCAAGACAAATAATGTTAAGTCTTTCATAAATGCAGTAATAGAAAATAAATATGATCAAATTTTAGGGGCATTTGAAAGTCAAGATGTATTAGAAGCAGTATTCGATCAGACTCAGCATATTGGATCTATAGAAGATTGGAATTTACTGTTGCCCATACTAGAAAAATCTCATGGTTCTAAATATGACAAATTAGTGTCTAAAATTATCAGAATGAAAGATAACAGTCTATGACAGATAGCCTTTTAATTGAATGCTTTTGTCTCTTTATAAATGATTAGTGCAAATTATACTTTTCACACTTCCAATTAGATTTAGTTCCTCTTTTGGCAATTTATATTTGTCATATTTACTATTAAGTGAACATAGAGTTATATATAGTTCTTCTATTTCAATTTTTTTTATCAGGACTTCAGTTACATATTCTCCTTCACATTTTGCTAAAAGGGCTATATCTCCATTCTCAACTGGATTGTCTTTATCAACAATTACATAGTCTCCCTCGTGTATTTTTGTCTCCATAGAGTCTCCAACGGCTTCCAATATAATCGCACTTTCTGGATTACATTGTATAAATTTTGATGATACCGGTATATGCTCTTTAACTCTACCATCAAGTGGATTTCCATGTGGACCGCACTTTGCGAGTCCGTAGAATGGAAGATAATTTATACTATTCAAAGAGTCAGTAAACAGTTCATATTGCCTTGGATTTGACAAATTCCTTTTTAGATAACCTTTTTTTTCAAGCTGTTTCAAATGATGATGTACAGTGCTTTTAGAGCCTAAATCAAGTTTGTATGCCAATTCCTGAATTGACAGAGGATTTTGCTTGTTTCTTTCTAAAATATCCAATAATTTTTCTTGATTCTGAGAGAGTTTACCCACTACGTTCGAATTTTACATAGAACGATTGAACTAATTGTGTTTTTATTGCGTTCTATGATTATTAAGAACGCATAAATAACCATTAACTTGTAAAAATGAAAGTATTTATCACATTATTAATAATGATTATGGTGTCTCAAGTAGGGATTAGTCAGTACAAGTTGCCCAACTTAATAGAGTATAATAAAGTATATGAATTCGCAGATTACACATTTCGAATTACTTGTTCTTGTGAACCAACAAGTAATTGTAGTAACTACAAGATATCTATTGAGTCAGAATTAGAAGATGATAGCTTTGTTCTCATGGGAAAAGACGATGAGTTTATAGCGAAGGGTAAGATATTTTATGTTTTAGACGATCTTCTATATCGTCTTGAAATCAGATTCAATTCATCATTTTCAACATTTTATATACCAGTAGATATTCCAAATGCTGGTAAGGTCAAAAAAGAACTTCTTGATCAAGATGGTATCATTCAACTAAATAAGAATTAGTATGGGAAAGAATCAACATGTTGTACCCAACGAAGGTAAATGGTCTGTCAAGGGCGAAAGAAATTCTAAAGCTACAAAGACCGTCAGCACTCAAGCAGAAGCAATTGAAATTGCAAGACAAATAGCCATTAATCAGAAGTCTGAAGTTGTCATTCATCGGCCTAATGGACAGATTCGGGATAAAGATAGTTATGGCAATGATCCTATTCCGCCTAAAGACACTAAGCATTAAATAGTCTATATACATTAAATATGGAAGGCATATATTGTGTTTATTATAAGTCTTACGATAGAGCTTAAGTATATATATAATGCCACTACCAATCAATATAAACGATTTAATTAATGGTCATACAGTAGAGTCAGAACGCATTGAGTTCAAACTTGGCTGGAATCCTGAGGTGATTATTCACTCGATGTGCGCCTTTGCCAATGACTTTCATAATTGGGGCGGTGGTTACATCATCATTGGTATTGATGAAGATCAGGGCCAGCCGATTCTGCCTGCTGCTGGCTTACAGCAGAATCAATTAGATCCACTGCAAAAAGAAATCGTACAGCTGTGTCATAGAATCTCACCAAATTACTTTCCGATCACTACACCGTATGTATTAGATGGCCGTCATATCTTGGTATTGTGGTGTCCTGCAGGTGATAACCGTGTCTATGATGCACCATTCACTTTAGGAAAGAATGCTCAAAGAAGACCATTCATCCGTATAGGCTCTAGTAGTATCATAGCGAAAGGTGATAACCTCAGAAGATTGCAGGAGCTGACAGCTCGTATTCCCTTTGATGATCGGGTTAATAATCAGGCGACCCTTCGAGACCTTGATCTCGGATTGATTCGTGAATATTTACAAGAGATTAACAGCGATCTATTTGAGGATAGTGCAGCAATGAGCTTTCCCGATCTTTGTCGGACGATGCTGATTGCCAAGGGTCCTGATGAGGATCTCAGGCCTACGAATATCGGATTATTGTTCTTTTGCAAAGATCCACAACAGTTTTTTGATCGATCACGTATTGAAGTGGTCTGGAATCACGACGACACTAATAAGAATTTTAAAGAGATAATTTTCGGAGGCCCCATTCATCAGCAGTTGAGAAAGTCGTTATCATTTATTAAGTCAAATATCATCACAGAGCAGATCGAAAAGAAAGCATCTGAGGCTGAGGCCATTCGTTATCATAACTTTCCCTATGCTGCCATTGAAGAAGCATTGTCTAATGCGGTTTATCATAAGAGCTATGAGCTGGGTTCACCCATCGAAGTTCAGATATATCCTGACCGCCTGACGATATTAAGTCACCCTGGCCCGGTTCCTCCAGTTAATGCTGAAGTTCTTGGATCGCAAAGAAGGATCATAGCCAGAGATTATAGAAATAGAAGGATCGGCGATTTCCTCAAGGAGTTGCGATTGACAGAAGGAAGAGGTACTGGATTTCCTACCATCTACAGTGCGATGGAGCAGAATGGATCTCCTGATCCTACATTCGAGACTGATGATTTGAGCTATGTCTTAGTGACATTACCTATCAGAATTTCAGCCAATACTAACGGAGCTACTAACGGAGTTAA
>ENA-ORXT01004388-ORXT01004388.1-marine-metagenome-genome-assembly--contig:-NODE-4388-length-14617-cov-5.488858_pt1 | contig 14617 bp, 11 predicted proteins | sample MGYA00237868_ERZ511482 | MGnify/ENA metagenome assembly ERZ511482 | reverse complement strand
TCCCGGCGCGCTGGCGTTGCCAGAGGGCGGGCTTCGCCCGCAACTCGCCGGGGACGTCGAGTTCCACCTTCAAGGCAGAACGCTCGAGCGACGAGGAGTTCGAAACGAAAATCCTCGACACCCCCCACGAACCAAGCGCCAGTGCCCCTGGACTCCATTTGCCTGACCGGACGCAATCCATGAAGATCTCGATCGCGGCCACCAACCCCTGCCACCTCTATGATCTGGCGCGCGGCCTCCACGCCGAGCAGGCGCTGGGGCGATACTATTCGGGCTACCCTCGCTGGAAACTGCCGGACGCAGGGTCGCTTCCCCTCTCCACGCATTCGCTACGGACGACGGTGACCTACGGGCTGCGGCGATGGTTTTCCGAGCGCTGGCGTCCCTCGGACCGGGCTCTGTTTCGCTGGCAGGATCGTGCCTTCGACGCTTGGGTCTCCCGCAAGCTGATGTCCTGCGATTTTTTTCATGGGCTCCCGGGCCAGTGTCGGGCGAGTTTCCTGAGCGCTCAGAAACTCGGCATTCCCACCGTGCTGAACCACGCGACAGGGCCCGTGACCGACCTTGTGGAACGGGTCCGGGGCGAGTATGAGCGGGTGGGACTTGATCCCGCCGGGGATTCCATTTTCGACGAGGCCTATCTTGCGCAGCAGGAAGAGGAGACCGCCATGGCCGACTACCACTGCGTGGGTTCGACCATGGTGGCCGAGCAACTCGCCGCCAGCGGAATCTACCGGGAGCGGATCTGGGTGGTCCCCTACGGAGTGGATTCTGCCGTCTTTCCCGGAACACTTCTTCCGGATCGGGGCGATCAGGGCGATCGGGATGCGGAATTTCGGATTCTCTTCGCCGGACAGCTCTGTCTTCGGAAAGGACTCCGCTTTCTCCTCGACGCTTTGGAAAGCGCGGGGCAGCCCAAGTGGCGACTCGACCTCTACGGGCCTGCCATGGCAGAGACCGCCGGCGACTTGGAGCGATACCAGGGTGACTCGGAGCTGCAGCTTCACGGGGCAGTTTCGCAGGATCGCCTTGCTCTCGCCTTTCGCCAGGCCCACCTGCTCGTGTTGCCCAGTCTTGAAGAAGGCTTCGGGCTCGTGGTCATTCAGGCGCTGGCCTGCGGACTGCCCTGCATCGTCAGTGATGCCGTCGGCGCGAAGGACGTGATCCGGCATCGTGAGAACGGATCAGTCGTCCCAGCGGGCGATTCGGAGGCACTCGCGGCGGAGATTCTCTGGTGGAAGGAGAACGGCCATCCGATCGCCGAAGAACGATTTGAGTGGCAAGACTCGGCTCAGACCCTTATGGGATATTCTCGGCTCGACTCATGAACCCCCAAGCACCGCGCTCCATGCCCCCCGGATTCGTTCCGGCAAGGGCCCCTGCCATGCACGCACCCACTCAGGTGCCGGGTGTGGACCGGCCTGCCTTTCCCGACCCAACCGGAACGGTCATCCTCATCGTCGGGGTCGTGCTGACTTGGCTGGCTGCCTCTGGCAAAACGGAATCCGATCTACTGGTTTTCTGCGCCTGGGGAACGGGAGTCTCCCTTGCGGCCTCCTTCCTCTGCGACTTCCGCCACGGGATCCGCAACATGGTGCGGAGCGATTTCCTCGCTCTCCTCGCGATTTACGGTCTCTGCTATGCGGAATTCATCATGCCCGATGCCGAAATGCGCCGCGTCTATGACATGGGCAACGAGTACGAGCCAACCAAGCGGGCCGTTGGTCTCGTGTCGCTTGCGATCGTCTGCTTTGCCGCGGCCCGTCACGTCACTTCGAAAGCGCCCTTCACTCGTTCCGCTCTCTTCACGACTCCAGTGACGCCCATGCTGCTGGTCCGTCTCTTCTGGGCCTGCTTCTTCCTTGGCTACCTCCACCAGTGGATCGCGGTCAAAGGGGACCTTTTCGAATGGCTTGAAGCCATGACCAGACGGCGCTGGGCGCAGCCCTGGTCGCGCACGCACTTCGGAAGCTGGAAGTCCCTCCTCGTCGAACTCCAGCTGCTGATGTACGTGGTCACGCCGCTGGGGGCCATCATCATCGTCCGGAGGAAAAGGTACTCCGGAGCAGTGGTCCTCTTTGTCGTCCTCGCGCTTGCCCTCAATCTATTTCATGCCTTCAGCACTGGCACTCGGCACATCTTCTTCGTGCACGTGATTCTGTTCACCACGGCCTTCTGCTACTTCAAGCAGTTTACCCTGAAGATGATTTTGATCTACGGAGGGACGGCGATGCTGGTCATGTACTTCAGCACGAACATCATGCTGTCGTTTCGACAGGTGGGGCTGAAGAGATGGATGCTCGAGAAGAACGCAGGGGCCGTCTATCAGGAAGAGGAGCGCTCGCTCTACGTCGACATGACCTTTCAGAATTTGAACCGGCTCGTTGATCGAATGCCGTCGACCTTCAACCATCTCGGCTGGGAAGTGGTCTACTGGGCTGCCGTCCGGCCGATCCCGAGAGCCATGTTCCCGGCGAAGCCGGAAGGACTCTCCACGACTCTGGAAGAGATCCTGTACGAACCGGGAGCCGCAGGCACCTGGTCGGTGACCTATGTGGGAGAAGCTTTCATGGCCTTCGGGCCGCTCGGAGTTGTCCTCTTTTCAGGGGCTTTCGGGCTCGGGGCCGGCTACTGGAACCGCTTTGGCTGTCCAACCAATTCAGACATGGGAATTCTCATCTTTGCCTCGGGATTCTTCCAGTTCTCGATCGCGATGCGGAGCATGTTTGAATTCATGCCGGCGATTTTGCCAACGATGGGACTTCTCTTCCTGATGAGTTGGCTCCTGCGCAATCGAATCTACCTCATTCCAGTCACCGCCGAACAGCGTCTGGCGAACCAGGCGTATTCTTCCGAGACTCTGCCACCAGAAATTTCCACCGACTTGCCCATCCCTTCCGAGGCCGCAGCTGGACCCGTTCCCCGTTCCTTTCCCTCCTTCACGGGAGTCCCGCCGGGGCATGAAACGCAACCCTCGGGACCACCCCCATCGCCTCCCCGAGAGAGTTGAAGCTCCGGATTGTATCGGTGGTACCCTCCCCTTATCAGAGGGACCTGTTCGGAGCCTTGAATGCCCTTCCGGAGATCCGCCTTCAGGTGGACTATCTCGAGGGAGCAGCACCCGACTCGCCCTGGGCGAAGAGTCCGCTGCGAGACTGGGAACGCATCCTCCCCGGCCGGGCCCTCACTCTCGGTCAAGGACGGCTGCGTTCCCACCTGCACTGGCCGCTTCCATCGATCTCGAAAGAACAAGCCGATCTCGTGGTGCTGAACGTTCCCACCACTGCCGTGACGGCCCAGTGGCTTTTTCGGACCGTCGCGCCACCCTTCCTGTTCTGGGGCGAGCGCCTCCTCGTTCATCCCTCGAGAGCGAAGGCACTCATTCAGGCCGCGCTTCGCTCTCCCCTCAAGCGGGCCGCAGGATTGATCGGGATCGGGTCCCTCGCCCGCGATCAGTACCAGAGCTTTTTCCCGTCACAGGAAGTGGCGAACCTTCCTTATCACTGTGATCTCGCTCCCTTCGCCGAGGCCGCGACGCAGGCTCAGCGGGCGCAGGATTCCGGCAAGGAGGTTCGCTTTCTCTTTGCGGGGCAGATGATTGCCCGCAAGGGTTTCGACCTGTTTCTGGAGGCCTTTGACCAAGTGCATCGGATGAGACCAGAAACTCGGGCGATCCTCGTCGGACGGCCCACGGAAGAAAGCGAAGGACTGGTCCGTTCGCTTGCGCCCGCGACGCGCGCCGCCATCAAGGACCGTGGTTTTGTTCAGCCCGAAGAGCTGCCTGCGGTCTTTTCCGAGGCCGACGTCATGGTCCTCCCCAGCCGACACGACGGCTGGGGCGTGGTGGTCAACCAGGCTCTCGGCGCAGGACTGCCGGTCCTTGCGTCAGACGCCGTGGGTGCTGCCATTGATCTGCTTGAGCCGGGCGAGAACGGCTTCCTCCACCCTGCCGGGGACGCGGAAGACCTCGCCCGCCACATGCTGGCCCTGCTCGACCGACCGACCCGCCAGAAGATGTCCCTCGCGGCGAGCGCACGAGCTAAAGACCTCTCGCCGGAAGCCGGCGCCTCCCGCTTTCTGGAAATCCTCAGCCGCTTCCGATGAGAATCCTCCTCGTCAGCTCCAGTTCAGGGTCTCAGGGGGGTGGAGAATTGAGCTTGGCCTACCTCGCCGAGGGCTTGCGCGACCGCGGTCACGTGATCGGTCTCTGGGCTTCCGGCGATCACGCAATGGACGGCCTCTGCGAGCGACTCAAGGGCTGTGCGGAAATCTTTCGGGCGCCCTATCGGAACACCTACCAGCGCGCGCTCCGCAGCCTTTCCCATTGCTTTGATCGATCTGGAGACGCCGCGCTGGCTGAGAGCTTCGCTGCCTTTCGGCCCGACGTGATCCACCTGAACAAGCAGAACCTCGAGGACGGTCTCGATCTTCTTCGCGCCTGCTCCACCGTGCCGGCCACCTGCATGGTTCACATCACGCAACCCGCGAGCTATCTCCAGGCGCGCGGGGCATGGCTTCGCGATGCGATCGCGCGGCGTGCCCTCACCGCCTTCCCCGGAACGTTCCTGACCACGCCGAGCAAGCGCTGTGAGGAGTTGAAGGAATTTCTGCGGGGCGAGGGGCGGGTTGCCTCCTGCCAGAATGGAGTGCCGGATCGAGCCGCTGACTTCGTGTCTGCGACACGACAGGAGACGCGACTGGAGTGTGGGATTTCGGACGATGCCCCTCTGGTGATCGCCGTGGGTCGCCTCGAAGCACAGAAACTGCCCCTCCGTTTTGTGGATTGGTGCAGCCAGTTTGCCGCGCAGAATCGAGAGGCCCGATTCCTGTGGGTCGGCTCTGGGTCATTGGAAGAAGCGACACGGGAAGCCGCCCGGGAGGCGGGCCTCGAGGATCGGTTTCAGATCACCGGCTGGGTAACCGACGTGGCCCCGTATCTTCAGGCTGCGGACGTCTACTTTCACTCGGCCGACTTTGAGGGGATGCCTTTCGCGCTCTTGGAGGCCTGCTCGGCCGGACTGCCCTGCGTGCTTGATCCTCGTCTGGCAGCCGAACTCGGGCTCGATGACAAGGCGGGAATTCTTCAGAGCAGCGAGAGCGGTCTCTGGTCGCGGCTCGGTGATGAGCAGGCCCGTCGAGAAGCGGGCCGGAAAGCGCGCCGACTCTATGAGAGCGAGTTTACGCTCGCAGGAATGGCGGAGTCGTTTGAGCTCGCCTTTCTCGAAACTCTCGCCGCCACTCGCCGATGAAGGTCGATTTTCAGGTCCCGGCCCAGGCTCGGCAGGTGGGAGGTCTCGAGAAGGCGATCGTGCGTCTCGGCGAGGCACTCTCCGAGCAGGGAGTCGATCTTGCCTTTAACGAGGTCCGCCCCGGATCCGCGGTCCACTTTCACGGACTCTGGGAACCGAGCTTCGCCCGGCTCTCTCGGGAGCTGCGAAAGCAGGATCGGCCGTATCTGGTCTCACCCCACGGGATGCTGGAGCCCTGGGCCTACGCCCACAAAAAGTGGAAGAAGTCGATCTACTTCAAGCTCGTCGAAGGGAGACATCTGCGGGGCGCATCGGCGATCATTGCAACCGGCGAGCTGGAGGCAGGCCATCTCGAAGATCGGCTTCCGGGGAATCGGATCGAACGAATTTCCTTCGGTGCGGAGCCTCCTCCGGCAGGTCTTGAGCACAAGGAAGCGAGGCAGAACCTTGGAATCCAGGACGACGAGCGCCTCCTCCTTTTTCTCTCGAGGCTGGACGAGAAAAAAGGGCTCAACCTCCTCTTCGACGCGCTCCGGAAGTTGGGGAGGGACAAGACCAGCCGTTGGAAGGTTCATGTCGTCGGGGAAGGACCGATGGAGGAGGAGTGGCGGCGTCAGGCCGAACAGCAGGCGGAGGAACTGCCCGAGATCGTGTGGCGGGGCGCGCTCTGGGACGACTCGAAGTGGACGGAGATCGTCGCTGCCGACCTCTTCTGCCTGCCGACCCACTCCGAGAACTTCGGCTTCGCCGTGCAGGAAGCTCTCAGTGTCGGGACGCCCTGTCTGACCACGACAGCGACCCCCTGGGTCGAGCACGCCGCCGAAGCCGGACTCCATCTCTGCGACCCAGTGGTTGCCTCGGTGGCCGAGGCTCTGGATACCTGGAGCCGCGGCACGCCCTGGCTGGAAGCGAACCGTTGTCGTCTCGCTTCCTGGACCATGGAAACCTTTGACTGGGACGAGGTGGCAAAACGCTATGGGGAGGTCTATAGAAGGCTTTCACCTCGTGACGAAGTCTTCCATCCGACTGGACCAGTTTCAGAATGACCAATTTGACCGCGGCGCGCCCCGCAGTCTTGAAGTGCTCTGGCTGATCTGCCAGAGCCTTTTTTTTGGTCCTCTCGTGCCTTGGCCCTCGGCTCTTCGCGCGGCCCTGCTTCGGGCCTTCGGGGCGAAGATCGGAGAGGGACTGGTCATCCGCTCGGGCGTACAGATTAAGTTCCCCTGGCGCTTCCGCTGCGGCGACCATGTCTGGATAGGCGAGTCCGTCCAAGTACTCAACCTGGAGGTCATCGAACTGGGGGATCATGTATGCCTCTCTCAAGAGAGCTTTCTCTGCACGGGAAGTCATCGCTTCGGGACACCGGGTTTCGACCTCATCACCCGGCCCATCGTGGTCGGAAACCACAGCTGGGTTGGTGCTCGGGCCTTCGTGGGGCCAGGAGTCGAAATCGGCAGAGACTGTTTTGTAACGGCGGGGTCGGTGCTGAGTTCAGACCTCCCTGACAGCCATCGCGCCCGGGGCAATCCCGCCATCGCTGCGCCTCTCGAGGAGAAAAATTCGTGAACAGGATTCTCCTCCTGAACCATTATCAGCCCCCCGACCGAGCTCCCACCGGGCGGCTTCTGGCGGAGTTGGGTGAAATGCTTGCCGAACTCGGCTGGGAGGTGGAGCTGATCGACGGAGCGGCCGGCGACTACCAGCGCCGCAAGGGAAGCCGCTCGCTCGGGTATCTCCTTGCGCATCTTCGCCTGTTTTTCCGAGGACTTCGAGCAAGGCGTGCCGAGGTGATTCTCTGCCTGACCGATCCGCCCTGTCTTCTCCTTACGGCGCGGATTCTCGCAAAAATCAAAGGCGCCCGACTGGCCCACTGGGTGATGGACTTGTACCCCGACCTGGCCATTGCCCTTGGTGAGATTCCCAAAAATCGATGCTCGCAGGTTCTCGGAGAATGGGTAGCGAACGCGACCGGCGAGGCCGATCTGCTCGTGGCCCTCGACGAGGACATGGCGGATCGCATCGGCACGGACAAGGTCATCGCGCCGTGGGTGGAGCGGGGAATGGAAATCCCGTCGGAGCCCGCCCTGCTGAAGCATCCTGACGAGACGTTTGTCTGGCTCTACTCTGGAAATCTTGGCCGTGCCCACGAATGGCGCACGCTCCTGGAGGCTCAGGCCATCCTGGAATCTCAGGAGCTGCCCCACCGGCTTGTCTTCCAGGGTGGCGGGGCCGGAACACAGGAGGCGGAAGCTGTCAGCAGGGAGATGGGCTTGCAGCGGGTGGAGTTCCGAGACTATGCACCTGCTGCGGAATTCGTTCACTCCCTGCTGGCTGCTTCCGCTCACGTGGTCAGTCTGCAGCCCGAACTCAAGGGGATGCTCTGGCCGAGCAAGCTGGCGCTGCTCCTCCACCTGCCGCGGCCCATTTTCTGGGTGGGAACCACCGAGTGCGCTCCTGCGCGCGAGATCGCCGACAGGACGGACGGCAGTGCCTCGATCCCCCTCGGTGACGCCCGGAAACTCGCCGCCAGCCTTGCCAAAATCGCCTCTCGAAAGCCACTTGGATCCTACTCGGAGAATCGATTGACCCCAGAGGACGAACGAATCCGAGGGGGACGCCTGTTTCACGACTGGCTGCTTGCAATCTGCCCCGCCGAACGACAAGAGTAAGCCCACCAGTATCAGGTGATCCCCTCTTGTCCCTAAGCCCCACCCGATGGACCTCAAGACACAGATTGCAATCGCTTTCCTGCCTGCCCTGATGCTGGCGCTGGGATCGACTTGGATCATCCTGAGGCGCTACTCGAGTTTCGGCGTCGATGAGACCAAGTCGATTCGGAAGACGCACGTAGGCGAAATCCCTCGTACGGGGGGGCTTCCCATCTTCGTGGCCCTGGCTGCGGTCTTCGTGATTGCCTCCTTCCTGCTGGATGACTTCCTGACCGAGTGGTGGCCAGTCGCTGTCTGTTGCAGCCTGATTTTCCTGCTGGGCTTCATCGACGACCTCAAGCCTCTGGGCGCAAAGGTGAAGCTTCTCGGCCAGGTCGGAGTCGCTCTCATCGCCTACGGGCTTGGCCTTTCCATTGACGAGTTCAGTAATCCCTTTGGATCGGGCACGTTCGATCTCACCGCCGTCAGCGTGCTGGTCACGGTGTTCTGGTTTGTCGCCATCACCAATGTCGTGAATCTCATCGACGGGATGGATGGACTGGCTTCGGGGCTGGGCACCTTCCTCTGTCTGACCCTGGGAGCCATCGGTGTGAGCTCCGGGCAGAGCGGCGTCGCCATCATCTCCTTCGGGATGGCCGGCGCCCTGCTCGGATTCCTTCGGTTCAACTTTCCCCCTGCCAGAATCTTTCTGGGAGACGGAGGCGCTTACCTTCTTGGATTCTTCATCGCCTCGGTCTCGACCCTCAGTTCGAACAAGGGCTCCGTGGCCGCTGCCCTTCTGGTGGTGATGGTTGCTCTTGGCCTGCCGATTCTCGACACGGCCTTCGCCATCCTTCGCAGAGGCATCCGAGGTCTGCCCCTCTTCCGCGCGGACGCTGAGCACATCCACCACCGGCTTTTGCTTCTCGGCCTCTCCAAAAACACCGCCCTGATCACTCTCTACGCTGTCTGTGGGGCGCTCAGCCTTGTCGGCCTCAGCATCTTCTGGAGCAAGGGGCTGACCCTGCCCATCGCGGGAGGCGCCCTCTTTCTCCTCGCCGTCGTGGCCGCCAAGTTCCTCGGCTACGTGGGGCGCTGGAGCGAACTTCGGGGCCAGTTCGAGAATGCCCTCCGTCGAAGGAAGGACGTCCAGTACGCGATGCTTCACGGCAATCTACTCGAGGTCGAGGTCGAGCGGATCGAGGATGGGGAGGAATACTGGCAGGCCTTTGACCTGGCCATCTCCAAGATTGGTCTGAGCCGCTCTCCGGCCGACGACCTCCAGCCAATCCAGATTGAGATGGGCCGGGCGGAACCCTGGGTGGTTTACGTGCCGAGAGATTCCGAGCTGAGCAAGGCGAGCGACTCGAAAGCCCTTGCCGAGTGTATCGCGAGTGCCTATAACCTCGCGCTCCTCAAGTGGGGGGAAAGCCCGAAAACGCGACCATTGGAAAACCTGGACCCCTCTCCCGCCACAGGAACCACCGACAGTTCCGTCACTGAAAGTGCCCCAGGCAATTCCTACTAGCTCCTCCTTCCGTGTCTTCCCAATCACCCCGAAGCGATACCGGTCCCATTCAACGAGGAGCGGTCGAACAGAACGGCCCAGCAAGGGCGGTGACGGCGGCCGGAAAAGGCACTCAGGAGGAATCCATGTTTCCTTCCGGGTTTCACACGCCGGGCCCCCATCGCTACCTTGTCCTGCTGGTCTGCCTCCTGGCAGTGCTGCTCAACGGCATGACGGAAGCGTGGTCGAAGGGCGTGGTCTTTGCGCTCATGGGAGTCTGCATGCTCCTCTTCCCCGTGAGAGGCACCCTGGGGCGAGGGCTTTCCCTCAGCCTTGGAGGCCTTCTGCTGCTAGGCCTCACCTCTTTTCTCCCCAAGGGAATCACCGGCCTGCTGGCTAAGAAGGCCACGTGGCGCACCGTACTCGAGGAAGACCTCGGGGTGCCTCTGGGAGGCTTCCATAGCGCCCAGCCATGGGTCTCACTCGAAAACTGGCTGAGTCTGCTCATCATCATTGCCTGGTTCGCCTATCTCCTCCGTCGCCGCTGGCCCGACGGGGAACGCCGGTTTCTGATCCGGGGCCTCGCCCTTGGAACGACTGGAATCGCCCTGCTGTCACTGGTCCTCGAGTACATCCAGTATCCAGTCCAAATCTGGGGATGGGAGGATGATGCCGGCGGAAATTTTGCCCGTCAGTTCGGGCCCTTCGCGAATCTCAATCACATGGGCACTCTATTGGCCGTGGGAGGAGTTCTTTGCGCGGCCTGCGCCTACGACGACAACCGTCGGAGACGCTCCACCTGGCCCCTCTACGTGGTCTCGCTGCTTGTCCTTTTCTTTGCGGCGCTGGTCACGGGGTCCAAAGGTGGAGTCCTGCTTCTCTTTTGCGGACTCGGCGCCTGGATTCTGAGCGTGGCTCTCTCCTCGAAGTCTCCGGCCAGGATCGCCATCGCGGCCTCACTGGTGATTCTCCTGGTCGCGGGTCTCTTTCGATTTGGAGGGCCCGTTCTCGAGCAGTTCAAGGGAGGGGCGCAGATGGGAGGGGCTCAAGGCCGGCTCGACATCTACCGCGACACCGGAGCGATGATCGCCGCCAACCCGCTCTTTGGGGTCGGGCTTGGCAACTTCGAGGGCGTCTTCAATGTGAGCCGAAATGCCTTTGGCGGCCCGCATCGTGCGCTTCACCCCGAGAGCAGCCTCCTCTGGATGACCTCGGAGATGGGCGTCCTCTCCGTCATTGCCTGCGGCGCCATCGTGTTGCTTCTGGTGCGCAGGATCGGACTCTTCAGCAAGGGGCCCGCCCAGCGGCGGCACCAGCGGAGGCTGCGAGCTGCCGCCGGTCTCGGGGCTGCGGTGGTGATCGCCCACTGCCTGTTCGACATCCCGGGACACGTCCCCGGCACCTCCCTCCTCGGCCTGACCCTCGCCGCGCTCGCCGTGCGCCCGCTTGCACAGGAGACCAACGCTCGAACGACCCTTTCCTTCCGGGCGATCGGGGCTCTGACCATCCTCGGCGGACTGATTTTATTGGGTACTCGATACTTCCGAGTGCGCTTTCCAGGGGCGATCTGCACCGAGAATCTCTACGTGTCATCCACGGTCGCCTCGTCTCTTGGAGACATCGTCCAAGCCCGCGAACTCACAGACAAGGCGCTGGCCGGAAACCCGCTTCGCTGGGAACTCTGGAACCAGAGAGGACAGCTGACCTACCTCCTCGATGAAGGGCCCCGCGCAGCTCTCTCCGACTTCCGTGTCGCCCGATATCTCAACCAGAGCAGCCCCTGGCTGCCAGCAGCCGAAGCTAAATTCTGGCTCACCGTCAATCCCTCCTACGCACCCTCCGCCTGGCGCGAACTGATGGAGCGTGATCCGACCCGGCAGCACGAGCATTACAACGGCGTCCTTGCCGCCGGAAAAGATCATCCCGAACTGATGCCGCGCATCCGTTCCCTCAGCCGGATCAACCCGCGCCTTCAGGTGATGTACATGTCGAAGGTGCCCGCCGCCGAGTTCCCCGCCGAACTCCGTGAGCTGCTCAGCTCCGATCCGGAATTGAAAGGCATCGAAGGCCCCGACCGGCAGCAGCTCTTCGCCCTCTGGGCGCAAAAAGGCGATCGTGAGGAGTTTCTGGAAAAGGTGGGGCAAAATCCCAGCTGGGAGAAGGAGGCGTGGCCGACCGTCGCCCGCGAAAAGGCCAAACGCCGGCAGTTCTCTTCCGCTCTCGACCTCGTCGACCGCTACTACGATCCGCCAGCCCTACCTGTCTACACCGGCCAGGCCGAGGGCCGCCTCGAGCTCCAGCGCGAGTTCATGGTCAACCTGACAGACGTATCGCGTGGCGTGGCTCTCTTCCAGATGCAGATGCGGATGGGCGACGGAGCGGGGGCAATTCTCACAGCCGAGAAAATCAAGCGCCTCCCAGACACCCGAGACTATGCTCACTTCCTCCACGCTCTCGCCCTCGCCAAGATCCAGGATTTCGAGGCGGCCTGGAACGAAGTGGAGCTCCACCTACGAGCCAACCGACTCTAGCTGCTCACAGCCAGCCCGAGTCAAAAGACGAACCAGTAGAGTCTGGAGCGCGGGTCAGAGTTTTTAATCTTTTTCGCTTGCTCTTGATTGTTTTACTAGGTTAAATGTAAGGACTTCACGCAACTCTCGTCATCCTCGGATTCAAGTTTGCGTCATCGCTTGGAACTCCAGACTCTCTACACTTATGAAAGGCAATCAAGACTCTCCCTCGAAGGCTGCGGAACTCGCAGACTTCCTGATGCTCGCCCAGCGCTCCTTCCTTCTGGATCTGGCGGACGACCTGCACGAAGGAAACATCTCCTACGCGCAGTTTTTTCTCATGGGATTCCTGGACAAGTCTGAGAGTCTGACCATGTCTGAGATTGCCGGGAAAATGAGTCATTCCACGGCGGCAGCAACCGGACTGGTGGACCGCCTCGAGCGCCTTGGCTACGTCATGCGCTTCAATGACCCAAGTGATCGCCGCAAGGTGAAGGTGAAGATCACCCCCGACGGCAGCCGGATCGTCGCGGAAGTGCACCAGAAACTCGAAGAGCGCGTCGCCTCCATGATGGAGGAGAAGGAAGTCACTCCTGAGCTCGCCGGTCTGCTCAGGAGCTAGCGGCTCCCAGAGCCCTGTCAGAGCAAGTCCCGAGGCGGTTCCCGACGCAAGCGTCAGCAAGCGAAACCGCCGTACTTCATTCCACCGGCCTGCAAGGTTGGACTCCGTCGATCCCCTCCCCCTCCGCACTTTTTCCGCCCTCGCTGCCGTCGAGGGTCTCCGCCACTGCTTTGTGGATCGCGTTCCAGGCATCCCCGTGGACTGCGACAAAGAGCAGGCCCTTTCACGACTCGGCCCCGCCCACAAGAAGGCAGCTCAATCCCTGGGGATCGGCCTCCAGGCTCCCGTCTGGATCGGAGAACAGGTCCACGGAGACAGACTCGGGGTCGTCCGCGACGGCACCAGCCACCCCGGCACCCTCACACCCGGGCTCGACGGCTACGTGACCGATCGTGCCGGAGTCCTTCTCGGCGTCCATGTCGCAGACTGCGGCGCCGTCTACCTGGTCGACCCCATCACGCGCGCTCTTGGCCTCCTGCATGCCGGCCGCGCAGGTGCGGAAGCCGGAATCGTCCGCAAGGGCATTGTCCTGATGGAGAACCAATTTGGGAGTCGTGCTGCCGACATCCTCTGCGTGCTATCGCCTTGCATCCGTCCGCCGGCCTACCCATTCGATCTGCCAGGCTCGATTTCAGCGCAGGCCGTCGATGCCGGAATTCAGGCGGACAACTACCACGACTGCGGAGAGTGCACCGCCAGCAGCGAGCGCTCCTTCTACAGCTACCGCAGGGAGAAAGGCAAGACGGGGCGTCATCTGGCTTTGATCGGATGGAGCGACGGAGAATGTCCGCCCTGCGGTGCCGAAATCGAAACATTGGAGTCGGATCGTCCTCGGTTCCGCTTGGCAAACCGTCGGTCGCATCTTAAGGATCGTCATGCCTGATCCCATTCGTATTGCCGTCACTGGCGCCGCCGGCCAGATTGGCTACTCGCTTCTCATCCGCATCGCGTCCGGCCACATGTTTGGTCCAGACCAGCCGGTTTCCCTCAACCTGATCGAGATCGAACCCGCCCTGCCGGCTCTGGCTGGAGTCGTCATGGAACTCGAAGACTGCGCCTTTCCACTTCTGCAAGACGTCGTGGCGACCGCGGACCTCGACGAGGGGTTCAAGGACGTCGACTGGTCGCTTCTCGTGGGCAGCGTTCCGCGCGGCAAGGGCATGGAGCGAAAGGATCTTCTCGGGATCAACGGCAAAATCTTTACCGGCCAAGGCCAGGCGATCGCGCGCAACGCCGCCCCCGGCAGCCGGGTGCTGGTGGTCGGCAACCCCTGCAACACCAACGCCCTGATTGCCATGAACAATGCCGAGGGCATGCCTGCGGAGAACTTCTTTGCAATGACGCGGCTCGATGAAAACCGGGCCAAATCCCAACTCGCCCAGAAGGCCGGCGTCCACGTGACCGAGGTCAGCAACATGGCGATCTGGGGGAATCACTCCGCAACGCAGTACCCGAACTTCCACGACGCCCTGATCGGCGGCAAGCCCGCAACCGAGGTGATCGCGGACGAAGAGTGGCTCCGCGGGGAATTCATCGCGACGGTGCAGCAGCGAGGCAAGGCCATCATCGAGGCTCGCGGCCTCTCTTCGGCTGCCTCCGCCGCCAATGCAGTCGTGGACACGGTACGAGACCTGTGCACCCCGACTCCCGAGGGCGACTGGTTCAGCGTCTGCGTCTGCTCCGACGGAAGCTACGGGGTCGCCGAGGGACTGATCAGTTCCTTCCCCATCCGCACGGACGGAAAGACATGGGAAATCGTTCAGGGAATCGAGCTCAACGAGTTCAGTGAGGCGCGTCTAGGTGAGACCGTCGCGGAACTGCAGGAAGAACGGAGCTTGGTCGCGGATCTTCTCTCGTCCTAGGAGGAATGGCGCTTGGTTCGTGGGGGGTGTCGACAATTTTCGACGGTAGAGACGCTCCAAAGGGGCATCCTAATCTAACCCCGGGCATCGCCCGGGGTTCGTGGACGGAGAAAAACATGAGCCTTGAAGGGGCGGCCTAACCACCTCGCCCCCGCAGGTATGGAGCGCCCCTACAGGGCTTGGATCTCTACTGTCCCTGATTCCTGGGGCGTTGCCCCA
>ENA-ORXT01004386-ORXT01004386.1-marine-metagenome-genome-assembly--contig:-NODE-4386-length-14625-cov-5.853176_pt1 | contig 14625 bp, 14 predicted proteins | sample MGYA00237868_ERZ511482 | MGnify/ENA metagenome assembly ERZ511482 | reverse complement strand
CTCGACACCCTGCGCGCGCATCTGGCCGATTATGCAGGCATCAGCGCCGACCGCCTGCGCGGCCATTTCGCCGCGTTTCTGGAGGAGGTGGTGCCGACGGCGCAGGAACTGGGGATACGCCTGTGCTGCCACCCCGACGATCCGCCTTGGCCTCTGCTCGGCCTGCCCCGCGTCATGTCGGCCGAGGCTGACTGCGCGTGGCTGACCGAGGCGGTGGATCTGTCCGCGAACGGCATCACGCTCTGTACCGGCTCGCTGGGCACGCGGCCCGACAACGACCTGCCGGGGATGATGCGGAGGCTGGGGGACAGGGTGCATTTCCTGCATCTGCGCAACGTGACGCGGGAGGGAGCGGGGGTGCCCTGCTCCTTCCACGAGTCCGAGCATCTGGGCGGCGGGACGGACATGGTCGCGGTCGTCGCGGCGGTATTGGAGGAGGAAGCGCGGCGGCGGGCGGCAGGGCGGGCGGATGCCGATATCCCCTTCCGCCCCGACCACGGACAGGACATCCTCGACGACCTGACGCGCAAGGCGCAGCCGGGCTATCCCGCCATCGGACGACTGCGCGGTCTGGCCGAACTGCGCGGCGTGATCGCCGGGTTGAGCCACGGGAGCGCGGCATGAGGCTGTCGGCGGGGGCGCGGATCGGGGCGGGTGTGCGCCTTCCCCGCTACGACCCGGCGGCGCATGGGGTCGGCATCGTCCATCTCGGCCCCGGCGCGTTCCACCGGGCTCATCAGGCGGTCTATACCGACGATGCGATGGCGGCGGAGGGCGGCGACTGGCGCATCGCGGGGATCAGCCTGCGCGGGCTGGAGGCCGCTGACGCGCTGAACCCGCAGGACGGGCGCTATACCCTGCTGGAGCGCGGCGGCGAAGGGGTGAACACGCGGATCGTCGGCAGCATCGACCGCGTGATCGCGGCCCCCCGCGCGCCCGGCGCGGCGCTGGCCGCCCTCGCCGATCCGGCCATTCGCATCGTCAGCCTGACGGTGACCGAAAAGGCCTACGGCATCGACCGGGAAAGCGGCGGCATCGACCGCGCGCATCCAACCATCGCCGCCGATCTGGCCGACCCGCGCAACCCCGGCGGTGTGCTGGGCCTGATCGTCGAGGCTCTGCGGCTGCGCCGGACGGCGGGGATCGCGGCGTTCGACGTCGTGTGCTGCGACAACCTGCCGGAGAACGGCGCGATGCTGCGGGGCGGCGTGGTCGATTTCGCGCGGGCACTCGACCCCGATCTGGCCAACCGGATCGCGGGCGAAGTCGGCTTTCCCGCCACCATGGTCGACCGCATCACCCCCGCCGCGACCGACGCGACGCGGGCCGAGGCCGCGCGCCTGACCGGATACGAGGACCGCGCCGCCATCGAGACGGAACCGTTCTCGCAATGGGTGATCGAGGATGCGTTTCGCGGCCTCCGCCCGACATGGGAATCGGGTGGCGCGCTGATCGTCGCGAATGTCGCGCCCTATGAACGGATGAAGCTGCGCATGCTCAACGGGGCGCATTCGATGATCGCCTATGCGGGGTTCCTGTCGGGGTGCGAGCATGTGCGCGACGCGATGGCACGGCCCGTTCTGGCCGCACTGGTGCGCCGCCACCTGACCGCCGCCAGCGCGACGCTCGATCCCCTGCCCGGCATCGATTTCGCGAAATATGCCCGCGATCTGGAGGCGCGCTTCGCCAATCCGGCGCTGGCCCATGCCACGTATCAGATTGCCATGGACGGCACCGAGAAGCTGCCCCAGCGCCTGCTCGAACCCGCCGTGGCGGCGCTGGAGCGGGGTGGCGATCCGCGCCCTTTCGCCTTCGCGGTGGCGGCATGGATGCGATATTGCCTCGGGCCGCATACTCTGCGCGATCCGCGCGAGGCGGCCATTGCACAGGCGCGAGCGGGGGCGAGCGGAGCCGAAGAGATCGCCGCCGCCCTCCACGCCCTGCCCGGCCTCTTCCCCCCGCGATTGCGGGAGGATGCGCGGTGGCGCGAACCGGTGGTCGATATCCTGCGCGCGATGATGGACGAGGGAGTCGAACGGGCCATCGCGAAGGAGGCCCGGTGCTAATACCAACGGCGGAGATCGCTGACTCGATTGTGAATGTGGCGATTTTTGCGCTGTGATTCAGTATTCTCGGCTTGAGGAGGATACAATGACGGTGAAGATAATGCGGACGGACATGGCGGCCTCCGATCTACGTGCTGCGGCGAGGAAGTTATCCGATGCGAACGCGGCGCGCCGGACGCTGGCGATTGCGCTGGTTCTTGAGGGAGTGAAGCGCAAGACGGCTGCCGAGAGTTGCGGAATGGACCGGCAGACTCTGCGGGATTGGATAATCCGCTACAATGACGAGGGCATCGGGGGGCTTTCAAACCGGGGCGGTCAGGGTGACAAGCCGAAGCTGGACGCAGCGCAGCGAGCCCGTCTGGCGGAACTGGTACGGAGCGGCCCGGACCCCGAGAAGGACGGGGTGGTTCGCTGGCGGCGTGTCGATCTTGCGCGTCGGATCGAGAAGGAAATGGGTGTCGCGATACACGAGCGCACGATCGGCGACCACCTCGCCGCTCTTGGCTTCCGGCGACTCTCGGTGCGCCCGCAGCATCCGAAGGCGGACGAGGAAGCGCAGGCCGCGTTTAAAAAAACTTCGCCGCCAAGGTAGCAGAGGTTCTGCCCGAAGAAGCACGGAGCAAACCGCTGGAGGTCTGGTTTCAAGACGAAGCACGGATCGGGCAGAAGGGAACACTCACGCGCATTTGGGCCGAACGCGGCTCCCGCCCCCGAAAGCCCCGCGATACCCGCTATGACTGGGCCTACATCTTTGGAGCCGTCTGCCCCGGACGAGCCGAGACCGCAGCCCTCGTCATGCCGCGCGCCGATGCCCATGCCATGAACCTGCATCTGAAGGAAATCTCGGCTACTGTCGCGTCCGGCGCTCACGCCGTCCTCGTGCTGGATGGGGCAGGCTGGCACAAGCCCGCTGCCGTGATCGTACCGTCGAATATTACGCTGTTGATCCTGCCGCCATATTCACCCGAACTGAACCCGGTCGAAAACGTTTGGGCCTACCTCCGAGCTAACAAACTCGCCATCTCCATCTTCGACACCTACGAAGACATTCTCGATGCATGCTGCAAAGCGTGGAACTTCTTTGCAAACGACCCGGCCCGCGTGAAATCCATCACAACGCGAGAATGGGCAAAACAATGAATGATTTCCGCCGTTGGTATCAGACGAATTCCCAGAAGCCCGGTGCGGTCTCGTCGAGCGTCCGGATGAAATCCTGCGTCCGGGCGAATTCCTCGCTGGCCGCAAAGGCGAGCACCAGATCGGACCGGCCGAAATCGTCCCTGCCCAGGGCGTTGGTCCAGTTCTCGATGCCTTGCGCCTTGCCCTCGCGGTCGAAGGCGTTGCGGTAGAGGAGTTCCACGAAGGAGCGGTCCTCCAGGGAGGCGACGGCCCCGGAAGTCCGGGTGAACTCCGCCGAAAACAGGAACCTGTCCGCCAGGTCGGCCTCGGACAGCCCGTCCTCCCGCCTGTCGATCCAGGCGTTCAGCCCGTCGCCGTCGATCGCGCCGTCCCGGTCCAGCACGACTTCGTAGAGCGAGGCGACCGTGCGGGCATCGGCGTCGCTCAATCCCCGGCCGAGGGGCGTGGGGTCCGCCGTCAGGCGGAAGATCTCGCCGGTCTGCTTGGAAAAGGCCAGGATCTCGCCGTTCGCGTCCTGCCCGAAACGCAGATCGACCCGTCCGGAGGCATTGCCCGCGACCTGCGCGAAGCTGGTTTCCGACCCGTCGGCGGCAACGAGCGTGAGCGGCACCGGCGCGACCGTCTCGTCGGCCGTGACGCGCCCGTCCGCCAGCACGCCGCCCAGCCGGTCGAGGTCGTAGACGAACATCTCCCCGGTCGGAAAGTTGCCGAAGATATAGGTGTCTTCGAGGACGGATACCCGGCTGCCGCCATAGGCGAAGCCGCCCGCGACGGCAGCGTTTCCGTCGGTGATGCTGTCATGGGTGTATTCGACGATCGGGTACTGGAAGTCGATCGCCTCCCCGGCATCGGCCCCCAGCGTCCCCTCGCGGATGTCCCACCCGTGATGCCCGCCGACGCGCACGAGGTCGACCTCCTCGCGCGCGCTCTGGCCGATGTCGCCCGCGAGGAGGGCACCGTCGAGGAACGAGAGCGTCTGCGGGTTGCGGAATCCGTAGGCGAGGATTTCGGGCAGGGCGTCCGCCGTGCCGGCGAAGGGATTGCCGGTCGGGACGGCATAGGCCGCGCCCGCTTCGCCGCCGAGCGGATCGATGCGCAGGATCTTGCCGAAGATCAGCGACAGGTCCGAGGCGGCATCGAGCGGATCGTTGGCGCCGCCGCCATCCCCGGTGCTCAGATGCAGCAGGCCGTACCCCTCGTCGCCGGGCGAAAGCGCGGGGTCGAAGGCAAGCGCGCCGAAATTGTGGTTGCGGATGCTCTGCTCGATGCGCAGCACCTCGCGCCCGGCATCCGCGTCGATCGTCGCGTCCGGGAAGTCGGAAACCGTGAACTCCGACACGACGTCGTGGAACAGGACCCGGTCGATGGGCGAGGAGAACAGGCGCGTCCCGTCCGGAGCGCTTTCGACCGATGCACTGTAGGCGAGGTAGACCTTGCCGAAGCCCGGCCTGCCCGCCTCGGCAAAGTCGGGATGGAAGGCGATGCTGCGCAGACCCGCCTCGTTGCCCGGACGCTCGAAGCCGGCCTGTCCGTCCCGCAGGTCCGCGAGGGGCGTTTCCTGCACCACCCCGTCGCGGAAAAGCCGGACGACGCCGCGATCGTCGAGGGCGGCCAGCATGTCGGGGTGGCCCGGAACGGTCACGACCTGCTGGACTCGGGCCAGGGGCTGGCTGCCGGCGCTGGCAGGCAGGGTGCCGACCAGTTCCAGTCCAACGCGAAAATCCCCGTTCTGCATGACGTCTCCTGTCCTCGATCTTTCCGGTTACCGACATTAACGAAACGAAAGCCCCTTTGGTTTCTGACCACGGCCCTCTCCGCCACGATTTCACCGAAAACCGCTGACATTCCCGAAACCGCTGCTACTCTCCGTCCAACCACAGATTCGGGAGACCACACATGAAGCTCGGTTCCATCTCAGTCGGCCTCGCCTTCGCCGGCCTCGCCTTCGCCGGCCTCGCCACGGCGGCCTTCGCGGCCGACAAGGTCGTCAATGTCTATAACTGGTCGGACTACATCGACGAATCGGTGCTGGAGGACTTCACGAAAGAGACGGGGATCGAGGTACGCTACGACGTGTTCGATTCCAACGAACTCCTGGAGACCAAGATGCTCGCGGGCGGCTCCGGCTACGACGTCGTGGTCCCGACCGGCACGTTCATCAGCCGCCAGATCGAGGCGGGCGCCTTCCAGAAGCTGGACCCCGCCAAGCTGTCGAATCTGGGCAATACGTGGGATCAGATCAACAAGCGAACCGAGGTCTACGACCCCGGGAACGCCTATTCGATCAACTACATGTGGGGCACGACCGGCATCGGCTACAACACCGCCAAGGTCGCCGAACTGCTGGGCGAGGATGCCCCGACCGATTCGCTCGCACTCGTCTTCGACCCCGCCAATGCCGAGAAGCTCGCGGAATGCGGCATCCACATGCTCGACGCACCGACCGAGGTGATTCCCGCCGCGCTGAAATACATCGGCGAGGACCCCAATTCCAAGGATGCCGACGTCATCGCCAGGACCGAAGAAATCCTGATGGCCGTGCGCCCCCACGTCCAGAAGTTCCATTCCTCCGAATACATCAATGCGCTGGCAAACGGCGACATCTGCGTCGCGTTCGGCTGGTCGGGCGACGTGCTCCAGGCCCGCGACCGGGCGGCGGAGGCCGATAACGGCGTCGAGATCGCCTATTCGATCCCGAAGGAGGGCGCGCTGATGTGGTTCGACCAGATGGCCATCCCCACCGACGCGCCGAACGCGGAGAACGCGCACACGTTCATCGACTTCATCCTGCGCCCCGACGTGATGGCCAAGGCGTCGAACTACGTCTACTACGCCAACGGCAACCTCGCCTCGCAGGAGCTGCTGAACGAGGACGTCATCGGCGACGGCGCGATCTATCCCGACGAGGCGACGCTGGAGAACCTCTACTCCGTCACCGCCTACGAGCCGAAACTGAACCGCAAGGTCACACGTCTGTGGACCAAGGTGAAGACGGGTCAGTGAGCCTCTTCGTCACGGCCCTCTACCTCGCCCTGCTGGGCGGCGCGATAGGGGGTCTTTTCCTCGGGGTCGATCCCGACCTGTATATTCCCGTCGGAATCGCGGGGGTGACGATTGCCCTGGGGCAGGAAGCATACGACTGGTGGCGGCGCGGGCCGTCGCCGGGCCGGATGGAGGCGATCTGCGGGTGCCTCGCCCTGCTCTGCGGGGTGCCCGTCTATTATCTCGGCAATACCGATGCCGTCTTGCTGGCCGGTTTCGGCGGGTTCTTCGTCTTCATCTTCCTGGGCTTTGCCGCCCAGATATGGGGCAAGACCCGCAAAACCCGTGACCTGTTCAAGCGGTGGCGCGAGTATTCGGAGGCGTGCCGCAAAAGCATGTGCGCCGAGCTTGCACGCTATTACGAGGTTCAGAAGGCCCGGATGCTATGGCTGTAACCCTCCCCTTCGCCCCCTGGACCGACCCCGAGGCCGCGCCGCTGATCGACATCCGCGACGTGACCAAGCGGTTCGGCGCGTTCGAGGCGGTGAAATCGCTGTCGCTGACCATCTACGAACGCGAATTCTTCGCCATCCTCGGCCCGTCGGGCTGCGGCAAGACCACGCTGATGCGCATGCTGGCGGGGTTCGAGACGCCGAGCGAGGGGCAGATCCTGCTGGGGGGGCAGGACATGGCCCCCATTCCGCCGGCCAAGCGACCCGTGAACATGATGTTCCAGTCCTACGCCCTGTTCCCGCATCTGACGGTCGAAAAGAACATCGCCTTCGGCCTGAAGCGCGAGGGCACCCCCAAACCCGAGATCGCCGAGCGCGTCACCGATATCATGCGCCTCGTGCAACTGACCGACTTCGCCCGGCGCAAGCCCGATCAGCTGTCGGGCGGCCAGCGCCAGCGCGTGGCGCTGGCCCGGGCGCTGGTCAAACGCCCCAGACTGCTGCTGCTCGACGAACCCTTGGGCGCGCTGGACAAGAAGCTGCGGCAGGAAACGCAGTTCGAGCTGATGGGCATCCAGGAAACCCTCGGCACCACCTTCGTCATCGTCACCCACGACCAGGAGGAGGCGATGACCGTCTCCTCCCGCATCGCCGTGATGCGCGCGGGCGAACTGGCGCAGGTGGCCACGCCCACCGATCTGTACGAGCGCCCCGATACCCGATTCGTGGCCGATTTCATCGGGGAAGTCTCGATTCTGGAAGGGCGCGTGACCACCGCCGGACCGGGTGCCGTGGGTCTGTCGGTCATGGAGGGGGCGGCGGATTTGCGCATCGTCACGCCGACCGCGCCCCCGGCGAGGGCGACCGCGTGGCTGGCCCTGCGGCCGGAAAAAGTCTCGATCGCCACCGCGCGGCCCGCAGCGGCGGACAATGCGCTGCCGGGCAAGGTGCTCGATATCGCCTATCTGGGCAATATCTCGACCTACCACGTCGAACTCGCCGACGGTTCCATCGTCAAGGCGCAGGAATCGAACCGCCAGCGCGCCGACCGCCGGGGCATCACGTGGGAAGATGCGGTCTGGGTGAGTTGGGAGGAGGACGCGGGCGTCCTGTTGCCGGCATGATGAGTCAGATGACCCCCTGCCCCGGACTTGATCCGGGGCAGAGGATATGATCCCATGAACCGCACCCTCGGCCAGCGCCTGCTCGTCGCCCTGCCCTATCTCTGGCTGCTGGTGCTGTTCCTCGCGCCGTTCCTGATCGTGCTGAAGATCTCGCTGTCCGATCTGGCCGTCGCCCGCCCGCCCTATACCCCGCAACTCGACCTGTCCGAGGGGTGGAGCGGCCTGCGCGCGTTCTTCGCGGAACTGGATTTCGAGAACTACGTCTTCCTCGCCGAAGACAGCCTCTACATCAACGCCTATCTCTCCAGCCTGAAGATCGCGGGAATTTCCACCGCCATCACGCTGCTGATCGGGTATTCCATCGCCTACGCGCTGGCCCGCGCGCCCCGGCGGTGGCGGCCCACGCTGGTGATGCTGGTCATCCTGCCGTTCTGGACGTCGTTCCTGATCCGCGTCTACGCCTGGATCGGCATCCTCAAGACCGAGGGGCTGCTCAATCAGGCGCTCATGTCCATCGGCCTGATCGGCGAGCCGCTGACGATCATGAACACCAATACGGCGGTGTATATCGGCATCGTCTACAGCTACCTGCCCTTCATGATCCTGCCGATCTACGCCACGTTGGAGAAGATGGACGAAAGCCTGCTGGAGGCTGCCGCCGATCTGGGCAGTTCGCGGATCGCGGCGTTCTTCCTCGTGACCCTGCCGCTGTCCCTGCCGGGGATCGTCGCCGGGTGCTTCCTGGTCTTCATCCCCGCGATCGGGGAGTTCGTGATCCCGGATCTGCTGGGCGGCTCGGATACCCTGATGATCGGCAGGACGCTGTGGGTCGAGTTCTTCAACAACCGCGACTGGCCGCTCGCCAGCGCCGTCGCCATCGTGCTGCTGGCCCTGCTCATCCTTCCCATCGTCCTGTTCCAGCGCCAGCAGATGAGGCAGGGGATGGGGACGTGACTTGAAGCGGGCCGCAGCGAAGTGATAGGATAGCGCATGGACAGCATCGGACAGAACAGCGTCGTCATCGACGAGGAAATCGAACAGCGCATCGCCGCGCTGGTGGGCGAGGGGCGCACCGCATCCGACCTCGCCAACGATGTCCTGCGCTCCTTCGTCGAGGAGGCGGAAGGCTTCGCGCGGGTCGATACGGCCGAGGACGAACGGCGGTGGCAGGAATACAAGCGGACCGGCAAGGCACTCAGTGCAGAAGATTTCTTCGCCAAGCTCGATAAACTCGAAGCCCGTGCGGATGCGAAGATTCGCGGCTCGTGAAACTGGTCGTTCTCCCGGAAGCGGATCGAGATTTCGACCGGTTGTACGATTTCCTCGAACCTAAGAATCCGGACGCCGCAAAGAACGCGGTGCAGACGATTCGACGGGGCGCGCGCCAACTTGTCGATAACCCGGAGATGGGCGTCCGACTCGAGGACAGTGATTACCGCGAATTCTATGTCCGATTCGGCCGCAGCGCTTATGTTCTGCGCTATCGCATCGAGGATGATACCGTATATCTGACACGTATATGGCATGGACGAGAGAACCGGAATTGACCCCATGACCAACCGCTTCTCCTGGTTCAACGCCACCTCCCTGACGCTGGGAATGGCGTTCCTGTACCTGCCGATCCTGATCCTCGTGGTCTACAGCTTCAACGATTCAAGGCTCGTGACGGTCTGGGGCGGGTTCTCGACGAAGTGGTACGGGGAACTCTTTCGCAATCAGGCGTTTCTGGATGCGGCCTGGGTCACCCTGCGGGTCGGGCTGATCTCGGCCACCGTGGCCACGCTGCTGGGGACGCTGGCGGCCTATGCGCTGGTGCGGGCGGGGCGGTTCCGGGGGCGGACGCTGTTCAGCGGCATGATCTACGCGCCGCTGGTGATGCCCGAAGTCATCACGGGATTGTCCCTGCTGCTGCTGTTCATCTCGATCGGCATGGACCGGGGGATCACCACCATCATCCTCGCGCATATCACCTTCGGCATGTGCTTCGCCTCGGTCGTCGTGTCCTCGCGGCTGGTGGCGTTCGATGCGTCGCTGGAGGAGGCGGCCTGCGATCTGGGATGCACGCCGGTGCAGGCGTTCTTCTCGGTCACCCTGCCGGTCATCGCCCCGGCCATCGTCGCCGCGTGGCTGCTGGCCTTCACGCTGTCGCTGGATGATCTGGTGATCGCGTCCTTCACCTCCGGCCCCGGGGCCACGACATTGCCGATGAAGATCTACAGCCAGGTGCGACTCGGCGTGACGCCGGAGATCAACGCGCTGTCCACCTTGCTGATCGGGATCGTGTCGCTGGGGGTGGTCGTCGCCTCGCTGGCGGGCAAGCGGACAGGCGCGGGGCAGGACCGATGACCGGGATGACCATGGACGACATGACCGCCTTCCTCGCCGCCAATCCCGGGATCGAGCGGATCGAGCTGCTGTTCCCCGATATGAACGGTGTCATGCGCGGCAAGTGGTATGCGCCCGACAGCGCCGACAAGCTGGTGGGCGGCAAGGTGCGCCTGCCGATGTCGACCTATGCCCTCGACATCATGGGCAACGACGTGGACGAGACGGGGCTGGCGCTGGCGACGGGGGACCCGGACGGCTACGGCTGGCCGGTGCCGGGGACGCTGGCCACGAAACCGTGGTCGCCCTCGCCCGCCGCCCAGGTGCTGATGACCATGACGACGCCTGCGGGCGACCCGGTCGTCTACGACCCCCGCACCCGGCTGGCGGCGGTGGTGGACCGGCTGGCGGCGCGGGGACTGACGGCGGTGGTCGCGACGGAACTGGAATTCTACCTGCACGCCCCGGTCGAGACGGGCGCGGCCCCCGTGCCGCCCAAGGGGCTGGAGGGGGCGCAGGTCTACGACATGAGCGCGGTGGCGTCCCTCGCGCCGTGCCTGGAGGACATCCAGCATGCCTGCGCGGTGCAGGGGATCGCGGCGGACGTGCTGATCGCCGAATTCGGGCCGGGGCAGTTCGAGATCAACTTCCACCACAATACCGATGCGCTGGCCATGGCGGACCAGTCGATCCTGTTCAAGCGGCTGGTCAAGGGCTGCGCCCGCGCCCACGACCTGCGCGCCAGCTTCATGGCCAGGCCCTATGGCGGGGCGCATGCGGGCAGCGGGATGCACGCCCATGTCAGCCTGATCGATGCGCAGGGGCGCAATATCTTCGATGGCGGCGGGGATGAGGTGGCCGAAACCCTGCGCCATGCGGTCGGCGGGGCGCTGGCGACGATGCGGCCCCTGCAGGCGGTCTTCGCGCCCCATGCCAACAGCTATCGGCGGTTCCAGCCCGGCTCCTATGCCCCCACGCTCGCAAGCTGGGGGCTGGACCATCGCGGGGTGGCCGTGCGCCTGCCCGAGATTTCAGGCCCCGGCGCGCGGCTGGAGCATCGCATCTGCGGGGCGGACGTGAACCCGTATCTGGCGCTGGCGGGCATCCTCGGCGGAATCGAGACGGGCCTCGCCCGAGCCGTCGAGCCGCCCCCCCGGGTGCAGGACGCGGCAGAGGTCACCGGCGCACGGCTGCACCACGACTGGTTCTCGGCGGTCGAGGAATTCGGCGGGTCGGACGCGGCGCGGCACATCTTCGGCGACGCCTTCCACCACGCCTACACCCATATCCGCCTGTCCGAAGTCGCCCAACTGGCCGAGCAGGTCTCGGATGTGGAATACCGGACGTATCTGCATAAGTTGTGAGGGTGGTGAACTGAGTTAACAAAAGAACCGCCCTGCCCCGGACACCGATCCGGGGCCTCGACGGTTAGCGCGCTGATCTGCGAGGCCCCGGGTCGCTGCCCGGGGCAGGGGCATTCTTCCGGAACGGTCGGCGATAGAGGCCGTCGGTATGATCGTCTCAGTAAATCTGCCGGTCGTACTTCCACGCATCCGCATCCGGCGTGACGGTCTCCAGATCGTAGCCGTCCGCGATCAGACCCTGCGCCGTCTCGTCGCCCGCCGCCGCCGCGCGGTCGATCATGGCGCGGCCTGCCGCCTCGTCCTGCCTCACCCCGCGCCCGCGCAGCAGGTCGAGACCGTAGTTGAACATGCCCACATGATCCCCCGCCTCCGCCGCGCGGCGGTCCCACTCGGCGGCCTTGTCGGGGTCTTCGGGGGCGCCGAGGCCGTTATCCTCCATCCACCCCATCCACGTCATCGCCTGGGTCACGCCCTGCGCCGCCTGCCGCTCCAGGATGCGGCGGGCGGTGGCGTAATCGCCGGATTTCGCGGCCATGTAGCCGTGCATCGACCCCATCGGATCGACGAAACCCTGCTCGGATTTGCGCGCGAAGTAGTCCAGCGACAACTCGTCCGGGTTGAGCATCCCCTCCTCGTCCCCTGCCGCCACGGCAGGACCGGCGAGGACCAGGACCGCAAAAATCACGCCGTATCGCATCTCGACTCTCCCATCAGGCTTGATCGCAGCATGATTTATGGACAAGGTTAGCGCAAGTCATCCGGCCTTCGACCCCCGAAGGACCGCAAGAACAATGATCGCCCGAGAAAAATCAGGGCACATCCAAAGGGAGAGACACCAATGCGTGCTGCACTGACGACCGCTGCCCTGACGGCATTTCTGGCGGCCCCGGCCTTTGCCGAAGTCACCATGGACGACATCAGGAACGACCAGTCGATCACGACCCAGATCGTCACCAACGGCATGGGCCGCGACCTTCAGCGCTACAGCCCGCTGAACCAGATCAACCGCCACAACGTCAAGAAGATGTACCCCGCCTGGGCGTTCTCGCTGGGCGGCGAAAAGCAGCGCGGGCAGGAAACCCAGCCGCTGATCCATGACGGCACCATGTACGTCACCGGCTCGTATTCGCGCATGTACGCGATCGACGTGAAGACGGGCGAGGAGATCTGGCAGTACGACGCGCGCCTGCCCGAGGGTATCCTGCCCTGCTGCGACGTGGTCAATCGCGGCGCGGTGATGCTGGGCGAGAACATCTATTTCGGCACGCTCGACGCGAAGCTGGTCGCCCTGAACGCCAAGACCGGCGATGTGGTCTGGCGCAAGAAGATCGGTGACTACAAGGCGGGCTATTCCTACACCGCCGCCCCGCTGATCGTGGACAGCAAGCACGGCCCCCTGATCGTCACCGGCAATTCGGGCGGCGAATTCGGCATCGTCGGCGCGGTCGAGGCGCGCAATGCCGAGACGGGCGACATGGTCTGGCGCCGCCCCGTGATCGAGGGTCACATGGGCGAACTGCTCGGCGAGGAAAGCACCATGACCGGCGAGCTGAACGCCAGCTGGCCCGGCGACATGTGGAAATCGGGCGGCGGGGCGACCTGGCTCGGCGGCTCCTACGACGAGAAGACGAACACCATCCTGATGGGCGCGGGCAACCCCGCCCCCTGGAACAGCCACCTGCGCAACGCGGGCACCCCGACCGAGGGGCATGCGGGCGACAACCTCTATGCCGCGTCGCGCCTCGCGCTCGACCCCGATACCGGCGAGATCAAGTGGCACTACCAGACCACCCCGCGCGAGGGCTGGGATTACGACGGCGTCAACGAGGTCGTCGGCTTCGACCACGACGGCAAGCGCCTGGCCGCCACTGCCGACCGCAACGGCTTCTTCTACGTCATGGATCTGGAGAACGAGGGCAAGCTGGTCGGCGCGACGCCCTTCGTGAAGGATATTTCCTGGGCCAAGAGCATCGATCTGGAAACGGGCCGCCCCGTCTTCGACGAGGCCAACCGCCCCGGCAACCCCGCCGAATCGGCGGACGGCAAGAAGGGCGAGGTGATCTTCGCCGTTCCGTCCTTCCTGGGCGGCAAGAACTGGCAGCCCATGGCCTACAGCCAGAAGACCGGCCTGTTCTACGTCCCGTCCAACGAATGGGGCATGGATATCTGGAACGAGCCGATCACCTACAAGAAGGGCGCGGCCTATCTGGGCGCGGGCTTCACCATCAAGCCGCTGTTCGAGGACTATATCGGCTCGCTGAAGGCGATCGACCCGGCGACCGGCGAGGTGGTGTGGGAATACAAGAACAAGGCCCCGCTGTGGGGCGGCGTGATGACCACCGCCGGCGGCCTCGTCTTCACCGGCACGCCCGAGGGCCATTTCAAGGCGTTCGACGCGAAGACCGGCGAGACGCTGTGGCAGTTCCAGACCGGCTCCGGCATCGTCGGCCAGCCCGTCACCTGGGAACAGGACGGCCAGCAGTTCATCGCCGTATCCTCCGGCTGGGGCGGCGCGGTCCCGCTGTGGGGGGGTGAAGTGGCCAAGACGGTCAAGTACCTGAACCAGGGCGGCTCCATCTGGGTGTTCCGCCTGCCGGATGAATACGCCGCGAAGTAAGGCTTTTGCGGTTTAGCGATCTGGTCCCGCGGCATCGTAAGGGTGTCGCGGGATTTTTGTGAGTATAGAAGAAATGTCTATGTTGCAACGTTGCAAAATTGTCAGCGACCGCGATGCTGCAATTTGGAACATGACTTTATTTTTGGTTGCGTTATTGTTTATTGCAATGAAAATAAAGAGGTTTCAGGAATGAAGAAAATCATCATTGCCGTCGTATTTCTGGCACCCCCAGCAAATGCAGGTACCACTCAACTCGCAGAGTTAATCCAGACCTGTCAAACCGCAAATATCAACGCGGCCTACAGTATGTCTACTTGTATAACTGCTGCATCCTCCTTGGATAGGGCTCTTGATACAAGAAGCTGGGATGGCGATCCGATCATGCTTGGCGTAGCCAAATTCTGCCTAGAAGTGGCCATTGGAGATGTTTTGAGCACTGGCGTTGGATATGCTGTTCCAGCTATGGCAACAAGTTGTATTGAAGGGGCGATGGTCGCTACAAATAGATATCGAAAAGCACAGAACACAAACGCAGAAACGCTTGCTACTCAACCC
>ENA-ORXT01004385-ORXT01004385.1-marine-metagenome-genome-assembly--contig:-NODE-4385-length-14632-cov-13.674133_pt1 | contig 14632 bp, 9 predicted proteins | sample MGYA00237868_ERZ511482 | MGnify/ENA metagenome assembly ERZ511482 | reverse complement strand
ATGAGAACACCCGTTAAATCTTTGGTGGCTGCTAAAAAGAACTGCTCCGAACCTTTTGGGGCAGCGGAGCAGCCCACATTATGAGAACACCCGTTAAATCTTTGGTGGCTGCTAAAAAGAACTGCTCCGAACCTTTTGGGGCAGCGGAGCAGCCCACTATGAGAACACCCGTTATATTATTAATGGCATTTGCCAGTGATTTCAAAAAACAGATGGCAGAGGGTATTTGCCATCTTGTACAAAATTTTTAACCTTTTACTCTAATCGGCTAATAAGTATAATCCTTAATTCCGATAAAAAAATCCCATGAAAAAAGCGAAAATTCGCTCGTTTTCTAAATACATCATTAAGACGTTTCAAAGCCTGTAAAAGTTATGTGGAGATCTGTTATTGTTTTTAACTTGTGTTAAAAAAATATTTATTGTAAACTGAAATTCAATCAATAATGATTGTTAAAATGGATAATGTTAAAAACTGTTAAGAACTTATTTGATTGATTATCACTTACTTTTGGCATCAGGTAAATAGTAAATTAGATAGATTTTTTTAGAGGGAGTAAATTTGATTTGTTTTTTTGCAAAAAAACAAACCAAATTTACTCCCTCTAAAGAAGCTTTTGCCAAATATACTTTTTACCCACTATTTTAGATGAACAAAAAGGGTTGGAAAATTTCTCTTTACACCCCTTAATCAATAACCAATTCAAAAAACAATATTTCGTTTAAATGCACAACCTAAATCTATCATAGACTCGGTCTTCGACACGCCATCAATATTATCGATTACATCATATAATATACGCCTTAAATCTTCATGGTCTTTGGCAAATATTCTTACATACAATGTATACTGACCTGCAATAAAATGGCATTCTGTAATCTCTGGAATCTTCTTAAGGGCTTCAATAACACTTTGGGTTTTGTGCTCTTTGTCCAACGTAATACCGGTAAAAGCACCATATCCATAACCCAGTCTTTTTTCATCGAAAGTTGGATTAATTTTAGTAATGATTTTTTTACGTAGCATTTTGTCTACCCGTTTGTGTACCATTGTATTAGAGATACCAATCTCTTCTGCAATTTGAGAGAAGGCTTTTCTGCCATCCTCGTCTAGTTTTTTAATAATTTGTCTATCAAAGTCATCTAATTCGTAGATCATAAGTTTAATTTTGAGTCAAATTTAACCTATAAGTGGTTAAAAATATAAAAATGACCCTGTTTTAATGCTTACAGGGTTAAAATGGGTTTTTTAAGGAAATAGAATTTATATTTGTTCGTATCAACTCATCTAAAATTTCCAAAAATGCTAACAACAACAGTCGATCAAGCGCAACAAATTATTGCTAAAGAAGATAAATATGGTGCTCATAACTACCATCCTTTACCGGTAGTTTTAGAAAGAGGAGAAGGGGTATATGTGTGGGATGTAGCAGGTAAACAATATTTTGATTATCTCTCAGCTTATTCTTCTGTGAATCAAGGACATTGCCATCCAAGAATTTTACAGGCAATGCTAACACAGGCGCAAAAGTTGACGCTAACTTCTAGAGCATTTCATAATAATATGCTAAGTGAATTTGAGGAACAGCTACATCATATATTTGGTTATGATAAAGCCCTTCCAATGAATTCAGGAGTGGAAGCGGTAGAGACAGCGATGAAATTGTGTAGAAAATGGGCCTATGAAGTGAAGGGAGTTCCTATGAATGCTGCGAAAATTTTATTTGCTAAGGATAACTTTCATGGTAGAACTTTATCTGTCATTTCTGCTTCTAACGATCCTTCTAGTAGAAAGGGTTTTGGTCCTTATATGAATGGCATGGGTTCGGTACTGTATAATGATATTGCCGCTTTTGAGGCTAAACTGGCAAGTGATCCAAATATTGCTGCCTTTATCGTAGAACCTATCCAAGGGGAAGCAGGGGTGGTGGTACCCGATGCAGATTATTTGCCGACAGTAGCTAAATTGTGTAAAAAATATAATGTACTATTTGTAGCGGATGAGATTCAGACAGGACTGGGTAGAACAGGACATTTATTAGCTACCTACATGGATGGGGGCAATACCAAATTGCGACCAGATATTATCATTTTAGGAAAAGCCTTGTCTGGTGGTTTTATGCCTGTTTCTGCTGTATTAGCAGATGATGAAATTATGATGACTATCAAACCTGGAGAGCATGGTTCTACTTATGGTGGTAATCCATTGGCTTGTGCAGTGGCAATGGAATCGCTTAATGTGTTAATAGAAGAACGATTGCCGCAGAATGCCCTTAAAATGGGAGAATTATTTAGAGCAGGTTTGGTGAAATTATCAAAACAATATCCACTTATAAAACTAGTAAGAGGTAGAGGTTTGCTAAATGCCATTGTAATAGATAGCGATGAACATTCTAAATTAGCTTGGAATATCTGTTTAAGAATGCGAGATAATGGTTTATTGGCTAAACCAACGCATGGCAATAAGATTCGTTTAGCGCCACCATTAGTTATTAATGAACAACAAGTAAAAGAGTCTTTAGCAATTATAGGGAAATCATTAGCTGATTTTTCTTAAAACGTTTTTTTTTGAAATACAATTTGAAACACAAAAGGAACAAAAGAACACAAAAGAGTTTTCACAAAAGGAGCACATAAATAAGCGCTTTTGTGAAACTCTTTTGTGTTCTTTTGCTCCTTTTGTGTTTCAAAAAACAAACGTCTAATTAGCGTCTAATATAATTCTCAATTTTCCATTCTCAATTCTCCATTAATTAAAACCGATTATTAAATGTCCAACGCAATTTTCCGAACGCCCCCAACAAGAAATGAAAAAGTACTTAGCTATGCTCCAAACTCTGCGGAACGTGCAGAACTTCAAGCAGAATTAAAGAAATTAAAATCCGAAAAGTGGGACATCCCCATGACGATAGGCGGAAAAAAGATACGAACAGGGAACACCGTTTCTATTCACCCACCGCATGAAATAGCCCATACGTTAGGGCATTTTCATCAAGGCTCCGCTAAAGAGGTACAACAAGCGATAGATGCTGCTTTAGCTGCAAAACCAGCTTGGGAAAATATGCCTTGGCAAGACAGAGCCGCTATTTTTCTAAGAGCTGCGGATTTATTAGCGGGGCCATTTCGAGCAAAAGTGAATGCGGCAACCATGCTTGGTCAATCTAAAAATGCCTTCCAAGCAGAAATAGATGCGGTAGCAGAACTCTGTGATTTTCTCCGGTTCAATGTACAATATATGACGGACATGTATCATCAACAACCAGAAAAAAATCCCGATGGTATATGGAATCGCTTAGAATATCGGCCATTAGAAGGATTTGTGTTTGCGATTACTCCATTTAATTTTACTTCTATTGCAGCCAATCTTGCAGCTGCCCCTGCTTTAATGGGGAATACAGTAGTGTGGAAACCTTCCGATACACAAATTTATTCCGCCACCGTCTTAATGGAATTATTTGAAGCGGCAGGCTTACCAGACGGTGTTATCAATTTAATCTATGCCGATGGACCAGTTGCTGGCGATGTGATTTTTGAGCATCCAGATTTTGGAGGTCTACACTTTACGGGTAGTACGAAAGTGTTTCAACATCTTTGGAGCACCATTGGAAATAATATAGGTAAATACAAAAGTTATCCAAGAATCGTTGGGGAAACAGGTGGAAAAGATTTTGTGATTGCGCATGCTTCTGCTGATCCTAAACAGGTGGCTACTGCTTTAGTTAGAGGGGCTTTTGAGTATCAAGGTCAAAAATGTTCTGCTGCTTCTAGGGCTTATGTGCCAAAGAGTATGTGGAAAGAAGTAAAGAAGTATATGACGGCGGATTTAGCTTCCATCAAAATGGGTACTCCAGAAGATTTTAGCAATTTCGTCAATGCCGTTATTTCTGAACAATCTTTTGATAAGATTGCAGCTTATATTGAAAAAGCCAAGACGGATAAAAATGCGAAGATAATCATGGGGGGTGGCTATGATAAGTCAGTTGGCTATTTTATAGAACCTACGGTAATAGAAGCGTCGGACCCTAAATACACGACCATGTGTGAGGAGTTATTTGGTCCTGTCTTAACCATATATGTTTACAAGGATAAAGATTACGCAAAAACGCTAGACATCCTAAATGATACGTCTCCTTATGCCTTAACAGGGGCTGTATTTTCAAAGGATAGAGCCATGATTAATTTGGCGATGGAAAAATTGAAGCACGCGGCTGGTAATTTTTACATCAACGACAAGCCAACAGGGGCAGTTGTTGGGCAACAGCCATTTGGTGGCGCAAGGGCTTCCGGTACGAATGATAAAGCGGGTTCTATTCTCAATTTATATCGTTGGGTATCTCCTCGAACGATTAAAGAAAATCTGAATCCACCTTCGGATTATAGGTATCCTTTTTTGCAGGAGTAATTAGGGATGTTTATTTGTTTAGAATGTTTATTTGTTTATGCGACTAGGCGTTAATGTACTAGTTATATAAACAAATAAACATTCTAAACAAATAAACAACCTACACAAGACACTAGTAAATGACCAGTATTAAGATAATTAAAAATCGTTCCGATATAGGCGCAGGAACGCGGGGTTCCGATATGGGTGTCGATGCCATAGAAATAGCTGCTATTAATCAGCAGAATGACTATTTTAATCAATTTGACTATGAAGATTTAGAAACCCATAATGAGTCCGTTTATAACAAAGTAACCAATTCTTTTGCCAAGCAAATTGAGCATGTGTTTGAACAATGTACTAGGGTGGCTTTAAGTGTTAAGCGGACCTTGAAGGAAGATTGTTTTCCTATTGTTTTGTCTGGCGATCATTCCTCTGCATTGGGAACGATTAGTGGCATTAAAGCCGCTTATCCAGATAAACGTTTAGGCGTGGTTTGGATAGATGCCCATGCAGATTTACATTCTCCTTATAGTTCTCCTTCGGGCAATATACATGGAATGCCAATAGCGGCTGTTTTAGGTGCAGATAACCTAGCTTGCCAAATCAATGAGGTCATTGGGAACACCGAAAAATATTGGTGGGCTTTGAAAAATATAGGGGTGCAAGGGCCTAAAGTTTTGCCAGAAGATTTGATCTATTTCGGAGTTCGTTCTACCGAAATACCTGAAGAAAAACAGATAGCGGCAATGGCTTTAAGAAATTATAAAGTGGCAGAAATACGCCATAGAGGGTTAGCTATCTGTGTGCAAGAGACTATCGAACAATTGAAAGACTGTGACCATATTTATATCTCTTTTGATGTGGATAGTATGGACTGCGATATGATTTCTCATGGCACAGGAACGCCTGTCCCTAAAGGTTTTGATGAGCAAGAGGTTATTCAAATAATACAACAATTGATTCATACTAAAAAGGTGGTTTGCTTAGAGTTCGTAGAAATTAATCCGCTTTTAGATTTGAAAGGTAACAGAATGGCGGAGGTTGCTTTTGAGGTGTTGGATACGGTAACTGCCGATTTGAAAGTTAATTTATAGTTATTGCGGGTTTGCCTGCATGACTCGTAACATCGCAACTAGTACGTGTAGTTTCGTCTAATAGGCAAACCCGTAACTCGCAACCCGCAACACATAAATTTCATTATGCCCAATCAATTAAGTTCCAACATTTTAATGATACGTCCTGCTAATTTTGGATACAATCCAGAGACAGCAGCAAATAATGCTTTTCAAGTAAATGATGAGCAACTAACGATAGCTGCTAGGAAGACAAAAGCGGTGGAGGAGTTCGATGTATTCGTGGAAAAATTAAGGGTAGTGGGTATTCACATAATTGTTGTACCAGATACCGAGACTCCCCTTAAAACAGATGCTATTTTTCCAAATAATTGGATTTCTTTCCATGAAGGAGGACTCATTGTTACTTACCCAATGTTCTCGCCTAATAGGAGATTGGAACGTCGACAAGATATTATTGAGCAATTAAGTGAAAGCTTTGCTTTTCAGAATCATGTGCGATTGGAAAAATGGGAAAAAGAAAACCAATTCTTAGAAAGTACAGGTAGCCTAATATTCGATAGGGTTCATAAAATTGCTTATGCTTGTTTGTCAGAAAGGACACATCCTATTTTACTGGACGAATATTGCCAGTTTATGGGTTTTCAAAAAGTAGCTTTCAAAAGTGTCGATAAAACGGGGATGCCTATTTATCATACCAATGTGATGATGGCAATGGGAACTAGTTTTGTGGTTATTTGTATGGAGAGTATCGAAAAGGAGAAAGAACGGGATAGATTAAAACAACTTTTTAAACAAACGCAAAAAGAGATTATTCCTATTACGTTTGAGCAATTATATGCTTTTGCTGGTAATATGCTGCAAGTTAAGAATAAACAAGGTGCTACTTTTTTAGTGATGTCGTCTCGGGCTTATCATTCTTTGACGGCTGCTCAAATCCAACAAATTGAAGCACATACCCAAATTTTGCATAGTGATTTGACTACGATTGAGACTTATGGCGGGGGAAGTGCTAGGTGTATGATGGCAGAGGTGTTTTTGGAGGTTAAACAGCCTATTTTTTAAAATTCAAATAACGAGCTGATGGGCTTGCAAATGGGCGAAATGGTGGGCGATACTTTCAATGTCTAATGATTACCCACATCTTGTAATGGTGGAGTGAAAAAATCATAAATCATAAATCATATATCTTACATCGTAAATCATAAATCCACCCTAAAAACGTCCTATTTGCGCCTTACAAACCATACAAAACTAGATGGATTGATGATTTATGATGTAAGATATATGATTTATGATTTTTTCACCCCACCATTACAAGATGTGGGTAATCGTTAGACATTGAAAGTATCGCCCACCATTTCGCCCATTTATCGCCCATTTGCATGTGGGTCAACGTCCCTATTTGAACTTGAACTTGAACTTGAACTTGAACTTGAAAACTCATCTATCACTCGTTTTCCAATCTGTATATTATCATAATTCTCCACGATAAATACTTGCGCTCGCTTCGCCATACTGGTCAACTGCTGCGGTTGTTGCAAACAATTTTCTATTAATTGAATAAACTCTTGGGCGGTATTGCCAATAAAAACCTCCTGCCCATGTTGTGCCGCAATACCTTCCACACCTATAGCAGTCGTAAGAATAATTCGTCCCATCGCCATACTCTCCAATATCTTTACCCTCATGCCACTACCAGAAAATAAAGGAACGACGGTAATAGGGTGCGCTGCAATAAACGCTTTAGCATCTTCCACTTCTCCATGCACGATTACGTTCTTACCTGTCTGATTAAAAACCCATTGTGGCGTATTCCTACCTGCAATATGGAATTCTAAATGAGGATATTTTTTATGAACTACGGACCAAACATTTTCCAAAAACCATTTTAAACCATCCTGATTGGGCATCCAGTCCAAAGAACCAATGAAAGAGATAGAGTAGGGTGGGGGCGCAGCAGGTATAGCCGTTTGATAGTTTTTTAAATCTAATCCAATAGGTGCGACCATTATCTGCTTGGAAGGGGCTAAAGTATTAAAATAATCTACATCTCTTTGGGTCATTGCCAATAGCAAATCATAGTGTGCCAACTGAGCGATTTCATAGGTTTTTAGTTTTTTTACTAAATATTGTAAATACCATTTCTTAGGTAAAAAAGGAGTGTTCTCTGCCACTCGGTCCCAAATTTCAAATTCTACATTATGGGAACGCATCACCACCTTTGCTTTGGAATAAGCTCGAATCGTTGAAATATAGGGGGCTAAATTAATACCTTCTAGTTGCACGATGTCAAAATGGGTTGTTGCTAATAATTCTTTTAATTTATCTTTGAAATCGGAATTAATAAATCTTGTAATATGATAAGAGTCAGCGGAAAATAAATTTAAAAAAGCATCTTTGACTTTTACATGATTATCTAGGTAAACGGTATGAATAGCTTCATAGTGATTAAAAGAGGCAGGCAAAGTAGCAATATCAAGGTAGGTTTTAATCGTATTGAAAGATAAGAGGGTAAGGTCGTGACCAAGGTCTTTATAGGATTTTGCCAAATAGGTTACTGCGATGGCTTCGCCATCTTTTAGTGGATAAGGGAATTTTCGGCAGAGTTGAAGAATTTTCATGCGGTAGGAAGTAGATAATAGGTAAGAGGTATAAAGTAGGAGGTATAAAGTAGGAATACAGCGACCATTAGTTTTATATAGATTTTAATTTAAAACATTGTATTTTTTGAATCAAAAATAGCTAGTTTATCGCTAATATAATAATAGAGCGTAAAGAACTGCCAGATTCTAAAAATCTGGCAGTTCTAATCCTCATACCTTATACCTCATACTTTATACTTCTTCTTCATGGCAAAGAAAAAGCAAAAAATAATTAAAAAGACGACAAAAACGACCAACACTAGTCTATTTTCCAAAATAGGATTTTGGGGAGGGATAATAGTTTTACTAGGCTTTGGAATATATGCCAATACCTTAGGTCATGATTTTGCTTTAGACGATTTTTCGGCAATTAAAGATAACCGAATTGTCAAAAAAGGATTAAAGGAATTAACAACTATCTGGACTACCCACTATCGCTACGGTTACTGGAATAGCGCAGGAGAATTATATCGACCCTTGCCTTTAACGATGTTTGCGGCAGAGTGGCAAATGAGTCCTGACAATCCTTTTATACACCATTTAGTCAATATCTTACTCTATGCTTTAACGGGATTACTGTTGTTTTTTACCTTATTAAAAATAGTCGATAAACGTTGGCTAGTAGCTTTTTTAGGAACAGCTTTGTTTATCGCACATCCTGTACATACAGAAATTGTAGCGAATATAAAATCCCGAGATGAAATACTTGCCTTTTTATTTTTTGTGGTCTCTTTAAATGGGGTGTGGTCTTATATAGAAAAAGATAAGCTTGGGTATTTATTGGGCGCAACAGTAGCTTATACTTTGGCTTTGTTTTCAAAAGAAAGTGCGATTACTTTTTTAGCTTTATTTCCCTTGTTACTCTACTTTTTTTCCAATAGTTCTTGGAAAAAGATAGGCATGATTACTGGGGTTTTATTAATTCCCGCGTTACTCTTTTTAGTAGTAAGAAGTCAAGTATTAAGTGGTTTTGTAACGGGGGGTAAAACAAATTCTATACTAGATAACTTATTGGTAGGCATAGATAGTCCAATGGATCGCATCGCAACCACTATCTTGCTATTAGGCAAATATTTGTGGACGATGATTTTTCCACATCCTTTAGGTTCCGATTTTGGCTATGACCAAATTCCTGCGACTAACTTTGGAGATTGGCGGGTACTATTATCCTTGGTTGTACACTTAGGCTTAGGAGGTATTGCTATGTGGGGCTTTAAGCAAAAGCATTTTTTGTCTTTTTGCGTGTGCTTTTATGCGATTACCTTTTCTATTTTTTCTAATGTTTTATTAGAAATTGGTTCTTCGTTTGGAGAGCGATTTTTATACATTCCTGTTTTAGGATTTACCTTAGCGATTGCTTACGGATTGCAGTATTTTTTTCCTATTGTACCGAATACAAAAGGCTATTTTAAGCAAAATAAAGTTCCTTTATTAATGGGTGGCATATTATTGGGAGTGTATAGTATAAAAACTATCAATAGAAACCTTGCTTGGAAAGATAGTTATACCTTATATGCAACGGACATAAAAACTGCCCCAAATAGTGTTAAATTAAACTACCACTATGCCTTGGAAGCATCGAAAAAAGGACAAAACACCTCCAATCCTGCGGAGAAAAAGAAATTATTTGAAGCAGCCAAGCAAGCCTTTAGCAAGGCTATTAAGCAGTATCCTAGTTATGCGGATGCTTATGGTCAACTAGGTTTATTGTACTATCGGGAAGGTAATAATCAAGAAGCTTTTAAAAACTATCAAGCGTCAATTAAATATAAAACCAATAATGCCTTAGTCTATAGCAATATGGGGATTTTGTATTTTCAAAATAATGATTTGGAGAATGCCAAAAAAGTGTACCAAAAAGCGGTAGAAATAGACCCATATTTTGTAGATGCCCGAAGAAATTTAGGCGTGGTGTATGCCATGCAACGAAATTTTCCAAAAGCCATAGAACACTTCACCGCAGCGCTAAAAGAGGCCCCGAATGATGCTACAATTAACCAGTATTTGGGTTCTGCTTATAAAGATTCTGGAAATGAGTCGGCAGGACGACCATATCTGGATAAGGCAGAAATATTACGCTCAAAATTGCAGAAATAATTTTAGCTTGCAGCAACATATAGGGCTTACCATCGTAAATAAACATCAGCTATTTTTTTGATATTCCTTCCTTTAGAAATATATTTTTTTTCTATCTTTGTAGGCTTTTACATCAAAATCCTCAATGCCATTGATATCTCTATTTTATAGATTTATTCTAGAAAAAACCATAATGGAGTAGAAAATAGTAAACTTTTGAGCGTACTTATTTTCTGCACTGTATTTAAAGAATCTTACTGCTTCCTAGATTGAACCATTTTTAATTTTTCCTACTTTATAAAGAGGTTGTGTAAAAAGCGTTTTTGTGCTAAAATTTTTTAAATTTTTACTTTTTGCACAACTCCTGTATTGGAATGAGTTCCATTTAAGACGTTGTTATGTCACTACTTATGAGTTTGTTTTTTGTGATTTTTGAAAAAAAACATAAAGAACAAACTAATCTCTCTTATTCGGGGAGAAGAATAAAAATCTCCTAAGTAGTTCCATCGTTATTATATAGATATGAGTCTAAACTTTAACCGCTTACTACTCTTGTTTTTTCCGCTTGTTGGACTTTTAAGTTTAGCAAGTAGTACGGACGAACCTTCCGTTATTGCTACGTCAGCAGTACCGAGTCCTCTTGTGTTCAGCACCGCTTTCTCTGCTAATTTTGAACAACCTCAAATGATGCTGGACACCGCCATTTGCTTTGGTACTTGTTTACCTTTAGGTGGGATGGACTACTGTGACTCTGGCACTTTTGATTATGTAGATGCAAATGGAGATATGGCAACGCTTAATTTAACAGTACGTCCAGCTAATAATACAACGACTCAACTGGTGGAGCGTTGTTTTGGGGAAGTTTTTCAAGTTGATTTTGACATTTATGATGTATCAGGTACTTATTCTAAAACTTTTGAAGGTGGCGGGAAGGATGGTTGTGATAGTACGATTAACTATAATTTAATCATACTAGAGGAAGTGCCAGTAACGGTAATAGACACCTTCCTATGTGCAGGCGAATGTTTTGAACCCCCTTTTGTCAATAGCAATAAATTATGTACAACCAATTTTTCAGAAGAAATTTATCAATCATCCACTGGCTGTGATAGTATTGTTCGAGTAAATGTAGTAATTGGCGCAGATTTGACCAATCGTTCTAAGCAAACGATTTGTATAAATACTTGTATTGGCATTGGTGATTCTACAATATGCGAAACGGGGCAATATGATATAGTACTCGAATCTACTACAGGCTGCGATAGTTTAGTGTCTATAGAGTTAACGGTTTCTGACGAAATCATTAATGAATTTCAAGAAATTATTTGCGATGGAGAATTTTATGAAATAGCAGATACGGTGTTGGCGACAACAGATAGGCACTTTTTTGAATATGAATCTGCATTAGGTTGTGATAGTACAGTCATCGTTAATTTAATAGTGGGCGAACGTAAAAATTCTACAGAAAGTATAGCTATTTGTGCTGGTGACGAATTTGAGGTACAAGATGGAAAAGGTTCTATTATACGAGCTGGAGGAGATTATAATTTTGTCTTTCAATCCCATTTAGGTTGTGATAGTGTCGTAACTTTTAGTGTAACGCAGTTGGATACTATCACGATTACGAGAGTGGATACTATCTGTGTAGGGGATTCTCTAATGATAGGGGATTTTGCCTATACTAGTTCGGGGGTAACCCGTACTGTCCTTAGTTCAGAAGAAAACTGTGATAGTATTATTAATTTATTTTTGACCGTATTAGATTGTCGAATTGTTGCCGTGATAGCAACCGATTCGACTAGATGTAGTGATGATTTAACGGGTCGCTTTTCTTTCTTTATGACAGAAGGCAGCACTCCTTTTACCTATAATTGGGCTTCTGTAGATAGTAGCCAGACAGGTAGCGGTATAGTGGAAGAATTGAATCAAGAGGTGGTGGTAGAGGGGCTTCCAGCAGGTATTTATACCGCCTTTGTACTGGATTCTATAGGTATTAAAGCGTCTAGATTGGTTTTTGAAATTAGCCAACCAGAGTATTTATCGGCAGAATGGACCCTTTCGGAATTTAATAACTATAATGTTTCTTGTGCAGAGGGTACGGATGGTGCTTTGGAATTGGAAGTCTTTGGTGGCACGGGGGCTTATACTTACGAATGGTCAAATGGTGGTACGACAGCAAAACTTAATAACTTAGCAAGTGATAATTATACAGTAACAGTTAGAGATGCCCTAAATTGCTCTTTTATTGTGGATACGATGCTGACTGCGCCTCCTGCAATTGATATAGAAATAGAAACTATTAAGCCTAATTGCGATAGCTTCGCAACTGGCATTATTAAAGTAGTGCGTGCGGAAGGAGGGGTTATGCCTTTACAATATGACTTATCCGGTTTTGGACCTAGCGAACGGAGCCAATTTACAGGATTGTCACCTGGGACTTATACTTTGACAGTAATGGATGAGAATAATTGTGCCACTCAATTCCAATATAACTTACCTGCACCAGATATTCCAGAGTTAGATTATTTAAATACGCAGTTAGTAGAATTAGCGGACCCAATTACTTTAGATATACAATCTAATGTAGATTTGGCAAGTATTATTTGGGCGGAAGAACCTGGGCTTTCTTGTTATGATTGTTTAACACCTGTCGCAGATCCCCTAGAGACGACTATATATAATTTCGTAGCTACTTCCAATGATGGCTGTATGGCAGAGGGGGCTATTACAGTAAGTGTGGATAAAAAAAGAGATGTATTTGTACCAAATATCTTTAGTCCGAATAGTGATGGTCTAAATGATAGATTGACCATTTACGGTGGTCCAGAAGTGTCAGAAGTAGAGATGCTTCGTATTTTTTCTAGATGGGGAGAGCTGGTTTTTGAGCAAGAGGCGTTTGAACCTAATAACCCTTTAATCGGTTGGGACGGTACTATCGAAGGAAGAAAAGCTAGTGCAGGTTCTTACTTATGGATTGCTAAAATACTTTTTGTTGATGGGGAAGTAGGGGATTATAAGGGGGATGTGGTGATTCGATAAAGAACAAATAATTGAAATAATTGAGAATTGAGAATGGAAAATTGAGAATTCGCTAGACGTGACTAGACGTAATTAGACGTTTTTTTGAAACACAAAAGGAACAAAAGACATAAAAGGGTTTTCACAAAAGGTTGCTGTATGTTTTACTTTTTACAAGTATACTTCAAAAATAAAAAACTTTTGTGAAAACTCTTTTGTGTCTTTTGTTCCTTTTGTGTTTTTCTCTACCGTACACTTTTTAGAAAAGAGAAGCGAGAGCAGAGAATAGAGAAGGTTTTCGTTGATAATTAACGAAATTTCGTTAATTATCAACGAGATTTTTCTCTATTCTCACCTCTCTGTTCTCTATTCTAAAAAAGTGTACGGTAGAGAATTGTGTTTCAAAAAAAAAAAAACGTCTAGTCACGTCTAATTACGTCTAGCGAATTCTCAATTTTCCATTCTCAATTCTCAATTATTTCTCCATTATTTTTCCATTTAAAACAGTTCTCCATAAACAGCTGGTTTTGCCTCCGCCATTATCTCCACAATTGCCTTCACCACATCAAATTCAGTCGGTTTACAGATATAATTGCCATTATCTCCATACGGTGCTCTATGGGCTTTAGCGGTGATGGTAGTCGGTTGCGCATCTAAATATTGATAAGCTCCCTGCTTCTCTAAAACCTCATTCATCATATAGGCTGCGCCCCCCCCCGGTACATCTTCATCCAAAAATACCACTCGATTTGTCTTTTTTATAGAATCGGTAATTCGATGTTCCAAATCAAAGGGCATTAAAGTTTGCACATCAATTAATTCTACAGAAATATCAAATTTAGCTAAAGCTTGGATAGCCTCTTGTGCAATGCCCACACAAGAACCATAAGTAACTAAACTAATATCCGTTCCCTTAGATAAAACTTCGGGAACACCTAAAGGCACACTGAATTGGTCCAGATTCTCAGGCAATTGTTCTTTCTTACGGTAGCCATTGAGACACTCAATCAAAATAGCAGGATCATCTGATTGTAATAAAGTATTGTACATGCCCGCTGCTTGGGTCATATTTCGAGGAGTGAGTAAATAAACACCTTTAAGGCTGCCCAATAACATACCCATAGGCGAACCACTATGCCAAATGCCTTCCAAACGATGCCCTCTTGTACGTACAATTAAGGGAGCCATTTGCTGTCCATTACTACGCCATCTTAGGGTTGCTAACTCATCCGTCAGCGCAGGTAAAGCATAGACTAAGTAATCCAAATATTGAATTTCTGCAATGGGCCGCAATCCTCTCATCGCCATACCTATACCTTGTCCCACAATAGTCCATTCTCTAATGCCTGTATCAAAAATACGGTCGATACCATATTTTTCTTGTAAGCCCGAAAAACATTGATTTACACCGCCTATTTTGCCCACATCTTCTCCGAA
>ENA-ORXT01004383-ORXT01004383.1-marine-metagenome-genome-assembly--contig:-NODE-4383-length-14638-cov-3.644118_pt1 | contig 14638 bp, 8 predicted proteins | sample MGYA00237868_ERZ511482 | MGnify/ENA metagenome assembly ERZ511482 | reverse complement strand
TGGCGGCTGCACTGTAAAAACCGCGGAGCGATTGTTTTTACATTGATTTTTGGTTACTTTTCATCAAGGAAAAGTAATGACAGAACATTTTAATTAAACTACATTATACCTGATTATAATTGAATTAGTTCAAGGGTGTCCCATTGGCGAAAACAGGACTGATATTTGCCGTACATCAAAATATATCTTGACACCATTTATTAAATTTTGATTTTCAGCTTGATAACTCGAATTTATATTTTTAATTATTTCATCGACATGTTTTTTAATATTGGCTTCTGCACCAGTTTTAGGCTCAGAATAGATTATAGTTTTACATCCAATATTAAAAACACTAAGGATTATAATTACTGATTTGAAGAAGTAAAGAATCTTCTCCCTTTGTTGTTGTCATCTAAAATAAAAAGAATCTCTACAAAATCACAATCTTTTGGACATTCAATATCGGAGTTGATCTACTAATAAACTGAATAAAATAAATGCCTCCGCTTAACTCACTGATGTCAATCCTGTTCTCAGCAGATGTTTGCAAAACTAATTTCCCCGTATTGTTGAAAATTTTAAGCTCATCAATTAAGCGATTCGACGATATTTCAATGAGATCGGACGCAGGATTTGGAGTAACTTGAATCTGAATATCTTCCTCTAACACCTCAACAATATCGGTTATCATATCACAAGCAGTCCCTTCACTGCCCCCCCAAACAAATCCAACATATTCTGGATGATCGATGAAAGGATTTCGATTACGCTGTATAGAAAAAATAGCATTGTTACGATCTATCTCTTTTTGTGAGACAGGGTCTTGCTCATGCCACTTTAGTAAAGTCCTGACATACCAATCTTCAAAGAACAGGTATGGCTCTCCTTTTAAAATAGCCTGTCCTCTTGAGTCACGAGACTTCCATGCCGCAGCAGCATTTTCATATCGCGTCGCCACATACAAGTGCATTCGAGCCACATCGCCCTTATAGGCATCTATTGGTTCAAATACGCGTTGATTATATTCTGGCGCATTAGAAATACCTAGTTTAGATCCATTTTCAGACTCCATGATGATATCGTCAGTTTCTCCATATGGAAAATTCGACCGCATAGAGTTTACTATTTTATCTACAGGAATCAAAAAATGAATATCAGTATATTGATCAGTATCCAAATTTCCACCCCACCATGACTTAGGGAATGAATGCTCACGGTTATAATATAATCCTTCATTCGATATGTCTTCACCAAAATCTTGATCTTGCCCAGCTATATATTCATAAGGTTCTTCACCGTCTGGGTTGTCACTATACATATCCCAAATAATCAGTCTTGTCCCTGCGTCGTTTTTTCGGAGATCTGTTGAAAAATGTGAGTCCCATGTATCAAAGCTTCGATCAGAATATGGGATCACCTGATGATCATCAATTAATTCACTTAATTCTGATTTAAGATCTGCACATCGAGATCCCAATTCTACTGAAGACTCTATGCTTGAGTAGTAATCCGAATTAATCCAAAGTTCATCCAGCAGTATGTCAAAGGCTCCCTGGTCATTTGTAAATTTAAATGCAAAGTGGACAGATTCGCCGCGGAGCTGTTGTAGTGAAATTGCAGGATTTCTGACGAAGTTGCTAATTTCATTATCATCCCCGATCGGGTATAAATCTATTTGGATCGATTGCCAATTGGCAGCGTTCACTTCTTGATAATTAAATCGCCCAGAAAAGTCTGTAGAGTATAGTAGTTCTAATGTGCCGTTGACAATTCGATTCTTATAATTAAAAGAGATGTAAGGCATCGAAATATTATCAAAGTCTATTTGATCAGATACTAGCCAAATATCAAAATCTGATCTATCTCCTCTCAGTCGAATCACTAAATCATCAAAGTCTCTTGTGCAGTTCCAACTAGATTGGTTTGAATTGGCTTGGACGATTTCCCAGGTGTTGTTGCTACAGTCAGAAAATGATTCCAAATTATCTAAACCTTGAGCAGCAATGCTTGCCACACATAAAAAACCCATTATTTGAAGTAAAAGAAATCTTTGCATAGCTTTTTTAAGATTTTACAATTAAATTTTGCAACGCGGTTGTTTCTTCTTTTAAGACTGCAAGGTACTCCTTTATGTTCGATAAATGTGTCCTAAAATTTACGATTGCTGCACGTAGCCAGACATCATTTTTAATTGTCGTCGTCGATATAAAATATTTAGAATTTTCTCTAATCTTGAATGAAAGCTTCATATTAAACTCGTCAACATTAATCCCTTCAGTAGGTATAAATCTATAAATACACACTGATAATTCAGGAGTCGGACCAACTTCGAATCCAAGCTTCTGCACCTGTTCATGAAAATACAAAGTCAGTAGATGCTTTTCTTCTAAGCATGCTTCAAATGGTTTTAAGCCATGCATTTGTAGGGGAAGCCACATCCTAAGACCTCTGAAATGTTTGGTCAATTCAGGGGAGACTTCAGCAGGAGAGATCTCCGGATTTTGATCACCGGCATCTTGCATGTAATTCGCTTCATATTCAAAAGACTCTTGTAAGACATCTCTATTTCTCACCAAGACTGCGCCAGAACCATATGGTAAAAACAAAGTCTTATGTGGATCCATCACAATCGAATCGCTCCGCTCAACTCCTTTAAACAAGGGTTTTAAAGAATCTACCAAAACAAAAAATCCTCCATATGCTGCATCAATATGAAACCAACAATTATATAAATCAGCAATGTCAGCAATCTTATCCAATGGATCAACAGCACCAACATCTGTCGTCCCAAGTGATCCAACAACCATAAACGGCACTAGGCCATTTTCAATATCTAATTTAATGTAGTCTTCTAGAAGTTCTACATTCATTCTATAATTATTATCGACAGGAACATCTCTTAAAATGCACTCTTGTAATCCCGCTATCCTGAATGATTTATGTACACAATGATGAGTCTGCGTCGTCAAATAAACAACTGCTCGCCTCACTTTTGTACTGTTAATATCTTTCGCATCTCTAGCCGCAACGATTGCTGTCAAATTACCAATTGATCCTCCAGAACACAAATTTCCAAAACTTTCATCAGGGTATGATATTAGATCACACATCCACTTAATCAAAGAATTTTCCATCTTTACGGCTCCCGGTCCGCCAAAATAAATGCCAGCATAATGATCTGTAAAAGCCACAATAAAATCGGCCAACGCAGATGAATAGACTCCACCTCCAGGAATATATCCAAGGTGCCCTGGCATTGCAGGACGCACGCCTGGATTGTCCAAAGACTCTTTTAAAATAGGAATAATTGATTCTAAAGATTTGGGATTATTATCAATTGCAAACCCATCTAATTTGTTGACAAGGCTATAGTCCGAACCATATGCTTGTTGGTCTCTGATTGTAGAAATATAATCAAGACCATATTGACTCACTTGCGCATTCCAATCTTTTAACTGAGAAGAATCTGGTTCTAATTCTGATGAAACTCGTTCTAATCTATTTAGTTTTTCAAGGTCAATTTGCTCCATAAAATAATTAGAGTCTGGCTGTATAATGTCTCACAATATTCAAGATTTAATAATACTCTTCTTCTTTTATCAAGTAATAAGCTAAATATTGTTAGTTACTACTACTTATGCTACACCTACTTATACCGACATGTATACTTGATTAAGTATAAAATCTTTGAAACGATTTTCAATTAGTAAGTCGGCACAGAAGGATCAATATCTGCAGACCAAGCTAAAATCCCACCCTTCAAATTATATAATTTTGTAAGCCCTAATTTTTGCTGAAGTTGCATAATAGCCGTAGCACTTCGCTGACCACTTCTGCAGTGAACGACAACATCTTTGTCAGTTGCAATTTTATCAGCCTGATCAAGAATGTTACCTAATGGAATAAGCTCGCCTTCCAAATTGGCAAATTCAAATTCATATTGCTCTCGACAATCAATTAATTGAAAGTCTTTTTTGCTGTCTTTCCATTCTTTCAATTCTTGTACTGTAATTTCTTTTACTTCACTCATGTTATTATGTGTTTTAGTACCACAAAATTTTTCATAATCAATCAATTCTGTAATACTGATCTTCGGATTTTTTCTAAACGAAATTATTCGTGATTCAAGTGTCAATGCATCAAATAAAAGCAATTTGCCATTTAAAATTTCACCAATTCCTGCAACAAGTTTGATCGTTTCAGTAGCCTGCATGCTTCCGATGATGCCTGGTAAGACTCCAAGCACACCTCCTTCAGCACAATTAGGTACAGTACCCGCTGCAGGTGGTTCTGGATATAAATCCCGATAATTTGGTCCTGCATCTCCATTTTCATCTATATAATTAAATACAGAAACTTGTCCCTCGAAGCGATATACAGATCCATAAACATTCGTCTTATTCAATAATACACAAATATCATTCACTAGGTAGCGTGTGGGAAAATTGTCCGTTCCGTCCAGTACAATATCATATGGATTGACAATCTCCTCTGCATTTTGTGATGTTAATAGACACTGGTAAGTATTGACAGTAATGGTCGGATTAGCCGTTTGGATTTTTTCTTTGGCAATGTCCACTTTATATTTGCCGACATCACTGACCGTGTACAAAACTTGTCTTTGAAGATTACTGTGATCAACGACATCGTCATCCACAATACCAATCGTACCGACTCCGGCTGCAGCGAGATACAAAAGTGCTGGACTTCCTAAACCACCTGCACCTATAACAAGTACTTTGGCTACTTTTAATTTTTCCTGCCCCTTAGTCCCAAAACTAGGGATAGAAAGATGTCTACTGTACCTAATTTTCTCTTCTGTGGATAAACTCATAAATGTTAAAGTGATATCTGTCAATGATTTGTAGGGTCTAAGATCGTCTATTGTCATCAATTTCTATCGTCATGATATGTAATATTAACCCTCAGACTGCTCAAATTCAAAGAGTTAACGCATTCAGTATTTTTGAAAAATTAATAATGGTCAACCATCTCCAGTTCATTCAAGTTTATTTGATTGCATTTTGCTTTATTGCCTTATTCAATCAAACAGTCGAGGCAAAGCATATTATTGGAGAATATCGGCATATTCTTAGCCAAACAGAAGAACATAAAACCGTTTATCTTTTCAAAAGTTTTTCAATCATTGATTTATCTATTGTCGAGCTTTATATCAATCATGAAAGCTGCAATGGCGACCTCGGAAGCTTGGTATTTTATAATCCTGTCAAAGAAGACATGTCTAACATTGATGTTAGTTTGGATGGCGGAGTGAATTACATGAAACCATGGATAGATAATTTTGGAAATGTGGCTGTCTTGGATGTAGAAGTTGGCAATTATGAAATCTATATCAAAAAGTCAGATGCAGACCAAGAAGAACGCTTTCTAGGTAATTATGCCATATTAGATAAAGATGTTGTCGATATAGACGGTGATGGCATTACTGCTTGTACAGACTCAAACGATCTAGATCCATGTATTCCAGTAGACTGCGACGTGAGCACTGGTATTGGATGTGACCTATTGATTGAAAAATCAACAAAACCTGAATATTGTCACTTCGAAAATATATTTAACCCAGAAGAATCAGCTTACCCATTGTCTATGAAAGTGGACGATATTGAAGGATATGCTTCATACAGATGGAGTACTGGTGATACGAGTGCCACGACTTTAGTGAACCCAATTGAGGATACGAAATATTATGTCACAGTGAGCGATCAGAGTGGATGTGTTTTGCGTGACAGCATCGAAGTCATTGTGTACTTTATTCCAGATATCGATATTAATATTCAGCATATTGGGTGCAATGAAGAGCCAAGTGTATTGACATTATTTTCTCCTATTGGAGATGATTTGGATAATGTTGAATTGTCATTGGACGGCGGGATAACATATAAAACGCCAACCATGGATAACTTTGGAAATATTATTGAATTTGACATGTCCCAAGGAAGTTACTCCATATATATAAGACATAAAGATTATCCGCAATGCGAGAAAAATCTAGACGACATCCAAATTAGACATCAATCATTTTTTGATGAAGATGAAGATGGATTTAATTATTGTGAGGATCCTGATGATGATGACGCCTGTGTTCCTGAAGTCTGTGAAAATTGCGATATCGTCAATAAGGCTGATTTTGAAAATGAAACCCAAGGTTGGGATCTCAGCTCTGATCAGACAAATTTATCGGAAGAACAAGCGATATCAGGTAGGTCATCTGTTCAGCTTATAGATCAGAATGCATTTATCACAAGTGACGAATATGAAACTGATGACTATATGTCTATCAAGTTTTCAGCGTCCATTTTTTCTAATTCTCTCGAATTTGGAGAGAGCCTTATTCTTACTCAATCTACTGATCAAGGTGAGACATTTACCCAACTCGCAGAATGGTCTTCACTAACTGATTTTAATAATGGAAGTTGGTTTGAGCTTATATATAATGGCCCTATTTCTGAGGATGTCTCTTCTATCATATTTAGATTAGAAATAGATGTAAACTCATCATCTGATGATGCTTTCATTGATAATATAGAAATACAACTATGTGAAATTCAATATCAAGAAAATGAAACTCTTGAATGTAATGTGATAAATTATGATGATGTAGATAGCTTTAGAGATTTTTGGAAATTCGGTGGGCCAGATGCATTACTGTCTACAGAACATCCAAGTAGTGGACAGTTTAGTTACCATCTCCAAAATGGAAATGGGACCTCATCTTCAATTATATCATCTTCATTTTCGATTCCTGTGGAAGGAGAACTAGAAGTGTCTTTTACATATACAGCGATCAGTATGGAGCGCACAGAATTCTTCGCTCTTGAAATCTCAACAAATAGAGGCCTAACTTTTGTGCCATACAACAGTTGGAATACTGGAAATTTTGTCAATGGAGAGCAGTATACAGAATCGATAAAAATTAAATTTGACGAAGCAGAATCAGACTTACGTATACGATTTACATGTTACGCTGATTCACAGTATGATCATATCTATCTTGATGATATCAAAATTGAATTTTGTGCAAACAAAAAATCACAAGCTGAAGGAAATCAAATTAATATTGAAGAAAACAAAGAAAAAGAAAGTAATGACTTTGTTGAAAATGAAGTAGATCAAGGAAATCTGATTAGCATAGACGAGCCTCTACTAGACATCTCTTCTACTATTGATATTACTATCTATCCGAATCCAGCCTCCGAAGAGATTCGATTTTCAATGCGTCAAATAGATAATGACGATCAAGCTGTTACCGTAATGTTGACACAAATAGATGGGACGCTCGTACACCAATTTAGGTCGAACTTAGGTAGTTTACCTCCAATAGACATTTCGAATCTGACACCAGGATTCTATATTGTAACCGTCTTTGATCAGCATGCTTTTTATCTCAAAGAAAAGCTAGCTAAGTTGTAAATCTGAGTTCAGCTATTAACTATTATCAAGAAATACAATTCACAGAAGCGCTTCAGACAATGTGGATGAATGAATAGATCACTAGCCGTAACCTTAAGGATATCGTAAATCAAATTATTCTCATTCAGGTACATGAGACTATTCCTTTGTGATTATAAATAAAGGTATTGGCCCAGCTATAATTGATTCAGGGACTTATAATATTAGATGGAAGACCTATTAATGGCTGGTCACTAGCACCTAGCTTATCTGAAAAATATCCAGAGGCTGTGATTACACCAATGAGTAATCATACCTTAGATCAAAATGTACTCGCTTCAAAAGATAATCAGGAGATCATCAATAAACGAATAAAAACTCTGGCGACAGATTCTTTGACTGCTAGCCAAAATGTAAATGATTTTGACTTCTTCTTAGAATTCTGCTATTGTTCGGAATATGGAAAATGCTGGAAAGTCAAAGGATTGGACGACATTAAACCGTCTCAAAAATGTGTTTTTATAGAGGATATAAGCTAATCGATTTGAAGGTCCATTCTAGCGATTATTCAAACCTCATCTTTATATCAAAATAGAAATTTACTCATATTGCAATTTTATGTAATGTATATTATATTATAAATCAATAATTAATACTTTATAAATAAACTAGATATTACAAAAAGAAACTATATTCGCCCCATATTTATTCCAAACCCGATTTTTACTTATAGGTCTCATGAGCAAAAAGAAGCTGAAAAGCAGCAAGAAGAAGGGGAATCCCTTCTCTGATCCAAGGCTGCCCAAAATTTGTGGTATAATCTGCCTCTTCCTTTCATTTTATATTCTTGTTGCTTTCATTTCATACATATTTACATGGAAGGCTGACCAAGACAAAGTCTTAATGTACTCGTGGGGTATCGTATTCGATAGTGAGCTTACAGTCACTAATTGGCTAGGTCGATTAGGAGCTTTCATTTCAAATACATTCATGTATTGGGGATTTGGAGTGTCCTCATTTTTATTTATTCCATTATTATGGAAAATGGGTCTTGATTTAATTAGAACACGTTCGATAAAAGATTCTATAAGTCTATCTAAATACATCATTCTATTTGTTGCGTTTATATCAATTGTATTGGAATTTGTTTTCCACAATTCGCAATTTACTTGGGGTGGTATATTTGGCACTAGCACAACATACTGGTTGATCAATTTTATTGGTCGACTAGGTCTCAGTTTACTATTATTTTTTACGGTCCTTATTTTCTTAACCTGGTATTTTAATCCAAGTTTTGAAAAACTAGAATTTGCCATTCCAGACGGACCAAAATTGGATTTTAAATTCCCAATTCTTAATTCATTATTTCCTAAAAAGCAGCAGAAACCACAGTCAAAACCACAAGATCATCCCCAGGATGATAATAGACAGTACTCTGCTCTCAAGCCTAATTTTTCGAAAAGCGGAGAGCGCGCCATTCCAAAAACCGACTCAGATGGAAATACTCAAGCAATCACAAATGATACTCAGTTAGAGTTTGTGTTGCCTGAGTCCATCTCGAGTAAACACAAAGCCAAATCAAAAGCAGCTATTGCTCCGAAAGCGTTAGAAATGGAAATCAGCGGTGCTGATGTAAATGTAACGGAAGGAAAAGCAATCACGATTGAAGAGCAAGCTACATCAACAACACCGATACTAGGTGTAGCTGAGCAAAATGTCGATCATTCTGACCCATACGATCCTACGAAAGATTTGACAAACTACAAATCTCCATCAATCGATCTGCTAGAAAGTCATGATGATCAAAAGTTTGAAATTGATCGCTCTGAATTAGAAGCGAATAAAGACCAGATCATTGAGACCTTATTAAATTACAAAATAGAAATTGTAAAAATACGTGCTACCATAGGCCCGACAGTTACTCTGTATGAGATAGTACCTGCGCCGGGTGTCAAGATTAGCAAAATAAAAAATCTGGAAGACGATATAGCCTTGAGTCTTTCAGCATTAGGAATCAGAATTATCGCCCCAATCCCTGGAAAAGGTACTATCGGAATCGAAGTACCTAATAAAAAACCTCAGATCGTTTCGTTAAAAGAAGTGTTGAAATCAGACAAATTCACGAATGCTAAAATGGATCTTCCAATAGCCTTAGGAAAGACCATTGCCAATGAAGTCTTCGTCGCAGATCTTGCCAAGATGCCTCACCTCCTTATCGCAGGTGCAACAGGTCAAGGTAAATCTGTAGGTATTAATACTGTCTTGATGTCACTTTTATACAAGAAACATCCTAGTCAAGTTAAGTTAGTTCTTGTAGATCCAAAGAAAGTCGAGCTCTTCCCATACGCAAGTTTGGCTAAGCACTTTTTAGCCTTTCTACCAGATGCCGAAGAGCCGATCATTACAGAAACTCAAAAAGTTGTACACACCATCAACTCACTCTGTATTGAGATGGATGAGCGTTACGACTTATTGAAAAAAGCAAGATCTCGAAATCTTAAAGAGTACAATCAAAAGTTTGTAGCCCGTAAACTTAATCCTCAAAATGGCCATAAGTTTATGCCGTTCATCGTCTTAGTGATTGATGAGTTTGCAGATCTCATTATGACTGCAGGTAAAGAAGTAGAATTACCAATCGCAAGACTGGCACAGTTAGCCAGAGCAGTTGGTATCCACTTAATTATTGCCACACAAAGACCTTCGGTCAACATTATCACTGGTACAATTAAAGCGAATTTCCCAGCAAGACTTGCCTTTAAAGTAACTTCAAAAATAGATTCTAGAACGATCTTAGATTCAGGTGGTGCAGACCAGTTGATCGGTCGTGGAGACATGCTTCTTTCCGTTGGTGGTAACATCGTCAGATTACAATGTGCATTTGTAGATACGCCAGAAGTCGAATCTGTCATTACACACATCTCTGAGCAACAAGGGTATCCTGATGGATTCCACTTACCAGAGTATGTTGATGAAGATAAAGCCATGGGCACGAGCGATCTCAAATTATCAGATCTAGATGAGCACTTCATAGATGCTGCGCGACTCACAGTCGCTAATCAGTCCGGCTCTACATCAATGATCCAACGAAAAATGCAACTCGGTTATAATCGAGCAGGTAGAATCATGGATCAGATGGAAGCACTTGGCATCGTCGGCGAACCTCGAGGTAGTAAGCCTAGAGAAGTCCTATTCCACACTGAAATGGAATTGATGAATTATATCGATCATTTGAAGACTAAGAAGTAGGACTGCGGTCTCTTATTAGATTTGTCCAACATAAGCCAAGATGTCCTAAGACCTGTGGCTGAAACCACTTTGTCAGAATTGTATTATTCAGTAAAAGGTTTTCGAGCTTTTTACATGATGTAAGCACTAGTTCACCTGATCACTGAATCACCGATTTATCAATTCCTTTTAAATATTCTTGAGAGAAGTATTTTGAAAGACTTAGATTACTCCACCTCAAACAACGGCGTACTCAAGTACCTATCTCCCCTATCACACACAATAAATACAATCACTCCAGAATCCAACTCCTCACTCAGTTTAATAGCAGCTGTGCACGACCCACCACTACTCATCCCAGATAAAATACCTTCTTCTTTTGCTAGGCGGCGCGCCATGTCTGTTGCCTCTTCTTGGCTGACATCAATGATTCTATCGACTCGCTCAGGCTCAAAAATCTTAGGTAAAAACTCTGGCGACCATCGCCGAATACCTGGAATACGAGACCCATCCTTTGGCTGGGCACCTACGATTTGAATTTGCTCATTTTGTTCCTTTAAGTATTTTGACACGCCCATAATCGTCCCAGTAGTTCCCATCGCAGATACAAAGTGAGTAATCTTTTGATCAGTATCTCTATATATTTCTGGTCCAGTACTCTTGTAATGCATACCTGGGTTATCTGGATTACCAAATTGATTCAACATGTGATAGTCTCCAGTTGAGGACATATCCTCAGCGAGCTTCCTAGAATATTCTATAGTTTTAGGACCAGGTGTCAAGATGACTTTAGCACCATAGGCCTTCATAGTCAGGACACGTTCCTTAGTCGCAGTCTCAGGCATTATGAGTGTAATAGGCAATCCTTTCAACTGCGCGATCATAGCTAGAGCAATACCAGTATTCCCACTTGTCGCTTCCACCAAATGATCTCCTTTTTTTATATCACCTCTTTCCAAGGCTCCATTGATCATGCCATAGGCAGCTCTGTCTTTCACACTTCCGCCTGGATTATTTCCTTCTAATTTGCCAAATACAGTCACATTCGGATTCTTTGGGATTGACTGTAGCTCTACTAAAGGAGTATGTCCAATTAAATCAGTTAATTTCATAAACGAACATGTTTACTTTGCAAAATCTTTGAAAATCACAGTATCTATCTCTTCTTCACCTTCTATGCTCATCTTGGCTTGATAATATATTTTAGATCCGTCAGGCACACTCCTTGTTAACCATACATTTCCACCTATGATACTATTCTTCCCGATAATTGTCTGACCGCCAAGAATGGTAGCGCCAGCATATATGACACATCCTGTTTGTAATGTAGGATGTCTTTTATTGTTAGCATCTTTCTTTCGTACACTTAAAGCTCCGAGCGTTACACCTTGGTATATTTTTACATTGTTTCCGATTGTCGCAGTTTCACCGACGACGACCCCTGTTCCATGATCTATACAGAATGATTTTCCAATGATCGCACCTGGATGAATATCAATACCAGTTTTACTATGCGCATATTCAGTTATGATCCTAGGTAAATCTGATACGCCCATCAGATGAAGTTCATGTGCGACTCTATAAGACGCAATTGCCAAAAACCCTGGATAGCTTCTAATCACTTCTTTTCTGCTATTGGCTGCGGGATCTCCTTCGTATATAGCATCAATGTCCATTTGTAACAATTCATATACAAATGGAAGTCGATTATAAAACCCTTGTGCAATTTGGCTTACTCCTGTCCTATCTTCAATATCATTTTTCAGTAATAATTGTATTAATTCAATCTTACTTTTATCAATGGCAAATCTCACTTCTGCTTCAGTACGAATAGATTCAATAGCATAGTCACAAAACAGAAGGCCAAGTATTCCTTTAAAAAAAGCAGCAACCTCTTCTGGCTTAGGGCAATTGCTTTTTGATCGATGTTCTAGGACTAGCTGTTTTATAAACTCTTCATTCATGGTGCAAAAATAATCTTCTTATTGTTAACTAAAGGTAATTTATCAGACCCTTGTAGTGGTTTTGAAAATGTTGTTATATATAAAGTGATGTTTTTGTAGGGTAGATGATACATTTATGTAGTTTGATACAGCTCTCATTCAGACTTACCTTTGATATGTAAATAGATTATCATTTATAACCTGTTTATAACGCACGCACCCTCACAAACAATACTGTAGTTGAATAGATAAAGAAATCGAAAGTTTGAGCGATTCTATTGAATCTCAAGAAATAACAATGTCGCTCAACCTTATAATTAGAGAGTTTGACACCTCTCGACATTAACTCCACGAGATCTTAATTTATATCAAAACAATGTCATTCTGAAAGGACTGATACAGTATTTAATCCTATTAATAATCTTAATATTTTGACAATGAGATCACGTAAACTACTTTATGTGCTAGGGACTATTATATCCCTTTTTTTACTTCCAAATGTAAACTTTTCCCAGTGTGGAAACAGTTCTCAAATTTCCGATTACACTGACCTCGTCAGTTCTCAAGCCGTAACTATAATTCCCGAAATTTCTGGAATGACTTTTAATGATATGACTGGCGAATTAGTCGCCGTATCAGATGAAGGAACTTGGGCTAAAAGACACTCTTCTGGAATTTGGTCAGGCTTTGCAATTAATAATTATGGTTCTTCACATTGCGTCGCCACACAATTTAGTGATATCGAAGCAATCACATACATGACCAGTTATACTGCATCTTTACATAGATATGCAATAGCAGACGAAAGAGACAGATCAATCGCTTTTGTCGATGTGACAAATTCACAAACTAGCATTACTCACCCGTCAGTTTCATATTTGAAATTTTCAGGACTGAGCTGTGGTGGCAATAATGGAATTGAAGGTATCGCATATGATGCTAACTCTAATACCATGTACTTCGCTACAGAATATTCAGATCAGAAAATCTATTCCTTTTCTGTTCCAGCTACGATAACAGGACAAACAGTCCCTGTACAAACATTGGTAAATCTTAGAAACGTCGCAGGTTTAAGTACGTATTCTACTCATGGAATCGATGTGATGCCTAATGGTAATGTCGTTGCATTAGTAACAAAGCCTGGAAGTGGAGATAACGGTGCATTTGAAAGAATGGTTGTAGAATTTGATGCGTGCGGAACAATGCTAGGCAAAGTAGATTTAGAACCAACCATTGCAAATTCTGCAGAATTAGAAGGTATTGCAGTTGTCGGTAATGACATATATCTTATTGGCGAACTTGGCCGTTTGTACCAACTCGCTAAGCAAGTGACAGTAGGAACTATCACTGTTGCATCACCTGGTACTTTAGGTTCTTATCCTGATGGCTCTCAAGTCCAAGTTAACTGGGTCAGTTCAAATGTTACAGGAAACGTTAAAATCGAATTATATCAGTCTGGTAACTTCATCAGCACTTTAAATTCTAACACAAATAATGATGGTAGCCAATCAGTAACATTGCCTAATGTAAGTTCTACTGGATCTGGCTACACAGTAGTCGTGACAAGCTTAAATGATCCAACAGTGATTGGTTCAAGTGGAGATTTCACAATTGACGTACCGATTGGAATAATTACAGTGACATCGCCTGGAAATGGTGATTCATTTGTATTTGGTAATGCTGCATCTATAACATGGACAGCTTCTAATGTACCTGGAAATGTAAGAATACAGTTATTTAGAGGAGCAACAGCTGTCTCTACACTATTCTCAAATACTGCTAATGATGGAAGTCAATCAGTATTAATTCCAAACGTTCAAGTTGCTTCGAATTACAGAATTAAAATTACAAGTATTAATAATACATCTGTCGAAGATTTTGGTGAAAATTTCACAATCGCAAATCCAGCTGTTACAGTTACATCTCCTTCATCAGGAGATACATTTCAATCAGGTGGATCGACGACTGTCACATGGACAAGTTCAACGAGCGGTAATATGAGAATTGATCTTTACAAAGGATCTACGTTGATTACAGCCTTAGATAATAACGCAGTAGATGATGGCTCTCAGACAGTC
>ENA-ORXT01004380-ORXT01004380.1-marine-metagenome-genome-assembly--contig:-NODE-4380-length-14648-cov-6.121680_pt1 | contig 14648 bp, 15 predicted proteins | sample MGYA00237868_ERZ511482 | MGnify/ENA metagenome assembly ERZ511482 | reverse complement strand
AAAGACGCTGAGAACAAGACAAGGAGCGTCACGAAGAGCTGGATGGCAGGCTTCATGTGGAAACCATTCGTCCCTCGACGAGAAGCTGTCAATTTAGGCCGCACTCCCAAATCACGGGGTCCAAATTCTTACGAATCGGCTACGGGCAGGCTGTAGCCGAACGCGTGAGCGTTTGGAGGCTCAACCCGAACCAACGCCCCCCAAATTCTCACGAATTCGGCTACGAAGTGGATCGGCGCTACCCACCTGGGTACCGCCGCCAGGCCAAAGTCTTGCGACTTCGGCTACGAAGGCACTTTACTAGCTACGCTCGGCGATCGGCTTCATGGCTACGGGCGGCACGGGGCCGACGTAATCGGTGAGCGGGCGGTAGAGGCGGTTGTCGTCGAGCTGCTCGAGGACCTGGGCGGTCCAGCCGGCGGCACGGGAGATCGCGAAGATCGGCGTGAAGAGGTCGGTGGGAATACCGAGGCTGTAGTAGACGGTGGCCGAGTAGAAATCGACGTTTGCGTTGAGACCCTTTTCCTCGCGCATGATCGTGGCGATCCGCTCGGACATGTTGATCCACTTGGGCTCGCCAAGTTCCTTGGTCAGCTGGACGGCCATGTGTTGAAGATGCGGGGCGCGGGGATCGAGGGTGCGGTAGACGCGGTGTCCGATGCCCATGATTTTCTCCTTCCGCTCGAGCTTGCCAGCGACATAGGCGTCGACCTTGTCCTCGGATCCGATCTCTTCCAGCATCTGAATGACACCCTCGTTGGCTCCTCCGTGGAGGGGTCCCTTGAGAGTTCCGATGGCTGAGGTGATCGCCGAATAGAAGTCACTCAGCGTGGCGACGGTGACGCGCGCGCTGAAGGTGGAGGCGTTCATGCCGTGGTCGGCGTGGAGAATGTAGGCGACGTCGAGGGTCTTGGTAGCCTCGGGGCCGGGCTCGACTCCGTTGATCAGCCAGAGGAAATGGCCTGCCTCACTGAGGTCCATGCGGATCTCGGGCATGTCCAGCCCCTGACGAGCACGGTGATAGTAGGCGACGATGAGTGGGACGTTGGCAACGATGTTGAGGGCGCGTTCCTCGTTCAACTCGCGTTTCTCGTGGTCGTGCTCCTTCTTGTCGTAGAGGCCGAGCATGGAGACGCCCGTGCGCAGAACGTCCATGGGACCAGCGTCCTTGGGAGCGGACTGAAGGAAGTCGATGACCCCCTGAGGAAGTCCGCGATGACCACGAAGAGACTCGACGAAGGGATCGAGTTCGGCCTGGGTAGGGAGCTTGCCCCGGTGAAGCAGGTAGAGCACCTCCTCGAAGGTGCTGTGCTCGACGAGGTCGTCGATGGTGTGTCCGAGGTAGGAAAGCTTGCCTTCGGCTCCCTCGACGTGAGAGAGAGCGGATTCGTTGGCGACGACTCCTTGGAGTCCTTTGGTTGCGAGAGCCATGTTAGGTAGTTGGGAAGAGAGTTTGGCGGGGGACAGTCATCCTGCCCTAGGAGAGCTGCTTGATCAAGGTCGCTCCCATTTCGGCAGGTGTTTCTGCAACGGCAATTCCGGCTTCGCGGAAGGCTTCGATCTTGGCAGCTGCGGTTCCCTTGCCACCGCTGACGATGGCTCCGGCGTGGCCCATGGTGCGTCCCGGAGGCGCGGTGGTGCCGGCGACGAAGGCGGCGACGGGCTTGTCGCAGTTTTCCTTGATCCAGGCGGCGGCTTCCTCTTCTTCAGTGCCGCCGATTTCTCCGATGAGAATGAAGGCATCCGTGTCGTCATCCTCGGTGAAAAGCTGCGCCGCTTCCTGGTGGGTCATCCCATGGATCGGATCGCCACCGATGCCGATGCAGGTGCTCTGACCGAGACCAGCGGCGGTGGTCTGCCAGACGGCCTCGTAGGTCAGGGTGCCGGAGCGAGAGATGATGCCGATCTTGCCGGGACGATGAATGTAGCCGGGCATGATGCCGATCTTGCATTCCCCCGGGGTGATGATGCCGGGGCAGTTGGGTCCGATCAGGGTGACGGGCTTGCCTTTCATCGCGGCCTTGACGGCCATCATGTCCTTGACGGGGATGCCCTCGGTAATGGCGATGATGAGTTCCATCCCGGCCTCGATGGCCTCGATGATGCCGGCCCCGGCAAACCGGGCGGGCACGTAGATCGCGGTGGCATTGGCTCCGGTCTGTTCGCGGGCTTCCGCGACGGTGTCGAAGACAGGCACGGGAGAAACGCCTTCCTCCCAAGTCTGGCCGCCCTTTTTAGGGACGACTCCGGCGACGAGGTTGGTGCCGTATTCCTGGCATTGACGGGAGTGGAAGGTGCCCGAAGAACCGGTGAGGCCCTGGACGAGAAGACGGGTGTCTTTGTTGACGAGAACAGACATGAAGAAAGTGGGTCGGAACGAAGTGGTTGAAAACGGGTTGGCGGCTGCTTAGGCGGCGTCCTTGGCAGCGGCGACCGCCTTCTGAGCAGCGTCGCCGAGATCGGAGGCGGTGATGATGGCGAGGCCGGAATTCTCGAGGAGTTCCTTGCCTTCCGCGACGTTGGTGCCTTCGAGGCGAACGACGAGGGGAACCTCGAGGCTGAGGTTCTTGGCGGCGTTGAGGATGCCCTGCGCGATGACGTCGCACTTCATGATACCGCCGAAAATGTTGACCAGGATGGCCTCGACATTGGGATCGGAGACGAGGATGCGGAAGGCGTTCTCGACCTGGGTCTCGTCAGCGCCGCCCCCGACATCGAGGAAGTTGGCGGGATCACCGCCGTAGTGCTTGATGATGTCCATGGTGGACATGGCAAGACCGGCTCCGTTCACCATGCAGGCGATGTTGCCGTCGAGCCCGATGTAGTTGAGGTCGTAGCGCGAGGCCTCCACCTCGCGGGGATCCTCCTCGGACTCGTCACGGAGAGCGGCGATGTCGGGATGACGGAAGAGAGCGTTGCCGTCGAAGCCGAACTTGGCGTCGAGCGCCATGACGCCGCCATCCCTGGTGACGACGAGCGGGTTGATCTCGACCATGGAACAGTCGCAGTCGTACCAGAGCTTGAAGACCTTCTGGAAAAGTTCGATGGCACCGGCGGTCTCGCTTTCGGAGAAACCGAGGTCCGCGGCCAGTTTGGCGGCCTGCTCGGTTGAGAGCTCGCCCGCGGTGGGGTCGATGAACTCGCGGAAGATCTTCTCGGGGGTCTCCTCGGCCACGGCCTCGATGTCCATGCCGCCTTCGGGGCTGGCGACGATGACGGGGCATTCGCCGTCGCGATCCATGAGAACCGCAAAGTAGAATTCGCGGTCGATGTCAACGGCTTCACCGACGAGGATGGTGTTGACCTGCTTGCCCTCGGGCCCGGTCTGATGGGTGACAAGGGTTTCGCCAAGCATCCGGGCCGCCATTTCACCGGCCTCGGCCGGGCTGGAGACGAGATGGACGCCTCCTTGAAAGCCATTGGCGAAGGTGCCCTTGCCGCGACCGCCGGCGTGGATCTGCGCCTTGACGACAAAGCGCTCGCCCTCGAGAGAGGCCGCCGCTTTTTCGGCTTCGGCTGGGGTGGTGACGGCGACGCTGGCCGGAACGGCGACTCCGAACTTTCGAAAAAGCTCGTGACCTTGGTATTCGTGAATGTTCATGGAAAGGGAAGGAAGAGAATAGAGGCAAGCCCCTCGCAAGGAGGAGCCCAGAAGTGCTGCGCAGGTGGCGCGGAAGGGCGAGGCGTCCGAGCGGGATCTATTTACGGCCGGCCAGAGTGCGGGCCTGCTTGATCCAGCCGTCGCGACGGATGCGGCCGGGGAAATTCAGGCTCTGCTCGACCCGCGCGATGTCGGCGAGGCGCATGTTCGCGACCGACTCGAAGGTCTTGAAGCCAAGCGCCTTGAGCTTCTTGCTGAGAACAGGACCCACGCCGTTGATCAGCGTGAGATCATCGCCCGCCGAGCCGCTCTTGGATGAAGTCTTGCGGGTGGTGGTCTTCGTTTTGGTCGCGGGCTTCCGCTTGGCGGCCGTCTTGGTCTTGCTTGCCGCAGGCTGCCGTTTCGTGGTCGCGGCGGCCGTCTTCTTCTTGCTCGCAGCAGGCTTGCGCTTGGTGGTCGTCGTCCTGCTCGCGGCAGGCTTGCGCTTGGTGGTCGTCTTCTTTTTTGTCTTCGTCTTCGTCTTGCTGGCGGCAGGCTTGCGCTTGGTGCCTGCGGCGGTTGTCGATTTTCCATCGGAGGTTCCACCCGTGGAACGAGCGGTGGCGATTCCGAGAGGCCCGTCTGCCGCCGATGCGCCTGATCCGGCTTTCGCGGAACCCGAGCCTTTCTCTTGAAGAGCCACCCCTTCACCGCTGGTCTGACGGAGCTCATCCTCGGCCCGACGGGCTCGATAGGTCAGGGTCTCCACCTCATGACTGGACTGGAACCACCTCAGCAACCATCCGAGTGCAAAAACGAGCACCGCGAGCGGAAGTAAAATGATGAGGAAGAGAGAGAGAAGAAGTGACTTGGAAAACACGGCGGTGGATCGGTTTGGACACGCGGCCACCGAGGTGAACGCAGGCGCTTAAATAAGGAAATTTTGGCCTCGGCGCAATGCCGAACTTTGCGAACCACCGAACACGCGGATCTTCTAATCAACGCCTAGATCCTTGATGAACCGAGCATCATTCGTGAACCGGTCCATGTTTTCGATCGCGAGTTCTCTGCCCACGATGTCCCGCACCTTCTCGGCGATCGCTTCCCATGAAGTGTCCTCGTCTGACTTTGGCTCCCGCCACCAGACGAGCGAAGCCAGCGTCCTATCGCGATCCGGGACCGTCCGAAACCTGGCAAAAGCGAGGTGCAGGGCGAGCCAGCACACCAGCACGAGAAACAGGGCCAGCATCAAAATGCCCTGCGAAACCCCTAAGGCCACAAAAGGGATCACGAAGACGACGACCAGCACCCCCTTCAGCACCGATCTCCAGAACGGAGGCAGCTCCGGCGGAGGCACTCCTGCGAGTTCAGACCATTGCTCGACCTCCTTGTCCGGGTCGAGCAAATCGACGATCATCGTCGAGCGAGGCAGCTCCGCGATGCTCCGTCCCGTGACCCTCTCGATCTCCTCCTCGATTCGCGCCCACTCCTCGTGTTCGCGGGACAAATCGAAGCCATTCACCGCCGCGTGAACAAACTCAATCAGGTCACCGATTGTCACCAGGTTGCCTGCATGAAAGTCCGAGATCGATATCTCAAACTCGTCCTCCACTGCCATCACCAGTTCCACGCCCTCCAGGCCCATGGCTTCAACTTGTGGTCCAAGCGCGGATTGGCAACCATCGCTCGATCGAATCCGCCGTCAGACAATCCTCACCTCTGTTGTGTCTCGCCAAGGTGGATGGTAGGTTTTCCCATGAGTTCCGCCGATGTCGTTCCTGTCGAGGTCCGCGCCGTCCTTCCGACGAGCGGGGGCTGCGCGGTCTTTCTCGGCAACGATGAAAAAGTATTCGTCATCTACATCGACCAGGGCGTCGGAGTTGCGATCAGCATGTTCATGCGCGGTGTCCCCAAGGAGCGCCCGCAAACGCACGATCTGATTGCCTCGATCCTCCTCGGGCTAGGGGCGCACGTCGAGCGAGTCGTCATCAACCACGTCGAGGAGCGGGTCTATTTCGCGCGACTCATCCTCGTGGCGGAAAACGAGATCGAGGAGAAGAAGGTTCTCGAGATCGACGCCCGCCCCAGCGACTCGATCGCATTGGCCGTGCAGCAGGAGGCGCCAATATTCGTGGCTCACTCGGTCTGGGAAGCCTCCGAAGACATGACCGAAGTTCTCGCCAGCATGCAGAGCGGAGAGGCGGAGGGACCCGAGGCCGCCTCGTTCGAGGACGACGACTCCCCGAGCTAGCATCCGCCTGCGCCCGGGCAAGCCACTCAGCCTTTCATATCGTCGCTCGCCTTTTCAAGGAAGCGCCGCTCCTTCTCGGTCAGGCTGTGGAGTCCATGCTCGGAAACCTTGTCGAGAATCTCGTCCACCTTGAGCTGCACGGCCTTTGGTTTCGCTTTGGGTTTCCTGCGGACCGTGGCACGCGGCTGCGCGCCGCCGAGTGGCGCCGCCGGAGCCCCTGGAGGGATGGCATTCCGCACCAACCTGCCTGGGATGAGAGAGCCTAGCGACCAGCCCGTCTTCCAGTAGAGCCAGCCGAACAGAAGTCCGCCGAGGTGGGCGGCGTAGCCGATGTTGCCAAAGGTCTTTCCACTGGTGACCTCCATGACGACGGGGAACAGATTGTAGGCAATGAAGGCGAGAAGAAGCCAACGGGCTTCGACGGGGAAGACGAACAGAAGCAGAAATTTGGCACGCGGGTAATGTTTGGCGAAGAGGAAGAAGACCCCCATCACCGCTCCCGAGGCTCCCAGACCAGTAGTGTACTTGCCGACCAGCAGATCGATTCCAAGTGCGAACAGACTCGATGCGACTGCGGCACAGAGATAGAAGGCGAGAAACTCCCGCGATCCATAGTCCCTCTCCAGTTGCCGCCCCATCGTGACGAGAAGCAGCATGTTGAGGACGATGTGAAAGTAGTTGGCCTGCGAGTGCAGAAAGGCCGCCGTCAGCAGCCGCCAGACCTCTCCCCTGAGAACCTTTGCGCCGTCATATATCAACCACTCCTGGAAGGGGGGATAAAACATCTGCATGACGAAGCAGGCGATATTGGCGATGAGCAGCCACTTGACCACGGGCGGCCAGGGCGCGCCCGTACCCATTCCCGCGCCACTGTTGTAGCGGCGCGCTTCATCCTTCATGTAGTCTCGATCCGAGGCTCCCATCACGGCAACCTACTCCTGCCTCATCGACTCGTCCATAGTGCTCGGATCGGAATTGAAGGACGCTTGCTCGGCCGGGGTCGTCCTAGCTGAGGGGCATCCCACGGGCTCGGAGGAATGGTTGTTCGCTGCGCTGGAAACAGCCTCTCTGGCGAGGACACGCAGTACGGGAGGCGGCGTGGGGTTCGTGACGCGCCGACGGGAGCGTCCAGGGACCGCCTCGCGTTGCGAGCCGCCACGGCGGCGAGTCAGGGATGCCCCGCCCTACCTTTCCTTTGATCGGTGTAGTTATTACCGATTGCTTCGGCCAAGCCATCTGGCTCTCTCTGTCCGTCGTCAAGGCATCGACCAGCAGGCTCGGGTTCCTTGTGGGTCGGCGGTCCGTCGCTTCGCTCCTCCCCGGACGAGGAGGGACCCTCGTCCCTACCTCAAGGCAAGCCGTTTCGCGATCGCTCCAAACGGCAAGGCAGGGTCGATCCGGTTCAATTCCAGAGGAAGAAATCCCGCCCAGAATCCTCGACACCCCCCACTAACCAAGCGCCATTCCCACCAGTCCCGCTCCCTGCTCTAGACGCGCTTGCGGCGGCGCTTCAGGTTGAGCTGGGCCATCGACTTGGCGATGGCGGCCTGGGTGGCGGCGTAGTCCTCGTCGCCGACGTCCTTGTCCTTGATGGCGGCTTCCGCTCTGCTGAGCGCTTCCTCCACGGCACCCTCGTCAATGTCGGCGTCGCCGATAGCGAGGTCGGTGATGACCGAGACGCGATCATTGCTGATCTCGACAAAACCCTCGCCAATGGCGAGGTGGTGGCTCTCTCCCTTGCTGACGTAACTGAGCTCGCCCGGCTGAATCGCGGAGACGAGTGGCGCGTGGCCAGGGAGAAGGCCCGCCTCTCCCTCGACGCCGGGAACGACGACAGTGTCCACTTCACCCGAGAATGTCCGGGCTTCGGGAGTCACGATTTCGAGATGCAGCGGCATGAGGGAAAAGGTGTAAGGGAGAAGCGAAAGGCGATCTAGCTTTTCTCGACGGTGTCGATGCCAGCCCGCATGTAGAAGTTGGCCTCGGGGACGTCGTCATGCTTGCCGTCGAGAATCTCGCCAAAGCCGGCGACGGTCTCTTCGATCGTGCAGGAGACTCCCTTGATGCCGGTGAAGACCTCGGCCACGAAGAAGGGCTGGCTGAGGAACTTCTGCAATTTCCGGGCACGGAACACGGTGAGCTTGTCCTCGTCGGAAAGCTCGTCCATGCCGAGAATGGCGATGATGTCCTGAAGATCGTTGTAGCGCTGCAGAACCTTCTGCACGCCACGGGCGACACGGTAGTGCTCTTCGCCGACGACGGCGGGCTGTAGGGCATTCGACACCGAGGAAAGAGGATCCACCGCAGGGTAGATGCCCAGCTCGGCGAGGGAACGCTCGAGCACGATGGTCGAGTCGAGGTGCGCGAAGGTGTTCGCCGGTGCGGGGTCGGTGAGGTCGTCCGCAGGGACATAGACCGCCTGGAACGAAGTAATCGATCCCTTGGTGGTGGAGGCGATCCGCTCCTGAAGCGTCGCCATTTCGGCGGCCAGAGTCGGCTGGTAACCCACCGCCGAAGGCGTACGGCCCAGAAGGGCGGACACCTCGGAACCGGCCTGCGAGAAGCGGAAGATGTTGTCGACGAACAGCAGCACGTCCTGGTTTTCCTCGTCGCGGAAGTACTCCGCCATCGAAAGGGCGGACAGCGCAACGCGGAGACGGGCTCCGGGAGGCTCGTTCATCTGACCGTAGCAGAGCGCCACCTTCGAGTTCTCTAGATTGTCCTGATCGATGACGCCCGCCTCGGACATCTCCTCGTAAAGGTCGTTTCCCTCACGGGTTCGCTCACCCACACCGGCGAACACGGAGTAACCTCCGTGGTTCTTGGCGATGTTGTTGATGAGCTCCATGATGATGACGGTCTTGCCGACACCCGCTCCACCGAAGGCGCCCACTTTACCACCCTTGGTGAACGGACAAATCAGGTCGATGACCTTGATCCCGGTCGCCAGAAGCGTGGCCGAGGGATCCTGATCCACGAGAGAGGGAGCCTGGCGGTGGATGCCGTAGTACTTATCGCAGCTGAAGGGCTTCTCATCGACGCAGTCGCCGGTGACGTTGAAGATCCGGCCGAGGACGGGCTTGCCGACGGGCACCGAGATGGCTTCGCCGCGATCGAGAATCTCCATGCCACGACGGAGACCTTCGGTCGTGCTCATGGCCACGGCGCGGACCCAGCCGTCACCGAGGTGCTGCTGCACCTCGAGGGTCAGCTTGACCTTGTCACCGTAGAGTTCGTATTCGACCTCGAGTGCGTTGTAGATCTTGGGAAGCGCGGCGGCTTCGGAGAAGTCGATGTCGACGACAGCGCCGATGATCTGGACGATCTTGCCGACGTTCTTCTTCTTGGTTGCGGTAGCCATGTTGGTAGCGGGTAGCGGGTTGGGAAAACTGGTTGGAGAGGGAGGGAGTGATGGAAGCGGGACGGAACGGGCAACGATTTACTCAAGAGCCTTCATGGCCGTGGTGATCTCGAGCAGCTCGTTGGTGATCGCCGCCTGACGGAGCTTGTTGTACTCCAGGGTGAGATCCTTGATGAGGCCATCGGCGTTCTCGGTGGCGTTCTTCATCGCCACCATCCGTGAACTGTGCTCGGAGGCGCGCGCCTCGAGGATCATCTGGTACACCTGATAGCTCACGTACATCGGCAGCGTCGCCTCGAAGACCGCCTTGGCGGTCGGCTCGAAGAGGTACCCGGCGCCAAGGCCGTCGTACTCACGCTCCTCGTCGCCTTCGTTGCTCATGCCCTCGTAGTCCTTCTTCTTGCCGAGGTGGATCGGATTGATGGGCAGGAGAGTCTCCACGGCCGGCTCCTGGGTAAGGGTGGTGACGAAGTTCGTGAAGGCGACCCGAACGCGGTCGATGCTGCCCTCGAGAAACTGCTCGACGGCGAATTCGCTGACCAGTTTGGTCTCGGCAAAACCGACCGGGTCACCGACGGTGAAGTCGGCGAGCAGTTCGTGGCCCGACTTGGCACAGGCGGTGCGGAGCTTGCGGCCGACCGTGACGTAGGTGGTCTCTCCGCCTGCGGAGCCATGCTCCTGAGCCTCGATGTTGACCGCCTTGAGAAGGTTGGTGTTGAGTCCGCCGCAGAGTCCCTTGTCCGTGTTGATCACAATGACCAAGTCACGCTTGCCGTCGCGCGCCTCGAGCAGGGGATGTTCCACGTCACCGGCGTTCTCCTTGAGCGAGACGATGGTCCGATTGAGCGACTGGGCGAAGGGCCGGCCGTTGAGGGCCTGGTCCTGCGCCTTCTTCATCTTGGCCGCCGCGACCATTTCCATGGCCTTGGTGATCTGCTTCGTGTTCTTGACGGAACCGATGCGGCGGCGGATGTCGCGGGTGGAGGGCATGAGCGGTAACTAGGAGCGGTGCGTTCTCAGTCGAGCGAAAGAAGACAGGCGGGAGGGAGGGACTAGCTGGACTCCTTCTCCGAAGGAGGTTCGTAGCCCTTCTTGAAATCGTCGATGGCATCCTGGAGCCCCTTCTTGACGTCGTCGTCGAGGGCCTTGGACTTGCGAATCGCGGTGAACACCTCGCTCTTCCGAGTCTCGATGAACTCGACCATCTTGGTCTGGCAGTCCTTGACGTCCTCGGCGGGCACGTCGTCGAAGGCGCCGGTCTGCATGGCGAACATGACGGCCGACATGGCCTCGAGGCTCATGGGGTCGTACTGGCCCTGCTTGAACAGCTCGACGATGCGCTCGCCGCGCTCGATCTTCTTCCGGGTACCCTCGTCGAGGTCGGAACCGAACTGAGCGAAGGCCTGCAGCTCGCGGAACTGCGCGAGGTCGAGCTTGGTGGTACCCGAGACCTTCTTCATGATCTTGGTCTGAGCGGCGGAACCAACTCGCGACACGGAGAGACCCACCGAAATGGCGGGGCGGATGCCCTTGTAGAAGAGGTCGGTCTCGAGGAAGATCTGACCGTCGGTGATCGAGATCACGTTGGTCGGAATGTAGGCGGACACGTCGCCGGCCTGGGTCTCGATGATCGGAAGCGCGGTGAGGGATCCCCCACCCTCCTTCTCGGACAGACGGGCGCTCCGTTCGAGGAGGCGGCTGTGCAGGTAGAAGACGTCACCGGGGTAGGCCTCGCGACCGGAGGGACGCTTGAGGACCAGCGACACCTGACGGTAGGCCACGGCCTGCTTGGAAAGGTCGTCAAAGACGATGAGGGCGTCCTCGCCCCGATCCATGAACCACTCGCCGATCGAGCAACCCGAGTAGGGAGCGAGGTACTGCATCGTGGCAGGATCCGAAGCGGAGGCGTTGACGATCACCGTGTACTTCATGGCACCGGCGTCCTCGAGGACCTTGATGACTCGGGCCACGTTGGCCTGCTTCTGACCCACGGCCACGTAGATGCAGATCATCGGCTTGAAGTCCTTGTCGCCGGCGTCCTCGGCAGCCTGGTTCTGGCGGGCCTGTGAAATGATGGTGTCGACCGCGATGGTCGTCTTTCCGGTCGAGCGGTCGCCAATGATGAGCTCGCGCTGACCGCGGCCGATGGGGATCATCGCGTCGATCGGAAGAATTCCGGTCTGCACGGGAACGCTGACCGACTTTCGCTTAATGATGCCGGGGGCGATCTTCTCGACGGGAGCGGTCTCCTTCGTCTTGATGTCGCCTTTGCCATCGACCGGCTGGCCGAGGGCATTGACGACGCGACCGAGCATCTCGCGGCCGACGGGCACCTCGAGGAGGCGGCCGGTGGTGCTGGCTTCGGTGCCTTCGACGACGTCCTCGCCGTCTCCGAGGAGCACGCAGCCGACCTCGGTTTCCTCGAGGTTGAGGGCGAGTCCGAAGAGTCCGCCGGGGAACTCGATCATCTCGTTGAGCTGCACGTCGGAGAGTCCCTCGATGCGGGCGACTCCATCGCCGACCTCACGGACGACGCCGGTATTGCTCTGCGAGACGGTGCTCTTTTTGAGACCCTCGATCTCTTTTTCGATTTCCTTGAGAAGTTGGCTCATGAAGATTTGTAGTTGGGAAGAAAGGTGGGGAAACGGTTACTGGAAAGCCTCCTGCAGCTTGCGGAGACGGGTGGAAACGGAACTGTCGAAGATGTCGTCGCCGACGCGGACGACGAAGCCGCCCACGAGTTCGGGATCGACGCTGAAGTCGGCGTCGATCTTGCGACCGTACTTGTCGGCGAGATCGGTGGTGATCTGTTTTTTGACGCCAGCCTTGAGTTCGGTGGCGCTGGTCACGGTGGCCTTGGACTTGCCAAGCTCGAGACGAATCAGGCGGTGGTAGGCCTGGAGGGTGCCGAGACCGCCTGTGCCCTCGAGCTTGACGATCTTCTTGATGATCGTCCGCACCCGGCCCTCATCGACGGAGCCGTCCTTGGCGAGGCTCATCCGCAGGAGAGAGCGTGCTTCGCGGAGAGTGGCTTTTTTCGACTTCATGAGGTGGGCGAAGAAAGAGGAGGGAGAAAGACGACCTAGTTGAGGTGGGTCGAGGCGTCCTTGTTGATGACGTCCTGGTCCTTGTCGGTGAGCACCTTGCCGGTGACGGCGGTGGTGGCTCCGGCGACGAGGCGGCCGAACTCGGACTTGAGGCCGGCCATCATGTCGTCGCGCTCGCGGGCGGCGGCCTGCTGGGCCTTGGCGACGATGCCCTCGGCTTCGACGCGTGCGGCGGCGGCCTGCTTTTCGCCGACCACGACGGCGCTGTCCTTGGCTTCGGCGACGAGACGCTCGGCGTCGTCATTGGCGGAGCGGACGATGTCGCGGGCGGAAGCTTCGGCGCCTTCGAGTTCGGCGCGGGTCTTTTCGAGGTTGGCCTCGATTTCGCGGACGTGCTCGCGGCGCTGCTCGAGCATCGCGGTGACCGGTCCGAAGGCGTACTTCTTGAGAACGAGGTAGACGATCAGGAAGGTGACAACCTGAGCGACGAGCTTTGGCCAGGCGACGCCGAAGGTCGTGAGGAGATCAGTAATGGCGTCCATGACAGTAAGCGGGAAAAGGGAAGAAGTAGCGGAGGGAAGAAGAAAAGGTGTCGAACAGCCGGACCGGCGAAGAACGCTCGGCCCGGCTTCGACGGTGAAGGATCTTTAGAAGCCTTTCACGAAGACGACGAGGAGCGCGTAAATCGCGATGGCCTCGGCGAGTGCCATTCCAATAATGGCGAGGGTGAGGATGTTGCCGAAGGCAGCAGGGTTGCGGCCGACAGCTTCCACAGCTTTCGAACCGACGAGTCCCACGCCGATGGCGGAACCCATGCCGGCGAGGCCGAGGCCGATAGAGCCGCGAAGGCCGGATGCGTCAGCAGCGGCTCCCGCAGCTGCGGCGCCTGATTCAGCGAGGATAGGAAGGAATTCCATCATGGTCTTGTTTCTTTCTTGTGTGTTGGTGTTGCGGCCGACGCCCACGGTTTGCCCATGGTCACGCCGACGAAAGTGATCTGAGCTATGCGGCTGCCTCCGGTTCGGCGTTGTCCGTGGGTTCACCGTGATCCGCATGGGCTGCGGGCTCGTCATGAGCGTGATCGGCATGCTCATCGTCGTGATGATCGTCATGCGTGGTGGAAAGCTTGATGTAGACCGCGCAGAGAAGCGCGAAGACGACTCCCTGCAGGAGACCGACGAGGATCTCCATAAAGTAGAAGGGTATCGGAAGCAGCATGCTCGAGATGAAGGCTCCGGCCTTGCCGAAGAACTGCTCACCGAGCCCCGCCATGATCGCGAGCAGGTTTTCCCCTGCATAGACGTTTCCGAACAGTCGGAACGAGAGCGACACCGGTCGGAAAGCCATCGAGATGATTTCGATGAGACCGACGAAAGCGAAGATCGGCACGAGCACGAATAGGATCTTCCCCTTGAGGCCGCCTTTGGGAGCGAAGATGTGCTTGAAGAACTCGACCGGACCAAGCTCGATCATCGTGATCAGGAACCACACCACCATGAAGACGAGGGCGATGCCCAGGGTCATGTTGAGGTCACCCGAGGGAGGGCGAAGGATCGGGGTGAAGTGCGAGTCGGTCGGATCCAGCGTGAGAGGACCTGCCAGTTCGTGACCGGGACCCGCGAACCCCATCGTGCCGACTCCGGGGATTAGACCGAACCAGTTCGAGAGAACGATGTAGATCAGCAACGTCGCAAGGAGCGGGAAAGCCTTGGGAGCCACCTTCTCACCCACCACGCTCTCCACCTGGTTGTAGAGAAACTCGACGACGAACTCGACGAGGTTCTGCGACTTCGACGGGATGAGCGTCATGTTCTTGGTGGCGCGCCGCACGAACCAGAGCACGAGGAGCATCACGAGGAGTCCCACGAAGATGGAGTTCGTGAGATATTGCATCCAACCCTCACCGAGGCCAGGAGCGTCGATGGTGGCGCTTCCCAGCAGGGAGGTGAAACCACCCGAACCCAGAAAGCTCAGGGAGGAGGCGGCGTCGGCGAGGTGTTGCATCGGCTGAATCAAGGATCCGAAAGTGTTCGTTTCGGGGAAGTTGAAGCGCGCTCCAACTCTCCCGTCAGCGCGCTTCTAACCTTGGGAGAATGAGACGGCAAGATCCTTTTGTGAAAAATTTCACAAAGTCGGTCCGAGGACCGGGCAAGCACGACCCAACATGTGCCCGCACCCACCTCCGGACGAGGCGACCTTAACCCCAATGGCGCTTGATTGGGGGGGGGTGTCGAGGATTTTCGACGGTAGAGACGCCCCAATGGGGCATCCTAATCTAACCCCGGGCATCGCCCGGGGTTGGTGGACGGTAAAAGACATGAGCCCTGAAGGGGCGGCCTAAGGCTAACTTCGTCGCCCCCGCAGGTATGGCGCGCCCCTACAGGGCTTGGATTTCTCCTGTCCCTGATT
>ENA-ORXT01004379-ORXT01004379.1-marine-metagenome-genome-assembly--contig:-NODE-4379-length-14653-cov-3.343853_pt1 | contig 14653 bp, 14 predicted proteins | sample MGYA00237868_ERZ511482 | MGnify/ENA metagenome assembly ERZ511482 | reverse complement strand
CGACACAATGTTGGTCACTTCTGGCGTCAGGACAAATGCAGCACCCGCCGCCGCAGCGTCACGCACAAACCCAAGGGTCTGTGTAAGGTTTTGCGCCGGATCATCACTGGCGCAAATCTGGCAAACGCCTAACTTCATGCGGCCAGAAGTGCGTCCAGCTTACCCGCGTGTTCCAAAGCGGCCAGATCGTCGTAGCCGCCCACATGCCTGTCACCGATAAAAATCTGCGGCACGGTGCGGCCACCGTTCGCACGCTGCATCATCTGCGCGCGCTTGGTTGGATCAGCAGACACATCCGTTTCGGAATAGCTGACACCCTTGGCGGTCAAAAGACGTTTTGCAGCATGGCAGTACCCACATGTCGGGGACGTATAAAGTTCGACGGTTTGCATAAGATGTTCCTTTGCAATGAATGACCCGTCTTACTTAGGCGTCTTTGACCACCCGTGCCAGTGTAAGTACGCGGACCGACTGTGCGCCAGCGTCGTAACATGCCTGCGCGCATGCAGCCATTGTCGCCCCTGACGTCATCACATCATCAACCAGCAATATCTTTGCGTACTGCAAAACCTGTGTCCGCCGTGGATGATGTGTGATCGCGTCTGCAAGTGCCGCGAACCGCGCTTCTTTGCTATGCCCGTCTAGCGGTTTGGTCCGCAGCGTCCGCCGCAACGCGTCGGGGCAATGCGCCAGCCCAAGCTGCTTTGCGACCACCGCCGATAACAGCGCCGACTGGTTATACCGTCGCCGGATCAGCCGCGACCAATGCAGCGGCACGGGCACGACATATGTATCGGGCGTCACCAAATCCTTGCCCGCTTGCGCCATCCAGCGCCCCGCCGTCAGCGTCAGTTCCGTCCGGTCGCCGTGTTTCAACGCAAGCACCAACCTGCGCCCGATATCCTTGTAGACCAACGCGGCACGTCCCTTTTGCCAAGGTCGCGCGATGGTCATGCAGTCGTCGCATTGCACGACATCGCCCAAGTCCTCGCCCATTTGCGGCGCGCCGCATGTGTCGCAGATCAACCCGTTGATAAAGTGCGTCTTGCCCCAGCATCCGCCACACAGGCCAAAGTCGCTTTCGGTCGGCGCATCACACGCGACACATTGCGCGGGGTAAATTGCACGGATGGCACTTTGCAATCGCATCGCTTCCTCCTAAATATGACGCATGCAAAACCAGCCAGACCTGACAGACCGCACCGCCTTGCTTCGTTACCGGAAACGGTCGGCTGCAAACCCTGCTGATTTCCTGCGCCGCGCCGTCGCAGACGAGGTCCATGAAAGACTGACAGAGGTTAACAGAACGTTTAGCGCACCATTGATTGTGACGGGCCACCCAGAGGTTTGGACCAATATGCCAGGTGCGACAATCTGCGCCGACGCAGATGTGCTGGACGTCAAACCGCAACAGCACGATCTGGTGATCCACGATCTGAACCTGCACTGGGCCAATGATCTGGTCGGCCAACTGGTGCAATCACGTCGCGCTCTCAAACCCGACGGGTTGTTCATCGGCACGCTTTTCGGCGGTCAAACCTTGCAAGAACTGCGCGTGTCTTTGGCAGAGGCTGAATCCGCCGTCACGGGCGGGTTGTCCCCGCGTATCGCACCGATGGCCGAAATCCGTGATCTTGGCGGGTTGCTACAACGCGCAGGTTTTGCGCTGCCTGTCGCTGATTCGACACCGTTCAACATCAGCTACACCAACGCGTTCCACCTGATGCATGACCTGCGCGCGATGGGCGAGACAAACGCGCTGTCGGGCCGTCTGCGCAAACCGACCAGCCGCAATGTGATGACCGAAGCCGCCGGCATTTACGCCACAAACTTTGCAGATGACGACGGGCGTATCAAAGCCACATTCGAGGTTGTGACCCTGACAGGCTGGGCGCCTGACGACAGCCAGCAGAAACCGCTGCGCCCCGGTAGCGCTAAATCGCGGCTGGCAGATGCGCTGGGCGTGCCAGAAAAGCCGTTAAAAGATTGACGCGGGACGATTTCCAGTTAAGTCGCACTTCAAAGGGGCCGTGCCAATGACCAATCCAGTTTCCGTTTGTCCGGCGCACGCGCCAGCTGATCACCCAAAAGTGCCCGTGGCCAAGGTCGGCATTTTGCTGGCCAACCTTGGGACACCGGACGCGACTGACTATTGGTCCATGCGCCGCTATCTTTCGGAATTTCTGTCAGACAAGCGTGTTGTCGATTATTCAGCGTGGCTGTGGCAGCCGCTGTTGCAAGGCATCATCCTGACAAAGCGCCCGTTTTCATCAGGGGCTGCGTACAAGTCGATCTGGAATGAAGAGGCAAACGAAAGCCCTTTGTTAACGATCACCAAAGCGCAGACTGCCGCGATGAAAACCGCGATGCATGAACGTTACGGCGATCAGGTGATGGTTGATTTTTGCATGCGCTACGGCAACCCGTCGACTAAATCCAAGGTCCGCGACATGGTTGACGCGGGCTGTACCAAGATCTTGTTCTTTCCGCTGTACCCGCATTACGCAGGCCCAACATCTGCCACCGCAAACGACGAATTTTTCCGCGCTTTGATGAAGGAAAAATGGCAACCGATTGCGCGTGTGGTTGAACCCTATTTCGAGGAACCCGCTTATATCGACGCGCTCGCGCAGTCGATCGAAACCGCGTATGCGGCGGCGGATACCAAGCCTGATTTGCTGCTGTGTTCATACCACGGCGTGCCGGAACGGTACTTGCGCGAAGGTGATCCGTATCATTGCCAATGCCAGAAAACGACGCGGTTGCTTAAAGAACGGCTTGGCTGGGATGACACCCAAATCCGCACAACGTTCCAGTCAAAGTTCGGACCAGAGGAATGGTTAAAGCCTTACACGGTCGAGGAAGTGGCGCGTGTTGCCCGCGAGGACAACATCAAGAACATCGCGGTTTGCGCGCCTGCATTTTCCGCCGATTGCATCGAGACGCTGGAAGAGATCAACGAAGAGATCAAGGAAAGCTTTGAGGAAGCAGGCGGCGAACACTTTACCTATATCCCGTGCCTGAACGACAACGCGGCACACATCGGCGCATTGGCCAGCGTGATTGATCGCAATCTTTTGGGATGGGTGAATCAGTAAATGTTTCGCGTGCGAAACATATTATGTGACCCGAACTCTAACAGAGTATTAATCCTAACAAGGGGTTAATTGCCGTGCATGTCGGTTATTGTTTCCAATAATCGAACAGTGAACCCGATCTAACGTGTTGAATTTGCGGGTTCAACTTTCTGTGATAACGCTACCCTCAGTTTATACAGAGGGCCTTTGTTTTGGCATATAGTGATCTTGGATACGCGCGCACCGTTGATGGTACGGGCAATGCAACTGATGATGCAGGGGCGGCTGGCGATACGCTGCTGCGCCTGACCGACCCCGATTATAGCGATGGTATTGGCGCCATGTCGGGCGATGACAGACCCGGCGCGCGCGCTGTGTCAAACGGTGTGATGCAGCAATCGGGCGATATGCCTGCGGCAAGCGGCGCGTCAGATTATCTGTGGGCGTGGGGCCAGTTTCTGGATCACGATCTTAGCTTAACCGAGGCGGGCCACACAGAGACCGCGAACATCGCTGTCCCAACAGGCGACGTGTTCTTTGACCCGATGGGCACAGGCGCCGTCGAGATCAGGTTTTCCCGCGTTGATGCCGTAGAGGGCACGGGCGAAAACAGCCCGCGTCAGTATGAAAACGCGATTACGTCGTTTATCGACGCCAGCCAGATTTACGGATCGTCACAAGCAACCATCGATATGATGCGCGTTGACGGCGGCAAGCTGCGGATGGTCGACGATATGCTGGATACGACTGAAACCGGCTTTATGACGGGCGATGTGCGTGCGGCAGAAAACGTCGCGTTATCATCGCTGCACACGCTGTTTACGCGCGAACACAACAGCCAAGTCGATCGCTTGCTGGCCGAAGACCCCACACTAAACGACGACGAATTGTTCCTTTTGGGCCGCGTTCATGTCGAAGCGATCATGCAGGCCGTGACGTTCAATGAATTCCTGCCCAAGCTGCTGGGCGATGATGCGATTGGCGCATACGCAGGCTATGACGCGTCGGTTGATCCGGGCATCTCTGTCGAATTTTCGACGGCTGTTTACCGCTTTGGGCATTCGTTGTTGTCCGGCACGGTGCAGCGCTTGAACGAAGACGGCACGGTTCACGACTCCGGTAACCTTGCGTTGCGTGATGCGTTCTTTAACCCGACAGCGCTGTTTGAAAGCGGGATCGACCCGATCTTGCGTGGCTTGGGACAAGGCCAATCACAAGAACTGGATACCTTTGTGATCGAAGATGTGCGGTCGTTTTTGTTCGGACCACCCGGTGCGGGCGGATTTGATCTGGCAGCGCTGAACATCCAGCGCGGGCGCGATATGGGCATCGGTAGCTATAATGAATTGCGTATGGGTCTTGGTCTGGCGGCGGTGACAAGCTTTGATCAGATTACGTCGGATGCAGACCTTTCTGCCAAGTTAGAGTCTACTTATGGCAGCGTTGATCTTGTTGACGCGTGGGTCGGCGGGCTTGCCGAGGACGCCGTGAACGGTGGATTGCTGGGCGAGACGTTTTCTACCGTGATGATCGACCAGTTCAGCCGCGTGCGTGACGGTGATGCGTATTGGTCGCAGAACTTGGAACTGACACCAGCAGAGCTGGATGCGATCTGGTCGACAACATTGGCTGACGTCATCGTGCGCAACACGGATGTTGACCACATTCAGGCGGATGTCTTTACCGCGTACAGCCGGATCGGTGGCACCGACGGGCATGACAATATCGGCGGCACTGAAAGCAACGATCTGATGATCGGCGAAGATGGTCGTGACATCATGCGTGGCGGCAAAAGCGATGACGAACTGTTTGGCGGCAATCAGGCTGACCGTCTGTTTGGTCAAAAAGGCGATGACCGTTTGCATGGCGAAAACGGAAGTGATCGTTTGTACGGTGGCAAGGGCGATGACGCACTGTTTGGCGGCGCGGGTCGTGATATGTTGAAGGGCGGTCGTGGTGACGACACGCTTGATGGCGGGGCTGCGCGCGACAAGCTTTTTGGCGGACGCGGCGACGATACGCTGGACGGCGGGGCTGGTCGCGATCACCTGCGCGGTGGGCACGGCGATGACGTTTTATCGGGTGGCGCTGGTCACGACAGCTTTGACTTTCGTGGTTGGAATACGGGCAATGACACTGTGACCGATTTTGAAATCGGTGATCGTCTGGACTTTGGCCATGGCCGCACGACAGTGTCTTACGACGCAGATACCAACACAGCGACCGTCACGCATGGCCGCGGAAGTTCGGTTGTGTTTGAAGACATCGACGAAGCGCACTTGGCAGAGATCATGCACCAAGCCGACGCTTACCACTGCTAACGAAAAAAGGCGCCACATCGGGCGCCTTTTTCATATCTGCTGTGATGTGATCCTAGATCAATAGAACCTGCGTGCCGACACCTGTGGCACTGTAAAGCTCTGCGATGTGTTCGTTGTACATGCCGATACAGCCGTTGGATGACCGACGCCCGATCTTGCGCGTATCGTGCGTGCCGTGGATACGGTAATAGGTCCACGACAGGTACAGCGCATGTGATCCAAGCGGGTTATCAGGGCCGGGGCCGATAAATTCAGGCCATTCTGGATTGCGTTCGCGCATTGACGGGGTCGGACGCCATGACGGGCCTTCGACCTTGCGGATCACTTCGGTGCGGCCCTTTTTGGTCAGGTCGGCAGACAGCGGCACAGACGTCGGGTACAGTTTGTAGACCGCCTCGTCAGCGGACCAGTAGTGCAAAGCGCGCGACTGGATATCAACCAAGATCGCACCGCCGTTCAAATTGTTGAAGTACGGCTGCCAGTCCAGCGACCGGAAGCTAGAGATGTTGCGTTGCACCCCTGCGCTGATATCAGCTTCGACCTCTGTCGAGTTTTCGGTTTGGGCCACAGCAGATGTGCCGACAACAGCAGCGCTGGTGGCAAGGAATCCACGGCGGGACATATCATTTTTCGTCATCGGGCTCTCCAATAAACAAGTGCGTCTTTGTTGCGTGACATTTAGTGCTTCAATGCCACGCCTTCAAATCAAACATACGTTAGAATGGCACTTACCCGCCCAACAACGTTTGAAGTGTGCCAGTATTGCCGCTAAGACGGCCAAAATAGGGCAAGGATACGGTGATATGTTCCGCAGAGAGTTAATTTTGGGTGCTGTAGCGCTTGGGTTGTCAGCATGTACCACGGGCACAAGTGCGCGGATCGGACCTGATGGCCTGCCATTACCGCAGGTTTACCGCATCGGTGCAGGCGATACGGGCGATATCCAGTTTAGAATGCTGGACAGTGTGAACACGCTGCGCAGTGCAGCAGGCATAGGCCCTGTTGAACTTGACGCGCAACTGAACGCTGCCGCAGCAACGCATTCGCGCGATATGTCGATCCAGAACCGCCCTTGGTTGTTTGGATCAGACGGATCATCCCCGTTGGACCGCGCGCGTCGCGTCGGGTTCCGTGGGCAGGTCGTGGGCGAGAATATCTCTGAATCCTACGAGACAGAGCTGGAAACTTTAGCCGCATGGATGAGCCAGAGCGACACACGCGCGGTGATCCTTGATGCAGACGCCACGCGCATGGGGTTTTCATGGTTCCAAGAATCAGCAGGCAAATTGTGGTGGACCCTGACGATGGGATCCAATCCTGTGGCAGCAACGTCTAACTTTGTCGCCACAACACCCGCGTTCACAAACTAAGGGTAGATGAAGATCTTTGTGTTGACGTCGACCATCGCGTAAATCTCTTCCATCTCGGCGTCGGTGACGGCGATACAGCCCACGGTCCAATCACGGTCACCCGCGACGATCTTGGGTGTGCCGTGGATAAAGATGTTCCCGCCCGGGCTTTTCCCCATCGCACTTGCTTTGGCGATATCATTTGCGTTGGGGTACGAAATGCCAAGCGACAGGTGATATTGGCTATTGGGATTGCGGCGGTTGATCCGGTACGCGCCTTCGGGCGTGCGTCCGTCGCCTTCAAACACTTTGTGGCCTGACGGGGCAAACCCCAGTTCAAACCGATAGGATTTAAGCAGCGTCTGATTATGGAGCAATTGCAAGACGCGGGCGTTTTTGAACACCTGAATGCGTGTGACTTGCGGCCCGTCATAGGTTTTGAACTTGCTCGGCGTACACGCAGCCAAGCTACCGCCCAGCGCGCCTAAAACCAAACTGCGTCGTGTAAGTGTCATGTCCCTGCCATTCCGGTCTGCGCCGATATTACCCAGACCTTAACGGTTTCTGCACGAAAGCGACAGATTTGTTCATCCAAACCGATCACGAAGCCGCGAACTGTGCCACCATTTCCACATGCGCTGACCAGCGGAATTGATCAACGACCTGCACCCAATCCAGCGTGTAGCCGTTTTCGACCAGATTTGCGGCATCGCGCGCAAAGGTCACAGGATTGCATGACACCATTGCGACGCGGCGCACCTTGGACCGCGCCAGCGTTTTGATCTGCGCCTCGGCACCTGCGCGCGGCGGGTCAATGATGGCGGCATCAAACTTGTCCAGCTCGTCCGGTTCCAACGGTCTGCGGAACAAATCGCGCGTCTGCGTGGTGACACGTTTTAGACCCTGCGTCTTGCGCCAGCCTTGATCAAGCGTGTCTAACATGGCGGATTCGCCTTCAACGGCGAGGACTTCGGCGGTTTTGGCCAAGGGCAATGCAAACGTGCCGCAGCCTGCAAACAGGTCGACAACACGCGCCGATTTACCAGTGATTTCTGTGACGGCTGCAAGCAAAGCCGCCTCGCCTTCGCGGGTGGCTTGCAGAAATGCGCCAGGGGGTGGTGCGACGTTCGCCGACCCGAATGTCTGGTACGGGGCGTTCAAGGTCACGATTGTTTCATCCATCCACGCCAGTCGCGCCAACCCATGCGTCTGCGCAAAACCAGCCAGCTCAATCCGCAACTGCGCGGTCAACGGTTGTTCTGTTTGCACCCAAACATCCAGACCAGCCGCGCTATCGGTGACGGTCAACGCGATTTCAGCTTTGCGGGACGCGGCCAGCACGGTCAGTTTTTCAAGCGCGGGGATCGCCGTGACAAGCGACGGCAGCAGCAGTTTGCAATCAGGGATCTGCACCAAGACATCGGACCCGCGACCATGAAACCCGACCATTGCGCCGTTCTTTGTGCGCTTGCCCGAAAACTTGGCGCGACGACGCGACTGCGCGGGCGACGTCACAATCGGGCGAAATACGGGTGTTAACCCGTGCGCCGACAAAGCGCGCTGTACGATTGTGGTTTTCCAGTCAGCAACAAAATCGTCATTGGCGTGCTGCATCGCGCAACCACCGCAAGACTTGAAATGCCGACACACCGCCGCGACGCGGTTGACCGATGGCGTTGTGATGCGGCCTTCGGCATCGACCTCTTCACCCGGAAGCGTGCGCGGGATCAAGTCACCGTCGTTGGTGCGGCCAAGGCCAAGGTGCGTCAGGCTTTCGATAATAGGCATTATTCGGCCGCGTCTTTCACGTTGATGAAACCACCTGATTGGCGGTTCCAGAATTTGGCGTATCGCCCGTCTTGGGCCAATAGCTGTGCATGTGTGCCTTGTTCGACAATACGCCCCGCGTCAAGCACGACGATGCGGTCCATATACGCCAAGGTGGATAGACGGTGTGCGATGGCGATGACGGTTTTGCCGTCCATAACAGTCTCTAACGCGGACTGAATCGCGGCTTCGACTTCGGAATCAAGCGCGCTTGTCGCCTCGTCCAGCACCAATATCGGCGCGTCTTTTAAGATAGCGCGCGCGATGGCGATCCGCTGGCGTTGCCCGCCAGACAGTTTGACACCGCGTTCACCCAAATGCGCGTCATAGCCTTTGCGGCCTTTGAAGTCGGCAAGATCATGGATGAAGGTATCCGCCTCGGCACGTTTGGCAGCGTCGATCATGTTTTCTTCGGTCTCTGCCGGATTACCGTACAAAATGTTGTCGCGCGCAGAGCGGTTGAACATCGCGGTTTCTTGCGTGACCATCCCGATCTGACGCCGCAAGCTTTCTTGGGTCACGTCCTTGATATCGTGCCCGTCCAGCTTGATTGTCCCTGTTTCAGGGTCGTAAAGCCGCAACAACAACGCCACCAGCGTCGATTTACCCGCGCCCGAAGCGCCCACGATCCCCAGCTTTTCACCGCCTTTGATCGTCAGGTTCACGTCAAACAAGCCGCCCGCATTACCACCGTAAGAAAACGTCAGGTCGTGCAACGCGATTTCGCCCCCGGTCAGTTGCAACGGTTGCGCGCCTTCCGCGTCAACAAGCTGGTGCGGCGGCGCCAGAGTTTGCATCGCGTCTTCGATTTCACCGACGTTTGCGTACATGCCCATCAGCGTAAAGCTGACCCAGCCCGTCATCTGCGCCAGCCGCAAACCGATGCTACCAGCGACAGCGATGTCGCCAGCGGTCGCACTGCCTTGGGTCCAGAAATACAGCGTCGCGCCAACCATCAGTACAGGCAACGTGCCGGCAAGCGTCATCAGGCAAAACCGGAAGCTGGCCGAGACATAGCCAAACGCCACCGAAACACGCTGCATTTCGCCCATCGCGTTGATCGCCTCGCGGTCTTCGTGATCATCGTGGGCGAACAGTTTGACCGTTTTGACGTTTGTAACAGTGTCGACGATCTGCCCAGTGTCCATCGCGCGCGCGCCTGCGCGTTTCTTGGACGCCTGCCGGATACGCGGGATAAAATACCGCAGCAAAAAGATGTAGGCGACGATCCAGATCAGCAAAAGACCAGCGGTCCGGCCATCAATCGTCAACATCAGCAAGACAGAGCCGATGACCGACGCCACCGCAAACAACACCGTGTGCATCATTTCGACGACAAGGTCGGTGATCGCCCGCGCCGCCTGCCCTTGTTTGGTCGCGATGCGGCCTGCAAAGTCGTCGTCAAAGAACGTGACCGCCTGCCCCATCGTGTGGCGGTACAGCCGCGACATCACGAGGTTAAGGATCGCAGGGGCCACGACAATAGATTGCATGACGCCCGATGCGCCAAAAACCAGCGGGCGGATCACGATGAATAGCAACGCGCAACCGACCAATAGCCCTGTATTAGACCCGAAAAAGCTGTCAACAGGTGTGTCTAATGCGGCGTCGATGATACGGCCCAAGAAATAGGCAGACAGGACTTCGACAACACCTGAAAAGATCGAAACAAGGCTACCTACGGTGATCGGCTGGCCCGTTCCGCGCAACGCCCAGCGCAGAAAAGCGCCAAGCGTTTGGGGTGGTTGATCATCTGCTTTGGCAAAAGGGTCGATCCAGTTTTCCGGTCTCATGTCGTGTCCTCTTGCCCGATAAAGCCACCCGACTGCCGTTGCCAGAACCGCGCGTATTGACCGTTTGCCGCAAGCAAGCTGTCATGTGTGCCGTCTTCGATGATCCGTCCGTCAGCCATCACGATAATCCGGTCCATCCGCGCGATTGTGGACAGGCGGTGCGCGATTGCGATGACGGTTTTGCCGTCCATCATCGACTCTAACGTTGATTGAATAGCGGCTTCGACTTCGGAATCGAGCGCGGATGTCGCCTCGTCCAGCAGCAAGATCGGGGCATTCTTGAGGATGACGCGGGCAAGCGTGATCCGCTGGCGTTGCCCGCCTGACAGTTTGACACCGCGTTCGCCGACGCGTGCATCGTAGCCAGTGTTACCTTCGTTATCTTCAAGATCGAGGATAAATTCATGCGCTTCGGCCTGACGTGCGGCTTGGATGATCTGCGCCTCTGACGCGGACGGATCACCATAGGCGATGTTTTCGCGCACCGACCGATGCAGCAAGGCGCTGTCTTGTTGCACCATGCCAATCGCGCGGCGCAGACTGTTTTGGGTGACACCCGCAATGTCTTGGTCGTCGATCAGGATACGGCCATGTTCAGCCTCGTAAAACCGTAAAAGCAGCTTAATCAGTGTCGATTTTCCCGCACCGGACTGACCAACAAGACCGACCTTTTCGCCAGGCTTTATCGTCAGATTGATCTGGTCAAGACCACCCGATTTACGCCCGTAATGATGCGACAGATTTTCAAGCTGGACCGCGCCGTTGCTCAGGTCCAATGGCAATGCTGCTTTTTTATCCAACACCGTGATCGGCTGCGCAATCGTCTGCATGCCTTCAGCGACAACACCAAGGCTGCGGAAAAAGTTGGACACGGCCCACATGATCCAACCGCTCATCCCGTTCATGCGCAAGGTTAACGCGGTTGCGGTGGCAACCACACCCGTCGTCGCAAGATTGCTGGTCCACAGCCAGATCGCAAAGCCGACGACGCCGACAATCAGCACACCGTTCAGAATAATCAGCGCGAAATCCATGATCGTGAACAGGCGCATTTCGACCTGAAACGTTTTGCGCGTACGCTCTATCACGTCCTTGGCATAGGCGACTTCACGGTCATCATGCGCGAACATTTTAACCGCGTGAATGTTTGTATAGCTGTCAACGACGACACCCGTCACCGCACTGCGTGCGTCGGACGCGGCTTGGCTGGCAGGGCCGATCCGCTTGATCGTCCAGCGCAACAGGAACACGTATGGCAAGAACCAGACCAGCATCGGGATAATCAGGCGCATGTCGGCATCACCCAACAGGATCAACGCGCCGATCAAGTAAGCAATCGCAAAGGCAATCGCGTCGAACAGCTGAAAGATCACTTCACCCGCGGCGGGGGGTGTTTGCATGATCCGGTTGGCAATGCGTCCGGCAAAGTCGTCTTCGAACCATCCAACAGATTGCCGCAACACCTGACGGTGCGCGCGCCAGCGGACCAGCGTGCCAAAGTTGGGCAAGATCGCATTGTTCAGCAAAGCGACCTGAAACACTTGCAACGCGGGGCGCAATGTCAGGATCAGGATCGCGACGATCAACAGCTCTGACCCGTAGGTCTGCCAATAGGTATCGGGGGACGCGTCGGACAACCCGTCGACAAGACGGCCCAGATAGAACAGCAACCAGATCTCTATGATCGCGACAATGACCGACATCGTGCCCGCGATCCAAAAGACTTTGCGAAACGGGCGCGCGTATTGGCGCAGAAACGGCAAGAGCGTCTGCGGCGGTGTGTCGGTCTCCTCGTACGCGGTGTAGGGATCGACGAGTCCTTCGAAGAATCGAAACATCGGGGTCGCCTTTTGGTTAGGATATAGACCCGTTGCGCCTATAGGAAAACCGTCAGCGAAAAGAATGCCAGCGCCAGCGCCATTATGCGCATGAAAATCTGCCAAGCGCGTGGTGACGCAAGAAGTTTTGACAGCATTGATCCCGCTTTTGTCCAGAACAGGCAGACGCACAAATTCACGCCCGAAAATGTCAGTGCCAGCGCGGTTGCCTGATCGACGGGTGGTAATGTGGCGACAAAGCTTGTGGCGCTAAGTGCGACGGCCCAGATTTTGGGGTTCACCGCTTGGAACAACACCGCCTCTGTAAACGTGAAGGGGCGGTCTGTTGCGGTGCTGCGTGCGGGGTTCGCCTGCCACATCCCCCACGCCATCCAAAGCATCCACAGGAATGCCGTGATCTTGAGCGCCAGTTGTAGTGTCGGGTACGCAAGCAATAAGGTGCCAAGCCCGAACCCCGTGACCCCCGCAACGACGCCCACGCCAAGTGCGACGCCAAGCAGATGTGGAACCGTTGCTGTAAAGCCGAACCGTGCGCCTGATGCCGTTAACAGAATAACGTTTGGCCCCGGTGAGAACAGACCGAGGAAGACGAAGACCAAAAGCGCCTCACTCAGCAAGAAGCTGGTCCTTGGTAAGGGTGAAGTCGGACGCGATCCAGCGATCCTCGATTTGTCTAAGCGCCTTGCCCAGCGCAGGGCCTGTCAGGTCGGGCATAAGGTCACTGGCGTGAACCGGAAAGGTTTTCCGTGATGCGCGTTTGGCGATTTCGACCTTATTAGGGTCTATTTCGTGGCCCAAAGATGCAGCTTCGATCAAAAGCATGTCTTGCGCTGTGTCGGCACCATATGTGTAGCCTGCCAAACGTGCATCACCTGTAAAGTGATGTAATTGCCCTAGCCGCGCGATTTCCTTTTTGGTCAAGCGCAGCGCATTGGCTATGTCTTGACCACCAAGCACGGCAAGCCTGCGGATCGGATCAGGCGGCACCCCCTGCCCGTCTTCGAGATGCACCAAAGGTGCCAGCATGACAGCAGCGGCACCGGGCAAAATTTGGTGCAATGCACCGCAAGCGGCCATCGCGGCAAGTGCGGGTGCAGGATCAGGCGCGGACAGCAGTTTGCGCATTTCCTGACCGATGCGTTCTTTGGACAACTCCGCCAGTCCTGCGATATTGTCAGCACATGCGGCCAACCCGTCGGGATCAAGCCCAGCGCTTTGATCGCCGTACCATGCGTGAAACCGGAAGAACCGCAAGATGCGCAGGTAGTCTTCTTTGACCCGCAGATCGCCATCTTCGATAAACCGGACACGGCGTGCGCGCAGGTCTGGCATTCCACCAAGCGGATCGGCAAGCGTGCCGTCTGGCGCAAGATACAGCGCGTTCATCGTAAAATCGCGGCGGCGCGCGTCGTCGGTTATATCGGTGGAAAACGCGACAACAGCGCGACGGCCATCGGTTTCGACGTCCTTGCGAAAGGTCGTAATCTCGAACGGGGTGCCGCCCACTACGACTGTGACAGTCCCGTGGTCGATGCCCGTCGGGATCGCCTTATAGCCCGCGGCTTGCGCAAGCTGCATCACGCGGTCCGGCGGCGCGTCGGTCGATAGATCAAGGTCACTGACAGGCGCGCCGATGACCGCGTTGCGCACACAACCGCCGACGAACCAAACGGTGTGGCCTGCATCGGTCAACATCTTGCAAACAGCTTGAGGGTGCGGGTCCTTTAGCCAAGGCGCGTTCATGCAACCCACCGATCTGCCAAACCGCGCAAGATGCGGGCCGTGGCGCCCCAGATGTAATAGGGACCGTAGGGTACGACATAGAAGTTGCGGCGCTGGCCTTGCCACATGCGGTCTGCGACGCGGTAGTTTGCAGGGTCAATGATATGTGCAAACGGGACGTGGAACACTTCGCTGACTTCGCCTGCTTCGGGGGTTGGCGTAAAAGGTGCGCGCTGAAGTCCGACGATGGGCGTGACTTGGAACCCTGTGACTGTTTCGTGGCTTGGCAACGCACCAAGAACATCGACTAAGGCTGGATCAAGACCCACTTCTTCGTACGCTTCACGCAGCGCTGTTGCTGTCAGATCAGCGTCGCCTGCGTCATGCTTGCCACCTGGAAAGGCGATCTGACCAGGATGATGTTTCAGCTTGGCCGCGCGTTTTGTCAGCAAGAGTGTCTGTTTTGCAGGGTCAACCAACACCAAGACAGCGGCTTGCGTCAGCTTGCGCCCTTCGGGCAGCACGACACCTTTGTTCAGATCAAAGTCGGACGATGCGCCGCCCTGTTTGGACAACGCACCGCGTAGCATTTGGTTCAGATCAAGTGTCGCCATCTGCTTTTTCAGCCTCGAACCCAAGCGTTTTAGGGTCAAAAACGTAATGCGACCCGCAGAACTGACAGTCAGCCGTAACCGTGCCTGCGTCAGTCGTCATCGTATCAATATC
>ENA-ORXT01004377-ORXT01004377.1-marine-metagenome-genome-assembly--contig:-NODE-4377-length-14656-cov-3.032787_pt1 | contig 14656 bp, 13 predicted proteins | sample MGYA00237868_ERZ511482 | MGnify/ENA metagenome assembly ERZ511482 | reverse complement strand
TAAGCGTTGATTTACGCTGCTCATCTGCATCAAACCCCGGAGAGTCAATCAAAATTTTGCCGCGCAGTGATTCACTAGGCACGACTTTCATCTGCAGATAGTTATCAATTTTAGAACCTTCTCCAAATGCAACCGCCTCGATTTGCTCACTAACTTGATAAAAAGGAAAACGCGGGTCACTGTCTAAAGCGAGCCCTGGCAGGGTCCGACTCTCACTATCAGAACTGTATGAGATGACAGTAAACCGATCATCTACCGCCTGATTACCCGTTTCTTGTAGCTTCAAGCCGAGGTAAGAGTTTATGAAGCTAGACTTTCCAGCCGAGAATGTACCAAGCACTGAAATAAGCGGCCACCAGGAAATTTGGGTTGCGTAGGATTCACCGGGTTTAATCAATCCCATATTTTTTGCAATGGAATCTAGCTGCTTATAACGATCAACCACCTCGACCAATATTGGATTTTCATTAGAGAGATGTTGCTGCAAGTTCTCCAATCGCTGTCGCATCCGCTGCTGAGGTGTCATTATTTTTATCCTATTAAATTGACTTATAACATCGCTTAAAATAAAGCCGACTCATAAAAAAAACCGGGCCTCACTTCTCAGCGAGGCCCGGCTTAGTGTCTATCGATTATTGCGCGTCTAACAGCTTTCTGATGGTTCCTGCCCGCTCTGGGAAGAACAAACTAATAAACCCAACCATATTGGAAACACGTTCGCCATTGCCTTTCGCAATCATAGGCTCGGCGATATCTGCATATAGCTCAGCTGCTTTCTTCGGATAGCCTTGACGCCAGAAAACATTTCCAAGCTCACCTTTGTGCTCAATGACACTAGGTTCACGAGTGATCAGCTCAGCATAGAGGCCAGCAGCTTTGTCCAAGCCATTATCCCAATATGCTTCTCTAGCCATCATCAACAAATCGTCGCTAGACTTATCTGTCAAATCATCTTCTTTAACCGCAACCTCAGGCTTCTCAGACGAAGCTTCAGAAGTAGTGACTGCTGTTTCTGTTTCTGTTGCTGCTTCTTCGCTTTTTTCAGCCACAGGCGCTTCCGTTGTTGCATCGGCAGCTTTTACCTCTACCTCGGCAGAAGCTTCTTCAACCTCAGCCGAAGTGTCAACAGCCGCTTGCACTGTAGACGCTACTGCAGCTGTAGCAACTACCGCAGTGGTTGCTATAGCTGCCGTTGCAGGCTTAGCTTTTTCAACAACAGCCTCAACGGTTTTCGTTTCAACAGCAACAGTATCCTGATCAGCTTTCTTCCCACCGCCAAAAATTGACGCTAACAAAATCGCTAGGATTCCAAGCCCCCAAACCGCCATAACTACCTTATTGGTTGCTAACCAACGAATCATATCCATCAAAATTCTCCTTATTCTATTCCCCGGAAGCCTGTTAGTAAATTTTACTTAACTGGCTCTACTACATTACCTTCTTCTTCAGCCTCATCACCATGCGAATGGTCACTGTCATCATGTGAATGATTATCGTGCTGCATTACAGCACCTTCACCAACCATATGACTGCCTGCGTTCAAACCATAAGAGTAAGCAGGCACTGGAACAATGATAACCCGCTGAACTTTAACAGGCTTACCGTCAGCATCTAGCTGAGGCTGATTTTGCTTGAGCATCATCTGACTGAAGTAGTTCATCATCATCTGCTGCTGTTGCTGCATCGCTTGCTGATGCTGAATCTCCATTTGACGTAACTGTTCTTGATGGGCGTCGTTTTGAGCATCAACAGATGCCGTAACAACCGGCTCCGAAGTTACCTCTACCTCTTCAACAACTACAGCTTCAACAGATGCGGTTTCAGTAGACACTGCTTCAGTTTCAACTGGCGCTTCCTCAGTCGTAGTAGCTTCGGCCGCTGTTTCTACAACAGCTTCTGTCGTCTCAGCTTCCACCACTGCTTCTGCAGCAGTTTCAGCTTCTACAACCTCTTCCCCCTTGTCTTGGAATGGTCCGGGAGGAGGAGGTGGTAAATCACCTGTTTCAGCGGTAGCCGTCTCAGTCTGTTCTGCTTCTGTCGAGACCTCGCTTGTAGCAACTTCAACCTCAGCTGCTTCAGTTTCAACGACCTCCTCTTTGGCGCTTGCATCCGCCGCTTCAGTCTCAGGCTTTACTTCAGCTTCTTCCGTATTGGCCGCTACCGCTGTTGCAGCGACAGTAGTGGCCGCAGCTACGACAGCAGTTGTTGCACCATCAGTTGCTGTTTCAGCAGCGACCTCAACTTTTTCAGTATCAACCGAAGCTACCTCTGGAGTCATCTCAACAGCTTTATCAACCGTCTCTGACACAGCCGTTTGTACCGTCTCGACTGCATCACTCACGCCATCTTTCGCGCCTTCAACTGCTGCAGTAGCGGTTGACTTAACATCGGTAGCAGCTTGTGAGGCCGTTTCGGTTGTCGCAGTCGCGACTCCTGTAGCCGCGGCACCGACAGCCGCAGCGGCACCTGTCGCTGCAAGTTTAGCTCCAGAACTCACATCACTGTCATTATCAGTTAATAAGATTGCCCCTGAAGCGAGAACAGTTGCGGCTGCAACTGACAAGACACCTTTCTGCATTGATTTCATAAACGTTTCCTTCATGCTAAAAGTTAAATTTAGTCTTAATCGTGAGCGTCACACGACCCTGAAATTTCTATTATTCTATGATGATCCTGAGGAAACCAAAGGATTATTAATCCCACGTACGCAAAGAACTGACAATGTTTTAGCAGCTTCCGTCATCAAGTTTTCTGTGACTTAGTCGCTCGAACATTACCATTTGGTTCATCTGAATTATTACTGCCACTATTATAGACAAAACTATTGCCTGTTGTCGCCTTCGATACTTGAATATTTTAAGAAGCAATGAATATTATCAGCATTGAAATATTCACGCCTTAGCGTATCAACAATTATAGCTAGTAATAAATAGGGAAAACCCTACGGATTTCCCCCCAACGCTCAGTCGTGAGTTTTATTTCAACACCCATGGGCAAGGTTGATTTCGTCCAAGCTTCCAAGCTTTCTCCTTCAGTGGAGAAAAAAGCGACTTTAGCCTCTGTCACTCCTTCCATTAATGTCATAGTAAGAGGTTCTGCATCACTATGATCAACAAGGTTCCAACTCAGCCTCTGAAGCTTTTGTTCCTCTATCGTGTAACGAACCCTCTGTAAGCTACTACGGCTTAAATCAGTTGGGTTTGGGTTTCCTAATCGACTGAATTCGATTAACACATCTCCGCCGCCATCGGCCTTTAGTGCTTGATGCAATTCCGAATAACCATCATTACGAGGCCTCAAAGTGAGCTGTCGTAAATCTTTTTCAACAAACACTAACGTTCTTTGCAGTTTTTTAAGCGCCGTTTCATGCTCTAAAGAAGCTTGATCATTAAGCATGACTGAAGCAATACCGGCATAAGCCACCGCAGTCATCAGCGAAAAAATAGCCATAGCCACCAATAGCTCTATTAACGTAAAACCCTTATTTTTCTTCCTAGTCATCATAATTTAGCAATGAACCCAGTGATTGAAGCAGACAAATCATCTTCCTCTGCATCTTCTAAGCGAACATCGATCGTAACCTTAAGCACGTAGTCATCTGGAGTTGCTTCCGCCTTTTGGCGCCAGATCCAAGTCCGCATCATCATCTCCTCTTTGCCGCTTTCGGCCTTAACAGGAAATTGCCGCCTCAACTTAAGCGTCGCCAATTGATTTAAGCCTACCCATTGGGCAGCCGTTCTATCCGTCAGCGCAGAACCGTTAGTGGCTGCACCTATCGTAACTTTCGCAGCAGTACCGAGTGCAGTCGCAACGATCAACAATGCGATCAGTACCTCGATCAGTGTAAAGCCCTGTTTTTTTGAAGAGATTGCAGTCGCATTATTCTTCATTAAATAGCTCCTGCTTAGTCTCACCCAGAGGATCAAACTCTAAACTCAAATAATGCTGCTCAGATAGTGCTAGCTCGTACTTAAAAGGACTCATTTCGCCACTAGAAAAAAACAATATACTGGGTTTAATTAGCCCAGGGTCATCTGATATTTCAGGAATAAACTCAACACCTTCAATCAGTACACGATGCTTAAAGAATTCTTCTATCTTTTGAGATTGAAGCGGCTCCTCGTCGAACGCTGCCCAACCTGTCTTTACCCGCTGAACAAATTTATAACTCTCTTCATCGACAATCAATCCCAAATCTTGCGACTGCAAAATAGCCTGTGTTTGTGCATAAACCACTTTAGATTGAAAGCGGTCGAGCTCTTTTTGCATAAGCTCGGCACGGTCACCTGGCAAATAGGGAACAACGAAAGCGGTCAATATAGCCATCATGGCGATAACCACCATTACCTCAAGCAAGGTAAATCCCCGGCTTTTCGCAATCCTCAACTTTTTGGAAGTATTCACAGGATGATTTATTTCAGCTGCCAACTACCAATATCATCATCACTTTTTCGGCCATCAGGCCCGAATGAGAAAATATCAAAGTCTTCGTGCGTACCAGGATTCAGATACTGATAAGGATTCCCCCAAGGGTCAGCAGGTATCTTATCCAGCTGTTTTTTCCAACGATTACTAGGCTCAGGCGAACCACTAGGCTTGCTGACTAATGCAGCCAAACCTTGCTCTGTACTAGGCAAATTAAAATTATCCAACTTATAAAAGCCGAGTGTACTTTTTATATTTTTGATTTCTATTCTAGCCGCATCCTCTTGCACCCCCGAGAACTTATCGATAATGTTTGGGGCAACGATCGCACCAATAATCGCAATGATTGTTACTACGACGATTATCTCTAGTAGAGTGAAACCCTTTTGCGAAGAAAGGCTGCGTATATTTCTTGATCGCATATTTCTGAAACCTGTTATTGTTTAATGACTTATTTATTAATTTTGCCACACTTGCCGCACTTAACCAAACAAATGAACCTGAAACTACTAATAACTGTACTAGCGGTCACTGCGCTGAGTTTTGCACTGCAATTTTGGCAATCACAATTTAATTATATTAGGGAGGCTGTCTCTCAAGGGGAGGTCTGGCGTATTGCCACATCGCAACTGGTTCACACGAACTGGCCTCACTATCTTCTTAACATCAGCAGTGTTTGGTTGTTTGCATTTCTATTCTATACGACTATAAATTTTAAAACATTTACCATAAATTTATTTTTATTGATCGTCACTGTCGGCGTTTGCATACATCTCTGGGAGCCCCGAGTTTTTTGGTATGCCGGACTTTCTGGCGCAATTTACGGGCTTTTTCTAATCGGTGCATACTCAGCGTTGAAATCCGGTGACTACTTTGTCGGAGTTGGCACTACTCTATTGATTCTTGGCAAAGTTGGCTTTGACCACTGGTTTGAACCAATACAAGATAATTCTGAATTGATCGAAGCACGCGTCGTCACTGAAGCCCATGTATACGGTGTGTGCGCAGCGGTCGTTTTAATTTTCTCTGATGCAACATTTAATTTCATCAGAGCCAAACGCCAACCTAAGACTGAAGTCTGACTCTTTACTTTACGGTTGGCTCGACAACTACTGCTCAGCTAGCTTCGCGTTCTACTGCCCGATGGCCAATATCATTTCGATAATAAACACTATCCCAACTTATTTGAGCGGTCAGCTCGTACGCTTTTGCCTGAGCGAGACTAACCGTTTCACCCAAACCGACAGCGCATAACACACGCCCACCTGAAGTGACTACGTCCGAATCATTCAGAGCGGTTCCAGCATGAAACACCTTAGCATCTTCGCAACTAGTAGCCGGTAAACCACTGATCACATGACCCTTATCATAGCTCTCAGGATACCCACCGGCAGCTAATACCACACCCAGCGCGGCTCTGGAGTCCCACTCGATGGTCGCCTGATCTAAATTTCCGTCTAATGCCTGCTCTAGCAACTCAACCAAATCTGACTTTAAGCGCATCATAATTGGCTGTGTCTCCGGGTCGCCAAAACGTACGTTAAATTCCAATACTTTGATATCACCTGCCGGAGAAACCATGACTCCAGCGTATAAAAATCCAGTAAACGTATTGCCTTCCGCAGCCATTCCCTTAACTGTCGGATTAATCACTTTATCCATAATTAAGTCATGAACTTTGGCTGTCACCACGGGTGCTGGCGAGTAGGCTCCCATTCCACCGGTATTCGGCCCAAGATCACCATCGTCTCTGGCTTTGTGATCTTGAGAGCTCGCCATGGGTAAACTCGTCGCACCATCAGCTATCACGATGAAGCTAGCCTCTTCCCCTTCCAGAAACTCTTCTATAACCACACGGTGTCCGGCATCGCCAAAAGCATTACCGGCAAGCATATCTTTAATCGCAGCAATGGCTTCCTGCTCAGTGTGAGCGATAATCACACCTTTACCGGCAGCCAAACCATCCGCTTTCACCACAATAGGTGCGCCAACCGATTTCACGTAGGACACGGCCGCATCAATGTCCGTGAAGTTGCCGTACGCTGCGGTTGGGATATTGTGTCTGGCAAGGAAGTCCTTGGCGAACGCTTTTGAACCCTCTAACTGTGCAGCCAATTTGCTTGGGCCAAAGCAACGCAATCCAGCGTCACTAAAGCGATCCACAATTCCATCAACTAAAGGCGCTTCAGGGCCAACCACCGTTAACTGCACATTATGGCTTTGGGCAAATGACAATAATGCATCAATATCATCAGCAGCAATCGCAATATTCTCTATACCTGGCTCTAAAGCAGTGCCTGCATTCCCAGGCGCGACAAAAACCTCAGTGACTTTTGGAGATTGAGCAATCTTCCATGCTAATGCGTGCTCACGCCCACCGCTCCCTACTAGCAAAACCTTCATGCGATAACAGATCCCAAAAAATCGAGCATTCTACTCTTTAATTCTCAAATTTTCATAACGTAACGCAAGTAGCGCTGAAAATAATCATGACTCATTGAATATATGACTTTATCGCTAATCTCCTTTTACCCTGATGTAGCCGATAGCTGATACAATTATATTTTTGACCTTGTGACGACAGAACTATGCAAGTTACCTTAGCTAACCCTCGTGGATTTTGTGCCGGCGTTGATCGCGCCATCGATATTGTTGACCGCGCAATAGAATTACTTGGCGCTCCTATCTACGTACGTCACGAAGTCGTGCATAACAAATTTGTGGTTGATAATTTGCGGGAAAAAGGTGCTGTATTTGTTAAAGAACTTGATGAGGTACCTGATGATAATACGGTTATCTTTAGTGCGCATGGCGTTTCTAAAAAGGTGCAGGATGAGGCTAAACGAAGGGGTTTGAAGGTATTCGACGCAACCTGCCCGCTGGTCACCAAGGTGCATATGGAAGTGGTTCGTTACAGTCGCGAGGGTCGCGAAACCATTCTTATAGGGCATCGAGGCCACCCGGAAGTTGAAGGCACTATGGGACAGTATGACACGAGCTTTGGCGGGTCAATTTATCGCGTTGACTCACCTGAAGAGGTGAACGCGCTGAACATCAAGAACCCTGAAAAAATTGGCTTCGTCACGCAGACAACCTTGTCCGTCGATGATACCAACACGGTTATTGAAGCCCTGAAATTACGATACCCAAACATTGAATCACCTAAAAAAGACGACATTTGTTATGCCACACAAAACAGGCAAGACGCCTTAAAAAAATTGGTCGATCAATGCGACTTAGTCCTTGTGGTGGGATCACCCAATAGTTCCAACTCTAATCGTTTGCGTGAAATTGCTGAGAAAAAAGGGGTTCCAGCCTATTTAATCGATGGCGCTGATGACATCAAACCAGAGTGGCTAAATGGTAAAAAGAATATTGGTTTAACAGCAGGCGCCTCCGCTCCTGAAATACTCGTTCGGCAAGTAACCGAACGACTCAGTGAAATGGGTGCGACGATCTTGCCAGACACTCAAGGCGTCGTTGAAACCGTTTCATTTGTTTTACCCAGGGAGCTGCGATAGATCAATTACTTTCCAATCTAACACGGCCTGTTCTGGCAACTTTGATTTGTTTCTTCGTTTCCGTAGCGTCTTTACCAATCTTGAACCCTACCGGACCCGCGGGCCTACCGGAGAAACGGTAGGTAAAATAATCTGTCGCCGCTGTAGACGTGGCGACAATAGAAGTACTGCTGATCTCCTCTTGTACTCTCAACAAAAGATCGCTGTCGTTAGTCCCATCACCGTCTAAATCGCAGCTTGTAGCGGCTAAACTAAGCGCACCGTCATCACCGCAATCCGTGAAAATAATCCAACCCGCAGCATAATCGTCTAAAGAGGTACTACAACTGGTGCCATTATTACTGGTACAGATACTCACTGAAATACTGCGTTTGGCAGCCTCACTGCGCGCAAACATAAGCGCACTTAAAAAATCATTTGAGGCTGATGAAATTCGATTACTTTCAATCATTTTAGTAAAGCTCGGAATCGCAATACTCGCCAGAATCGATGCAATACTGATCGTAATCAGTGCTTCTATTAAGGTGAACCCAGAGCTGCGGCGCTTTAATGTTATTTTCATTATTATTTATATCCATTAATACCTCCTCTAAGACTAGCAAAGTAAGCAGTCCAGTTGGATTAAACATGGATAATCGGTATCGTGCAGGCCTATAAATCACTGCCGCCAAAAAACAGGTGTCATTACAACCAGCAGCGTAAAAATTTCCAAGCGCCCCAGCAGCATCGACAAACAAAGTACCCATTTGGCAAAATCATTAATTGATGAATAGTTTTTCACAACATCACCGAGACCAGGGCCAAGATTGTTGAGTGTTGCGGCAACCGCTGAAAAGGCCGTCACCTGTCCCTCTCCACTTGCCATAATCATCAACATAAATAGGACGAAAACACCGATGTAGACCGAGAAAAAGCCCCAGACGGCCTGCATGACATTGTCAGGCACTGGCTTACGATTTAACTTAACCGAAATGCGCGCACTTGGGTGAATGAGTTTTAGTATCTCTCTCATACCTTGTTTAAAAAGCAGCAAGACGCGAACCACTTTCATACCCCCAGCCGTAGAACCTGCGCACCCCCCCATAAAACTGGAAAAAATTAACAGTGCCGGTACAAATACTGGCCAATAAGAATAATCAGAGGTGCTGTATCCCGTCGTCGTAATCATAGAAACGGCCTGAAATACTGAAACGTACGCAGTTTCACTTAAAGTTCCGAAATGGTTGTTCACATAGAAATACAAGATACAAATTGAGCTAACGAGAAGCACGCAATAAACAAAAAATCTTAATTCAGAATCCTGGAAATACAATCGGAGATCTTTCTTACGCCAAACCAGAAAGTGCAGACTAAAGTTAGCACTCGATAGCAACATAAATACGATGGCTACGCTCTCTATCGCATGACTCTTAAAATACCCGATACTCTCATCATGCGTAGAAAAACCACCAATTGCGACCGTAGAAAAACTATGACCAACGGCATCAAACCAACTCATCCCCGCTAACTTATAAGAAATCGCGCAGGCCACCGTAAAGCCGAAATATATTAGCCAAAGCAGCTTGGCTGTCTCTTTAATCCGCGGTGTCAATTTTGAATCTTTGATTGGCCCTGGCGTTTCGGCACGATACAGCTGACTCCCGCCAACTCCGAGGATCGGTAGTATTGCAACCGCCAGTACGATTATCCCCATACCGCCAAGCCATTGAAGCTGTTGACGGTAAAACAAAATAGAATATGGCAAGCCTTCAAGCTTGTTTATAACCGTGGCACCCGTTGTTGTGAGCGCAGAAATTGACTCAAATATCGCGTCAGTAATGCTCAGCTCTAACTGCTGGGATAAGATCAGAGGTAATGCGCCTGATACACCAAGCACACCCCAGAAAAGAATAACCACCAGAAAACCGTCTCTGAGCCTCAACTCATTGCTATAGGAGCGTACAGGAAACCAGATGACTGCGCCGCCAATCAACAGCATGAAGAATGACTTGAGGAATGGCAATAGATCCAGATCATCGTAAAACCAACCCACAATCATCGGAAATAACTGCGTGAAACTAAACAACATCAGCAGCAAACCAAGAATTCTCTGAATGACCGAGTATTGCATGATTCAGATATAAGCCATGCCAACCTGGAACATCTTCTCGATCGCAGGAATGTAACGCTTATCCGACAAAAACAGGATGACATGATCATTCTCTTCAATCACCACAGAGTTGTTGTTGGGTAACACGACCTCTTTCCCTTTCACGACGGCACAGACAGTGGAGCCTGGCGGTAATTTTAATTTTTTAAGGGAACGCCCTACCACCCGGGATGTTTTTTCGTCGCCATGAGCCACAACCTCTAGAACCTCAGCGGCCCCTTTGCGTAAGGAGTGAACGGATACAATATCACCTTGCCTAACGTGCGCTAGCAGACCACTCAGTGTAATTTGCTGAGGTGAAATGGCCATGTCAATAATGCCACTTTCAACTAAATCAACGTAGCTTGGACGATTGACCAGAGCCATCACCTTTCTGGCTCCAAGACGCTTTGCCAGCATAGCTGATAAAATATTGGCCTCATCATCATTGGTTAACGCACAGAAGACGTCCATATTACCAATATCTTCTTCTAGCAGGAGGTGCTCATCAGCAGCGTCCCCTTCGAGTACCAGCGTTCGGTTCAATTGCTCTGCCAGAACCCCCGCAGCATCAGAATTTTTTTCTATAATCTTAACTTGATAACGCTCGTTTTCGATCATACTGGCCAGCGTGCTGCCGACATTTCCCCCACCTGCTATCATAATTCGCTTATAAGGCTTTTCAACGATGCTCAACTCACTCATCACCACCCGTATGTGCTGAGCGCTAGCGACGACAAACACCTCATCATCCACTTCAATAACCGTATCACCATTTGGTAAGATCGCCTTACCCTTGCGGAAGATGGCGATTACCCGAACTTCTAAATCAGGCACATGCTCAGCAAAATCACGGATTTGGTGATCAATCAGCTTGCCACCCAACTGAGCTTTTAATGAAACCAGCTGGACTCTCCCTTCAGCAAAGTTCAACACCTGCAATGCACCCGGGTTGGCAATTAGCCGATAAACCTGTTCGGTAATCAAACGCTCCGGACTAATTAAGACATCAACAGGAATGGCTTCTCTAGAAAATAATTCCTGATGATTAAGATAACTCACTGCCCTAACGCGTGCAATTTTGGTCGGCGTGCGAAACAGCTGATAGGCCACTTGACAGGCTATCATATTGACTTCATCGCTGGAGGTTACTGCAATCATCATATCCGCATTCATGACGTTGGCATTTTCCAAGACATCCGGATGTGCTGCATTGCCTTGAAACGTGTCGATGTCTAACTTTTCCCGCAAATACCTAAGCCGCTCAGGATCATTATCGATGATGACCACATCATTGTCCTCCGTGGCCAGACTAGTCGCTAATGAACTGCCTACCTGGCCCGCACCAATAATGACAATATTCATTGCTTATTTATTAAATTGCTTGGGGTCAATATTAAGCGAACGCATTTTACGGTACAGATGGGTTCGTTCCATCTGCACTCTTTCCGCCAGCTGGCTGACATTACCGCCGCACTGCTCTAACTGATAGCTGAGGTAGTCATGCTCAAATTGCTCGCGTGCTTGCCTGAGTGGCATTTCAAATAAACTCACCGGAAGCTGTTCCACACCCTGACTGAAAATCGGAATGCTGCGTCCCAACATTTCTTCGACTTCTTCCTGAGTGATGTCGATATCGGTTCCCAGAATCAATAGCCTCTGAACCAAATTGCGAAGCTCACGAATATTGCCCAGCCAACGATAGTTACGCAGATAATTTTGCGCAGCCACAGAGAAGTGCCGGTAGGGCAAACCATCTAATGCGATCAGTCGATCTACATAGAAATTTAATAGTTCCGGCACGTCTTCAGCATGCTCACGCAGCGGTGGGATAACTAGCGGTACAACATTTAGCCTGAAGAAAAGCTCATCTGAAAAACCGCCTGAATCAACATCATCACGCAAATCGTGCTGTGCAGAAACAATCAACTCACTGCGCAGGTCAATGCTGGCGCTACCACCCACGCGGGTGTAGACCTTGTCTCGCAAGGTTAGCAATAAGGATTGCTGCAACTCAGTATCTAACGCAGCAATATCACACAAATACAAGGTTCCACCCTGTGCTTCATCGAATAAGCCAGTGGTAATTAAACCTTCTTCTTCCTTACCAAACAGCATTTCCATAAATACTGCTGACGAATGTGCCGATACAATCGCTTTGACGAAAGACCCGTTGCTCCGCTCGCTTTTACTGTGAATATAACGCGCGAACACCTCTTTTCCAGAACCCGATTCACCATACAAAATCACCACGGCATCAGCATGTTGAGCAATCCGTTCTGACTGAGTTCGTAATTCACGCATAGCCACACTAGCACCAATCGGCTCAGAAGGTGCTAAGACTTGCTTTTTCAGGCCACGATTCTCCTGCTCAAGCTGACTAGAGCGAATACCGTGGTCAACGGACAGTAATAGTTTGGCCATCGACAAGGGCTTTTCGATAAAGTCATAAGCGCCCAGGCGGGTCGCTTCTACGGCGGTTTCAATCGTTCCATGCCCAGACATCATAATGACAGGGCAACTCAACAAACCGCTCTCATACCAGCTCTTAAGCAAGGAAATACCATCCTCTCCCGGCATCCAGATATCCAACAATATCAGCTGAGGCCGGCTAACCCGAACTTGCTCTCTAGCCCGCTCAGCGTCTTCAGCCAGCACAACCTGATAGCCCTCGTCTTCGAGAATCTCTCCAACCAACTGTCGGATATCTGGTTCATCATCGACCACCAGAATCCGATACTTTTCTGCAACTTTAAGCGACATGTTTAACCTCTACGGGTTGAATATTGGTTTGTTTAACACCGGCCTCTGCCGGGAAATAAATTGTTATTGTTGCGCCCTGATGCGAATTATTTGTAGCGACTACTCTCGCTGAATGCTCTTCTACAATTTTTTTAACAATGGATAACCCCAAACCTGACCCTTTTTGTTTACTACTCACATAGGGATCAAATAAGTTTTGCAGTATATCAGCTGGAATACCCGGCCCCGTATCGGATACTGATAATAAAACTTCCTCACGCTCCGGCTTCGATTGATCTAAGCGCACGCTCAATCTAACCTCACGATCCTCACTATTTTCGCTAAACGCTTCAAAGGCATTTTTTATCAAATTAACGATGAGCTGCCGAATCCGTCCTGAATCCAGATGTAGCTGAGGAACTTCCTGAACATCAATCACAAGCGTAACTCCTTCATCGTTGACGCTAAATAGTTCGGCGACCTCACTTGTCAAGCTGGGTAAATCAACAAGCTGTAACCGTAGCGCAGGTGCCCGCGCATAGTCACTAAAGGCATCCACCATTGACTTCAGATTATCCACCTGGTTCATTATAGTCCGACTCATGCGTTGTAACAGCTCTGCAGACTCATTGCTGAGTTCTGGCTGTAAGCGATGCTGTAATCGTTCGGCTGATAAACGAATGGGGGTCAATGGATTTTTAATTTCATGTGCCAGTCTTCGCGCAACCTCACTCCAGGCAGCTTCATGTTCGGCTTGTACTACATCGGTAATATCCTCAAACACCAACACATGACCTTTTGATCCATCAATCAACTGTGGCAAGGCAGACCCACGGCATACCAGCATTCGTTTACCATCGCCAAGTATCAAGCTTAACTCACACTGCCACTCTTTAATGTCGTCAACTAAATTGGGCTGGATCATTTGTAATAGAGGCTGCAGAGATTCGTGTTTAGCGCCCACGTCAGAAAGACTTTGGTCTATGAAAGTCGATAGCGGTACCTGAAGCACTTGTTCAGCTGCTGCGTTAACACGTCTGATGACCTGCCCATCATCGATTGTAATGACCCCCGAAGTCAGGTGATCAAGCACCACATTCAGATAATCATGCTGGCGTTGCACCTGCTGCTGGCTTTCTTCACTTTCCTGACGAGCATCCGATAATCTCGCAGTCATTGTATTAAAAGAGCGCGCCAACAGGCTGAAATCATCCTTGTCTGATACAGGCAGTTTTTTCTGCAAATTCCCTGAGGCTACTGCCAAGGTACCGTCTAATAGCTTGCGAACAGGATTGGTTAGGCGCTTAGAGTAAACAAACGCCGCCCAGACTGAAAACAGAATAGATAAAACCATGATCAGAAACAGGGTTAAGCGAAAGCTCTGTTTGATCAAATCACGTTGGTAATTAATTTTTTGATATTGGTTTCTGGCATCCTCAACATTGCTGGACAGCTCAATTTCAGTATCAGAAAACGGGAACAAGGCGGTCAGAATAAGTGTATCGCTCGATATATTCGGCTTTAATGTGATCGCTACTCTTGAATAAAGCGTGTTGTTACCACCCACATTTTCAAGTCGATTCATATAACCCCGTGATGCCAAACTCCGCATAATCTCGTTCGCTGGAAAATGTGGAATGATAGTTCCTATATCGGCATTGTCGCCACTGTAAACCATAACCCGCTTATTTTTCCCTAAAAGCACCATTTCATAGGCACCTAGGGAGCGCATGCGGCTGTCTATCTTATTCGCGTAATCTAATGGGTCTATTACCGTTAGCTCACGGGCAACTTTTTCGACGTCATATAAATGCTGTCGGGTCCGCACATTCAGAGAGTT
>ENA-ORXT01004375-ORXT01004375.1-marine-metagenome-genome-assembly--contig:-NODE-4375-length-14663-cov-5.141437_pt1 | contig 14663 bp, 8 predicted proteins | sample MGYA00237868_ERZ511482 | MGnify/ENA metagenome assembly ERZ511482 | reverse complement strand
TGGCCTGCGCGGTGGTGGAGCAACTGACGCTTGGGACATCCCCCACGAGTTGCAGAATCAGCTTACCAATCAATATCGCACACTCGCCGGTCGCGAGGCCAGACTCGGGCGGCATCGCAGGGCCGCTTACATTTACGGGGAATTGCTCAACGACATGAACGCCGCTGCGCGGACGCTTGAAACAGGCAAACACTATCGCGAAGCGGCTGTGATCTATCGCAAGAAGCTCAACCGCGACGACGAAGCCGCGCGCTGCCTTGAGCGCGGAGGTCTGTGGACCGAAGCCATTGAACTGTATGACGAATTGAAACAGTTTGAGAAAAGCGGCGACCTTTACGCTCAATTGGACAATCAGGAACAATCGCAGAACAGCTATCTCACCGCCCGCAAAGCGGCCGTCGACAAAAGAGACTTCCTCGATGCCGCACGAATCGAAAAAGATAAACTTCAGGATACTGATGCCGCGATCGAGACGCTCAAACGCGGCTGGCCTGGACACCACCAAGCGGTGCAATGCTTGAAGAAATCGTTTCAGGTGATGGCGAGTGCTGGCCAACACGAATCAGCCAAACAGTGGCTAACAGAGGTCGCAAACGGTCGAATCAGCAAGCAAAACTTGAATCAGACGGTCAAAGTAATTTCCGAGTTAGCAAATCACTATCCTGACCAGTCGACATGTGATTTGGCGACCGAAAAGACGTACCAAATCGTATCCCAAACAATCGAAAACGGCCGCATGCGGGACCCCGCCAGCTTGCTCAGCTCGGTGGCTCGACTGCATCCGGCCGATGAACTGCTGCACCGCGACTGTCAGCGATTGGGACTCAAGAGTGTTGGGGCCAAAGCAAAAGCGACGGCCAAGTCGAATCAAGGTTCGGCCAGTCGGAAGGTTGAATTGGTCCGTTCGGTCAAACTGCCGAGGAACTTTCAGTGGGTCAATGCAATTGCGTTGGGCGACGGATTTCTTGCGGTCGCAAAACGTGGCCGCAACGCAAAAGTAGTGCGACTGTCGGCGGACATCGAACAGACGGGCGAATTCTCATCGGCTTTATCTGCGGACACGACATTAGATTTTATTTTATCCGGCGGCGGCAGCGGTGCGACGGCGGTGGTGCATCTCCCAAGCGATCGACGATTCGCCAGTCGGCAGGTGTTGGCAAATGAAAGCTCGACGCGGCTCAAGGGGGACAAGCGACTTTCGTTGGACGCAAACACGATCGGCATCACCGAGGGGGGATTTGGACAGTGGCAAATTCTTCGTTACCAGAAGTATCAGTTGCTGCTTGAAACGGTGGCGACCAACGGCGAATTGGTTAACTCGCGCGTTTTCTCTCACAATCCTGTTGAACACGACGCTCAAACACCCGTCCCGATGTACCACGACGGCGATAAATTGTTTATTGGGATGGGGAAGCGGCTGGTGACATCCAAAGGTTATGACCGGATTGACACGCTGGAATTGCCGGAGCCTACCGTTGGCATGGCCGGAAGCGTCCGTAAGGTTTCGACGCGCGTTGCGTTGTCGTCTGATTATGGCTTCCGAGTTCTTTGGGAAGCGTACGATTCCAAACTCTCCGGCTTGATGAGCGACACGCTGTACCGCCCCAAGTTATTGTTCACCTCGGCAGGTTACTTGATCGCAGCCGATGAAGATCAGTGTGAGGTGTATCGAAGTTCCGCCGGTAGCATTGAATGGATGGGGAAAATCGAGACCAACGGATGTCGCGCTTTGATGCGCACCAACCAATCCAACGGGTTTGCGTTGCTCAATGATGAGGGCGCGATTGAGATCTATCGCATTTAGATTAGCAGAACAGCAAAGTTCATTTCAATGGTAGCGCTACGGCGCAGGCCGTACGGTCTTTCAACAACTCTCAGCGTGCCGCTCGATGGCAGTTAATTGAAGTTATCAGATCTCGACAATACAAACCCGCAGCGCGTGGGCTTGTTGATTAAGTCGGCTTTCGATTTTTAATGTGAGCCGTTTGGGCGCTGGCCCAGGTTTTTCAATGACCAACCGAGGCTAACGCCTAAACGGTTCACTTAATCGACAATCCCGCCAACAAGTGAGTTTTTCGGTGCGCTGGGACTCACTTGCTGGCGCAGCGAGTTTGCATTTTGGGGCTCTCGCCGCAAATTTAACAAAACACTCGCGATTTTTGCGGTTGTTTGATAAAACTCTCCCACTTCATCTTGCTCCCTTTCGTCAGAAATTTGTGTTAGCACCTTGAAGGAAGTAGGGGGCTGTTGGTACTCTTGGGAAATTTTGCACCGTTACCAAAATCGGTCGCAGGTTTCTTAACGTCACCAACCAAAACCGCTCTTATTTACCAGAGGTCTGCCGAGTGCCACGTCGCGACGATATCCACAAAATTTTGCTCATCGGTTCTGGCCCCATCGTGATCGGCCAAGCCTGTGAATTTGACTATTCCGGCACCCAAGCTTGTAAAGCGCTCCGGGAAGAGGGATACGAAGTCGTTTTGGTCAATTCGAATCCGGCGACCATCATGACCGACCCGGCCACCGCCGAGCGGACTTATATAGAACCGCTGGATTGGCGCATCCTCGAAAAGATCATCGCCAAAGAGAAGCCCGACGCCGTGCTCCCGACGCTCGGCGGTCAAACGGCGCTCAACCTCGCCTTGGACTTGGACAAAAACGGCGTCCTTGAAAAGCACGGCGTCGAAATGATCGGTGCCAAAGCCGACGTTATCGACAAAGCTGAAAACCGCGAACGTTTCGCCATCGCGATGGACAAATGCGGACTCAGCGTTTGTAAAGGGCGGACCGTTAACACCGTTGCCGAAGCTCGCGTGGTTTTGGAAGAAGTCGGCTTACCAACATTGATTCGCCCCAGTTTCACCATGGGCGGCAGCGGTTCGGGCATCGCCTACAACCGCGACGAATTCAACACGTTGGTTCAACGTGGGCTCGACCAATCACCGACCACCGAAGTCCTGATCGAAGAATCCATCATCGGTTGGAAAGAGTACGAGATGGAAGTCGTCCGCGACATGGACGACAACGTCATCATCGTCTGTGCGATCGAAAACCTTGATCCGATGGGCGTCCACACCGGCGACTCAATCACCGTCGCGCCGGCTCAAACGCTGTCCGATGCCGAATACCAACGAATGCGTGACGCCAGCATCGACATCATCCGCGAAATCGGTGTCGAAACGGGCGGTTCGAACATTCAATTCTCCATCGACCCCAACAGCGACCGGATGATCGTCATCGAGATGAACCCGCGCGTCAGTCGTTCAAGTGCACTGGCGTCCAAGGCCACCGGTTACCCGATCGCCAAGATCGCCGCCAAACTGGCCGTCGGATACCGACTATGGGAATTGAAGAATGACATCACCCAAGAAACGCAAGCCTGTTTTGAGCCTTCGATCGACTACGTGGTGACTAAGTTTCCGCGTTTCACTTTCGAAAAGTTTCCCGAAGCCGACGACACGCTGACAACGCAGATGAAATCCGTCGGCGAAACGATGGCCATCGGCCGAACCTTCAAAGAATCATTCCAAAAGGCCTTACGCGGCCTGGAAGTTGGCAGTTCGGGTTTTGGTTGCGATTCCAAAGACCTATGGGGCACCGACCAGCAACCCGATCGCGACGAAATCCGGTCCAAACTTTCGGTTCCCAACGCGGCGCGGCCTTGGTATGTGCGATACGCGTTCAAACTGGGTATGACGATCGAGGACGTGTTCGAACTGACAAACATTGACCGCTGGTTCCTGACTCACATGCACGCCATCGTCGCCATCGAAGAACAACTGCGCGACACAACGCTGGCCGACGTTTCGACGGAGCTGTTACGCACGGCCAAGCAAGCCGGATTCTCCGATCGCCAAATGGCTCACATCTGGTCCGAAAAAGAAGCCGATGTACGCAGCGTTCGTTTGGAGAAACACGAAATCCGCCCCGTCTTCAAATCAGTTGACACCTGTGCCGCCGAATTCGAAGCTTACACGCCTTATTTCTATTCGACCTACGAAGACGAAGATGAAACGCCGGCCAAAGGCGATAAGAAACGCATCATTATCCTTGGCGGTGGCCCCAACCGAATCGGCCAGGGCATCGAATTCGATTACTGCTGCTGCCACGCCAGTTTCGCGCTGCGGGAATTAGGCATCGAATCCATCATGGTCAATTCGAATCCCGAAACCGTTTCGACCGACTACGACACCAGCGATATTCTGTTCTTCGAACCGCTAACAGTAGAAGACGTTCTTAATATCTGCGACACCGTCCAGCCCGACGGCGTGATCGTTCAGTTCGGCGGACAGACGCCTCTGAATTTGGCCCGGGAACTTTCCGAAGCCGGTGTGCCGATCATTGGAACCTCCGTTGACACCATCGACGCCGCCGAAGATCGCGAACAGTTCCAAAAACTGCTCAACGATCTTGGGCTGAAGCAACCGGAGAACGGCATCGCCATGGACATGGACGGCGCTCGCAAGGTGGTCGAAGAAGTCGGTTACCCCGTCTTGGTGCGACCAAGCTTTGTGCTGGGCGGACGCGCGATGGAAATCTGCTACGACAAATCACAGTTCGAACGGTTTGTGCTCGAAGCCTTCATCGTTTCCGATGGCCAACCGGTGCTGATCGACAAATTCCTCGAAGAAGCCATCGAAGTCGACGTTGATTGTATCTCCGACGGCGAAGACGTTGTGATCGCGGGCATCATGGAACACATCGAAGAAGCCGGAGTTCACTCGGGCGATTCAGCCTGTGCGATTCCACCGTACAGCTTGGCCGAATCAACGCTCGACGAGATCCGCGCTGCCACCGTCGCGATGGCAAAGTATCTCAAAGTCGTCGGGCTGATGAACGTTCAGTTCGCCATCAAAACCGAAGACGGCGTCACCAACGTTTACATTTTAGAGGTCAACCCGCGCGGCAGTCGCACGGTTCCCTTTGTCGCCAAAGCCACCGGCGTTCCTGTTGCCGGCATCGCCGCAAAAGTGATGGCCGGTAAAACGCTCAAAGAACTGGGCATCATTGAAGAATTGGTTCCAAAACAAGTTTCGGTCAAGGAATCAGTATTCCCGTTCCGCAAGTTTGCCGGCGTGGACATTGTGCTGGGCCCCGAGATGCGATCCACCGGAGAAGTGATGGGCATCAGTCCCGACTTCCCTACGGCGTTCGCCAAAAGCCAACTGGCCGCCGGCGTGATTTTACCAGAAACCGGACGCGTGTTTCTCAGCGTCCGAGGCGCGCATAAAGAACGCATCGTCGAAGTTGCCAAACAACTGCACGAAATGGGCTACGAAATCCTCGCCACCGATGGAACGGCCAAGGTGATAGATAGCGCAGGAGTACCGGTCGAACGTGTCAAGAAACTTAACGAGGGTTCACCCAACCTGATCGACCACATGAAGAACGAAGCCGTCGATCTGATTATCAATACGCCCATCGGAAAAGGTGCACGTACCGATGAAGGGCAAATTCGAGCCGCGTCGGTGCAGGCCGGACTTCCCTGTATTACTACGATTCAGGCCGCAGAGGTTGCCGTCAAAGCACTTCTGTCTTTACGCGAACGGCCAATGGAAGTGGAAGCATTGCAGGACCGTTTCAACTAAAATGAGGCTTGAAGTTGCAACCCAAGTTGTGCTTTATTAATAAAGTAGCTGGAGTCGCCAAGACTTCAGTCCATCTGGAGTAGATGAATTCTCAAACTGAATTCTGGCGAATCCAGCTACGCTAACTAAACCCTACGAACCACACTATGGCAACTGATACGCAAACCGCTGAAATTTCGGCTCCGGCATGGACCCGTGATTCGATTCAAGCGCTCTTCGATCTTCCGTTTATGGACCTCTTGTTCCAAGCCCAAACGGTTCACCGCGCAAATCATCAACCCAACACGGTGCAACTGAGCAGCTTGCTGAGCATCAAAACGGGTGCGTGTCCTGAAGACTGCAAGTACTGTCCGCAAAGCGCGCGTTACAAAACGGGACTGAAGAACGAACGTCTGATGCCGCTGGATCAAATTGTGGCTGCTGCTGAAGCGGCCAAAGAGAACGGTGCCCAGCGATTTTGTATGGGAGCCGCTTGGCGAACTCCCAAAGACGGCGACATCCAACAGGTCGCCGAAGCAGTCGCTGCGGTCAGGGCACTTGGAATGGAAACGTGCGCCACATTGGGAATGCTGAACGAAGATCAGGCGCAGGCATTGCAAGACGCCGGACTGGAATACTACAACCACAACCTCGACACCTCGCCCGAATTCTACGGCGAAATCATTACCACCCGCACCTACGACGACCGCTTGGAAACATTGGACAACGTTCGCAAGGCTGGTATGAAAGTCTGCTGCGGCGGGATCGTCGGCATGGGCGAATCCAAAACCGATCGCGTGGGGTTGCTGGAGACGCTGGCGAATCTTGAGCCCTACCCTGAAAGCGTTCCGATCAATAACTTGGTCAAGGTCGAAGGCACGCCGCTGGCAGATATCGAAGACATCAACCCGTTCGACTTCGTGCGCACCATCGCCGTCGCGCGGATCACGATGCCTAAATCCTATGTTCGATTGTCGGCTGGACGCGAAGAGATGAACGACCAAATGCAAGCATTGTGCTTCATGGCCGGTGCCAACTCCGTCTTCTACGGGGATCAACTGCTAACCTGCAACAACGCATCGGTCGAACATGACGCTCAGTTGTTCGCGGAACTGGGAATCAATCAATCGTCAGTTGCCTGCGGAAAATAAGCGTTCCATGCCTTGGCGAAACGAACTACGACAGCAACGCGATCAGCGCAAATCCGATTCGCTGTGGCGGTCGCGGCGCACAGTTGATTCGCCTCCGGATCGCGAAATTCAGATCGGCGACAGGAAGTTATTGAACTTCTGCAGCAACAACTACCTCTCCCTAGCCAACCACCCAGCGCTGATCGAAGCGGCCACCGCCGCAGCCGCGCGATACGGCACCAGCACTTCGGCGTCGCATTTAATCGCCGGTCACAATACGCTGCACGCGGAACTAGAAGAGAGTCTCGCCAAATTCACCGGCGCTGAAAAAGCGATCTTGTTCTCAACGGGATACATGGCGAACCTGGCCGTGCCCGACACACTGCTGGGGCGTAACGATCTCTTGGTCCAAGACCGTTTGAATCACGCATCGATCATCGACGGCGGGAAAATCACCAACGCAAAAGTTCGCCGCTACGCCCACAACGATGTTCAAGCTGCTGCTGACATCTTGGGCAAATCAGACCACCACCGGAAGCTATTGATCACCGACGGGGTCTTCAGCATGGATGGAGATGTGGCTCCCTTGGCTCAATTGCAAAATGTTTGCCAACAACATGATACGGTATTGATGGTCGACGACGCGCATGGTTTTGGGGTGATAGGTGACGCCGGCCTTGGCAGCTTGGAAAATGCAGGCCTTGTACCGAAAGACAACATTTTGCTGCTGGGCACGCTGTCCAAAGGGTGTGGATCCTTTGGTGCGTTTATCGCTGGAGATGCCGTTTATATTGACTCTCTCGTTCAACACGCGCGATCCTATATCTACACGACCGCCCTGCCCTCCCCTGTGGTCGCAGCGTCAATCAAAGCCATCGAGTTAATCCAAAACGAATCGTGGCGACGCGAAAAGCTCCACGACAATATTCAATACTTTCGCAAGCGCGCCCAACAAAACGAAATCCCATTAACGGATTCAACAACGCCTATCCAACCGATCATCTTCGGCGATAATTTGGCCACCTTAAAATTGAGTGAGCAACTATACCAGCAAGGGTTCATGGTCGTCGCGATTCGTCCTCCCACGGTCGCCGTCGGGCAGGCCCGTTTGCGGATCACCTTAATGACCGACCACACCCACTCCGACATCGACCGCTTGGTTGACACACTTGGCTCGTTGTTCCCGCTTTAGTCCGGTACTGCGCGATTGCAGTGAGCGTCAAGGCACTAGCCGCCGGTATACACGCGGCAACGAACCGACGGCTAGCGCCTTGTCGCTCACAGAGTTTGAGGAATCAGATCGCGATTGAGCAGTATCGCCTTTAGCTCGAACTGCGTGCACTCGCAGCTAAAAGTACTACAACGAACCTAACTCCTATGCAGAAACCGAAACTTTTCCTAATTCCCGGCTGGGCGGTAAACTCATCCGTATGGTATACCGTCGCCGAGCAACTGGCGGACGTTTATGAGTTGTGTTACCACGACTTCCCCGGCTATGGCAACCGCCACCCGCTCGACGGCAACCTCACGTTTGAGCAATTGGTTGACGACGCCATCGCTCAGTCTCCACCGGATGCGATTTGGATGGCGTGGTCGTTGGGATCCATGGTGGCAATGGAAGCAGCACGCCGCACGCCCGCGCGGATGTCGTCGCTGATCCTGACGTGCCCTACCGCAAAATTCATGGTGGGTGACGACTGGAGCCACGGCCAAAACGATTCGGCAATCGCAAACCTGTCCCAGCGTTTTCAAAGCGACTACGAAACGGCGCTGAAGCGTTTCCTCTTGCTTCAAGCCGGCACCGATGCCGTCGCGCGAAAGAGCGCGAAACATACATTGCGCGAAATCATGCACCATCCGCAGCCGAGCTGGCAGGCGCTGCAAGCCGGTCTGAAAATCCTGCGTGAAACAGACCTCAGAGCCGTTACCTGTGAGATCTCCGTCGCGACACATATCATTGTCGGCAAAGAAGACCGTGTGATTCCCGCATCGGCCGGGATTGACCTTCACCAACGGATCGAGGGAAGTACACTAGTTGAATTAGCTTCCGGGCACGCTCCATTCCTTGAGCAACCCGCTCAATTTATAGACGCCGTTGCACGCTAACGAACGACGCCTCCTCGATGTCTCTATCAAAATCCAAGATCGTTCAGCAATTCAACCGCGCCGCGATCGACTATGATCGCTTCGCCCAGGTACAACACGACATCAGCCACGAACTAGTGGCGGCGGTCGATGCTTACGCCAACACGCGCAAAGACAACATCGTGATCGCCGACCTTGGTTGCGGCACAGCAGCGCTGATAAAATCGCTGGCTGACTTAGGTTATCGAAACCTGTCCGGATTCGACATTTCCTCAAGGATGCTGGAAGAAGCCAAACGAAAATGTCTCTCTAGAGCCTCTTTCGTATGCGGTGACATCGAATCATTACCGGTCGCAGGCGACTCTTTTGATGTGATCGTTTCCAATGCCGCCATTCAATGGTGCCGATCCGAACAGGCGTTTGCCGAAATGGAACGAGTACTAAAACCCCAAGGGCAAGCATTTGTTTCCACGTTCGGTCCGCAGACGCTCATACAGTGGAAAGAAGCCTTCAGCAAAGTTGGCGACAGTCGTGTTCACACTTTCGAAACTAAGGACCAGATCTCTAGTTCTATCAAGAAGGCGGGTTTAGAACCTCTTGTGCTGGAGGCTCAGTTTGTCGACATTACCTTCACCTCGGTTGCGGCGATGTTTGATTCCGTCCGGCGTATCGGAGCAACCAACGCCCAGCAAAGTTCGACCGGTAAACGAATTTTAAAATCCGATTACCAAGCCGTTAAAGCAGACTTTCAAAGAACGTTGCAGACCCAAGGCAAGCTGACATTAACGTACGAAGTCATCAACATAGTGGTGGCGAAGCCAAAGTAGCGGCACGGGCGCAAGCCCTCCGGTTCTTTGCGGCAGTTTCGCCACACCAGACAACTATTGCCCTATCGCTCAAACTTCATCACCCCTGTAGCGTCTTCGACAAAATATTAGTCAACTGAAATTCGTTCTGCATTATCTTTTTACCGCCTACCACGATCTGGCAGCGGAAATCAAAAACCTCTCCCACTTTCTCCTCGAGAGTCACCGTGATCTCCAACTTATCACCGGGACGAGCGAACCCTCGAAACCGAGCGTGCTTCACCTTGACCAAAACACCCAGCGCAAATTCGTTGAAGAACGGATCTTCGGTGTTGAATTCCTCCATTGGGTTGTAACGTGCCGCAATCAAGACGCCCGCCGTTTGTGTCGACATCTCTTGCATCATCGCGCCCGGCAAAATGGGAGCCCCCGGAAAATGGCCTTTAATGAAAAACTCGTCACCGGCAATTTTGGCCGCCGTCACAACCGAGCTCTCATCGACCGACTCGATGGAATCGATCAACAGGTAGGGTTTTCGGTGATGAAGGTACTTTTCGACATGATCAAAATTGTGGTGATAGTAGTTCATATTTCTTTGTTGAGAGGTGAAATTGTTCGCTTATCATACCGCAAAACACATGGAAGTTTATCAGCCTGGGCTATAATCTCTGCATGTTCACAGCACGCCCATCTCAACCGGCCAGCAGCAGGATTAATGCCGCCATCGCGACTACGTTGGGGCTGATCGTCGTCAGTGCGGCAATGCCGGTTCTTGCCAACGACGCTTTTCAAGCGCTGGCGGCCGACTCGTGCGCTCATTGCCATGACGGTTCGCAAGAGAATCGTCTTAACCTAAACGAGTTGGGGACAGATCTAAGGGAAAAGAAATTTTTTGAGATGTGGGAACGCATTCATGATCGTATGGCAGCCGGTGAGATGCCGCCTGAAGAGGAGTCACGTCCTGATCGGGCGCTGCTGCAACGATCACTCGACGAGCTTCGATCGGATCTAACACGCACGAATCTTTCGCAACAAAAACGCAATGGCCGGACAGTGATGCGGAGACTCACTCGGGCCGAAGTCCAACATACGCTCAACGATCTATTGTTGACGCATTTGGATCTGAATGAAATCCTTCCCCCAGAAAACAACTCCAGCGATTTCGATACCGTTGCCAGCGAACAAGGACTTTCGCCGCTGCACGTCCGCGCTTACATCGAAGCGGCAGATGCGGCGATCGAAGAAGCCATCAAAATTGGACCCGAACCCGAATCCAAAAATAGAGTTCATAACTTCAAGGAAGTGAAATCGACGCGGAATCACTTGGACGAAAAGAACAAGAACGAAGATAGAGTCATCTTGCTTGAGTTAGAAGACTCGGTCGTCATGTTTCACACGGCGTCGTACTTGTTTCAGTTGGATGATTTTCACTTGACCGAGACGGGTGTCTACCGAATCAAAGCCACCGCTGCTTCCTATCAATCTGATCGTCCGGTGATCTTCACGCTAAATATTGGGCACTACAGCAAAGGTTATAAGAAGGCGATCGGCTTTTTTGACTTACCACCCAAGAAGCCAAACCGGAAGACCAAGAAGTCAAAGCGTGGCAAAGCTAAATCCGGCAAAGATGAATCCGATCAGGAGAATGAATCCGATCAAGACGACGAACGTACCAAAGACCCAGAAGATCCTCTCGGCAAGTTTAAGACGTTCAAAATCGAAACGGTGCTACGGCGAGGAAACTATGTCTTTCCCGGGGCGATGGACGTCCGAGTCCAACCCAATGGAAAAACAGTTTGGAATATTGATCCGGCGGAGTACACCGGCAGTGGCATTGCTATAAAGAGCATCGAAATCGAAGGCCCCATCTATAAATCGTGGCCGCCAAAATCGACGACAAAGTTCTTGCAAAGCGTGAAGATGAAAAAGCTGGACCAACCCAAGTGGGATCCGTCGCGCCAATCGCACATCGGCTACGAGATGGAGACGCCCGAGAACCCACGCGAAGCGTTGGAAAAAGTTACGGCTTGGCTCGCCCCGCGCGCGTTTCGACGTCCATTGCGATCCGGCGAAGGGCTGCCTTTTGTCAACGTCGGGATGGCGGCGTTGGATCAAGCACGTTCATTCGACGAAGCCCTCCGGTTAACAGGCAAGACGATTTTGACTTCGCCAGAGTTCTTGTTCATGTCGCCAGAACCTGGAAAGCTGGATCACTTTTCAATTGCAGCACGGCTGTCCTATTTTCTTTGGAAGAGTATCCCCGACGAACAGTTGTTCCATCTTGCCAGTGAAGAAAAACTAGACCAACCCAAGGTGCTCGAAAATCAAGTTGACCGGATGTTGCTTGACCCGCGTGCCGATCGCTTCATTAGCGATTTTTGCCGGCAATGGTTGCGATTGAGCGAGATTGATGCGACGTCGCCCGACAAAGCCCTCTACCCCGAGTTTGACGATTTGCTCAAGGCATCCATGATCGACGAAACTGAATCCTTTATCGAACATTTGTTTCAAGAAGACCTGAGCAGTTCAAACTTAATCGATTCAAGGTTTGCTTTTCTCAATCGCAGGTTGGCTGAACACTACGATATTGACGGTGTCGAAGGTCAGCGTCTGCAAAAGGTATCATTGCAATCCGATTCGCGACGAGGCGGGATCATCACGCAGGCAAGTGTTCTTAAGGTCACCGCTAATGGCACCAACACTTCGCCCGTTCGACGTGGTGCCTGGGTGTTGACGCACCTGCTGGGAAAGCCTTCCAATCCGCCGCCACCCAATGCTGGATCGGTAGAACCCGACACTCGCGGCACCAATACGATTCGAGAATTGCTGGCCAAACACAGAAACGACGCGACGTGTAACGCTTGCCACAGGACGATTGATCCGCCGGGATTCGCGTTGGAGAGTTTCGACGTGATCGGTGGGTTTCGCACCAATTACCGAACACATAAAGATGAAAACGGCGCTCGACCTGATGAAGATTTTGCGGGTCGAAAAATCTGGGAGTATAAGATCGGGTTGCCGGTGGACGCCAGTGGCCAACTGCCTACCGGGGAGTCCTTTTCGGACATCACGCAGTACAAAAAGATGCTGCTTGATCGCCAGGAACAGGTTGCCAGAAACCTGATCGAAAAGTTGATCGTTTATTCAACCGGTACCAAAATTCAATTCGCAGACCGTATTGAAGTCGAACGCATTCTCAATGCGTGCAAGGAAAACGATTACGGTATGAAAACAATGTTGTACGAAATCGTCGCCTCAAAAATATTTCAAAACAAATGAAACGCAAACTCAACCGCCGAACCTTTCTCAGATCCGCTGGCGTGGCGATCGCGCTGCCTACGCTCGACGCAATGTCTCCGCTGCGTTGCGCGATTGCGAAAGGTGTCTTTGCCGATGAAAAGACCGTCCCGCAGCAGCGGATGATCATGATCTGTACCTCGTTGGGCCTGCATGGCCCCTCACTGTTCCCCAAGACAGCGGGGCGCGATTACGAAAACACGCCCTACTTGGATTACCTGAAAGATCATCGAGAAGACTTCACCATGTTTTCAGGTTTGTCTCATCCGGACCAATCGGGAGCCGACGGGCACTCGTCGGAGATGACTTGGTTGACCTCGGCACGCCATCCGGGGCTCGGTGGCTTTCGCAACTCAATTTCGGTCGATCAACACGTGCGCGAGAAACTCGGTTATGTCACCCGGTTTCCCTCGATCGCGCTCTCCACCGGCGGTCAAAACAGCCAATCCTATACCGGCGGCGGCGTGATGGTGCCAGCGGAATATCGCCCGTCTGCATTGTTTGAGCAGTTGTTTCTTGAAGGCAAACCTCACGAAATTGAACGTCAGAAACAAAAGCTCAACGATGGCAAGAGTATCCTAGATTCCATTGATGCCCAAGCACGGCAGCTACATAAAAGAGTGAGTTCTGCCGATCGCGAAAGGCTGCAAGAGTATTTTACGTCGCTACGTTCTGCCGAACAACATTTTCAAAAAGCTGAACAATGGATTGATCGCCCCAAGCCCGTCGTCGATGCGGAGGCACCTCAAGACATTAAGGAAGACAGTGATATCGTGGGACGTACAAAACTTATGTTTGACCTGATACCGCTGATTTTGCAAACCGATTCTTCGCGCGTGATTACGCTGTTGATTCAAGGACGTGGTGACGTGCCGCCGATCGCAGGGGTCACGATGGACCATCACAATCTGTCCCATCACGGCCAAGACGAAGCCAAGATCGCTCAGCTAACTAAGATCGAAACGGAGCTGATGAAATCGCTCGGTGGCTTGATCGGCAGCCTCAAATCAAAAACAGAAGCAGAGAATCGTTTGCTCGACAATTCGATGGTTCTCTTCGGCAGCAACCTTGGCAACGCGAATTCTCATGACTGGAAGAACCTTCCGGTGATTATGGCCGGCGGGCGATTCAATCACGGCAGCCACGTCGAATATGATCGCGACGACAACACACCACTGAGTAATTTGTTCGTAACGATGATGCAGAAGATGAAAATTGACAACGAACAATTCGGTTCCAGCAATGGTGCGCTAAGCTGGTAAAGGGAGCCGGGACGGGGCTGATAAACGTGAGCGGCAAGGCGCTAGCCGCCGGTGATTTGCCAAACGTCGATAGACAGCGACACCTGCGGCAGCGGCCAGCAACCTACGACCTGAGACCCGCGACCTGCGGTTCACGAAGTACGTTGGTTCACTTTGCAAACCTCAACCTCCCGACACCCTCTCCAACAACCAAGCCACCACCTTCGTCTCCGATGCAAAATGCAGCAGCGGTTGCTGATCGGCGATGTCCAACCCCAGACCTTCTGCCATGGTGTTGGCATGAACGATTGCTTGTGCGTCTTGGATCCGCCACGGGCTGTGGTTGATCTCGCCACGATATAGCCTGCCTTTTCGATCGGTCGTGTACAAACAGTATCGCGCAGTCAACCAGTGCGTCAGCGTTTCAGGTTTGGCGAAGTACCAATCGCCCATCGGACGGTACTCGCAATGCAACTCCGCAGGCGGTGCGGAGGCATCGGTGCGAACGCTGTGGTAGTTAATCCACTTGCCGGGGCA
>ENA-ORXT01004374-ORXT01004374.1-marine-metagenome-genome-assembly--contig:-NODE-4374-length-14664-cov-5.103517_pt1 | contig 14664 bp, 11 predicted proteins | sample MGYA00237868_ERZ511482 | MGnify/ENA metagenome assembly ERZ511482 | reverse complement strand
GGAGAGCAAGTCCCGTGGTCTAAGTATATGTGTGCATCACTACACTTTGAGAGCACCCTGTCCTAAAGGCCAGGGAAATATCTGGTTGCTCCATGAAATCATGGTCGCTTGATAGCCCCTGGTCAGGAAACGTTTGGAGACGCTGTCGCCGGCAGAAACCCATGTCGCCTCAGGGCCCCCTGGGGGCCCCCGGTGGGAAACGTTTGCTCACAGAGGTGGGGTCATTCTTGGGAGAAGTGCCATAGGACGTCGTCGTTCACGCGGCAAAGGCGGCGCAAAGAGCCAAGCCACAGAAGAGGAAGAAAAACAGAACCCCCTCGCACGTTGTGCCGTTGGCTGGACATTGCTTTGAATTGCCTGGACACCCTTACTTCCTGTTGTTGAACAAATGAAGGCCAGGGTACCTTTGCGAACGCGCCCGCAGTTTTCGTCAACGGCGCAGAACCGGGTGCCGTAGTTCCGCCCCACCACAGCCAGAAACTCTGCGTAGGCGGAAATACGGTTGAAAAATACGCGCGTACAAAGATTGGCATGCGTACGCTTGAATACCCTCGATTCGAACCGCGCGGATCCCGTTTGAATTTGACCGAATTCGAGCCGACCGCGCCCGCGCCGCCGTCGAGGAACGCCTTGTCGAGCGCCTCAAGCGTGCCATCGACGATTACATTTCCGACAACGGCTACCGGCCCCGTACTCCGGTGGCCAATTACTGCAAGCAAATCGGGCTTGGCATCCGAATTACTCCGGGTGCCGGGGCTGAATTTGATGTCTCCGACACCCGCACACTCGCCCATAAAATAGACCAGACGTCGATGCCTTCTGTGCTCCGTCGCTATTACGAGTGAACGTCATGACCAAACAACGCCTCTATCTGTTCGACACGACCCTTCGCGATGGCCAGCAAACGCAAGGCGTCGATTTTTCCGCCGAAGACAAGCGCCGCATCGCGACCGCGCTGGACGATCTCGGCATCGACTATATCGAGGGCGGCTGGCCCGGCGCGAACCCCGTCGATACCGAGTTCTTCGCCGCCCCGCCGCGCCCGGCGCATGCCAGATTCCTCGCCTTCGGCATGACCAAGCGCGCGGGCCGCTCCGCCGCGAACGACGAGACGCTGGCCGGGGTGCTGAATGCCGGCACCGCCACCGTCTGCCTCGTCGGCAAGACCCACGTGTTCCATGTCGAGACGGCCCTGCGGATCACCAACGACGAGAATCTCGAAAACATCCGCGCCTCCCTCGCCCATTGCGTTGCGCAGGGGCGCGAGGCGATCCTGGATGCCGAGCATTTCTTCGACGGATACAAGGCCGACCCCGATTACGCCCTGTCCTGCATCGGCGCGGCGCTGGAGGCGGGCACCCGCTGGGCCGTGCTGTGCGATACCAATGGCGGCACGCTCCCGGCGGAGATCCACGCGATCACCGCCGCCGTCTGCGCCCGCTTCGGCGGCGACCGGATCGGCATCCACACCCATGACGACACCGGCAATGCGGTCGCCAACACCCTCGCCGCCGTCGATGCGGGCGCGCGGCACATCCAGGGCACGCTGAACGGGCTGGGCGAGCGGTGCGGCAATGCGAACCTCGTCACGCTGATCCCGACGCTGCTGCTGAAATCGCCCTATGCCGAGCGGTTCGGGACGGGGGTGACCCGCGAGCGCCTCGCCCATCTGCCGCGCGTCTCGCACCTGCTGGACGATATCCTGAACCGCGCACCGAACCCCCACGCGCCCTATATCGGCGCGGCGGCGTTCGCGCACAAGGCGGGCCTGCACGCCTCCGCCATCGTGCGCGATCCCGCGACCTACGAGCATATCCCCCCCGAGGCGGTCGGCAATGCGCGGGTGATTCCGATGTCGAATCAGGCGGGGCGGTCGAACCTGCTGAACCGGCTGAATGAGGCGGGCATCACCGCCCATGCCGACGACCCGCGCCTCGCGCGCCTGCTGGACGAGGTGAAGACGCTGGAGGAGCGCGGCTTCGCCTATGACAGCGCGGAGGCGAGTTTCGTGCTGCTGGCGCGCAATTTTCTCGATCAGATGCCCGATTACTTCACCGTCGAGCGGTATCGCGTGACGGTCGAGCGCCGCTTCAACGCCCATGGCGATGAGGTCACCGCCTCCGAAGCCGTGGTGAAGGTGCGGGTGGACGGCCAGACGTTCATCTCCGCATCCGAAAGCCTCGACCCCGTAAGCCAGCAGGATCAGGGACCGGTCAACGCCCTCAGCCGTGCGTTGCAGAAGGATCTGGGCAAGTATCAGCGCTTCATCGAGGATCTCGATCTGGTCGATTTCAAGGTGCGGATCATCGGCACCGGTACCGAGGCGGTCACCCGCGTGCTGATCGTCTGCGCGGACGGGGCGGGCGCGCAATGGTCGACGGTCGGCGTGTCGGCCAATATCGTCGATGCGTCGTTCCAGGCGCTGGAGGACGCGATTCTCTACAAGCTGATGCGCGACGGCGCGCCGGTCGCCTCGCGGATCGCCGCCGAATGACCGGGCTGTCCCCGTGCGGGGAACGGGTGCGGGCGGGCGACCCGGAGCGATTCCGCACCGCCCTGTTCGCCCCGCCCGGGGCGCGGGAAGGGTTGTTCGCGCTCTACGCCTTCAATCTCGAAATCGCGAAGATCGCGCCGATGGTCACGGAACCGATGATCGGGGAGATCCGGCTGCAATGGTGGCGCGACGGTCTCGACGGCATCTATGGCGGGGGGGCCGTGCGGCGGCACGAGGTTGTCGAACCGCTCTGTGCCGTCGTGCGCGGGGCAGGTCTGCCGCGCGCACCCTTCGATGCGCTGATCGATGCGAGGGCGCGGGATCTGGATGCGGGATTTCCGGAAACCTCCGAAGTGCTGACGGCCTATCTGCGCGATACGGCGGGGTCGCTGACCCTGCTGGCGATGCGGGCGCTGGGCGGGGGCGCGGATACTGCGGCGCAGGATGCCGGGCAGGGGATCGGGATCGCGCGCTATCTGACGGCGGTGCCGGTAATGGTCGCGCAGGGAGAAAAACCGCTGCCGGGCGAGATCGACTGGCGGGCATTGCGCAGGGGCGAGCGGGATGACGGTTTCGCCGTACAGGTCGCGCAGATGGCGCGGCTCGGGCAGGAGGCGATACGGCAGGCCCGTGCCGGGCGCGACGCCGTACCGAAACAGGCCGCGCCCGCCTTTCTGGAAGTGCCGATGGCAGCGCGGAGTCTGGCGGCGATGGCGCGCGGTCCGGGAACGCTGGCGGAACTCGCGGAACCTGCCCTCTCGCCGTTCCGCGCGAATCTCTCGAATTTCTGGCGGGGGGCGTCGGGGCGCTGGTAGCGGATCAGCGTTGCCGCAGGGCCGGTACCGTCGGCATGGTCGCAGAAACCTCTCCGCTCATGCCGCTTCGCGTCTTTCGATCAGCCATTCGGCCCAGGCCGCCTTCGCACGGTCGGTATAGGCGCGCTGGCGGTCCTTCTTGCCCCGGCGGCCCTTGCGCACGTCGTCGGTCAGGGGGGGGAAGAGGCCGAAATTGGCGTTCATCGGCTGGAACGTCTCGGCCTCGGCTCCGCCGGTGATGTGGTTGAGCAGCGCGCCGTGCGAGGTATCGGGCGGCGGGAGATGCTGCGCGCCGCCCAGCGTATCGGCGGCGGCGAAGCGCCCGGCGAGCAGGCCCATGGCCGCCGATTCGATATAGCCTTCGACCCCCGTGATCTGCCCCGCGAAACGCAGGCGCGGGTCGGCCTTCAGGCGCATGGTCCCGTCGAGCAGGACGGGCGAATTGATGAAGGTATTGCGGTGTATGCCGCCCAGCCGCGCGAACTCGGCGTTTTCCAGCCCCGGGATCGTGCGGAAAACCTCGGCCTGCGCGCCGTATGTCATCTTCGTCTGGAAGCCGACGAGGTTCATCAGCGTGCCGAGTGCATTCTCGCGCCGCAACTGCACGACGGCATGGGCCTTGACCTCCGGATCATGCGCGTTCGTCAGGCCGACCGGCTTCAGCGGCCCGTAGCGCAGGGTCTCGCGCCCGCGCTCGGCCATCACCTCGATCGGCAGGCACCCTTCGAAATAGGGGGTATCCTTCTCCCAATCCTTGAATTCGGTCTTGGGGGCGGCGAGCAGGGCGTCGATGAACCCCTCGTATTGCTCGCGCGTCATCGGGCAATTGAGATAGGCGGTGCGCTCCGCCTCCGTCTCGCCCTTGTCGTATCGGGACTGGAACCAGGTCTTCGACAGATCGACGCTGTCGGCATGGATGATCGGGGCGATGGCGTCGAAGAAGGCGAGACTGTCCGCCCCCGTCAGCGCGGCGATGGCATCGGCCAGCGCGGTGGAGGTCAGCGGCCCGGTCGCCACGATGACGTTCTTCCATTCGGCGGGGGGCAGGCCCGCGACCTCGCTGCGCTCCAGCGTCACGTTCGGATGCGCGATCAGCGCCTCGGTCACGGCGGCGGAGAATCCGTCGCGGTCCACGGCCAGCGCGCCCCCTGCGGGCAGGGAATGGGCATCGGCCATGCGCATGATCAGCGACCCGGCCTCCCGCATCTCGTGGTGCAGCAGGCCGACGGCATTCGTCTCGTGGTCGTCCGACCGGAACGAGTTGGAACACACCAGTTCCGCCAGCCCGTCCGTCCGGTGGGCATGGGTCTCGCGGTGGGGGCGCATCTCGTGCAGCACGACCTGCGCGCCCCGCTCGGCGGCCTGCCAGGCGGCTTCGGAACCGGCCATGCCACCGCCGATGATGTGGATCGGATCTGTCATCAGAAACTCAACGAAATGTTCCGGTGGGCCGAAGAGCAGGACGCGACATACAGCGCCTGTTCGCGGGGAAGTTGCGATTGCCGGCGCAACCCGATGGTATCCGCCAGCGCCGCCGTGTACGAGCGCAGATCCGGCAGCAGGGCGGTCTTCGCGTTTCCGCGCCATTCGACTTCGGTGTCGTAGGCCTCGATCGCCTCGTCCACGAAGGCCATCACCTTCTCCATGTCCGGCGTGCGGCGGTACTGGCGGCGGGCCTTGCTCAGCGGGCTGCGGATATCGTTGGTATCGGGGGCGACATCCATCGCGCGCTCGGCATCCCGGATCCGTTCCTCGGCCGCATCCCCGTCCAGCCCCGGAAGGTCGGCGCGCAGATCGGTCAGGACATCGCGCTGCCGGGCGAGGGCATCCGCACCCTCGATCAGGGCCATGGCCTCGACCACGGGTTCGTAGGCCTTGTCGGATTGCCGACGATACAGGCTGCGCGCGTCGCTTTCGGCCTTGGTCAGGATCTTGAACTCCTCGTGCGCGCCGTCCCATTCGGCCGGGATGGCACCTTCGAGCGTGGCTCTTTCGGCCTCCAGCAGGGCGATCTTCTTGCCGATCCGCTCCTTCGTGCTCTCCTTGTCGGCCCGGCGCATTTCGGTGGCCATGTCGGAGACACTCTCGTCGATCTGGTCGATCCGGCGGGTCAGCGAGCGCACCTCGACATGCAGCGGGCGATAGGCTTCGGCGCGGGATTCGACTTCGGCCTCGGCGGCCTTGATCGCGGCCATCGTGCCGAAGGTGCCGTCCGCGCTCTCGAATGCGTCCCCCAGATCGCCGCGCAGGCCCCCAGGCAGGGTCGACAGGTCGAGGGCCTTTGCCTCGGCGATGGCGCTCCGAAGGCTCGGGCCGTCTTCGGCGAAACGATCCGCGACGAACTCCTCCATGCAGTATTGCAGTTTCGGGTTCAGGGGGGGCGGCGCATTCTCGGAGGTGAGGGACAGGCGATTGGGCAGGTAGTTCACCAGCGACGGGTTGAAGCCCACGATGGTCAGCGCCGCCAACTGCAATCCGATGAAGGCGATGACGCCCTTGTAGATCTGCGTCGTCTTCACCGTGGGCGGGGCGACCCCGCGCAGGTAGAACAGGGCGAAGCCGAAGGGCGGCGTCAGGAACGAGGTCTGGATATTCAGCCCGATCATCACGCCCAGCCACACGGCGGTGACATTGGCGGATGGGTCGGCCAGCAGGATCGGGGCGACGATCGGCACGACGACCACGGCGATCTCGATGAAGTCGAGGAAGAAGCCGAGCACGAAGATGACCGCCATCACGATGATGAACTGCGTCCAGAATCCGCCGGGCAGCGTGTTGAGGAAGTGCTTGACCAGCTCCTCGCCCCCGAACGCGCGGAAGGCGGAGGTGAGCATCGCCGCGCCGAGCAGGATGATGAAGACGAGCGACGTGGTCTTGGCCGTGTCGATCATCACGCCGCGCAGGGTGTCGTCGATCCGGAAGACGCGCCAGCCGCTCCACACCAGGGCGAAGATGAGGGCGCCGACGGCGATCAAGGCGGCCTGGATGCCGAATTCGTCTTCGGGGCCGCTGACGTTCTTGATATTGGTGTCGTAATTCGCGGTGATGTAGACGATGGCGGCCATCGCGATCAGGGCGAGAAGGGCCGGGGCGAAGGCGAGGGCCGAACCCTGCTTCAAGCGGTATCCCGCCATCAGCATCGCGCCCGCCGCACCGATGGCACCGGCCTGGTTCACGGTCGCGATCCCGGCGATGATCGAGCCGAGGACGAGGAAGATCAGGGCCAGCGGCGGCACGAGGGTAACGAAGACCTTGACCCAGAACCGGGCGTCGAACTTGCCTTCGTAATGGACCGCCGGGGCGTATTTCGGCTTGAAGAACGCGAAGGCGAGGATGAACAGCATGTAGAGCGCGACGAGCAGCAGGCCCGGGACGAACGCCCCGAGGAACATGTCGCCCGCACTGGTCGAGACGACCCCGAACTCCGACGGCATGGTCAGTTCGCCGGTCGAGGACTTGTACAACTCCTTGCGCGACGTGCCCGCCTGGTCGACGGCGCTGGCCAGCTGGTCGGCCAGGATGATGAGGACGATGGAGGGCGGGATGATCTGGCCCAGCGTGCCGGAGGCGCAGATGGTGCCGCTGGCCAGCGCCGGGGAGTAGTTGCGCTTGAGCATCGCCGGCAGCGAGATCAGGCCCATGGCCACGACCGTCGCGCCCACGATTCCGGTCGTCGCGGCCAGCAGCGCGCCGACGAAGACGACCGAGATGCCGAGGCCCCCGGGGATCGGCCCGAACAGCTGCGCCATGGTGATGAGCAGGTCTTCGGCGATCTTGGACCGCTGGAGCATGATGCCCATGAAGATGAACAGCGGAATCGCAATCAGCGTGTCGCGCTCCACTTCCCAGTACACCCCGCGAAAGTTCGTCACCCCCGCGCTCAGCCACTGGACCGGGCCGCCCCCTTCGGCGAAATAGGCCCCGGTATCGCCCGCCCCGATATAGCCGGCGATGGCGGCGGCGGAGATCGTCAGGATGGCCGCGCCGGGCAGGGCGAACGCCACCGGATACCCGGATGCGAGCGCGACGACCATCAGCAGGACTAGCAGGGCAAGGAAATAGAGTTCCATCAGGCGCCTCGTCGGAAGGGGGGAATCAGTGGATGATGTCGCCGGACAGTTCGCGCCCGCCCGGCTCTTCGCGCCGGTCGGCGATGCTGTCGAACAGCATGGCGACGAACTGCATCATCATCGAGATGGCGAAGACCGCGAGGAACCCGGCCATGAAGTATTTGACGAACAGGCCGGTGGTCGACTGCGTGATCTCGAAGGCCAGGATCGGGCTGTTGATGATCGCGGCCTTGCTCGACATGCCCAGGATCAGCACGGTCCAGCACAGGGTCATCCCCAGAAAGACCGACCCGACCGAATTGACGAACGCCTTCTTGCGCCGCGCGAAGCCCGCATAGAACACGTCGACCCGGACATGCCCGTCCTCGATCAGCGTGTAGGCGCTGGCGAACAGGAAGAGGGCGGCGTACCAGAACCGCACCAGATCGCCCATATACGCCTGCTCGTAGGAGAAGACGAAGCGGGTGAAGACGATGGCGAGTTCCGCGACCACCACCAGCAGCGCCAGCCAGATGAACCCCAGCGTGCGCGTGACACAGGCCAGCAGGATGCCGAGCACGATCAGCGGGGCGTGGACATAGGTGCCGCGATACTGCGAGCGCCCGAGATCGGAGGCGAGTTCCTCGCCGATCAACTCGCCCAGCATGTTCTCGATCCGCAGGGCCGAGATGCCCATATCGACCATGCCGACCAGGAACACGACCCAGAAGGCCGCGCGGATGAAGAAGGTGTTCCACCCCGTGACCGTCGCCGCATCCTCGCGCAGCGGCGCATCGCCCCGGTTGCGGGCGTGCATCACCGCGAGGACGACGAGGCCGGCATAGATCGCGGCCTGAACGATCCCCAGCAACGAGATCGACCCCTCCGCCAGCGCGCCGACGCCCGGCCAGTCGAACCAGTATGTCAGGACGTTGTTGATCAGGAACGCGAGCATGACTGCCAGCGTTCCCCACCCGAACAGGCGAATGAAGGGTGCCGGGCGATAGGTATAGCCGCTCCGGTCCATTGCAGCGTCATGGGTGACGGCCATTCGGGTTCCTCCGTGCAGTATCACAGGCCGATCTGTCGTCGGCGCTTCTCGATATGTGAAGGGGGAGCGAGACCAGCCCGCTCCCCCTCAGGAGCCGTTCATCCGTACCGAATCAGGCAGGATCAGTCTTCGGTGATCCCGACGACGCGGTTGCGCTTCACGCTGTAGGCGACGTCGGCGATGGCCATGTAGCCGCCGATATCCTTGCGCGCCGCGAGGGTGCTGTCGAAGATGCGCTTGGACAGGTCGCTGTGATCGCGGGCTTCCTCGATCACTTCCTCGGAGGCTTCGCCGAAGGCGTCGTACACGTCGTCGTTGAACTCGCGCAGTTCGACGCCGTTCTCCTCGATGAGTTTCGTGAGGTACTCGCCGTTATTGGCGTTGGTCTCGGCCATCTGACGGGCGTTTTCCTCGTTCGCCGCCGCCTCGATGATCGCCTGATGGGTCTTGGAGAGGCTGCCCCACCATTCGCCGTTCATGCCGAGGGCGAGCTGCGAGCCAGGCTCGTGCATGCCGGGCCAGTAGTAGTACTTGGCCGCTTCGTAGAACTTCATGAAGTAGTCGTTGTACGGGCCGACCCATTCGGTCGCGTCGACGGCACCGGAGACGAGGTTCTCGAAGATCTGGCCGCCGGGCAGCGAGACCGGGGACGCGCCCAGCTTCGACATCACGTCGCCGCCGAGGCCGGGAATGCGCATCTTCAGACCCTTGAGGTCGTCGGCGCTGTTGATTTCCTTGTTGAACCAGCCGCCCATCTGCACGCCGGTATTGCCGCAGGCGAGGTTCTTGAGGCCGAATTCGCCGGCCAGTTCGTCCCACAGTTCCTGACCGCCCGCATATTTGATCCAGGCGTCGATCTCGGTATAGGTGAGGCCGAAGGGGATGGCGGTGAAGGGTGCCCAGCCGGGGTGCTTGCCCTTCCAGTAGTAATCCGCCGCGATATACGCCTGGGAGTTGCCGGAAGCGACCTCGTCGAAGCTGTCGAACGCGCCGACCTTTTCGCCCGCCGCGTAATACGTGACGTCGATATCGCCGTCGGTCAGTTCGGTGATGCGGGCGGCGACGCGCTGCGCGCTGACGCCGAGACCGGGAAAGTCACGCGGCCAGGTCGACACGATGGACATCTCGACTTTGTTCTGCGAGAGGGCGGGTGTTGCGAGCGGAGCAGCGGCTCCCGCGATGGCTGCACCCTTGAGAAACGCGCGTCTTTTCATAGTGTTCATTCTCCCGGTTGGTTTGCCGCCGTATGGGCGGTTCTCGGCTGCATGGCCGTTGCAGCATCCGCAAGACCCTAGGGCGGACGATCCGGCAGGGCAAGTCCGTCAACGAGACATTAACGCCTGTGGTTGCACTATTCACGCTCCAGCGCCAGCCAGCGGCCCGCGATCAGCACCTCGGTCCCCGGAAAATCGACCTTGTACTGCATCTTGCGGCACCCATCGACCCAGTAGCCCATGTAGACATAGGGCAGGCCGAGCGCCGCCACGATATCGATGTGGTCGAGGATGATGAACCGCCCCGGGCTGTTCCGCTCGCCGTCGGGGTCGAAGAAGCTGTAGACCATCGACAACCCGTCGGCCATCACGTCGCTCAGGCACACGGCCTCCAGAACCGGGTCGCCCTCCGCGCCCGTCCTCCAGTATTCGATGACCTGGGTGCGCACGGTGCTGTCCTCGACCATCGAGGCGTAGTCGTAGGCGTCCATCTCCGCCATGCCGCCCTCGGAATGGCGCGCGGTGACGTAGCGGCGGAACAACTGGTACTGCTCCTCGGTCGCGACGGGGGGGCAGACCTTGCGGTGCAGGCCCGAATTCCGGCGCAGGATGCGGCGGTCGCGGCGCGAGGCCTCGTACTTCGCCGCGATGATCCGCGTGGCGACGCAGGCATTGCAGCCGGGGCATTGCGGGCGATAGGCGACGTTCTGGCTGCGGCGGAAGCCGTTGGTCGACAGCTCGTCCCCGATATCGGCGGCGTGGCCCCCGCTCAGCGGCGTGAAGATCTTCCGCTCGACCCGGTTGGGCAGGTAGGGGCAGGGCTGCGGTTCGGTCAGGTAGAACCGCAGGCGCGACGACTTGAAGTGCTGGGTCATGCGCCGGTCCGGTCGCGGGTCGCCGTCACGCCTTCACCCCGATCATCGCCGGGGCGCCCGCGATCAGCGGGTCGGGGGGGCAGGCGACCTCCTCGTCCTTGCCGTCATAGGGCAGCCGGCTCAGAACCGTCCGGATCGCGGCGACCCGCGCCCGGCGCTTGTCGTCGGAGCGGATCAGCGTCCAGGGGGCGTGGTTCGTGTGGGTGCGCTCGAACATCTCGTTGCGGGCGGCCGTGTATTCCTCCCACTTGCCGAGCGAGGCGACGTCGATGGGGGACAGTTTCCAGTGCTTCAGCGGATCGGATTCGCGCTCCAGGAACCGGCGCATCTGTTCGGGGCGCGACACCGTGAGCCACAGCTTGAACACGCGGGTGCCGTCCTCGATGATCGTCGTCTCGAATTCGGGGGCCTGGTTGTAGAAGTTCAGCGTTTCGGACTTCTTGCAGAAGCCCATCACCGCCTCGACCCCCGCGCGGTTGTACCAGGAGCGGTCGAAGATCGTCATCTCGCCCCGGGTCGGCAGATGGGCGATATAACGCTGGAAGTACCACTGCCCGCGCTCGCGGTCCGACGGCTTGCCGAGGGCGACGACCCGGGCGATGCGCGGGTTGAGGTTTTCGGTCAGGCGCGAGATCGTGCCCCCCTTGCCCGCCGCATCGCGCCCCTCGAACACCAGCACGATCCGCTCGCCGCTCTCGACCATCCAGCGCTGCATCTTGGCCAGTTCGATCTGTAGCGAATCGAGTTCGGCCTCGTATTCCGACCGCTTCCACCGGGTATCGTAGGGGTGGTCGGAGTCGAGGATGTCCTTCTTGCCCGCCTTCTCGACCAGCTTGCGCATGTCCTTCGGGAAATCCTCCTCGAAGAACCGGGAGATCTCGCCGTCGAACGGTTTCTCGAAGCCCTTCATCGGCCTATCTCCCTGGGATCGAACAAGGTCGTCTGGTACATCTCGTTGATCCAGTTGCCGAAGAACAGATGCGCGTGCGAGCGCCAGCGGTTTTCGGGTGCGCGGGTATCGTCATCCCCCGGAAAGTAGTTCCTCGGCAGGGCGATGGCGACCCCTTTCGCCTTGTCGCGTTCGTATTCCTCGCCCAGCGACGTGCTGTCGTACTCGATGTGGTTGAACATGTAGAGCCGCCGGGCGGCCGGTTCGGCGATCAGGCACAGGCCGGTATCGGGGCTTTCCATCAGCACGCTCAGCCCCGCATCGGCGGGCAGGTCGCCGCGCCGCACCTCGGTCCAGCGCGAGACGGGGATCGAGAAATCGTCCGAGAATCCGCGCAGATACGGCGAGGCGGGGTCGAGATTGCGGTGCCGGAACACCCCGAACGCCTTCTCCTCCAGCGCATGTTTCGGCACGCCGTGGAAGTGGTGCAGCGCCGCCTGCGCGCCCCAGCAGATCGAGAGGGTCGAATGCACGTTCTCGCGCGACCACTCGAACAGCGCGGCCAGTTCGGGCCAGTAGGTCACCTCCTCGAAGGGCATCTGCTCGATGGGCGCGCCCGTGACGATCATGCCGTCGAACTTGATGTGCTTCACGGAGTCCCAGTCCTCGTAGAAGGACAGCATGTGGAAGGGCGGCGCGGTCTTGGGCGTGTGGCTGGCCATCTTCACCAGCGTCAGTTCGATCTGCAACGGCGTCGCCCCGACCAGCCGCGCGATCTGCGCCTCGGTCCTGATCTTGTCGGGCATCAGATTGACGAGCGCGATTCGAAGGGGGCGGATATCCTGCCGGGCCGCCTCGTCCTCGCGCATCAGCATCACCCCCTCGCGGCGTAGGATGACTTCGGCGGGCAGACCGGCGGGAATCTTGATCGGCATCGGGAAACGACCCTTCGTGACGGCGGATTAGGAGACGATTAAGCTTCCATACCCCGTTTGTTAAGAGTTCGGAAACCTGAACAACTTAATAATGAAGCAAGTCGACCGATGAAGGGACAGGCCGTGGGAGCGACACAATTGCTGAATGACTGGCGCAAGGCGTCTCTCGCCCTGCCGTTGACGATTTCGATCCTGCTGGCGGTCGCCATCGCGGCCTTCGCCGTCTCCAGCATCGTGACCTACCGCGTTCCTGCCAGTGTCACCTCCGAGGACGTGACAGCCTTCGAACTCAAGGACTTGTTCGACGATGTTCTGACGAGCGCGCGGCAGGTCGAGCGCGGAGATGACGGCGCATCCATCGCGACCCTCATCAGCGACGCCCAGTCCTTCGACTATGCCTTCATGAAGCTGAACGAAGCGCAGTACCAGGAAGCGATTCTCTCGAAGGGTCTGGAGCGGGATTTCCTGAAGATCGGCGGTCTCGTCGCGCGCATCGACGCCTTCGTGACCGGCGACCCGACGCATTCCCCCGCCACCTTCACCACCCGCATCGAGAACGCGCGCCACAGCGTCAGCGCCATCGCCAGCGCGCTGCACGAGCACAACAACGACATCACGGACGATCTGCGCGCCAAGTTGAGTCGCGATGCCAAGACGATCCTGCTGCTGGTCAGCCTGTTCATGTTCTCGCTCGGCCTGCTGTTGCCGGTCGCGTGGCACCGGCGCAAGAACATCCTCGCCAAGAACCGCGCCCTCGAAATCTCCGAAGGAAAACTGCGCGACCTCAGTTTCTACCGTCAGCAGTTCCTCGCCAATATGAGCCACGAGTTCCGCACGCCGCTCAATGCGATCCAGGGCTTCTCCGAGGCGATCCTGATCCAGAAGGACACGATGAAGCAGGAGCGCATCTTCGAGTATGTCGACATCGTCGCGCGGTCGGCCCGCGACCTGACGAAGCTGACCGAAGACGTGCTGGACCTGTCGAAGATCGATGCCGGGAAGTTCGACATCATCCGCGAGGATACGTCCTTCACGCAGATCCTCGACGAGTCGATCGTGCAGTTCCAGTCCGTCGCCGAACACCGCGATATCGCGATCCGCACGAGCATCGAAGCGGACTGGACCGTCAACTGCGATCGGCTGGGCGTGAAACGCTGCATTACCAACGTATTGTCGAACGCGCTGAAATTCTCGGAGAAGGGCGGCGCGATCTATGTCGATGCCTACATGCGCGATCACCGCCTGCTGGTGGTGGAGGTGCGTGACGTGGGTTGCGGCATCCCGGAGCGCGATCTTCAGAGCATCTGGATGGTCTATGCCCGCTCCAGCCTGACCCGCAAGTCCGACCGCGAGGGTGCGGGCCTCGGCCTCGCCATGGTCAAGGCGCTGATGGATGCCCATAGCGGCTTTGTGGAGTTGCAAAGTCGGGAAGGCGTGGGCACATCGGTGCGCATGTGCTTCCCGCTGACGATGGTTGTCGCAACCCATTGGCGCGGCCCGGCAGACGTGCCACAGATCGCGCAGGATCGAGGCCAGTTGAAAGTGGGTTAGGTGGATCGAGGCCGTTGCCCGAACCGCAAGAGCGCCATGAGCAACAGCCCGATCATCGTGCCGTTAAACAGGTGCCACAGAAAATGCGTGCCCGCCGGGATCTGCGCGCAGAGCGTCGCATCAACGGTTCTCGCCAGCAGCGAGACGGCAAAGACCCCGGTTGGCAAGGCCACCATGCGCGCCGCCGGATGGCCAAGACCCGCCAGCACGAGCGCCGATCCACCGAGCAGAGCCAGCGCCGGAAAGTAGCTTTCAGAACCGTTCATCGACCCGCCCGCTATCATGAGGCCGATGTTCCGCGCGAACAGCGAAACACCGAACGCGACAACGGTGGCGACGATTGCCCAATACCAGCGCAGCCCGAACAGGCGGTTCATCGCGGCGAACAGGAACGTGATGATGAACAGCAGGATGGGGACGACATCGGCCAGCCCCGCCCATCGCTCGGCCACCGTGTGGAACAGGAATGATCCCACCCCGACACACAAAGCCAGACCGCAAAGCACGATCAACAACGCATCACGCTCGCCCCGACGCATCATCGCTGCAAAGGGCAGGATCGCGGCGATGATGAATGCGAGGTTCGACACTGCATTGATTGGCTCGGACCAGAATTCCGGCCCTGTCCGCTCGCAATAGATATCGACGGCGGCGCGCCAGTCCATCCCGCTACCCTCCCGGTTGCCTACGTTATCCGGCCAGCGAGATATTACCGTCGCCGGTCGAAATTTCCGCCATGAATCCGGCGGTTACGCTGCCATCTTCCACCTTGATCAGATCTTCGGCATCGA
>ENA-ORXT01004372-ORXT01004372.1-marine-metagenome-genome-assembly--contig:-NODE-4372-length-14664-cov-75.881538_pt1 | contig 14664 bp, 12 predicted proteins | sample MGYA00237868_ERZ511482 | MGnify/ENA metagenome assembly ERZ511482 | reverse complement strand
GATGATGCAGCGGATTTCATCCAGCTTTGTTTGCGCAATGATGTTGGCAAAATTTCCCCGTCACATACTCGGATTCAGATGAGACTCGGGCATAGCCGAGCAAAAAGCTGTGGTCTATCTGAATTGCAGCGATTTGTGGGAGTTAACAGGTTAAATATCGGCCACCCTTTCCAATTTTTCATCAACGCTATAGGGCAGGGTATCCCGTCCATCGCTTGACAGTTTTCATAACAAGACTGGATTGAATGCGGCTCACATGGGGCAAAGCCGCGATTGTGCGCCGGTAAATCCGTTCATAGTCGGCTGTATTGGGCGCGGCGACCCTAATCATATAGTCCGCCTGTCCTGTCATAAGGTGACATTCCAACACTTCCGGGCGTCCCAAAGCTGCTTTTTCAAAGGCCGACAAGATCGCTTCGCTTTGCCCTTCCAGCGTTACCTCGACGTAAAATGTCATGGCGAAGCCCAGTTTTTCCCCGCTTAATCTCGCGGCATATCGCTCAATAAGGCCCCGGTCTTCCAGCAAACCAATCCGGCGATGGCAAGCCGAGGGTGACAAGCCGACCTTCTCGCCAATCACCGCAGAACTTTGCCTGCAATTGGTTTGCAATTCATGCAGAATTTTTCGGTCAATATCAGAAATCGTCATAAACTATCCGAAGGTGTGGCGTATTTGCCGTAAAATATCCTGAAATATTCATCTACGTAAAGATGGTTTTGTAAAAAATCCTGTATTAGCTGTCATATAATCAAGGCTCATCATTTGGAGAGCAATATGCGCATCGGTGTCCCTAAAGAGATTAAGTCACAAGAATATCGTGTTGGGTTAACCCCGGAATCTGTTTCAGAAATGATCGCAGATGGGCACCAAGTCTGGGTTGAAACCCTCGCTGGTGCCGGAATTGGCGCGATGGACGCGGATTACATAGCCTCAGGTGCAAATATTAAAAACACGGCGTCTGAAATTTTCGCCGAATGCGATATGATCGTGAAGGTCAAAGAGCCGCAAGCCGTCGAGCGCGCCATGCTACGTCCCGGCCAAATTCTCTATACTTATCTCCATCTTGCGCCCGATCCTGAGCAAACAAAGGATCTGATAGACTCTGGCGCGGTCTGTATCGCCTATGAGACTGTAACGGATGACAGCGGTCAGCTGCCGCTTCTCAAGCCTATGAGCCAGGTAGCGGGTCGTCTCGCAACTCAGGTTGGTGCAACCGCGCTTCAGAAATTCGGTGGCGGGCGCGGTGTTCTTTTGGGCGGCGTGCCGGGCGTTAGCTCTGGTAAAGTCGTCGTCATTGGCGGCGGCGATGTTGGCTATAATGCAGCGCTCATGGCCATCGGCTTGCAGGCTGATGTCACGATTTTAGAACGCTCTAATAAAGTCATGGAAAAGCTCGCATATGAATTTGGCAACCGTGCGCAGGTCAGGCGCTCCACACCGGATGCTTTGGCGAAATTACTCACCGAAGCGGACCTCGTCATTGGCGCGGTGCTCATTCCCGGCGCCGCAGCACCTAAACTGGTGACACGCGACATGCTGCCGACAATGAAAGAGGGCGCTGTACTGGTCGATGTGGCCATTGATCAGGGCGGGTGCTTTGAAACCTCAAAAGCAACAACGCATGCTGACCCGACATATGTCATCGACGGCGTCGTTCATTATTGCGTTGCCAATATGCCGGGCGCTGTTGCTCGCACGTCGACTTACGCCCTGAATGCCGCAACTCTATATTATGCAAAACGTATCGCTCGCCTGGGGTGGAAAGCCGCCATGCGGGAAGATGCGCATCTGCTGAACGGGTTGAATGTCTGCGAGGGTAAATTGACCATAAAAGCTGTGGCAGATGCACAAGATTTAAATTGGGTGGAACCTGCCTCCGTTCTCTAAATGTCGTCAAAACGATACTCGATCCAATGACGGTAAATTTCGCCGGGCCGCAACAGGCTGTCCTGCGCGAAATTTATGTCATTGGGTCGAAATTGCGGCTCTAGCGCTATCCCTGCGCGAGACTGTGGCAGCGCATCCCCGGTGTAAACCTGCAGACAGGGGAGGGAGCTTGTGACTGTCATTGCGGTTTGTCCGGCGGTCAGCCGCGCGCTTTTTACTTGGTCATAGCTGCAATCCAGTCGCACGCTTCCCAGCGGACGGGGAGATGTAAAGTCTCGAAACGTGTCACTTACGGGTAAGGCTTTTGGGGTCGCCATCATTGTATGCAAGTTAGCGTTCACTTCCAGATCATGCCCGTCAATTCGAGTTTCGCCGGATAGATTCCAATAGGGATGCCATGTCAGGTTCATTGGCGTTGGCCGGTTAGATGTCGCTTCCATTTCAAATCTTAATGTGTTGCCTATGAGAGAAATGTTCAGCGCCGCCCGGATTTTACCGGGAAAGCCGTGCCGTGCCTGGGGGCAATCCAGTTTCAACTCCAAGCCACGATCCGTCAACGCGGCATCCCATATCTCGCCATCAAACCCAGTAGGTCCGCTATGTAGATTATGAAGTCCGTCATTGGCCGTCAGTCGATGTTCGCGATCATCAATCTTAAACCGCGCATTTGCGATCCGGTTGGCATTTGGACCGATAATCCGTCCCTTATAATTCGTATCACTTTCGTAACTGTTCCACTCGTCAAAACCGAGCGTCACGTTCCGTCCGTTCGGGAGGAAAAAGCTCTGAAGAATAGCACCCTGATTCAAAATTACGGCTGCATATCCAGCGTCCGAGCGAAGTCGATAGGCGTGGATGAGCCGTCCATCCGACCGAGTTCCAAATTGCCAATGCTGTGTCATGCCCCGCCAATACTTGCTAAATTCGGTCTGCAAGTTATCAAGAGAAAAAATGGAGTGATAGCGATGAATGCACAGACAGAGACAAATGCGGGCGATGCACTTGAAGGCATGTCAGGTTTCAACATTCCGGACCCTACGACAGTCGAACGTTTGGAAGGCAAAGTTTCTGCGCAGGAATGGCAAATCCGAAAAACCTTGGCGGCCACTTATCGGCTCTGTGCGATGCATGGGTGGACCGACCTTGTCTTCACCCATATCTCCGCACGTCTGCCGGATGAGAACGGTGAGCACCGTTTTCTCATAAATCCTTACGGCGTTATGTTTGACGAGATGACGGCGTCGGCATTGGTCAAAATCGATGGCGACGGAAAGCTCTGCCAAGAGACACCTTATTTTATAAATCCGGCAGGCTTTACAATTCATTCCGCGGTCCATAATGCGCGGGCAGATGCGGGTTGCGTCATTCATGTGCATACGCCTTACGGCATGGCGGTGAGCGCGCAAAAGAAGGGCTTGCGCCGTTACACCCAAATGGCGATGCAGGTTTACAATGATCTGGCTTATCATGACTATGAAGGCATCGCTTTGGAGTTGGATGAGCGCGATCGCATCGTTAAAAATCTGGGTACGAAATCTCTTTTGATGTTGCGCAATCATGGCACGCTCACGCTCGGACCGACTTGCGGGACAGCGTTCCTGCGGATGTATTTTCTGGAGAATGCCTGCAAAGCCCAGATATTTGCACAAAGCGCAGGTCATGAGGATCTTTTGGTCGAAGAACCGCAAGTTATGGCAGACCGAGTTTATCAACAAGGCGCCGCAGCATTTATTCCGGGGATGGGCGATAATCTGATTTGGCCGGGCCTGATGCGAAAGCTTGCAAGAACAAATCCGGGACATGCGCATTAAATTGCCTTCATGAAAACATAATAATTTGGCTGTTTTTGGACCTGTATTTCGTCCTGAGAGATTTAATAGTGAGGTTGACAGGGATTGGCCTAACCCTAGTGTGACTGCATATAATAGACGCTTTCCGAAGATTTTCGCTAGGACGACAATGTTGAGTATCGTTAACTCGGTTTTCACCATTTAGGCACGTATATGGGAGTGTCTCGAATAGGCCAGCCTAGGTTCATTTGTAGCGCGTTAGAAGGAAGTATGATGAAAACTTTGAACACAGCGTTGGTCCTTGGATGTATGGGCTTTGGTTTGACAGTGCCGTCTTTGGCTTTGGCGCAAACCGCGCCTGAGGTCGTTGACAGCTATCCCAAACAAATTCTGAAAGAGCGAGCTGATCGGCGCGCTGCCGAGCGCGAAGCCGCAAGAGCCGCCGCGAGTGTGAATACTCCGCCGCCAATTGGCCCTGTAACACCCGGGAGCTCTCCAATGGGCATTGATATGGTTGTTATAAATCCGGGCGCCGGGAAATTGGGTTCGCCCGACTATGAGAAAAAACGCGCACGTTTTGAAAACCCGATGCGGGATACGTATATTGGCTATCAATTTGAAGTCAGCAAATATGAGATTACATTCAATGACTGGAATAAATGCGTCAGCGACGGCGGATGTTCCGGGCATAAACCTGACGACAAAGGATGGGGGCAGGGAAATCGCCCCGTGATAAATGTGAGCTTCAATGATGCTAAAAACTTCCTGAAGTGGTTGAATAGAAAAACAGGCCAAAACTATCGCCTGTTGTCCGAGGCCGAGTGGGAATATGTGGCCCGTGCCGGTCAGGATGGACCGTTTGGGCGGGGCTATGATATGAGCGCGCAATACGCAAACTTTGACGGCAAAGCGCCTTATGGTTCCGGCACAACTGGACCATACTTGCGAAAGACTCAGCCTGTCGGTCAATATGAACCTAATGCCTTTGGCGTCTATGATATGGTTGGCAACGTCTATGAGTGGGTCGAAGATTGCTGGAATCCAAATCATAGCGGCGCAATTGGCGACGGGTCTGCCCGTAAAGACGGGGATTGCAAATTCCGCGTTATGAAAGGCGGCTCTTGGGTGACGCATGGGTATCAAGCCCGCGCTGCCGCCCGTATCCGCTATGTCACAGATTACCGCTATGACGACTACGGTATTCGTATCGCCCGTACGATTAATTAATCGCATGACCCAAAATCAATTTGCTGCACAGTGTCATAGCTGAGCCTGCGGTTGGTGATGACTGACACCATAAATACGGATTACCTCGTTATTGGCAGCGGCGCTGTCGGCATGGCGTTTGTTGATACCTTGTTGGACGAAATGCCGGACGTGGATATCGTCATGGTTGACCGATTTGCCAAACCGGGCGGCCATTGGAATTCAGCTTATCCTTTTGTGACTTTGCATCAGCCCAGTGCATTTTACGGCGTAAACTCTCGCGAGTTGAGCCAAGGTCTGCGGGATGAAACCGGCTTGAATAAGGGGCTTGGCGATCTCGCGACAGGCGCTGAAATCCTGTTTTATTTCGACGCCGTGATGCGCCAGAAATTTCTGCCCTCAGGCCGAGTTCGGTTTTTCCCATTGTCGGATTACAAGGGCGAAGGCGTTTTCGAAAATCGTTTGAGCGGCCAGGAAACCAAAGCGATTGCGAAAAAAACTGTCGACTGCACACATTTAAATACCACGGTCCCATCCACTCACACCCCTAACTTTGAGGTTGGCGAAGGCGTGAGGTTCATGCCGTTAAATGATCTGCCGCTGATGACTGATGCGCCCCGTGGGTTCACCGTAGTGGGCGGCGGGAAAACGGGGATTGATGCCATCCTTTGGCTCCTTGAAAATAATGTTCCTCCACAGACTATACGCTGGATCAAATCGCGGGATGCATGGCTGATAAATCGAAAGCATACGCAGCCTTTCCCCGAATTTTTCGAGGATACAATCGGCAACCAAGCCAATATGTTCGAGGCCATCGCGGGTGCGACGTCCAAATCCGATATGTTTGACCGCCTTGAAGCCTGCGGATATTTCCTTCGCCTGGACACTACCGTCCGACCAACTATGTTCCACGGCGCGACCATTAGCGAGGCAGAGTTGGCCGAGCTACGCCGCGTGAAAGATGTCGTTCGCAAAGGCCGTGTCGCAGAGATAAACACTGATAATATCACCTTTGTCAGTGGCCGAACGGAGCCGACATTGGGCCATGTCATTGTCGATTGTTCCGCCAGTGCGATCAAAGACAACGTCATTAAACCTGTTTTTCAAGGCGATACCATTACGCCGCAAACGGTTCGTGCCTACCAGCCAGTTTTCTCGGCCTCTCTCATCGCCTGGATTGAAGCGAATGTGCAAGGTGAGGCAGCGAAGAATGGATTGAGCGGCGTTGTTCCTCTTCCGGATGACCTCGATACTTTCGTGCGCATGACCGCTGCCAATATGATGAACCAAGCGCTATGGGGGCAAAATAAATCCCTGCGTAATTGGATGCGCGAGCAACGCTTGGACGGGTTTTCCAAAATCGTCAGCGGCGTTGATCCTACCGATATAGATAAAGTGGCAATTCTAAACCGCCTCAAAAAAGCGGCTATGCCCGCGATGGCGAAATTGCAGAGTTTTCTGAGATAATAGCCTTACCAAAAACAGGTTTCTCTGATGGGTCTGTCGTCTAATTTGGTCATATGAACAGTTTGCTTAGTCTTATTACATTCCTCTGCTTAATTAGATGTCAGGTGGTCTCCAAAGAAACGGTTGTCACCTTCCTGAAGACCGAATCCCAATTTATGAAGATACATCGATTTTTATATTAGATGGACGCAATTTTCCCGCTTGAATGAGTGAAAGTTTCCAAGGTGAGTATAGCCGCCAAATCAAAGGCGATGTTTTGACCTTCACGGCTGACCCCGTATCCCGTTAAATTGCGCTCTCTAAAGCCGCGCGCGAACCCGCGAAATCGCCGCCGCGTCCAGCTTGCCTTCTAAACCTTCGCGTAGCGTCTTCCGATCCGCGTCATATTCATCAACGCCGCTCTCGCCGGACTTCAGCGCCCAATAATACGCTTCCTCAAAATTCTGTTCTGCGCCTTCGCCTTTTGCGAGGGTGAACGCATAAAGGAACTGGCCTTCCGCATCACCCGCTTGGGCGGATCGGCGGAACCATTCGGCGGCTTTTTCATCCGATTGCGCGGCAGCATAGCCTTGATAGACCAGCAGGCCATAATCCGCCATCGCGGCCGCATGACCGCCCATCGCGGCCTGTTTCAGCAGTGCCGCAGATTTCGCGCTGTCCGGGCGAATTTCGAAATTCGTCGCATACATGACGCCGGCGATATAGGCCGCTTCCAGATGCCCCGCTCTGGCCGCTGTCTCATAATGTTTCAGCGCGGTTTGCGGGTCGCGTTCAAACAGGCTGTCGCCCAATCGTTTTGTCGCTTCGGCATCGAAACTTTGCGATGCGCTTTTCAGCAGGCGCTCAGATTCTGCCGTGCTCGCCGTGACGCCTTGTCCCGTGCGGTAGAGATCAGACAGCGCCCGCATGGCATCCGTGCGTCCCGCATCAGAGGCCCGGGTCAAATATGAAACCGCATCCGTTTGCGTCAGTCCGGCTTGACCGCGCAAACCCATTTCGCCGAGCGCGACAAAGGCGTCGGGATGCCCCTTGGCAGCGGCTTTTTCATACCACTGGCGCGCGCTCATCATATCAGTAGTGCCCGCTTTGCCATAGCGCAGAATATAGCCCGCCATGACGGCGGCGTCCGTGCTGCCCAAATTGGCGGCGGTCTGCGACAGGCTCAACGCTTGTCCATATTGGCCGGCATTATAGGCGTTTAAGGCGACTTCAAAATTGGTTTGAATTTCCGCAGGATTAGTCAGCGTCGGCGCGGCGCTTACGGTGAGGGGGGCGAAAACTGTGAGCAAAGCTGCGACAAGCGCGACACTGCCGCGGCGGGCCCGTCCGGATGTGCCCAGACGCCCGATGAGACCGCGATGAAATCCGCGCCCGCCGCTATTGGGCCTTGCGCATTCTCCACAGTTATCCCGCCAATTGCGACGCTCGGTATTTCGACGGCTTCGTGCCACCATGACAAAATCTCCAAATCCGCGCGGATCATTTTCCCACCATTGGGGGGCGTCTTTGTCGGCGTGTCAAAAAACGCGCCAAACGCCACATAATCCGCTCCCGCCTTCGCCGCAGCAAAGGCAAGCTCTTTCGAATTATGACAGGTGACGCCAATAATAGCATCCCCGCCAAGCACCTCCCGGGATGAAAAATAGTCCATATCTTCCTGCCCAATATGGGCTCCGTCGGCACCTATGTCGGCGACCAAATCGGGGTGGTCATTTAAAATAACCTCCACATTATGGGCGTGACACACCGCCGTTATGGCTTTTCCGGCCTGAATGAGAGCTGAATTTTCGAGGGTCTTCAGGCGGATTTGCAGACACGCCACTGGGGCCGCTTTGAGGGTCGACTCCAGCAACTCGCAAAATGCAGGCACATCGTCGATGACGGGCGGAGTAAGGAGATAGATTTGGCAGGGATCGGTCATGGTGGGGATTTAGCTTGGAATGAACATGGTGGCGAGTGGGAATAGCGTTTGCCCGAAATTGAGATCGATTAACCTGCATCGATAAACGGTGCGGTTCCGGTCCGGATGATTTCGACGAGCTCGGGGTCGTTGAATTGATATTCATCAGGAATATCGAGCACGTGAAGTTTTGCGTATTTTAAAGGCGCAGGGAAAGCAGCTTTCAGCCGGTCTTTGTGTTTTTGCTCCATAACAAAAATGATGTCCGCCCATATAATGTCTTTGGCATTCACAGTGCGCCGCGCATTTGGACTGGTGCCGGCGGAACGGACGAACAGGCCCGGGGTTTTACGCCAAACCTGCTCGCCCGTTGGACTTCGCCATTGGTTGCGAGAGCAGATGAAAAGAATATTCATTGCTTACAGTTCCAATCGTGTTTCTATTTCACGCTTTGCCCATTCCCTCTTTGGGTGCGGCCAAAATGCCCCAAGTTGTTGGGCGCGCTTTACCTTCAAGCGGTGAAAATACATGTCCGCCCAATTCTTTTCGCGGTGGCCCCGATCACTGTCGGGACTCGTCTTGGAAAGCTGACCGCGATGCGAACGTGCTCGCAGATTTGGGTGGTTTTGGGTTAGGATGGAACGCTTTTCAATAAAGCGCTGTCTCTGAGCTCGTCGCCAAGCTCGGCTGCGTTTGTGTGGCATTGTGATCTCCTGTTGCCGTGGGTTCAGCAGCCGCGGCAATACAGGTGATGTCAGCGCCCTTAGTTGATGTTCGGATTATTAGCAAGCGGCTGGGGCTATTATGAGCTTTGCGCCGCCTCATTGTCTTTGCGCTCCCGCGCAAGTTTTCGCGCTCTATCCTCACGCGCTTTTATCTTTTCCCGCCGCGCATCCTCGCGCTCCTGCTTGGCTTCCAAGAGGGTCTGCGCCGTGATGGAGGCGAGGTGATTATACGGGTCCCGCCGCTCTTCATGGCGCAGCTCATCCATATAGAGATTGATGAGGACCTCATAGAGCTCATGCGGCATGCCGGGTTTGAACTCCGGCATGACAGCCGGACGCGGACGGGGGACGTCTTTCTCCGTCAGGGGCTTGCGCACCTGTAATTCGCCGTCGCCCGGCATGGGCGTGATATGGGGCAGGGCCAGTTTCTGCGTGTCCCATTCCAAGCGGCGGAGCTTCACCTGATCCGCGCGGAGCTGCACGGCTTGGCGTAAGTTGCGAATTTTGTCTTGGGTGGAAAGGGGGGTGGTATAGGGAGTGTTGTATGTTTTGCGGGGCATAGTTTTTATCTCACACGCTATCGCTCGCAGCCCATGTCCAAATTTTGGTGGAACTGCCGAAGCTGGATTTATCCTTAAAGGTAGGACGGCCCGCGTGGTGACCTCCGCGATGGAGACCAGATAGAATAGTTGTTTTACGCAGATGCCAAAGTGGATTGATTTGTAAAATCACTCCACCCCCGCAATTCGCTTGCGCGAATTGCTCGGCCACGCGGCAGCAGTTTTTGATATAACGGCCGGTACAACCCCGGAGTCGGCCCACTTGGAACCACCGGTCGGCTCTCGTTATAAAAGTCCCGGCACAGTCCAATGTGTCACCATCGGATGCTCAGACCCACTGTCTCCCAAACGGTAAATGACGTCTCACCTGTCCCGTGTTTGAAAGAACTTATCCAATTTATCACAGCTTTTGGATGTGAGGATTATTCTTTTTTAAAACGAGGACGCATCCCAAAAAACAGTCCATAAAACCGAGGAAATCGGGCAACAAATATGAGGATGAGGAAATTCTGAAACGAGGAAACTCAGTCTTTACCTCTCCCTTGGGGAGAGGTCCGCTTCGCGAAGCGACTGTGGGGTGAGGGTAATAGACAGGCGACAGCCCGTTCTTTTTGGCGAAAAGAGCACGCGCCTGCAGTGCGCAGGGACCGTAAAGGGTTGAATTGGGTAGCAGGTGTTAAAACAACTGTGGATGGCCGTAACTGGTTACTGGCTATTCGCCATTACGTCCTTAGATTACATTTTATGAAGTTGCCAAAATTTGTAGATGCTAAATTGGTTGGGAAAGTCGCTACATTGGGCGTTGCCGTTGGACTGGCCGCGGCGACTGGAAATCCAATCGGGTTTCTTTTGCTATCGAAAACCGTCGAAGGCGCGGTTACTACTGGCGCAAATTCTCTTTTTGAAAAAATCACGGACAAATCTCCTGAAACGGCCAAGGCTATTGCGCAAGTTCAAGAGATTGAATTTGCTAAATTTTGGGATGAAACTTGGGGTGGTGATGCCGATGTGGACCCTGCCGCTTTGGACGAGGCGAATGCTCAATTGTCCAAACATGTAGCTGCTTGCTGGCCGACCCCAAAAGTTGTCGCAGCAATAGTCGCAGACCATGGCAATAAGTATCCAAATGCGATAGCCCAGCATGTCGTTGTGCAGATTAACAAACGTGGAGATACTGAAGGAATATTTAATGATCCAAAAGGTACGCCACATCGATTTGCAATAGCCGTCATTGAAACAGCTATTTCTGCTGCTCTAACTCAAAAAGAATATTTCAAAACATTAGAGCCTGAACTTCTCATCACGCAACTTGGCTTAACGGTTGAAATAAAGGCTGATCTTGAGGCACTTTCTGGAGATGTGCAGTGCATGGGTGAAACTGCTTCCAGAGTTGAAGATAATCAAGAAGAGATGAAGGCTATGCTGCGGGAGCTGTTAGCTGAAAATAGACAACGCATCACTTCGGATGCGCAAGTAGATGCAAGCATAGAACGCACAATTCTGGATATGGTAACGGATAAAGACAGCGAAGTGCGTGCTGCCGTGAAGGACCTTCTCGCAGACCCTCCTGACCCCATGACAGCTACCAGTCGTCTCAAACAATCTCTGGCTCACGATGATGAAATTATACGTGAGGTCACGGCTAACAGAATCCGCAAATTACAACAGATTGCCGCGATCAATTTTTATAACAACGGGGCAGAAGCTATCGATGCATTGTCGAAATTGCTTTTGTTGGAACCGAATGACTTTGAAGTTTTAAATTCACTTGGGCAACTTTACCTTAGGATGGGACATCCGAAATCGGCCAAAGATACATACAAAAGGTTGGGGAAGATTGCCCAAGCAGAGGGGGATAGCTACTGGTCTGCAGTTTCATCAGGAAATTTAGGCAGCGTTGAATTGTCCCTAGGACACCTGAAAGAAGCATCCTCGCTATTCAATAGCGCACTTACTTCATTTTTAGAGCAAAAACATCTTCCTGGGATCGCAAATCAACATGGAAACTTGGGAAACATCTTCAAGCAACAGGGTGATTTTGATGATGCATTTACGCATTTTGAGAAATCACTTGAAACAAACCGAAAATTGGGCCGGACCAATTTCATTTTGAAAGATTACGTCAACCTTGGTTATGTGCAAGAGTCACGAGGTTTGCATAAAGCGGCGCGGCATTTTTTCAATGAGGGCTTGAGGCTTTGTGCCGGAACAAATCATATGCACGACGCAGGACCAGCGCTTACTGGACTTGGAATTGTCGCGCTCAAGGCTCAAAATCTGCCTGAAGCCGAAAGGAGATTTGAAGAGGCCTTACAACTATATTTAAAGCTGGGTTATAAGAAAGGAATTGCTGAATGTTATGGAAATTTAGCGACTCTTTCAATTGAGAAAAGAAACTTACGTGACGCCGAGAACTATATCAAAAAGTCGTTAGAAATTGAAACCTCTATTGGGAACAAAGCCGGAATGGCTAGCGACCATGGAAACCTTGGAATTGTGGCTTCAATGCAAGGCGATTTCTCGGCCGGGGAGTTCTACTTTAACGAAGCCCTGAAGATAGACGAGGAGATAGGCGACAGGAATGGTATCGCAAACTGCCATAGAAACCTAGGGGATATGTATTTTGCGCAGAAAAAACGGACCCTTGCGTTGATACGCTGGACAACCGGTTATGAGATATATATCGAAATTGGGGTGCAAACTGAAGCCGATAAACTTAGAGAGAAAATCCTAGGTGCTGGCGGCGTAATTCCAGACTAAAATTTTATTCCTGTAGTTATGGCTTTCTGAGCCAGTCTCTGTAACTCCCAAACATCCCTCTTCCCCCAATCCCCCATCGCGCTATGAACGCTTCCATGTAACATCTCCTTCCTCTTCCCGTCATTCTCCTCATCACCGCTTGTGAGACACGCGTGAATAGTGAGGTGAAGCCCAACCCGCTAGCTGGGTTTGAAATGCGTGACGGGGTTTTTAATCTTCGTGTGAATGAGAAGATCGATAAGATTTCTACCCGCGTGCCCAAGACCGATGAGGACGGTGCCAAATCTCGCCTTATTCACTCCGTAAGGTTGACCGCCGTTTTTGGGCGCGGGTGGCCTCACTCATAGCGGCTTGTATGTAGCGATTTCTTGACGCTCTGTTTAAATCTTTAAACCGACACGCCCTAATGATACACGAAAAATTATGAGGGCTTCGAGACATGTTGTAATTGGGGGAGGGAGCGGATTTATTGGCCGTGCGTTAACCGATGCCTTGCGCCAACGCGGAGACCAAGTGACGTGGATTTCGCGCCAAGAGGGCGAGGAGAGGATAACGTGGGATCATTTAAAACAGCACGGATTGCCGGACTGTGATGTCGTTGTTAATTTCGCGGGTCAGCATATTTTGGATATGTCTCGCCGCTGGAATGAGAGTTACCGCAATGAAGTCATCAATTCCCGAATTGACACCACACGTCTCCTTGTCGAGGCGATAAACGCCAAAAAAATGTCTCCTGAAGTTTTCGTTTCGACTGCGGGGAAATGTTTCTACGGAACGCGAGAATTAGCCAGCGGGGAAGAGCCGCCTGAATTGGACGAGTATTCTGAACCTATGGGAATGGATTTTCCAGCCGAACTTGTTAGCCAATGGGAAGCTGCGGCGGATGGCGTAGACAACGCTCGCATTAGACACATCAAACTCCGCATTGGTGTTGTTTTAGGGGCGATAGAACGGAAATCATATATCACGAAGTTTTGGAGAATTGGGCGGGCGCGCGGATTTTTACCCATCATTCGACTTCCGTTTTGCTTGGGGTTGGGAGCGGTTATCGGAAAAGGCACCCAAATTTTTCCCTGGATTCATATTGACGATATGGTTGGTATTTTACTCTTTACTCTAGATAATGCGGAGACCGTCGGTAAGTACAATGCTGTTGCGCCGAATGCGGTGACAAATAGAGTATTTACCGAGAGCTTCTCCAAACATTTAAAACGCCCGATTATTTGGTCCGTGCCGGAATGGTTGGTGAAACGTGTGGTCGGAGAAGAACGCTCCTCAATCCTTCTGAGGGGGCAATTGGTTAAACCTCGCAGGACGATTGAGGCCGGATATGTATTTAAATATCCTGACATCGACACAGCGATGGCAGACCTAGTCAAAATTACATTCTGACGTCTAATTTATTATCGGTTTGTATTGAGTGGTTGTTTTTTGGGCGTTTTAATTCACTGATATATGCCCGCAATGAGGACGAAACCTTCTTCCCCCGACTCCTAAATCCCGCTATAAACGCCCCCATGAAACACCTCCTGCTCCTCCCCATCATTCTCCTTCTCTCCGCTTGTGAACCCCGTCCCACGACGACGGTGAAACAAAATCCGCTCTCGGGTTTTGAGACCCGCGAGGGGTTTATTGAGCTTCATGTGAATAAGAAGACGAACCAAATCTATGCGCGTGTGCCTAAGGCCGAAAAAGACGGCGTTAATTTGCGCCTCATTCATTCTGCGCGCCTAACGGCGGGGTTGGGGTCTAATCCTGTTGGGCTTGACCGGGGCTGGGGCGAGGGCGGCCGCGTGATTGTCTTTCGCCGCATGGGCGACAAGATGATCCTCGAGGAAGAGAACCTGCGTTACCGCGCCAATCCGAATAATCCGCTGGAGGCCCGCGCCGTGCGCGAGAGCTTCGCGCGCTCCTTTATCGCCTCGCTACCCATTATCAGCCATCCGCGCAAAGGCGAGATGGTCGATATGACGGACTTTCTGACGTCGGATAGTTTGAACCTCGTGCAATATTTGAAAGATGCGGACCAAGGCAGTTTCAAGGTCGCCAAAGATCGGACCTTTGTGGACACGAAAAATGCGCTGGCCTTTCCTGACAATACTGAGATTGATGTCTTCTTCACCCTGAGCTCGAGCGATGCCGGAACCGAAGTTGCGACAACGGCGGCGAACGGCAAAGATGCAACCCTGATCCAGCATCACAGTTTCGTCCGCTTGCCCGAAGATGGATTTAAATCGCTTATCTCTGACCCGCGCGCTGGGGCGATCGAGCAAGTGCATTATAATTATTCAGCGCCGCTCTCCGCCAATATCGAAACCCGCTTTGCACGTCGCTATCGGCTGGAGCGCAATGAGGACGGCGATGTCGT
>ENA-ORXT01004371-ORXT01004371.1-marine-metagenome-genome-assembly--contig:-NODE-4371-length-14671-cov-8.000617_pt1 | contig 14671 bp, 15 predicted proteins | sample MGYA00237868_ERZ511482 | MGnify/ENA metagenome assembly ERZ511482 | reverse complement strand
GGGGGGGGAAGGTCAATTAGCACATCCCAGACAAATGTGATTGGCGATTTTTTGTGGTTCAGCGTCGATTTCGGCCTCTGGCGGCATCCTTGACAGGGTCCCACCTCAGTGATTGGGGCCCGGTATCGATGGCCGACGAGCGCGACCTTCCGCGATCTGACTCAGGTCGCCATCAGTCGCGGCCCGTGCGCATGCTTGCAGGGGGGGGGAGGCGGGTGGCGGGTGCGGGACTGACGCCACCGCCCCCCCGCCACCCCGCACGCGGTGTCTGCTTCCATGGCGCCATGTGTGTGGCTCCTGCCGGGCTCGTCTTTGTCCGCGGCCGTGCTTCCGCGTGGTCGCCTCCCCTTCCTCCGCGGCCGCGTTTCATTCTTCGCGTGCGGTGCGCCCTGGCGGTGTGCCCTTGTGTTGGATGCTGGTGCCGCCCGCCATTGCCGCCCGCAGTCACCACCCCCCGTTGCCGCCCGCAGTCACCACCCCCCGTCGCCGCCGGCAGTCACTACCCCCCCTTGCCGCTTGCCGTTTCCGCCATCTGGCTCCACCCGCACGTGGTGTGCATCGGTGCTACACGCCGGTGGGCTGCACCTGCTGCACTTGTTGCTAGATCTACGTGTCGTTGTTCTCCTTGCGGAGAGACGGTTGGGCGTGTACGTGCCCATCGAGCCTTCCGGCGACTTGGTGCTGCTGGGTATGTCAATGTCTTTCTTCTCGAGTGCTCTCGTTTTCTGCTGTCCCCTGTGTTCTCTACGTTGGGGTATTATTTTCTAGTTCCTTTTCTCCCTGCTTTTTCCTACTACAGGCTCTAACTCCATCCCGTCCTCTTTGTCTTCTGCATGCCTTGCATTGTAGCTGTTGTATTGTGCTTGCCTCTGGTCTGCCTGTTTCGTTGACAGACCTGCGTTTGAGCGTGTGTTCCACGATGGTCGAGCCAGAGCCCAGCCCGGTCGCGGAGCCGGAGCTGACCAAGACCGAGCGCCGGCTGTACGTGAGCTTCTTTGACAACCTCGGGATATCAGATGAGAAGCAGATCGCCTTCCTCGCCACGCTGCTGCGCAACGTCTTTGAGGCATCCTCCAAGCTGGACTCGCACCTGGCGCCGCATGGGGCTGCGCTGCACTCTGCCGTCAGTCGCATGCAGGTGTCGGACAACCCGCGGGACGCGCCCACTCACCGATGGATCCGAGTGGTTGACCGCCTGGGCTTCTTCTCCGACACTAACTCCCACGCCGAGCGCATCGTCAACGTCGGGCTCTCATTTGCCTACCGCCACCTTGAGGTGGACGCCCTCGCGGAAGCAAACGCCATGCTGCTTCGCCAGGTGCAACCGGCAGCAACTGCGGCCGCCGAAGAGAACCCAGACGGCGGGGCGACTGCGGCTTTAACAAGAGCAGGACAAGGCGGCGGCGGTGGGAGCATGGGCGGTGGCGGTGGGGGCGGCGGCGGTACGGGCGCCGAGTCGGAGGGGCTGCCCCCGATTGATGCTCCAATGGAGCAGGACGAGGCGGACGACGAGGAGCGCGCGCTCCCCCCGGGGGGGATGGCCTTCTCGAATCTCCCACCATTGTCTGGACTGGGAGCGGGCAATGTTGCTGGCCTTGCCCACCCGGCGGCGGCCTCGGCGGGGGGCTCTATTGTGACGGCCTTCACTACCACGAGGGCAAGAGCTGTCGGGGGCACGCCGACGGGGGGCGTGACGGACCAAGAAGAGCCGCTCCCGCCCGGGGCGGTAGTGCTTGCGCCAAGCAATGCCGCGGCGGCCGCTGTTCTCCACGCCGGTGGCCAGGCCGCATCCGCGGCAGACGTCACGCCCAACACCGGCGGTGGTGGAGGCGACGCAGAAGAGGAAGAAGATCACGTCGGTAGCGGCTCGACCATCCCCCCCCACGTGATCTACGACCGCCAACCGACAGTGGTGCCGAATGAAGCTGCGGTAAAGCTGGTCGAGAGTGTTCTGGAAGGCGTCCAAGACCGCTCCGACGGCATCTCCGTGCTCCGGCAACTGTTGGATGACAGCGTGCTGGTGCTCGGTCGGTCGTCCTCGCGCCCCGCCACCAAGCCCAACGGCAAGGTATGGCCGAGTGGCGTTAAGGGTGACAGGATGGCTCTTGCAAGACGCACGGACGGGTGGTGGCCGCAGTGGCGCGCCCCTCAAGACCTCCCCAACAGCATTCCACCTGTCGGGACGGTGGCGTACGCGTTCAACCGCAACAGGGCGTCGGCGTCGTCGCGATGGGTCATCTTGATTGACATGGGCGGCATCAACGACACCATCAAGGGCCTCTCCATCCGGTCCGCCCGGTACTTCCCCAAGGATGCTCTGGTGCCCGTTGAGAAGGTGCAGCGCCTTTGGGGCAAGGCGCCTATGCGCTTTCCCGTGGTCGTGGCGTGTATGATGCTGCTTGTAACCAAGGAGGAAGGGTACGGGACTACCTTGGCCGACCTCGCCGCAGCCGGCCGCGCCACCATCCCCAAGAACACCTCTCTGTTGTCGGCGTCGTGCCACGAGTTCAACACGTCCGGGATTGCGGCTCCGGCTGCTCCCACTGGTCTTCTAGGCGGTCCCCCCGACGGTTCTCCGGCGGCCCAGCAGCTCCCTGACCATCCACGCGACTCCGACGCCGAGCCCGACCACCTCTCACAGCAGTACGCGGAAATGGAGGTCGCGTTGGCCAGCGAGGACCTGGAGATCAAGACGCAGAACCGTGCTCATCGCGCGCGTGTGCGCAACGCCAAGACCCGGGCTTCCACTACAGCTGCTCGTGCCGCAGCTCCCGTGGCTCGCTCCACACCAGGTGCAAACGTAGTCGTGGCACGGCCTGCTGCAGCGGCCTCGTCCGTGACGGCGCCTTCCAGTTCCACGGCACCCGCATCAACGGGACCTACGCGCCTACCCGCTCGCCCAAGGGCGCGCTCTGGCGGGACAAGCGCGCCGCTCAGGCCCGCCAAGCGACCACGGACATCCGCGAGCCAAGTCTTGGCTGGCGGCAGTTCGGCGGCAGCCGCCCCTGTTGGTCAAAGTGCAGCAGCTGCGCCGGGGGCCGGATCTGCGAGTGTGGTCGGCGGAAGCGGCGGAGTGCCCGTGGGTGCTGCGACAGGAGGTACCTCTGCTACTGTCGCAGGCGGTCCTGTCGGTAACTCTGCCGCCTTGGTCCGTCTTGTCGTCGCGCCTACTGCCGCGCCCCCTGGAGGTGCCACGGGTGCTGTCCCACGGCCTCGCCCACCCCGTGTACCTGTGCATGGCGGCGCCGGTCCGGTTGGGCCCCCAGCTGGCGGCGGTCGGCCGCCTATCGCCACAGTGGCGGTTCCGAGGACAGGGACACCATCCGCTCCTGACGCAGGCAACCTGGCCTTAGTAGGTGGGGGCTGTGATGTAGTCGCTGCAAGCAACAGCGCAGAGCCTCCTCCTGTCTCTGTTTCTGCTCCTCTTTCTCCTCTCTTATATTCTTCTGCATCTGTTCTCTCTGGGAGTCCTGCCGTTGACACCTCTGTCATATCGGCACCGTCCGGGAGTCGCAGCGCCGCAGAGTTTGCCGAGGAGCATAGGCAGAGACGCGCGCGTGTTGAATCTGACCTGCGCGACGCACAAGCGTCGCGTTCTGCCGTACTTTCGGACAGGCACGAGTCCTGGACAGGTGGAAAAGATGCATGAGATGAGTACGGGGATAAAAGGAATACCAATTCACGTTGTTTTGCCTAAAGTCGCCGCCACTCGTTGTATAACTTCAAGGCACACTGGTCAGCAAACAAACGGCCGGCGCTAAACGACTTGACGTGCAGCCGCGCCTTGTCCGGCACGCGGCTCAAAGCGGTGTGGACCATGCCGGCCTCAAAGCACTCGGAAAGGTCAAGCACCGCCTCGGAGATGCTCAAACTCTGGGACATGTGGATGGTGCTTGCCCACCCCAACACCAACGGCACCTGCGTGCGCACCGCCAGAACACCGGGAGCCGCGAGCACACGCGCCGCGAGCTTGACTGCAGGAAATGCAACCTCAATCCAGGTGTCGCCCTTGTCACGCAGGCCCCAGTTGCCGCGCTCGATGCCCGCGGGCAGGACGTGATTCTCCAGCCGCACACTCGGGCTACCGTCCGTGTCGTCGTAGCCGACAATGAAGCCGATGCTGCCATGACACACCCCCAGGTCCTTCTTGCGGTTGGATATGACCATCACACGTGCGTGGAGGCAGTGGGAAATCGCTGGCGGGGCGACGCAGTCGGCCAGCGCGGCCGCCCTTGTGTTGGCACTCACGCCCTCAAGGTTGGGCGCCTTACGCGACATGTCCCTGTCGGGGTCGAGCTCCACAGAGTCCACCGCCATGAACACCTTGGTCGGCGCGCCACGCGACAAGCGGGTCAGGCAGTCGCGGTTGTGCTGGATGACAGCCCTAAGCCGCGGCATCAGGTGAAAGATGGATGTCTTGATCTCTTCGTACGCGCTCCCCTCAATCGAGCAGTCCTTGATCAGCTGCTCCACCGCTTCGGAGCTGTTGCCCAACCGCGCGTCGCGGACCGCGCGGATGAAACCCGGCTCGCGCTGCCGGAAGGTTCCCGTGAGCTCCAAGAAGGAGTTGCCAAACAGGGTGCTCCAGCACGGCGCCGTGTACGCCATCTTGCCCTGAACGGGGCCAAGCGGCAAGAAGTCGCCGAAGGCAAACCACAGACAGGGCCTGGCGTCCGACTGGACGCTGGCCAGGAGCTCAAACATGACGCTGAGGTTGGCAGCCGACACGAGGGAGATCTCATCGAGCAGGAGCGCCCGCACTTCTCGCAGCCGGTCCTTGATGGGCCCGTAGCGGCCGGTCGCCAACAAACGCTCCGCCTCCTCCTTGGGGTCCAATCGAAGTGGCACGTACTCGCGACCAAACCCAAAGAAGGAATGGTAGGTCATACGACCTGCCGTCTTGGCAGACGTACCGGTGGGCGCCAGCACTACCACCTCGCCGTCCGCCGTGTACCGCTCTGACAGGAAGGAGCCCAGCTTCCTCAGGAGCGTCGACTTTCCAGCTCCCGGGCCGCCGGAGACAAATGCACTGTTGATCCGTGCAAAGAGTTGTTCACAGACGTCTCCCCATCGGCCGGTTGCGGCAAGCCGACCGATAGGTGGCACACCCGACGGAGCATCCTCCAGGTCAGCGCCTTCGCCGTGGCGAGGCCCACCACGAGCCGCATCACGGCCACGCCGCACAGACCCGACGCTGGCGTGGCCACCCTGCCGCACACCAGCAACCCCGCGTGGTGCCCGTCGCGCCTCATCCTCTGGGACCGCGCCAAGAACCTCCACCGGCAGCGACCTCCGGGAGTCGCGTGAAGACGGTGGCTCTGCAGTAGTCCACGACGCCCGCCCGCTGCTCGGACAAGATGTTGACGGTGTGCGCGGTAGCGCCCGCAGCTCCAGCTGCCCCATGGACGAGACGTGCGCCGCCTGCTTGCGCCGCTTGGCAGATGACGGCGATCGCGGCGCGCTCACCACCGGCCTTGCGCGGAAAGGAGGCGCCACGTCCGAGCAGTCAAGCTCAACCACATCGTCGTCGGATAGAAACGCTGATTCTTCACTGCTTGATGTCGCCGCCGAGCGCTTGGCAGGCAGAGGCGGTCGTGCGCCCATGGTTCGAGCGCCCGGTGCCCGACTACAAGAAGCGCGTGAGCCGCTCATGGCCGCCGTGCACGTCCGATCGGGAAGCAGACGAAACGCGGGGCGCCCGGCAACACCGGCACCAGGGATGGGAAAAGCATGTACAACCTCCAGCAACGCCTTGCCGACGTCGGCGACAAGCCACCTCCACGCCGAGGGCGTCGAGACGAAGCGCCGGATGATGCAGGTCCCCACCACCGCATCGCGCACCATGGCCAACGCGGAAGCACAGCCCCGTGCGTCGAGTCCAAAGCAGCTGGCTGAGGAGTGCGTCCTGATCGCCAAGCAGCCGTCGTCGTTTGTAGCCGTCTGGTGCTGCTCGTCGCACACGGCCGCGTCCGCGGCGACCGCCTCCCGGTGGGTAGGGTTCGTGAGCCAACACAGGGCCTCCAGTTGAGTGGGGAAGCACCGCGTGGCCGAAACGCCGTCGCCGACGAGGGAGAAGACGCGCTGCCCAATGTTGACGTCGTCCGTCTAGTTGTGCATGGCACATACAGCACCCGAGTGCAAGGCAATGTACCTACTTCCAGGCGGAGCGACGGACGCCATTGCTGCCAGTCACCGAATCGCTCGCGACCCAGGCCGAAGCAGGCGAGAGGGAACGGTGCAAACGGGGATGACGGGAGGGGGCATGCGGCGTGGGAGGGAGTGTCAAGATGAAAGAAGAGCGGGTTGAGTTGGGGGGGGGGGGGGGGTGGCACGCCCTCTTACGACGGCGAGGGTGCAACCCAGCGTCAGGGGGAGAGGATGTCCGCGAGCGGGGGAGCGGCCGATAGCCTGCGAGCGGGGGCAAAGAGCGCTGTGGAAGAGTAAGAGATCACATGCGCACGGCTGTATGAGGGGGGGGTGGCAGGAGCGAAGACAGTGTCAGACAGGCCCGGCACTGGCACAAGCTGTCTCCCTGCACGGTCGGCACACAAAATCGGAAAAGCCGCTCGCTCTGGGTCGTGGTCACCGCTATCGCGCAGCCGGGATACCCGGTCACCCTCTCTATCACACACGCACGACACACGGGCAGCACAAAAAGGCCAAGCAGCATACCTGCAACAGGGTAGACGTGTGAGAGAGGTGGCTGAGCGCCCCGCGCCTGCATGCTGCAGTGGCGTAACCGTCCCACCGGCAGGGCCGTGGCGTACAGCAAAAAGGCGCGTATGGGAGTGGTGGGTGACCGCCAATGACTCGTTGGCGGGAGGTGCCGAGCGCGCGCGCGTCAAGAATGGCGTCCGCCAAGCATTCCTTCAAATGAATGCTACTTGAATGAGACGTGAGGGCCACTTTTCGTGCCGCCAGGATCTGCCCGGTGTGATCCAGTCGTGTGATTGGCTCACGCAAGGCCGCTGCATTGGAAGCTCAAGGACCGCACGATCAAGGCCGCGGATCGTGGCGGCCAAGTCGGTGCTAGGGTTACGTGGGCTGCTAGGGTTATGGCTGGGATGGCCACACTGCTACGACCGTCACTCCAGTGCCCGTCGCAATAGAGTTGGTCGTGCCCTGGACATGTTAAGACAATGTCTCTGTCGTGAAGCCGCACACAGACCCAATGGCCACGCCCGAGTGGTGCTGGAGCTGTACTGATGCGAGCTGTAGAGCAGGCTGTAGACGTCGGTCTGACATCCAACCTGTGCCTAATCTCTTTGAAGGGTTTTCATGGCCTGGGGCAAGCAACATGAACGAAAAAGTGTCAGAGCACCTGTGCGTTGCCATTGGTAGTTTCAAAACTGTGGAGCGCTCTCTGATGCGTTCCCCCGTAGGTCGAGTGCACCACACCACTCCGCAGAGTACGCACTTCAGCTGGCATAGTACCGCCGACTGGTCGAGCATCTTTGGTGCCGGTTGCACATCTTTGGTGCCAGTCGCGCATGTGTTGTTCGCCATCCACCTGGGTAGTCATTGACAGTGTCCTATGAGCTGTTGCCCATGGATGGTTGGAACCTGGACACGTATGAACATGGAAGATACCAGACCCATCCGAGTGCTCGGTGTGCGTCCAGAGTACCTCCTGTACATGGAGATAAGATCTCATCTCATCAGCCTGTAGGTTGGGTGCTGCTGGTACACGGTGCTTTGGGTCTGCCCACTGAGCACCAGTACAACAGGTTGCGCTGCTATGATGATACAGGCGCTATTCATGCATTCCGGCAGTTGCTGAACTCTTTGACATCTACCTACAGAGTTCAAACAGTTGTCCAGAGCTCCGAGAACATTGGGCTCGCTCATCGCTGTAACATGACTGTATTCTTGCGTCCGGCTGACACGGAGGCGGCGCACTTGTGTCGCGCGCGCACAGAAGTCATACGTGTGGCAAGCGAGTAGTCCTCCTGTCCACCTGCAGGCAGCAGTGCGCGCATGCGCGGCGGACCCGACAGAACAGCTTCAGTCCCGCTCCGTCTGTCGCGGTGGTCACACGCGCCCCCACCAGATGCTCGGCCTCCCTGGTAGTTGGTCACCTGTTGCAAGTGATAGCGCCGCCTCGCCGCCCCATTGCGTACACTATGGTGGCATTTCTACTGGGTGGAGGTAGCAGCACCTCGAAGCTCTACGAGATGCATGCGCTGTGACGTGACGCGATACTGTTCTTTTCCCTGCCATGCGCGCGAGTAGATGAATGGAAAAAGTTAGCAAGCATCAATCCCCCTGCTCATCCCGCCACCTGCCATTGTCTCCATGTTCATCAGATGCCTCCACCTCATCCCAGTCAAGAACCCCCCCACTGCCGGCCTGCATGTCCTCATCATCAGCCCCCTCTACACTCGAATCCACGCATTCCCCCGCATCTTCAATGTCAATGTCCTGCCCTCCCACCTCTTCTTCTCCCACCCCACCGACCGTGCCGCCATCGTCATCCCCCGACCCGGCGGCGACCTCCCCGCGCTCGCTGCCGGTGTCACCCACGTCCTCTCCAACACCGTGCTCAGCGACCCCCAGCTCGGCGCCGTCTTCCGTGACCGCATCATTCTTGTCCACCGACTCATCATCAGACGTCGCCGGCGTCGTCGTCCCGCTTGTGGAGGTCGGCTCGGGGACGTTATCAGGGACGTTGTCGGGAATGTTGTCGGGGAAGTCCAAGTCGTCAAAAAACAATGCGAGCGTAATGCGGCGGCGCACGGCGCCAATGCTCGCCTGGGAGAACAGCATCGGGACGCCGAGGGAGAAGCAGTCAGCTGCAGCCAACACAAAGAGCCCGCAGCTGCCACCGTCCGTCTGCCGCGGCAGCCCGAAGTCGAGCACCACCCGCCAATGGGCAACGTCCCACTCGACCGCGACGTCGTGCCCCAACCGCGCATCCACCTCCTGGTGCAGCCACTGCTTCAGCACCGGCACGGTGCCCCGGGAGTCCTCCATCGACAGAGAGTCGTAGAAGTGGAACTCGCGCGCGCCGACATTAATGGCAACCAGCACCCAGTGCGATTACGAGACAAGAACGGGCACCAGCACCACGTCCACGGCCGTCAGATCCAACCCCAACTTGACCCCCCAGCGGGACACACCGTCGTAGTCGACAAAGCCGCTGCGCGGTGACAGCCGAGAGAAGAAAAACGTGTTGAACATCACCGCCCTTGGCGGCGGAGAGTGGTCAAATGACCGCGACGCCGCGTCCCGGTACGCAGCCGCCCGACTGCGGTGTCTGATGAGCGCCGAAAATGAGTTCATGAGCTCATCACTCAACCAAGCCTCGCGACGCAACCGCCTGATGTCCACGCCGCGGAGGAGGATGCGCGCCTTGTTGACTGGGAGAATCGCCTTGGCGACCGGCCGGTTCAGGAGCTCCCGCACGAGCCGTCGCTGTGCCAACGTCACCGGGCAAGTAGCAATGGCGGAGCTGCTGCGAGACGTCCGGGCCGACGACCAGGCGTTGAAGGCCCCCAGCAGCTGCGTGTGCCACATCACCGTCAACCCGTCGGCCTTGTCCGCCACCGGCCCTTTGTTGATAATGACCCCGTCCTCGACGTTGGCACTTGGAGCGGCATCGACGCGCGCAACGCCGCTGTCCTCGTCAACGTCAAAACTCCATGGCTCTTGCTCCCCCGCTGGCGCCGTAGCGCCTGCCACCCCGTCCGTCGCGCCGCCGCTGAGATCTGGTGGAGCGGCTGCCTCGGCGCCTTGAGGTTGTTCCTCGCCACCGGGTTGACCACTTACTGGCGCGGAGCCTGCCTCCGTGGGCTGGTCGACGTTAGCAAGGCAGGCGATGGTGCTCGCCGCGGACGCACATGTGCACACGGTGACGCGCTCGCACTGGTGCAACACCTTGTCGTGGAAGAACGGGGCGAGCGGCACATGGTCGTTCTCACCGACCCCGTTGCCGGCTTGCAGGCGGTACAACTTCCGCAAGTTGGCAAAGGCCACCTGCACCATGCGATGGTACATGTACGTCGATGGCGCCATGTAGGCGAGGCTCGTCCGGTTGACAACGGCGATAGAGTGGGACACCTCGGCCGCCTGAGTGGCGACACCGGCGGTCGTCCCAAGGCATTCGTCAGGCATGTAGATCGGGGAGCACGAGTGCGTGATGGAGTGGGGGCGGTCGAGAATGCACCGCACCCCATGCGCGCGCATCAGCTGCCGCACCCGCCTCATCGCGTTCTTGTCCAGCTTGCATGCGACGTCATAAAAAATAGCCTTGGGTAGCTTGGCAAAGCGCTCGAGCACAATCGACAACGCCTCCCCCACACTCTCCGCGCGGAACAAACAACGAAAGCCCAAAGTTATAACATGAGGGCAGACGACGTTAAACACACCTTGAGTGAGGCCCGCCTTAATCGAGAACGCCTTGTTACACGCGTCGCCCTCCCCCTCCAGGTCCGCCTTGTGCCGGTCCTTGCCGCGGTATTGTACACGGCGCTTGGCCGCCTCCGAATCGGTGATGCCAGGGCGCACGCGCGGCAAACCCGCAAAGTACTCGAAGCTGACCAACGGGTCGTCCTCATCCAAGTCCTTCAGGTGCAGCTGCTCGGCCGTCCACTTCTTGTATTCAGCCGCCGTTGGCCTCCCCTTCCACCGCTTGCAGTACTCGGCGTTCTTCCACGCCGCCGCGAGCGTCGTCTTGTTGTTGGCGACCGCCTTGAACGTTTCATCCACGTACTTCTCCACGTTCACGGCAGCGAGCAGCAGGACCCCCACGGCCTGTCGCAGGCCACGGTCCTCATCGAGCTGCTCCGCAAACCACCCGAGGAAGCCAGCGACAAATCCAACGCCGTCAACTGCCGTGGTCAGGGACCGCCACGTTCCGCGCCGCATGAGGCGGAGCGTGTTGGCGAGTAACCGCACGGCGCGCTCGTCAAAGGCCTGAAACATGCCCGACACCGTCTCCGTGAGCATCGCCTGGAGGAAGGGGCGGACGCAGATCCAAAGCCCATCGTCGTTGCGCGGGTAGCGGTCAAAAGCCGGGGCGCACATACTTGTCCGGTCGCGCCACGTCTCCGCCGGCGTCTTTGCCAGCGGCCCCTTGCCGCCAAGGACGATCGCACCGTCCTTGTCGACGCGAAGGGCAGCCTCCAACCCGCCGCCGGCACTGAACCGACCGCGCTTGGCGGGGCGCTCGGCCTCAATGGGCGCAGCAGCAGAACTGCTTCCCACCCGCGTGGCTCGGCTTCGCCTCATCTCGGAGTTGACCACCTGCTCGCGGCCAATGGGGAAGAGTCGAAACAACACTTCCGCTGCCGCCGCCTCTGGTGACGGACGTCCCGACGCGACGATCTTGTCGCGCCACGTGCGGAGTAGGGTGGCTTGCGCGGCCGTCAGCGGCGCGGAAGTGCGCAGGACCTTGGTGATGGCCGCACGCAGTTGAGCATTCTCCAACACGCACAGCTTTGGAGCCGGGATGCTAAGCACCGGGCAATCCTCGGCGGGGCGAAACGGTGTGGTGTCGTCCGGATCCGAGCAGCCGAGCGACTGGGCGTCGATAACAATGAACTCGGGGCTTGGGCCACATAGCGTGCAGCGTGCCGTCTCGGCAGGGATGTGGAATGTCTTGATTGCCGCCGTGCCCAGCTTCACCACGTCTTGGCGTCGTAGCGCAAACGACATGACGTCCGCCGACAGGTGACGGGTTGCGGCCGTGTACGTGGTGCGGCCCGAGATGATGAAAGAGAGAAGCTTGTCGATCAGCCCCCTGGTGAAAAGCAACCACCTCCCGTTCTTATTGCGGCGCTGCATCGAGAAGAGCGCATCTGCAGTCCCGTCGTACTCCACGACGCGCTTGCAGGCTCCCGTATCGCATACCCACCGGCCGACCAGCACCTGTCCAAAGCCAATATCAGAGAAGAGCCAAGGGAAGCACCAAGAGAGATACTAGACAGTCAGTAACTGCTTGACGATACAGATGAGGATTCACTCGAGCACGCTCCCAGGTACATACGCGCATGCAAGCAACAAACTGTGGCACAGACAAACCATTAGAGAGCAACGCAACATACTTTCAGTGCCGGAGCCGTCGGGTGGTGCGTCGTCAGCAACCCGGGCTCAGTTTGCACCTTGTGGCGCTCATCCCGCTGTTGGCCGCAGGTCCCACAACGGGCTTCCACCAGAGGTAGACGCGTGTCCCGCAGGTAACCTTTGGCAAAAGCGGTAGCGATGGTGATCTGCAGCAGCTTAGAGGCATCAGCGTCACCAGCTGTGCCGGCAGCAGCGTGCTGCTGCACCAATCCTCGCCAGTCGGCCGACCGGTTCCACACCTCCCCTTGGGCGAGCGCCGCGCATTGTGTCCGACGGCAGCTTCTCCAGCCCCTCGTCCTCCTCCTCACTGGCGAGCACCTTGTCATACGCGACGGGGGGCGGGCGCCGCGCGTCGGCTCGGGCCTTGACGACGGCGGGAGCCGTCCCGAACTTGGCGTCATTGTTCCCGTCGGGCCCCAGGCGATCGCGTGCTACGCGCACATGACCGCAGCGGCCACGGAAGCGTCGGCAGCACGGCGCGATGCACGTCGCGGCGTTGGCGCCACTAAACGTCACCAAGGAGAATACCGAGTGGTAGAGCACCGACCAAACGACGGCCGACCCGTAATCCTCGGCGACGGCAAACTCTTCAGCGTCGGCGCGCAACCTCATACGCGAACAAAACGTGCTTGCGTTGACGCCCGAGGATAAAAGCGCCTTGCGCAGCGCCGCCGTGTGCTTGCACGTCGAGCTGCGAGAAGACACGGAGAGGAAGAGCGTGTTCTCATGCCCGCCAAAGCAAGAGCACAGGAAGCCGTCAAGACTTGAAACCCAGAGGATGAACGAGTCCCGCTTGCCCGCCCCTTGCCGCACGACAATGGCACGAGAGCGCGAGTTCTTATCGCCAACCACCCGAGCCGTCACCGCCGAGACCTGCTTGGCCATCGGGCGCGAAGAGGGCAGCCCGCAGGTGCGGCGGATGCACGCCGCAAGGGCCTCCTCCACATAGTCCTCCACGAGCACGGGGTCGCGGCGAGCGTGGTCACGAGGAGCACGTGGCGCGGGAGGTTGACCGCCATCCTCCTCGCCGTCAACCTCATCGTCACCCGCGGCCGCTCCTAGATGGTTGGCCGACGTTTTACCGGCCATAGTAAAGCGTCGCGGCGCCACACGCCGTCGACGGCGGAAGCCACTTGCCGGCGCATTAGATCCACCTTGACGCGCGTTCTCAATCTGGGAGCTCCACCCCCGAGCAACTTGACCACCATGGACCGTACCTTGAAATGCAAGCACCACAGCGCCCACAGATGGACAGGGGGGGCGAGGGGCGACCGAAGATGCGACAGCTTGAGCAGCCGCTCGAGTGCCGACAAAAGGGAAGCTGACGCAATCCCCCGTAGGCCCAGCAACGCCGTCACCAGCAGCCATAGGTGTGCATCGAAAAGGCGCCCGTCAGCAGCACGAAGGGCGGCAACGGTATCGCAGCGGCCGTCGCGGCCGGCCAAAAATAGCGCGCCCAAAATCTGCCCCGCCCCGCACCGGCAGCAGCGACCGCCGACGACGCCGATCACCGCCACGGGTGCCACCGACACGTCCTTGATCACCGCGGCGTCGTAGAGCCCCGGGCTGAGGGGCGGGGGAGGGGGGGTGGCGGCGACACGGCGGCCGCCGCGGCCGGCCAAAAAAAGCGCGCCCAAAATTTGCCCCGCCCCGCACCGGCAGCAGCGCCCGCCTGCGACGCCGACTACCGACACGGGCGCCACCGATACGTCCTTGAGCACCACAGGGAGGTGGACCTCCGCGATGGGTGCGGAGGAGGGGGGGCGGCGGCGGCGCGACGGCCGCCGCGGCCGGCCAAAAAAAGCGCGCCCAAAATCTGCCCCGCCCCGCACCGGCAGCAGCGCCCGCCGACGACGCCGATCACCGCCACAAGTGCCACCAACACGTCCTTGATCACCACAGGGTAGTGGATCCCCGCGATGGGGGCGGGGGAGGGGGGGCGGCGGCGGCGCGGCGGCCGCCGCGGCCGGCCAAAAAAAGCGCGCCCAAATCCTCCCCGCACCGCACCAGCCGCAGCGGCTGCCAGCAACGCAATTTCACGACACGTTGGGGGTGCTAGAGTTGAGTAGATGTCGTCGTGATAGGCGCCAAGCAGGGGGGTTGGCGGCGGTGGCGGGGCGGGCGATGGCAGGGCGCAGCCGCAGCGGCCGCGGCGGCGGCCAGGGTGACGACGACGACGGTCGAGGGGGTGCCCCAGGCCGGCGGTCTGCGCGTCCGTGTGTGGCGAGCAGGCCGTCACTGTCGGGCAGTGCTGCAGCACGTGCCGGCGCGTGCTTCTGTCTGGGGCCAGGGCCCGAGCTGTTGTCTGGAGCACGACCGTGTCTGAGCGTGTCAATGACGCTGGTGTCGGGACAGACACGGGTGTGCCAGGCCGCTGTCGCTGGGGTGGGGCACGGTGTCTGACGGTGCCCTGAGCGCTCAGGGTGGTGCGATGACGTCCTCTGATTGGTCAATTTAGCATTCACGCCTAGCATTCACGGCCGGCACCCGTGAATGGTGATGCGCCCGATTCCTTCACGGACGGCGCGCAAGCACGATCACCCGCGGGTCATCGTGGGCGCGTCGAACCCCGGAAGTCGCTGCGCGCGGTCGCCGCGCGCAACTCGGG
>ENA-ORXT01004370-ORXT01004370.1-marine-metagenome-genome-assembly--contig:-NODE-4370-length-14673-cov-5.262880_pt1 | contig 14673 bp, 12 predicted proteins | sample MGYA00237868_ERZ511482 | MGnify/ENA metagenome assembly ERZ511482 | reverse complement strand
CGCGGCGGGGCCGGGGGTGTAGAGTATCTGATATATGTTCTTGTCGTGAACGACGTTTCATAGGATGGTTTTGTCGGATTCTGCAAGGATTTGACGGCCACAGGCGGGAAGAACAAAGAAAATGACGGTGACGTTCTCACCTCGTTCCTGGATCGGAAAGCACATTCTTCCTGTGCCTTCCAGCCCGGCGGGGTATGTTGCGTTGATCGACGCCCTCGAACTGGCCGTACCCGTACCGCGCCGGATCACGACCATCTCGCCGAGGAATCAGCGGCAGAAAGAAGAAGGCGTCTCCGTTCTGCCGAACAGTGCATGGCCCGGCGATACCATCGTCGACCATCTCGTCTTCGCCCTCAAGTACGAGGGGGTGAACTTGCTCGTTCTGAAGAAGATTTTCGAGAGGATCGAGCCGGACGCCCTGCACAATTATATCGTATCCACGCCTTCCGGCCAATATGCCAGAAGGCTCTGGTTTCTGTACGAATTCCTGTTACAGCAGCGACTGCCTGCCGAAGATGCGGGTACGATGACCGTCGTTCCCGTGCTGGACCCGAAACTGCATCTCGCTCCCGAACGCGGAACACTCTCGCTGCGTCATCGCGTGCGAAACAACCTGCCCGGTACACGCGATTTCTGTCCCGTCGTCTACAGAACGCGCAGGATCGACGCCTTTCAGGACAGGAAACTTGCAGATCGAACCCGCACCCTGATCGAAACGACCCCTGTCGAAATTCTCCACCGGGCCGCAGCCTTCATGATGCTCTCGGATTCGAAAGCGTCCTTCGAAATCGAGGGTGAGACGTCAAGTCGGGATCGCATGCAGCGTTGGGCGCGGATTATCGGCGAAGCGGGAAAAGGCACGCTGGACAGCGAACGGCTGCTGGAATTGCAGAAAATCGTGATCACCGACTTCCGGTTCATGACAATGGGTTTCAGGGTCGAAGGCGGATTCGTCGGCGAACACGCGGCTGATGCCACACCTCGTCCCGAACATATCAGCGCGCGACATGAAGATCTGGCCACGTTGCTGGGCGGCCTGCATGACTTTGCCGAACGCGCCGGCACAGAAGGGCTGGACCCCGTCGCCGATGCGGCATGTCAGGCATTCGGTTTCGTCTACATCCATCCGTTCGAGGATGGAAACGGGCGTATCCACCGTTTCATCATGCATCACGTCCTCGCCGGACGTGACTTTACACCGCCGGGAATAGTTTTTCCGATCTCGGCAGTGATACTGAAGCGGGTCATGGAATACAGAAGCGTCCTGCGTACAGTATCGGAGGGGATACTCCCGTTGATCGACTATGCAGTAACCGAAAAAGGGAATCTGCGGGTCACGAGTGACAGCATCGATTTCTATCGTTATTTCGACGCGACGCCCCATGTCGAATTCCTGTACGAGTGCGTCGCCGACGCGCTCGAAAAAGAATTACCGGACGAATTGCGCTATCTGCGACACCGCGATGCATTCCATTCGGCAATCGACGACATCGTCGATATGCCGGAACGAACCCTCGACCTGTTGCTGGGATTCTTGCGGCAGAACCGGGGAGTGCTGTCGAAGCGGGCGAGAGAGAGGGAATTCGCCGCGCTGACGGACGACGAAGTGACCCTGATCGAGGCTACCTACTCGCGGATCGTTGCGGCGTAATCCCGACTTTCCCTCCTCTTGGCGTCAGATCAGACGCAATACACTTCAATGTGCCTGGCGCGGATCGAACTCGTACTGGCCGCCCGTCAGTTCCCCGAAGAATTCATGGATTTCGGGGTGTTCGACCGGCTCGCCCGTCTCGTCGGGGATCAGGTTCTGCTCCGAGACATACGCGACGTAGTAGCTCGTCTCGTTCTCGGCCAGCAGGTGATAGAAGGGCTGATCCTTGCTGGGGCGCACTTCCTCGGGGATCGATTCCCACCATTCCTCGGTGTTCTGGAAGGCGGGGTCCACGTCGAACACGACGCCCCGGAACTCGTAGTGCTTGTGGCGTACCACCTGCCCTAACTTGTACTGCGCAAGTATTGCTGCCTGGTCCATTTTTATCGACTCTCGCTTTGACCTCATGATCAATTCATAAACCTTCGATGAAGACCTGTCCAGCACGCCACGGCGTGGAATCGGGACGTAGAGTGAACGATTTTGGAACAGGAACAAGCGCATGATCGGCATTGCTATCCTCGAAGTCGTGTTTCCGGTGCTTGTCCTTGCCTGTACAGGGTTTTTCTGGGTTCGACGCGGATGGTCGTTCGATATCGCCTTCGTCACGCGGCTGGCGCTGGACTTCGCGACGCCGTGCCTCGTGTTCGGCACGATGGCGGCCACGCGGTTCGAGCCGGACGTGTTCTGGGCGCTGGCCGGATCGACCGTCGCGCTGCATGCCGCGCTGGCGGCGATCTTCGCGGCGATCCTGCGCGTCCGGGGCCTAAAGCAGCGCGATTTCCTGCTGCCGCTGGTCTCGGCCAATACCGGCAATATGGGCCTGCCGCTGTGCCTGTTCGCGTTCGGCGAGCCGGGGCTGATCTACGGCATCGTGATCTTCGCCACGATGGTGGTGCTGCAATTCACCTTCGGGTTGTGGCTGGTCTCGGGCGAGGCGTCGCCGATGAAGGCCCTGCGCCACCCCCTGCTGCATGCCGCCGTGCTGGGAATGGCGTTCTCCTGGGCAGGCATCGACCTGCCGCGCTGGATCGGCAATGCGCTGGGGCTGGCGGGGCAGATGGCGATTCCGCTGATGCTACTGTCCCTGGGCGCGGCGATGGCGACCCTGCCCGCCGTCTTTCCGCGCCGGGCCGTCGGGCTGGCGGCGCTGAAGCTGGTGCTGGGCGGGACGCTGGCCGTCCTGATCGCCCGGGTCGCGGGGATGTCCGGAATCGCGTCGGACGTCTTCATCCTGCAATCCGTCGCGCCGGTGGCGGTCACCACCTATATGCTGGCCGAGCGGTATGGCCGCAGCCCGGCGCAGGTCGCTCAACTGGTGATGGTATCCACCGTGACGGTCGCCGTGGCATTGCCGGGGGTGCTGTGGATGATCCTGTAGGGGTTTACGAATGATTCGCCAGGGCGTATCAAAATGACATGAAGCGTGTCGTGTTCCTTGTTGTTCTGGCGGTATGCCTTGCGGGCGGTGTGCTCTACGCCGCCCTGTACCCGCGCGTGACGCCCCTGCCCCCGCCCAGCGATCTGGCGGATGCCTGCACGATTCGCGACGAGCGCCCCGAGTGGTACCGCGCCACCCGCGCCGCCGCCCGCAAGTGGGATGTGCCGCCCGCGACGATGCTGGCCATCGTCTGGCGCGAGAGTTCCTTTCGCGCGCAGGCCCGGCCCCCGCGCCGGGACGGATGGTGGATCTTCAAGGGCAAGCCGATCTCCACCGCCTACGGCTTCAGCCAGGCGCTGGACGGCACCTGGGGCTGGTATCTGGACGAGGCGGGGGCCGGGGATGCCCGGCGCGACCACTATCCCCACGCCATCGATTTCGTCGGCTGGTACATGGACAAGTCGCGCGACGAACTGGGCTTTGCCGGGATCGACGCGCGCGCGCACTACCTCGCCTATCACCAGGGCCATGGCGGCTATCGCAAGGGGCGCTGGCGGCGGATCGCGTGGCTGAAGCGGGCGGCGGCGGCGGTGGATGCGCGCGCGCGGCTGTATGACGACCAGTTGTTCGGCTGCGATACCCTGCACGCCCACGAGCGCACCCTGCACGACGCCCCCCTGCCCCGCCTGCACCCGGCCCGGGGCTGGAAAACCCCCGTTCCCGTCACCAAGCCCGACCCCGTTCCCCGACTCGCGGCCCTGAAACCCGACGGCAACTGAAGGCCGGAAACCCCAGGAGAATCCGATGTCCGACACACCGATCAAGCGCAGCCTATCGCGACGCAGCTTTCTGGCAGGCACGGCGACCGGGGCGGCGGCGGGGGTCGCCACCGGTGCGGCGGTGGGGCAGGAATTCATCAGCCTCGGCAGTCTCGACGACCTGCCCCCGAACTGGTGGGAGGTCGACTTCCCGACGAATCCGGTGGACCCCGTCGATCCGCCCGTCGACCCCGTGGACCCCGTCGGGTGCGACCCCTGCCCCCCGGATACCGGCATCGGCGGCGGGGACGATCCCTTCGGCGAGACGCCCGGCATCGCGGTGCGCCGCAACGTCTTTTCCCTCGCCCCGAACGGGCCGGAGATGAGCGCCCTGCGCCGGGGCATCCAGGTGATGCGCAGCCGCCCCGATACCGACCCGACGAGCTGGAATTACCAGGCCCGCATCCACGGCATCGTGCGGGGCGGGGCGCAGGCCCCCTTCGGCGCGCCCTGGGGGACGTGCCGCCACGGCAGCGACGATTTCCTGAGCTGGCATCGCCTCTACGTCCACTTCTTCGAGCGGATCCTGCGCGAGGCGTCGGGCGATCCGGATTTCGCCCTGCCCTACTGGGACTATTCGGTGCCGGGCCAGAATGCCCTGCCCCCCGCCTTCCGCCAGCAATTCGGCAATCCGCTGTTCGAGGCGCGGCGCAACCCCGGCATGAACGCGGGCAATGCCATCAACCCCATCGTGGCCAGCAGCGCGCAGGCGATGCAGACGACGCGCTTCCCGCGCCCGTTCTTCTCGGCCGCGCTGGAGAATCAGCCGCACAACGTCATCCATGTCGAGATCGGCGGCGCGATGGCCGATCCGGCGACGGCGGGCGAAGACCCGATCTTCTGGCTGCACCACGCCAATATCGACCGCCTGTGGAGCCGCTGGATCGCCTCGGGCAACGGGCGGCGCAATCCGACCGATTTCGGGTTCCTGAACACGCCGTTTCCCTTCGCCGACGAGCGCGGGCAGATCGTGACGGCGCGCGGGGCCGATGCGCTCGACCCGCAGGGGCAGCTCGGCTATCGCTACGATGACGATATCGCGGCCCCGGCGGGCGCGGATGCCGCCGCCGCGCTGATGGTGGCGAGCGCACCTGCCCCCGCGCCCGCCTTCGCCGCCAGCCGTTCTTTCGCGCGCGATGCGCAGGCCTTTGCCGAAAGCGGAGAAATCCAGATGGCCGAAAGCACCCTGGCCGAAGGGGGGCGCGTGCGCCTCGGCGGGCAGGCGACCGGCGTGAGGCTGGCCCCGACGGCCCCGGGCATGGCCGCCCCGCAGGCCCTGCGCTCGCAATCCTTCGGCGAATCCGGCAGTCTCGACGCCTTCGCCGCCCCCGCTCCGGCCCCGGCGATATCGCGGATGGAGGCGTTCCGCAGCGACATGGCCGGCGATCAGCCCGTGCTGCTGCAACTGGAGGATATCGATTTCGATGCGCCCCCCGGCATCTGGTACGCGATCTACGTCAATGCACCGTTCGGCACCGCCCCGGACCCGCGCGGCCCGTATTTCGCAGGCATCTTCGCCCCCTTCGCCCAGAACACCAGCGACGAGCCGACCACCTTCGACATAACCGGCCTGATCAACCGCCAGATCGAGGCGGGCCTGTTCGACGGCGGCGAGATCGGCGTGGAGTTCGTCCCCAACCGCGACGACCCGTCCATACCCGCCGTCGATATCGGCAATATCCGGATCGTGCGGCCCTGATCGACCCCGCGACACTCTGCTCCGGACGCCATGTCCGGAGCCGGGATACAATCGACCGGCACCGCCCTGTACTTTCCCGCGTTAACCCCCTAGGACACGGGGTTCCCGCCTCCGTACGAGTGAGCCACCGTGATCCAGACCCTTGCCGATGCGCTTTCGAAGCGCGGATACGATGCCCTGACACCCGTGCAGGAAGCGGTGACCGACCCCGCGCTGGAGGGGCGCGACCTGCTGGTTTCCGCCCAGACCGGGTCGGGCAAGACGGTCGGGTTCGGACTGGCCATCGCACCCACTATCCTGGGCAACGACCCCAAATTCGGCCCCGCCGCCGACCCCCTCGCCCTCGTCATCGCGCCGACCCGCGAACTGGCGATGCAGGTGCGGCGCGAACTGGAATGGCTGTATGCCGAGGCCGGGGCGGTCATCGCGTCGTGTGTGGGCGGCATGGACATGCGCACCGAGAAGCGCGCGCTGAATCACGGGGCGCATATCGTCGTCGCCACGCCGGGGCGGCTGAGCGATTACATCGACCGCAACGCCATCGACCTCGACTCCATCCGCGCGGTGGTGCTGGACGAGGCGGACGAGATGCTCGACATGGGCTTTCGCGACGATCTGGAACGCATCCTCGGCGCGGCCCCGGAAGATCGCCGCACGCTGATGTTCTCGGCCACGGTCCCGCGCGGCATCGCCATGCTGGCCAAGCGGTATCAGCGCAATGCCGAGCGCGTCGCCACGACCGGCGAGCGCAAGCAGCACGCCGATATCGCCTATCGTTCCTATGTGGTGACCAAGCGCGATTCGGAGAATGCCGTCATCAACGTGCTGCGCTATTACGAGGCGCAGAACGCGCTCGTCTTCTGCAACACCCGCGCCGCCGTCGCGCGCCTGACCACGCGGTTCTCGAATCGCGGGTTTTCGGTCGTGGCGCTGTCGGGCGAGCTGAGCCAGGCCGAGCGCACCAACGCCCTGGCCGCCATGCGCGACGGGCGGGCGCGGGTCTGCGTCGCCACCGATGTCGCGGCGCGGGGGATCGACCTGCCGCGCCTCGATCTGGTGGTCCATGCCGAACTGCCCACCTCCGCCGAGACGATGCTGCACCGCTCCGGCCGCACGGGGCGGGCGGGGCGCAAGGGGGTCAGCGCGCTGATCGTGCCCGGCAACTTCCGCCGCAAGGCCGAGCGCCTGCTGGCCACCGCCAAGGTCGAGGCCGAATGGCTGCACCCGCCCAGCGTCGAGGAGGTGCTGGCCAAGGACGAGGAGCGCCTGCTCTCGGACCCGATCTGGAACGACGCGGTGACGGACGAGGAGCGCAGCTTCGTCGAGAACCTGACCGCGAAACACGACCCCGAGCGTATCGCCGCCGCCGTCCTGCGCCTGTCCCGCGCGCGCCAGTCCGCGCCGGAGGATCTGTCCGTCATCCCACTCGATTCCGCGCAGGAGATGCGCGAGCGCCCGCCGAAACGCCTGCGCGAGGAATTCGGGGCCTCGGTCTGGTTCACCCTGCCCATGGGCCGCAAGACGGGGGCGGAGCCGCGCCGCATCCTGCCCATCGTCTGCAAGACCGACGCGGTGACCGGGGCCGATATCGGCGCGATCCGCGTCTTCGAGACCGAAAGCTGGGTGCAGATCGCCGAAGGCAAGGCCGCCGCGCTGGTCGCCAGCCTCGGCCCGGATGGCGAGATCGAGAAGGGCGTCAAGCTGCGCCGCGCCCAGGGCGAGCCGCCCGCCTCCGCCCCCGGAGCCGACCGCGCGCCGCCATCGAAGAAACCGTTCAAGCCCCGCCCGCCCCAGGACGGCAAAGGCCCGCTGACCCGCCCGCCCAGCAAGCAGAAACGCGCCGCGCCGGGCAAGAAACCGCCCTATCGCAAGAAACCGGCGGGCGTGTGATACAAGAAGGCGCTCCGGGTCCCAATAGGGGCATTACGGAGCACCGATCAATACCGCGTGAACTGCGATATTGTGAAAAGGATGAACTCGCGTTAACCACTCTTCCTGATAATACTTAAACGATACCCTCGTATAAATCCGGGACGTATGATGACAGATCATCAGGGGACCACTGCGATGAACGCGATCCGTTTCACCGGCGCACTGGCGCTGGCAGGGATGCTGGCCGGATGTGCCGGAACCCAGGGTATCGGCCCGACCACGGCCATGACCAAGCCGGCACCCGCCGCCAAGCCCGCACCGGCCCCCGTGGCCGGGGTTCCGGTGGCCGAGACTCCCGTGGTGGTGCAGGCCCCGACCCAGACCCATGCCGCCGCCCTGCCCGAGCGGGTCGCTGCCCTGCCCGCCCCGCGCGCCATCCCGGCCCGGCCCGCACGCAAGGCTGCGCCGGTCGCCGCGATGCCGGCACCGGCCCCCGCACCGGTCTACAGATCTGCGCCGGTAGCCGTAGCCGTGGCCGCGCCGCCCCGGTACGAGCCGGTCGAGACCGCCGCCCCGCCGGTCCGCACGGTCGCCCTGCCCGACCCGGTCGCCGTGGCCCGGCCCGATCCCGCGCAGTATACCCCGGTCGGCGATCTCGACGCGCCCGCTCCTGCCGCCCCGGCCGCCCCGACCTACGTCGCCCCGGCCTATGTCGCCGCCCCGGAACCGGCCCCGGCCCCGGTAAGGGCCTTCGCCCCCGCGCCGGAACCGGTCTACGAGCAGGTGGCCCAGGCCCCCGAAGCCGCGCCGACCCCCCTCAGCCGGGCCATGTCCCCCATCCGCGACGATCCCCGGGATGGCCGCAACGACCGCCGCGCCTCCAACGATGAAATCCGCCAGCATGCGCGCAAGGGCTACCAGCGCCACGCCGCCCTGCGCGCGGGGGGCCGCAAGCCCAAGGTGCGCTCGAACTTCACCCCGGCCTTCGGCATGAAGCTGGAAGACGCCGCCCTCGCGCGCCTCAATCCCGGCGTCCGCTACGATGCGCGCTACGTGCCGATCGGCTATCCCTGGGGCGATGTGGACGAGGCGACGGGCGTTTGTACCGATGTCGTGATCCGCAGCTATCGCAAGCTGGGCATCGACCTCCAGCAGATGGTGCACGAGGACATGAAGCGCGCCTTCCGTGCCTATCCCAGCAAGCGCATCTACGGCCTGCGCAAGGCGGACCCGAATATCGACCACCGCCGGGTCGTCAACCTCGAAGCGTTCTTCGAGCGCACGGGAGCGTCGATTCCCATCGGCACCGGGCCGGACGACTTCATCCCCGGCGACGTGCTGACCTGGCGTCTCAGCGGCAACGAGCCGCATATCGGCATCGTCGTCAGCGACCGCGACCCGCGCACGGGCATGCCGCTGGTGGTGCATAATCTGGGGGCCGGGGTCCGCAAGGAAGATCTGATCACCCTGTCGCCCCCGGTCGGCCATTTCCGCTTCGCGCCGGATCGGCAGACGGTGGTGGCGGCGCTGGTGACGAAGTAGCAGCACCCTGCCCCCGATAACGACCCGGGGCCGCGCGCAGATTCTCGCGGCTTCGGTATCGGGTGCGGACCGTCGAGGCCCCGGGTCGCTGCCCGGGGCAGGGGGTCTACCCGTGCGTCACACCGCGAAACTCTCGTCCTTCGTGATGCTGACCCCGGCGATGCGCCATTCGCCGTCGACCAGGATCATCATGTATTCGGCGATATAGGGCTGGCCCTTGCCGTCCACGAGGCGCAGGCGCTGGACGATGCCGTCGCCCAGTTTCTTCGCCCCCAGAAACTCCGTATCCGTCCGGTCCCAGACCATCGGATAGCCGCGCCGCACCATCCGCCCGAAGATGCCCGGGGTCGGGAACATGCGGCGGATATTGGGGGCGGCGTATTCATACGCTTCGTCGACGGATTCGGACGCGAAGGCATCGAGTTGCGACTGGATCACGGCGCGGGCCGCATCGCCCCCGGCGGGATCGTCCGCCTTGGCGGGCAGGGCCAGCGCACATGACAGAACGCAGGCGGCGGCGAGGGTTCGGACGGTCTTCACGGGCAGTCCTCCGGTTGCGGGGCACGGAGTAGACTTGTGCCTGATTCCACGCTTGGCAAGCCGCCCCCGCCTCACGCGCCGTTTCGCCGCGCCTTCACACTCTCCGCCACCCGCACCGGGGCCGTGCCGCCATGGCTGACGCGCGAGCGCACGGACGCCTCGACACTCAGCACGCCGAACACGGCATCGGTGATGCGCGGTTCGACGGTTTGCATGTCCGCCAGCGACAGCGCATCGAGGTCGCAGCCCCGATCCTCCGCCATCTTCACCAGCGACCCGGTGACGTGATGGGCATCGCGGAAGGGCATGCCGAGGTCGCGCACCAGCCAGTCGGCCAGATCCGTCGCGGTGGAGAAGCCCTGCGCCGCCGCCTCGCGCAGCCGATCGGTGTTGGGCGTCATGTCCGCCACCATCCCCGCCATCGCGGCCAGCGCCAGCGCCAGCGCATCGGCGGCGTCGAAGACCGGTTCCTTGTCCTCCTGCATGTCCTTGGAATAGGCCAGCGGCAGCCCCTTCATCACCGTCATCAGCGTGACGAGCGAGCCGAGGATGCGGCCCACCTTGGCGCGGGTCAGTTCGGCGGCATCGGGGTTCTTCTTCTGCGGCATGATCGAGGAGCCGGTGGTGAACCTGTCGGACAGGGTGATGAAATCGAACTGTGCGGAGGACCAGATCACGATCTCCTCCGACAGGCGCGAGAGATGCGTGGCGCAGATGGCCGCCGCCGAGAGGAATTCCAGCGCGAAATCCCGGGCCGAGACGCTGTCGATGCTGTTCGCCGTGGGCCGGGCAAAACCCAGCGCCGTCGCCGTCATCTCCCGGTCGATCGGAAAGCCCGTCCCGGCCAGCGCCGCCGCGCCCAAGGGGCACTCGTCCATCCGCGCCCGCGCATCGGCGAAGCGGGCGGCATCGCGGCGGAACATCTCGACATAGGCGAGCATGTGGTGGCCCCAGGTCACGGGCTGGGCGACCTGGAGATGTGTGAAACCCGGCATCACCGTCTCGGCCCCCGCCTCGGCCTGGTCCAGCAGTGCGTCGGTCAGGCGACCCAGTGCCGCCTCGGCCTCCGTGCATTGCTCCTTGACCCACAGCCGGAAATCGAGCGCGACCTGATCGTTGCGCGACCGCGCGGTGTGCAGCCGCCCCGCCGCCTCGCCGATCTTCTCGCGCAGACGCGATTCGATGTTCATGTGGATGTCTTCGAGGTCGCGGCGGAAGGCGAATTCGCCCCGCTCGATCTCCGCGCCGATCTCCTCAAGCCCTTGTGATATGTTGCGATGATCCGCATCCGAGATGATCCCGACCGATGCCAGCATCGCCGCATGGGCCTGAGAGCCGCGGATATCCTGCGCCGCGAGCCGCCGGTCAAACCCGATGGAGGCGTTGATTTCCTCCATGATCGCGTCGGGGCGGTCCGCGAAGCGCCCGCCCCACATTGAATTGGCCTTATCGGCGGCTTTATCTTGGGCCATGGTAAAGTCCTTCGCATGAAAGAGGCCTTGAGATGCACGTCCTGACCGGAACACTCGCCGCCGCAACGCTGTCCCTATACGGTGCCGTGGCCCTCGCCGACAACACCTCGCCGTCGCAATTGACGGCGGACGAGCGGGTTCTGGTCGAGGAACTGCTGCCCCTCGATATGGATCACTTCAAGCTGTACGAGGAGCCGCGCCCGTTCCGGGACAAGACGTTCTTCGATCCGCGCGGCAAGGAGATCGACCTGTCCGCCTTCGACGGCGGGGTGACGGTGGTGAATTTCTGGGCCACGTGGTGCCCGCCCTGCCGCAAGGAACTGCCGTATTTCGACGAGTTGCAGGCCGAGCTGGGCGACGAGGGTATCCGCGTCGTGACCATCTCGCTCGACAAGCAGGGGGTGAAGAAGGCGCGGAAGTATCTGGAGGGTCAGAAGCTGGACAACCTGCGCGCCTATACCGACCCCAAAGCCAGTCTGGCCCGGCAGATGGGCATCCTCGGCCTGCCGGTCACCGCCATCCTCGGCCCCGACGGGCGCGAGATCGGGCGGTTGACGGGGGAAGCGGAGTGGCATTCGGACGACGCGAAGGAATGGCTGCGCGCGATCGGGGAGGCGGTCAGCGAGGAAGGGGCGTAGGGCCTGCGAGTTCCGGCACCGGTCGCCGCCGATTTCCCCGCCCTGCTCAGGGCAACGACCCGGAGCCTTGATGGTCGGCGCGCAACTCGTCGAGGCCCCGGGTCTTCGCCCGGGGCAGGGTGTGCCTTCCGGAAACCGGGTGCGAGGCCCCTTCCGGCCCCCTGCGGCAGCAAACCCGCCTTGCGCTGCGCCGCCCTTCTCGGCATGGTCGTCGCGAACGTCCAACAGGGTCCGCCGCCATGAATATCCACAACCCCAACTCGCTCGACGCCATCGACAAGGCCGTCCTCGTCCATCCCTACACCGATCTCGATGCCCATGCGGACAAGGGACCGCACATCATCGAGCGGGCCGAGGGGATTCGTCTCTACGATACCGAGGGGCGGGGGTATATCGACGGGGTGGCGGGGCTGTGGTGCACCGCGCTCGGCTTCGGCGAGGACCGGCTGGTCGAGGCGGCGGCAGCGGCCATGAAGCAGTTGTCCTTCAGCCACGTGTTCAGCCACCGGTCCCACCCCTCCGCCATCGAACTGGCCGACCGCCTGACCAAGCTGGCCCCGGACAGCATCAGCCGCGCGTTCTTCGTCAATTCGGGGTCCGAGGCGGTGGATGCGGCGATCCAGATCGTGTGGAACTACAACAACGCCCTGGGCCGCCCGACGAAGAAGAAGATCATCGGGCGCGACCGGGGATATCACGGCGTCACCGTCGCCGCAGGCTCGCTGACCGCCCTGCCCTACAAGCAGGACGATTTCGACCTGCCCATCTCCGACCGCTTCCTGCGCGTCACCTGCCCGCACCATTACCGCTACGGCGAACCCGGCGAGACGGAGGCCGAATTCACCGCACGGCTGGCGCAGGAGGTCGAGAGCCTGATCGTCGCCGAGGGGCCGGAGAATGTCGCCGCCTTCATCGGCGAACCCATGATGGCCGCCGGCGGCGTGATGCCCCCGCCCGAGGGATACTGGCCCGCCGTGGCCGAGGTGTGCCGCCGCCACGACGTGCTGGTCATCTGCGACGAGGTCGTGAACGGCTTCTGCCGCACCGGCGAATTCTGGGGGTCCGCGACCTTCGGCGTGCAGCCCGATATCATGACGGTGGCCAAGCAGTTGTCCTCCGCCTACCTGCCCATCGGCGCGACGATGATGAGCGAGGAGATCTACTCCGTCATCGCGAAGCACTCTCCCAAAAACGGCGTGTTCGGCATCGGCATGACCTATGGCGGGCACCCCGTCTGCACGGCGGTCGCGCTGGAGACGCTGAAGATCTACGAGGAGCGCGACATGCTGGGGCATGTGCAGGCGATGGCCCCGCACTTCGCCCGGCGCCTCGCGAAACTGGGCGCGCATCCGCTGGTCGGCCATGCGCGCGGGCGCGGGTTGCTGGGGGCCATCGAACTGGTCGCGGACAAGGAGACGAAGGAGCCGTTTCCCCCCGCGATGAAGGCCGCGCCGACCCTCTACAACCACGTCGCCGAACACGGCGTCCTGTGCCGCCCGCTGCCCGGCGACACCCTCGGCATCTGCCCCCCCATGATCGTGACGGAAAGCGAGATCGACGAGATTTTCGATGCGATAGAAAAGGGGCTGGATTCGGCCCGTGCCGCCCTGACCGCCTGACAATACACCCCCGGAGGAAGACCCATGACCCGCACCGCCCGCCTGCTCGCCCTGACCACCGCCCTCGTCGCCGCGCCTGTCGCCGCACAGGCCGATAGCTGGACCCTGTCGAACGACGCCTCGCGCATCGCCTTCGGTTCGGTCAAGAAGGATACCGTGGGCGAGGTGCACCGCTTCACCGCCCTGTCCGGCACCGTGGCCGAGGACGGCACGGTCGCCATCGAGATCGATCTGGCCTCCGTCGACACCGCCATCGATATCCGCAACGAACGGATGGTCGAGCATGTCTTCGGCGCGAAGAACCCCACCGCGACCCTGACCGCCGCGCTCGATGCCGGGACGATGGCCGACATGAAGCCCGGCGACACCGCCGAGATCGATGTCGAGGCCGTGCTGGCCCTCGCGGGGACGGAAATGCCGATCGAGACGACGCTGTTCGTCGCCCGCCTGACCGACGGCCGCGCGATGGTCACGACGGACGAGATGATCATGCTGTCCATGGCCGATCTGGGCGTCGATGGCGGGATCACGAAACTGATGGAACTGGCGAAACTGCCCGGCATCACCCGCGTCTCGCCCGTGACCGTGCGCCTCGTCTTCGACCGCGATGCGAAGGCGGCAGGGGCCGGCGATGCGCAGAAGGTCGCGGCGGCGGCGATGGTGAAGGACGATGCGCCGAAGAAGGAGGAAGTCGCGATGGCGTCCTCCGGCGGCGATGCGAAGGCGGGCAAGAAGGTCTTTCGCAAGTGCAAGGCCTGCCACGTCGTCGATGCCGAGAAGAACCGGGTCGGCCCCCATCTCGTCGGCATCATCGGGCGCGCATCCGGCAGCGTCGAGGGCTTCAAGTATTCCAAGGCGATGGCGGGCGCGGACCTGACCTGGGATGTCGAGACCCTGTCGGCCTATCTCGCCAACCCCAAGAAATACATGCCCGGCAACAAGATGGCCTTCCCCGGCCTGCGCAAGGAGAAGGACGTCGTGAACGTCATCGCCTATCTCGAATCCGAGGCGCAGTAAGCGCATGAGCGAACCGACCGGAGCAGAGTTGGGCAAGAAGACCGCCGCCGCCATGGCGCTGGGCCATGTGCGGAACGGCATGGCGCTGGGCCTCGGCTCCGGCTCGACCGCCGACTGGTTCGTGCGCCTGCTGGGCGCGCGGATGGCGCAGGAGCGGCTGGATATCGCCTGCGCCGCCACTTCGAAACGCACCGAGACGCTGGCGCGCGAATGCGGCATCCCGCTGCGCGCGCTGGACGATTTCGACCGGCTCGACCTGACGGTGGACGGGGCGGACGAGATCGACCCCGCGCTGAACCTGATCAAGGGCGGCGGCGCGTGTCACCTGATCGAGAAGATCGTCGCCTCCGCCTCCGACACCCTCGTCATCATCGCGGACGAGAGCAAGCTGGTCCCGGTGCTGGGGGCCTTTCCCCTGCCGGTC
>ENA-ORXT01004369-ORXT01004369.1-marine-metagenome-genome-assembly--contig:-NODE-4369-length-14678-cov-8.638929_pt1 | contig 14678 bp, 12 predicted proteins | sample MGYA00237868_ERZ511482 | MGnify/ENA metagenome assembly ERZ511482 | reverse complement strand
AAAGGGAAATAGCGCGAAATTAAATTATTTTTTAAATGCTAAGGTAATTTTACTTATAATTGATTTTATGTTAAGTAATGTTAAGAACAAGCATTGACCTATCGTGCTGGCTTTATATTTTATACCTCAATATTATCAAACAAATACAGATTATTTTGTTCCAATAAAAATAAGCTTGAAAACTACTAAAAAAAATTTATCTTACAGCCATAAAATAAAACGCAGATGGCAAAGAAAAAAATTATAAACGTACAGGGAACAGATATTACCCTCTTCACTCAAAAAGAGGACGATTACATTTGCATTACGGATATTGCCAAAAATTTTGAAACAGGCGTTTCTTCAATTGAAAGCTGGATGAGGAATCGTAATACGGTTGAGTTTCTTGGTACATGGGAAGAACTTCATAACCCCAATTTTAATTCCGTCGGATTCGACGGAATTAAAGCTAGTGTTGGTCTAAATACTTTTAAACTATCAGCAAAGAAATGGATTACAGCAACCAACTCTATAGGCATTCAATCAAAAGCTGGACGCTATGGAGGTACCTACGCCCACAAAGATATAGCAATTCAGTTTTGCTACTGGCTTAGTCCAGTATTTCAATTATATCTTATAAAAGAATTCCAGAAATTAAAAGCCTTGGAGTCCATCCAACAAAAAGAATCCATTGAATGGAACATAAGACGTACGCTTGCAAAAGTAAACTACCGCATACACACAGACGCAGTACAACAACACCTAATACCGCCTCGATTAAATACCAAACAACAAGGTTTTATTTATGCAGATGAAGCAGATGTATTAAATGTAGCGCTGTTCGGTAGGACTGCGAAACAATGGAGGGAAGGAAATACCGATAAAAAAGGGAATATCCGAGACGATGCGACGGGTGACCAACTCCTTGTTTTATCAAACTTGGAAAATATCAATGCCGAACTCATAAAAGGAGGAATGACCCAAGAAAAAAGGATAGAGCGGCTTAATGAGGTCGCTATTTATCAAATGAAAGTACTAACCATACCAGATTTTATCAAGAAATTACCAAAAGGAAATTAAAGGATATTGGCGCACCCAATGTGACCTAAATCTAGTTTTTTTAGAAGTTGCCATTTCATTTTTTCTGGGTTTACAAAATTAGGCAAATTTTGCTTCTTCCTATTTCCTGCTGACAAGCTCAAGCTTCAAAAACCGCTCTATCCAGCAATGGATATACCTGATGTACACCTTTGTAAAAACTTAAAATAAATTTATTTTGTACCTTGCTTCTAAATTATCTTTTGGTCGCTATATTGATGGAGTTTCATTATTACAAAAATAATCATTTACTATCAGAAACTATACTTTTCGATAGTAAATTTTTAGGCAAAAAAAAAGACAAAATTATTTAATGGTTCAAGTATTATGTCAATAATGAACCGTCAAATAATTTTGTCCTAGTACTTACCTAACCGTAAGCATTATGCAAATTATTACTTCTTTGAAATAACGAATCTTTCACTAATCATTTTATCACCAACTCTTATTGACATCAAGTAGAAACCATCAGGCATATCACTTACATCTATTTGTTGCGTCATGCTACCGCTCTGAGTTTTATCTTGAATGGTTCGAATAATTACGCCTTGCGCATTGAAAATTTCAATAGAGGGGAATGCTCCTTCTTTGGCAAAACCATCTAAAGCCATATTAATGAAGTTAGTAGTAGGATTTGGATATAGTTTTAAGTTCAGTTCCTTACCCAAGCTATTGCTATTTAGAACTAGAGTGTTGCCACTTTCTTTTGCTACAGGCAACTCATTCATACGCTTACTGTTGCTTACCTTATTCGATTCACCAGTATTTGCTGCCAATTTATTAGCACTATTGCCTTCAGTAAAGTTCGCACTTCCTCTTTTGTAGGCTATATTAGTACATATTGAGTTGGTCTTACACGTATACGCTGTTACCTGAACTCTGATATATCCAGAGAAATTAGAAGTCCATGTTATTTTAGACTGCAGCCCGCAATAATCATCATTAAAAGCTAGTACTGTCCCACTGTTATTCATTAAAGTTAGTTCTGTATCATAACTGGCACTTGCTCCATGAGTACTGCAAGTAGAGAAGGTATAAGTCTGCCCACTCGTAACGGAAAACTTGGCATATTCTCCTGCGTATAAGCAGGTTGCGTATTGCCATGTATTAGATGGCGATAATGTATTGGGTGGATATTGTCTGCCCCCAGAGCAACCGTCTATAGTATTATTACTACCACATTCTCCATAAACCCAAGAAACACCAGCACATTCTGCCTCACAAGAATTACCATAAGTCACTCCATCTGAGCCGCATACAGGAGCGTATTCTAAAGTACAGAAAAGACATGGATCAGTTGTAGTTTGGCTACCTAATTTTAGTATATCACAATGAGAATAACCGACTCCCCAAACAGTCACATTCCCACCAGTTTGCTGCATAGAAAATCTTTCCATAATACCGAAGTTAGGTCTATCATCATTGGTTTCAGGTATAAGATTGAGTGTGCTTCCTCCATCCGTTGTACTGTAAAATCGACCGCTATTACCTAGAACGAATCCTTCCGTAGGAGAACTAAAATGAACCTGCCTATAATTTTGTATTTGCAGTTTCACCCAAGAATTACCTCCATTGTTTGTTCTCCATAAACCATTATCCCCACAAATCCAACCATTAGACGCATCGTAAAAATAGATTTCTCTCAGGTTTCCAGAAACACCAGCAGGAATACTAAAAGACCAGTTATTTCCACCATTCGTGGTTTGATAAACTCGACCGCTACTACCACAAGCCCATGCCCTTGAGGCATCTATTGTATGTATACCATAAATAACACCTACATTAGACTTATAAGAAGTAGAGAAATTGATTCCTCCATTGACGGACTTATAAATTACCGCCCCAACATCCCAACCAGCTACGTAGCCTACACCTGAAACGGAGAAATCCATATCGTGCATATTGGAACGGAGGTTATTGACATACCTCCAAGTAAGTCCTCCGTTAGAAGTTGCATATATTTCTCTATTATTAAAATTGCCAAGGACTACTCCATTATTGGAATCGGAGAAAGAAATGCGCTTTATGGGTCTACCAAGTGTAGTTTGTAATGTCCACGAATCCCCACCATCTATGGTTTTAGAAATACGACCATTCTCTCCACATGCATAACCAATAGAAGCATTGACAAAAAAGACATCTAAAAATTTAGAGTTAACAGAAGAACCACCACCTGCGCAAGCATCGACGAACGTAGTGTTGATTGTTTGACTAACTAATGTAGTTAGGGAGAAGAAAAATACGGTTAAGATAAAAGTTAGTTTATGTACCATAATAAATAGGGGTTAAGAATGAATGATAAATTTGGCAACTTCAAAGAGCCGCCAAGGATCGAAAGAATTAGCTGTCACATTTAGACGACCTCTTGTGTTCTTATTTTCTACTTGTACCTATTGTGTTATCAATAAGAAGCAGTTATTATATACACACATAATGCTGCTATCAAAGAAAAAACTAAGACCAAATAGGACTAGCCTAAGCATAGCACTAAAATATGAAAATGAATTAGAGATTGAATAAAATCAATGAAAGAAGAAATGTATTAAAAAGATGTATAGGAAAGATATAGGAAGAAGTAATTTTTTTTCATGTTTTCGGTTTTTTTAGTTTATGTAAATTGGAGTTCGCCAAGAAAATTGACATGGCAAATATAGTAATTTAAACTAATATAAAAATTAAATTTTAGATTTTTTTACATATTGGGGTTGTTTACACATAGCCGAAAAAAGGTAAAGTTCATAAACAGTATATCTACATAATACCAAGTACTAATAAGAGTACAAGAAATTTTTTGTTTGATTAAAACGGCGGACTTCGTAGCGATACCCCAACTGATAATAATTAAAGAATCGTTTCTTGAAGGAAAATGGCAAGCTTCAGTTCCATCATCCTTTTTTCTTCTTCAAACTCGCCTTCTGTTTGGCGAGGACCTCCGTTACCAGTAGTCTCATTTCGGTACGAGAAGAGGGCTACCTCATATAATTCTCTCGCTTCCCTGTGTCGGAAGCGGTCTAGTACTTTCCGGACGATGGGTTCTTTGTTAGCTTCAAATAATCGAGCGACTGATAGCTTTGGATGTTGTTTTAGCGTCCTTAATTTTTTGGTCGTTAGGTTCTGGCTTCTTCTCACTACATTTCTTAGGCTCGTTAGTTCTCGTTTCAAGTCCTTATAGGTATCGATAGAAAAAGTTTCGTCACCCGCACGAACTGCGAAGATTTGGGTAGTCCATTCTTGGGATTCTAAATTCTTAGTTGCTATTCCTGGGTGACAAAGCACTTCGGCAAGTCTCCTAGAATTAGGTTTTGATGCTCGCTTAACTTGATAATATCCTTTTTTCATATGTTGACTATTATTTTGAGGTATTTAATTAAAAAGAAATTAACTCTAATATACAATTAAGTGGATTATTATAATACCTTTCCCTATTAAAAACTATTTGTTTTAGATAGGCGGCAGGTTTCATGTCCTTATTTGCCTCTACTAGGCTTAGAAATAATACTCCCTATACTTCTTATTGATCTCGGTTTTATCCAGCTATTTTTAAATAAAAAAGCCATCCTATAGAAACTATAGAATGGCGAATTGAATTCATCTGGGGTTTATCGGAGAACCTTTTTGATGATTACTTTACTAGCGTCATCTTACCAGTTAAAGTTTCCGTAGGTGTTATCAGTTGATAGAAATATATGCCCTGCATTTGAGTTTTGGTATAAAAGGGAATCCGATGTTTTCCAGCCTGCATTGGTTCATCTGTTAGTAATTGCTGTATCAACTTTCCACTGCTATCTACTATAGATAGTGTTACCGATTGCATGGTTTTCAATCTGAATTCTATGGTTGTTTGAATGGAGAAAGGATTTGGAAAGTTTCTTAAATATTGTTCGCTATCTTTTGATCTATTAGTTGGATGTATGTTTGAAGAAACACTATTAATAGCTCTCGAAGAGGCGACTCTTCGATTCTCTTGTTTACATTGTTGGATTCCAACTAATAACTCACTTCTCTCTTTTGACCAGAAGCCATTTGTTAGTACTACTTCCTTTCCTGCTGTTAGCTGAATTTTTGAGTTTGGGGATATGGTAGCTGTTCCCTCAATATACCTACTTGCAGTGTAGTTCTTTTTAATCAGCTGCGTATTGTTAATTGAATGAATTTGTAATTCCTCTGGACATCCTGATTCTTGTGCTAATAAAAGCAAAGGACAACTCACTATCAAGACCAATACAATAGAATGAAATATTTTCATGTTTTTTACTTTAGGTATGAAGGAAAAATAAAGTGTACATTTTTTTAAACTTCCTTTTCAAGGACCGTAACAAAATAACTGCACACGTCATTTTTCTTAACTTACAATTTTTAATACTACTTGTCAGCTATTAAAGTTGTATAGAAATAATTACTTGCCTTTCTCAGACAGTGCTGCCTTTAATTGCTCATTATCTTGCTGCAATTCTTTTATTGTTTTATTCATAGCAATTAAGTGCAGAAATAATTCTTCAATCTTTTCTTGTTGGTTGGTCATCATACTACCGACTTCTAGTCCATTAGCCTGGATTTCTGCTGCTGAAGGGGTATTGTGTAAGTAACCTTTTTCCTCAATATGGTTTTGTACTTCTTCCAATCCTAGTAAGTTATAATCCTTAGCAAATACATAATCTGCCCAGCCTGTAGCTACTTTTACCTCTGTAAACAAGCCTCCTCCATTCACATAAAACATATAAGAATCCCCGTTTAAAGTGGTCATAGAAGGCATACTTTTCGTGCCAATACTTACCGCATCTCTATAGTATCCACGACCATCAAAATAACCACCCCAAGTACCTTCTGAGTTAATATCATCTTTACCATAAACTGCTGCAACAGCTCCGTTATCTGGTAGCGTATTAATATTTCCACTTAATACACTCATGGTTCCAGCAATATAATATGTCCCTGTATGAGGATCTACGATAGGGTCATCTATTTCTGCATGAAAATATCCACCTAGTGCCGATGAAGCTTTATCATTAAATGAAACATCTAACAAGGTAACGTCATTAGCATATGCACTAATTCCTCTAATGCTTCCCGCTGCATTCCAAGAACTACTCCACCCCAAGGAAGCTCTAGCAGTTCCAGAAGCAGTATTTCCATCTACTTTACTTGTTCCAAATAAAGCAGCTCTTGCACCATATGTAGTTGAGTCTCCTTGTATCTCTATTGCATTTATATACGTTGGATTCTTTCCTTCGATTCTCGTAGGTGTTCCAATCAATACCTGAGAACCTGATAAAACACTTCCTCCATTGGTGTATAACTGTGCAACTATGTCACTAGTGAATACAACTAGTAATATCGCACATACACTTAAGATTTTTTCTAATTTTTTCATCTCGGTTTAAATTTTAAAAATTATAAAATAAGTAGGATGTTTTAGGATTAAATAAGTTGTAGTTGCTTGCTTTCATTCTATTAACTAGATAATCTTCAAAGCAGTCTCGGTTTTCAATTATTAAATTTTCAATATTGTCTTTTAATCATTCTGCGTGAAAATTAAATTGCTTCTACCTTTGAATAAGATTATCTTTGACTAAAAAAACACTAATTCAATATGATAGAAACAGCGATACTGATAAAATTTTTAAATGGTGAACTGATAGCATCTAAAAGGAAAGAGGTTGAACAATTTTTGATAGACCATCCGCACTACTATGATATACTAGAAGGCTTATCTAACATTCAAAAGGAAGAGTCCAATGAGAGAAATTTGGAGACCCAACTCCAGCAAAAGAAAGAAAAACTAAGAAGCAGAATATTTTCATAGCATATAGTAGTTCATTTCTTTCCTACCACCTACCATAAAAAAAGCACTTGTCTAAACTAGACAAATGCTCTAAACGATAATTTGTATATATATTTTTAAGCTGCCCTTTGATAGTATTTTTTAATATAGCCTATCGAGCGTTGAATTAAATTATTGGTATCTAGACCGCTCTCTCCTATAGTTTCAAATATCTCTCCCAAGTCCCTATCACTATAAGCAAGTGCTTCTAGAAAATCTTTTATATCTGATTCTTGAACCATAGACATCAGGTCTTGTAACTTGCTTAAATCTTTATATTTAAACGGACGGTTGGAAGATAAATGCTCTCTAACATTGTCTCTAGCTCTAGTCAACTTACTTTTAGCAGCTTTTTCCGTCACACCCATAATGGTAGCAATTTCTTGAAAAGAAAAATTAACAGCTCTTAGAAGAATAACGGTCTTATGTTCTAGTTTTAAGGGACCTAAATAGTCTTTGATTACTATGTGTAAATTGTCTTCAAAAATGCTAGGTTTCGCATCTTTGATAACTTGATCAGAATAGTTATTTGCCCATTTTTTCTGACGCTGTTGTTTTTCAATAGCAGAGTAGCAAAAATTTCGAAAAGAAGCGAATAAAAACTTATCGAAGGAATTTTTATCCAAATCAGGATACCGTAGTAAATAATTGGCTATCATTCTTTTTTCAAAAAAATCAAAGAGGATTTGTTCGGCAGTAATTTCATCAAAGTATTTTCTAGCAAATGCTAATAGTAATTCAAAGTAAGTTTCATAAATGGCAAAACGAAGTTGTTGGAGCTCGTGCTCCGCATTACTTTTCTTAAAAGATTGTAGAAATTGGATGATTGAGTTGGTTTTCATGATGTGTATTTACAAATTATCGTATTAAGTAACTGATTACAAAGAAATTGCTAAAACACACATTAAGAAATAGCTCTTTTAGTAATCCACGAAAATAAAAAGTCCTATATTGTGGTCTATTATTATTATAAGTTATTGATATATAGTTTTTTACGACTATTTTTTACAGCTAAAAGGGCGAAAGTTTAACGGTTGAAAAAAAACCAAATGAATAGTATCACAGAGGCATTTATACTAGTGCAATCACTAAATAGGGGCGAACGAAAGAGAGTTAGCCAACATCTTGACCAAGATAGTAATCAGTTTAAGTTATTTACAAAACTTAAAAAACCTGATTTATCAGAAAAAGATTTGGATTGGAAAACTACTTACGATAAAAATGATACAGGTGGATTATTGATAAAGAAGATTGCAGAAAGTATGCTCAGTTTTGGGTATACAGGATCAAGACAAATTAATAACAAGACTCAAAAAAGAAAGCAAGTGATCCAGTGGTGTATTATGGATGCTCAATTTTATTATGAGCGTAATATTTTTAGATTAAGTAAGAAATATTTACTGGATGCGGAAAGAGAAGCGATTAAGATTTACGCTTACCCTGAACTGTTAACTATCTATAATTTATTGCTAGATTTAACCATTAGGCTAGCAGGAAATAAATTAAGTGCTGATATTGATGAACGTCATCTATTGGATAAAATTAATGACTGCATGGCAGCAATAAAAGAATATACCCAATTCCGAGCATTAAATATTCAGTTATATGCTAGCACTAAACAAGGATTTGGAGCTATTGATAAAAAGGCAATACAAGCTAATTTTCAAGAAAAACTACAATTACCACCTCAATCCACTTTAGCATTACAGCGATTTTATCAAGCAAAAGGACTTTATTATTTACTGATTGATAAGCCTCATGATGCCTTGACTTATAATACAAAAGCTAGAGACTGGTGGGAAAAACCAGAGAATGAGGCATACAAAAATGAAGAAAAATACCAGTATTTACTTACGCTAAATAATAATGCACAGAGTTGTATTTCGATTATTTATAATAGACTTACGGAGGGTAGTAATTTATATGTACAATATCAAGAAGAGCTAGAAGAAATATTATCAAAAATTGAAAGAGATTGTAAAGCATTACGGAAAGACGAAGAACTCAAAATTAAAGCTGCCTATTATAAAAACAGAGTTAATCAATTAATCCTGAGCAAACAATTAGATAAAGTCGAATTATTGGTAGATGAAAAAATACGGAAAGAGAAAAGACTGTTTGATAGATTTAGTGTAAAGGATAAAATAGTATTATTGTGTCAATATGCAGCGGTTTGCTTTAGGCAAAAAAAATATGATAAAAGTTATTGCCAGATAATACAATGTTACCAATTTTCTGGGGAGAATACTGCTATCAGAAGAGATTTAGTACAACACTTGTATTTATTAGAAGCAGTTATCTATACTATTTTTAAGGAAATGGATGGACAAAAAATCGAACAATATTATCGAGGTAAGTGTCCAATCACTAGAAATCTGCAATTGTTAAAAACGAATTCAGAGAAATCTTATCTAATAAAAGGGTTAGAACTTCTACTGTCGTTTAACGCTTGTTTACCAAGCGAACGAAAGAAGAAGTTCCAACCTTTCGCAGCGCATATTTGTCAACACACTAATCTTACCTTTGCAATGGACATTATAAGTTGGTTAAAGCAATATCCGCTGTCAAGTGGATTGACGCAAGTGAATGTTATTCAAATATAGTTTAGAACTATAGTAATTCAGGTTCAGCTTCAAGTCTTTCGACGTGAAGTTGTAAGCCCTCCAAATCAGCATTCAATTCGCCTATTGAAAGAATTAATTTTTCTTCAATCTCACCAGAAGGTAATGGAGGCGTATTGGACTGTAATTCTCTGTGAAGGAAACTTTCTGCATCAATAATAACTATAGAAGACGTGCTACTTTTTAAGAATTTCAGTTCAGCCTTCTTAGTGTTGCTTTCCACTGAATGACTACTACTTAAATTTTTATGCTCAATAGCTGAAGATTTCTTACATGGAGCAATGCTTTTGATGAGTCCATTTTCATCTAGCGTCACTTCAGCATGATTATCGGCATCAAAAGTGAAATGATGACAGGTGAATTTACATTCTCCTTCTTCTATAGATTTTGTGATATAGAAAAACTTTTTGTCTGCTGTTGAAATAGTAATAGATAGGATTGTCATTTGTTTATTATTTCGGGTCAAAATATAAATTTATTATTTTTATATACTAAAAAATTTATGTATTGTTTTAGCTTTTTATGGAAATTTGAATAATCTTTAGCTATAAAACTAAAAAACCTGGTGGCTCCACATCCAACAAACCTACCCTCTAGCACTCAAAGACTGCATAAATTGGTTCCAGCAAAACAGCCGACAGTTTTGGCGAACCGACCTCCAACAACCAGAAAAACTCGTCCAGTATTTTGCCGCTTGCTACATCATTATTGATATACGCCGCTTAGAAAAAAAGCATCAATGGCATTACGGTTACAAAATGTCAGATGCTACCACCACCATTATCAAGGACACCGTTTTTCCAAACCCAACGCTCGCCTACCCCGATGCCTTTGACCACGCCTTTCGCTGTCGGGAGCAATTTCTGCCGCACCTAAGTCGCGCCAACGTAAAAACCTACACCAGCGCAGCAAAACACCGGGCATCAAAGTCCTACTGCAGAAAGGGGACCTCCTCTACCCTATTCCGAGTTCTGATGGACATGCGATTTCGGAGGAGGAGGTTCGGGCGATACGGGAAACGGCTACCGTGCTACGGGATGGAAAGCGGTTAGGCGTGGCGGAGTTGCTGGTGGCATATAGGGTAAAATCGAACAAAAGTCAAAAATGTCCCATAGCAATATGTAGCCTAATTTAATATTTTAGAATTCTATGCACTGAAAGAGGATTTAATATTTTTTATTATGGTGATAACGCTCGTTATATTCGTCAAATTATTTTCTAAAAAATGATTGTACAATAGGATAATATTATTATGGTATTAATACTTATATTTGCCTTATCACCATAACAGTAAAATCGAACTATGATTTACGGATATATCCGAGTAAGTACAGACGACCAAAGCGTTGATAGCCAAAAGAATGTTATCAGCCGCTATTGTGTAGAAAAGAAAGTGATGGTTGATGAATGGATAGCCCTTGAAGTGTCTTCACGAAAATCACTTAGGCAAAGGAGGATTGAAGAACTGTTATCAAAATTGAGTAAAGAAGATGTGGTGATTGTTTCGGAGTTGTCTCGATTGGGGCGTTCCATCAAAGAAGTTTTGGGCATTATTGAACGGCTCACTAAAGAATGTGGTAGTCGCTTGATTTTGGTCAAACAAAATATGGACATCAATCCCAAGAATACCAATGACCTAACTAATAAAATCTTGATTACAGTTTTTGCCATGTTAGCGGAGTTGGAAAGAGATTTTATTTCAGAGCGAACTAAAGAGGGCTTAGCGGCTCGCAAAGCAAAAGGCTTGAAATTAGGCAAACCAAAGGGAACTATCCAAAATAGTATGTATGATAAAGACCAAGAACGAATTTTTCATCTTCATAAAATGGGCGTTCCTTTTAATACCATTATCAAGACGCATCTTGGCTATGGCAAGTATATTTCTTTACGAGACTATATTCGCAAACGCTATATCGATGATGCTACCATAAATACAGACCATGCCAGTACTGCGAGTACTTAAACCGAATGAACAGAAAAGATACGAACACCCTCCCATTTTTGACGATACTACTCGAAAGATATATTTATCATTCACAGATGATCTTAAAGACTCCGTCAAACAGTTAAGAACATCCTCTAATAAAGTGTTTTATTTGTTATTGCATGGCTATTTTAGGGCGAGTAGTCGCTTTTACACCCCTGATAGATTTTACGAAAAAGATATTCGCTATGCCTGTCATCAGTTAAAAATATATCGAAACGAAGTTGACTTTACAGATTATGGAAGGGAAACTTATCGTAGAATTAAGCAACAGGTTTTAGATAAAACTACCCATTTTGCTTTTGATCAAAAGGCTTATGAAATGATAAGCAAGGAAGCATACGAGGTATTGCCCAATCAAATGAAACCTCGATTGGTTTTCTTGCATTTGGTAGAGGCATTAAGAGGCAAACGAATTGAGTTACCTAGCTATCATCGGTTGGCAAATATCATCATTGAGCAATCCAATCGGTACACGGAAAAGCAACAATTATTACTGGCACAAAAACTGACGCTCTCGGATAGGGAATTATTAGATGCACTCCTAATCAAATTAGGTGATGAAGAAAAAGATGGAACAGCTCAACCTTACAATCGCTATAAGATTACTTTACTCAAAAAATTCTACCAATCTGTAAAATTACATAAGGTCAAGGCTAATGTTGAAGATTTGATTATACTCAATGGCTATTATAATCGAATACAAAGCATTTTAAAATCTGTTGGTTTTACCCCTCAAACCATTCGCTATTACGCCGAGGCGGTGCTTCGATACCGAGTTTATCAAATAGACCGTCGTAATCCGATGGATAAATATTTGCATCTACTATGCTTCATTGCTCATCAAGTTTACTACTTGCAGGATGTGTTAGTGGACACTTTGATTGCTATAATAAGGTCTGTCAATTCAAGCATCACCAAAAAGCATAAAGACCATTATTATGAGCAACGCCAGGAACGATTGAAAGCCGCTCAACAAGCTATCAGTATAGCAAGGGAAAGCTACCAAGCCAATGCTTTTTCTAAAAATGAGCTTCGTAAAATTCTTAAAGACCCTGCTTTATCAAATGAAGAAAAAGTAATTGCTATTGCAGCTATGATTGATTCAGAGGAAGAAAGTCAAGCATTTTTGCAAAGCCAATTAGAACACCTCAATACGCTCTCCCAAAATATATCTCACAAAGAAACTACTTATGATATTTTAGAGAGACAAGCCAAATCTGTACAGCGGAAATTAAATCCTGTGGTAATTCATCTGAATTTTGATAAAGCTCATTCGGATAATGATTTAATCGAAGCCATTAAGCATTTTAAATCCAAAGAAGGAAACATAAATAAAAAAGCACCACAGACATTTTTGACAAAAGAAGAACTGGATAAAATCTATGATAAAAAAGGTAAGTTTAGAGTATCACTCTATAAAATGCTGCTATTCCGCCACCTATTTAATGGGATGAAAGTAGGAAAATTGAATCTTGGTAATTCCTATAAATTCAAGTCTTTTAGTCATTATTTAATTCCTTTAGAGCTATGGAAATCACAACGTAAACAGCTATTGGAACGAGCTTCACTTACCGATATGGTTAATTTCGAGGATGTACTAACTTTTCTTAAAAAACAGTTGGGTAATGCTTACAAGCAAACCAACGAACGGATTACCAGCCAAGCAAATAAGCATATCAAATTCCGAAAAGATGGTTCTTATTCAGTCAATACTCCCAAGTTGGAGGAAGTAGATAACGATAAACTAGCTGTTTTCTTTCCCAAAGAAGAATATGTGCCATTATTGGAAGTACTAACGACCATTGATACAACCACCAACTTTTTAGATTGCTTCCAACCGTGGAAAGAAAAATACGAGAAAGTTCGTCCTGACCGTAGTTCCTTCTTGGCTTGTATTATTGGCTATGGCTGCAATATCGGTATTCACAAAATGGAAAAAATATCTCGTAATCGAGCGAAAGGACGACTTACGAATGTAGTCAATTGGTATTTCTCCCAAGAAAATATTGATGATGCTAATTCTCGTATCATTGATTTTATGAATGCTATGGAACTGCCTAATATTTATTTAGATAAGGAGAATGAGTTACATACTTCTAGTGATGGGCAAAAAGTATCTGTTGCCGTTGATTCTTTACTGGCAAGTCATTCTTTCAAATACTTCGGCAAAGGAAAAGGCGTTAGTGTCTATGGCTTCACAGACCAGAGGAATTTTAACTTTTACTCAATGGTCAATAGCCCTGCTGATAGAGAAAGTACTTTTGTTTTTGATGGTTTAGTACACAACGATAATATCAAAAGCACCATGCACTCAACAGATACACACGGGCAAAGTGAAGCGGCTTTTGCTCTGGCTTATCTGTTAGGATTTAAACTCGCTCCTAGAATCTCAAAGCTATCCGATTGTACCCTATATTCTCTGGAGAAAAAGGAAGTTTATGTTGATAGAAACTACAAAGTCTTACCAACTAAACACATCAATACCAAGTTAATAGAAGAACATTGGGATGAAATTTTACGGTTTGTAGTGACCATAAAGTTAAAAATTTGTACCCCTTCCCAACTGTTTAAGCGGCTTAACTCGTACTCCAAACAACACCCAATTTACAAAGCCCTCAAAGAATTGGGTCATGTTATCCGAACTATCTTTGTTTTGGATTACATTGACGATTTAGAATTACGTCAAGCTATAGAAAAACAGTTGAATAAAATCGAAAACTCCAACAAATTCAATAAGGCCGTTTGTGTTGGAGAAGAAGAATTTCAGCAAGGAACAAAAGAAGAAATGGACGTAGTGGATGGTTGTCGAAGGCTAATCAAAAATGCCTTAATCTGTTGGAATTATCTCTATCTTTCTAAGAAAATCAATGAAGAGGAATCGTTAGAACGAAAGCAACAAATGATAGAATCTATTCGCTCTGGTTCGATTGTCACTTGGAAACACTTCAACTTAGAGGGTTTTTATGATTTTGCTGATGACCAAGTGCAGGATTCTTTTGACCTTATGGACGCTATCAATATCAACCTAAATGCTATCCTAAATTCTAACAAGGATTAGCCTATGGGACATTTTTGACTTTTGTTCGATATTACCCGATTACCGAATTTTTTCAATATTGTTGACCTATCTGATACAAATGGTATTAGACCGTCAATTTTTAAAGAATCTACT
>ENA-ORXT01004367-ORXT01004367.1-marine-metagenome-genome-assembly--contig:-NODE-4367-length-14683-cov-24.462139_pt1 | contig 14683 bp, 20 predicted proteins | sample MGYA00237868_ERZ511482 | MGnify/ENA metagenome assembly ERZ511482 | reverse complement strand
CGCACCGTACCACTGGCCCTTGAGGCCAAAGGTCTGTCAGACGATCTGGATGGTCGCTATGCCGAGGGCGATGAAACTGAGCGGCCAACAATATGAGTCCGATGCCGATGACGATCCACCAGAGCGCTACTGCGAATTCATTGGTGTCCTGCAAAAGCCAGCGCACTGTTTCGGCCTTGAGCTCCCCAAGCTACGACGAGCCGCAAAGTAGTTGCAGGCGATCGACGGGTGTCGTTGACCTTGGAGAGGGAGTGGCTTGACGTAATCAGGCGTTTCCGGCGTTGATCGAAACAATCGTGGAAGACTTGCTTCTATCAGGTATTCACCGTCGGGTGAAATCACAGTCGGGTTCTGGCGAGCCCAGAGGGCAGGTCAGGTGAACGAGCAGGGCGACGATCAACTTGCTGAGGGCATGTGGGCCTCGCTGTCGGTGCAGTGCATCAGCGAAGGTGACGGCAAGGCCGTTGTCCGCCTTCCCAATGGTTCGAAAGCGACCGTGAGTCGTGCCGCTCTCCACCCGATGATCGTCCAGTACTCAGTGAACCTCGATGTGCCACCGGAAGAAATCGCTCCGGGTGACATCTATGAGGACTGCAACTATCACCCTGTGCTGTGCGTCGCCAGAGATGGCGATGAGATACGCGGGATCTCGTTGATTGACGGGTCTCAACCGCGAGCTTGTTCTCTTGGCCATTGTGGGGTTGTGAAGCTTGAAATCGCCGATGTCATCAAGAGCGACGAATCAGGCGAGGGCAACTGAGGCGAGCACAGCCTTGATGGTGGATGCGTGCCACTTACCGCCGCGGGCGGTTGGCACCTGATCTGCAGTCAGTCCGTGCGCGAAACATGAGGCTACGGCCAGCGGCGTGTTCGTCGGTGATGCGCTGGCGAACGTGTTGGGGGAGTTCGATGGGGCGGCCGAGTTTGTGACCGTTGGCTTTGAGGGCTTGGAGAGCGTCGCTGGTGCGTTGGCCGATCATCTTCCGCTCCAGCTCGGAAAAGACACCAGCCATTTGGGCCATGGCTCGGCCCATGGGAGTGGATGTGTCGATGCCGAGGTCGAGGGCGATGAAGTCCCAGGACTGTTTGTCGGCGAGGTCGAGTAGGTAGCAGAGGTCTGCGACGGATCGGGTGGCCCGGTCGAGCTTTGCAACGACCAGTGCGTCGGCGCCGCCGGCAGCAAGCAGCTCCAAGGCCTGGTTGAGTGCGAGTCGGGATGATGGGGGAGTGGAGCAAATGGAGAACGGGTGAAGGAACGCAAGGACCTGATTTGTACGTACACTGTCCGTACAGACAATGTGAGGTGACATGATGGCCATGAGTACGAAGCAAGCACGCATTGAGGTGCGTTCCACGGTCGAGGACAGGGCTCTGATTGATAGAGCCGTCGCCGTCGCCGGGACCGATCTGACCAGTTTTGTCATGTCGAACTTGACCCGTGCCGCTCGACAAGTCCTTGCCGACAGGTCCACCTTCGTATTGGACGGCCGGCAAAAAGAGGCGTGGGAGAAGATCAACAGTCGCCCCGCTCGAGACCTTCCCGGACTCGCTTCCCTCATGCAGCGACCATCCCCATTCACTGACGAGTGACCAAGCAGTACCGCTCGCCTCGACAACTCGCCAAGAGTGACGATGTCGAGGGCTTTGCCTGCAACTCCGAAGAACAAACGAACTGGCTGCACAAGCACGCAAGACAAGCACACGCCACCGGAACCGCAACGGTTCTCGTGGTCACTGAAGTCGACTCTGACGCTGTCGTTGCGTACTACGCCTGGTCGATGGCTTCGATCAGTGCAGACGATGCCCCGGGACGCTTTCTCAAGGGTGCTGGCAAGTACCCCCAGCCCGTCGCCCTGCTTGCGCGCTTGGGAGTTGACCGCAACCACGAAGGCCACGGTCTTGGTGCTGCACTGCTAACAGATGTGATCACCAGAAGCGCGGAGATAAGCCAGGAGATTGGTTGTCGCGGACCACTCATCCACGCTGAGACCCCAGAGGCCCGCAAGTTCTACCTTCACCTGATCCCAGAATTCGAATCCTCGCCCACTGATGAACTCCACCTCGTCCTCCTGATGAAAGACCTGAGGAAGACGCTCGCCAAAGGCGGGTGAATGAAGCAAGGTCTACGGACTCGATCAGGTGAGTTCACTCGAATCTCGTGCGAAGTGCCACCAGCTCTCCGCATGGCCATGCAGCAGCGCGCCGACCACATCGGCGTAACTTTGGTCACTGTCGTGACTGCGGCTCTCCGATGGTTCATTAAACATGATGAAGGCTACTGCTTGACTTTTGTTCGGATGGGATGTCTCCGCCCCGAAGAAAGCCGAAGCCGCCCTCGTTGCAGCCACCGCTTGATTCCGTCATCTCATTCGCCCGTTTCAGCTCCTTGTTCTCTTTCTCAAGAGCTTTCATCCGGGCACGCTCATCAGTCGACAGACCCGGTTTCCGGCCGGCATCGGTCTCAGCCCGATTCACCCAGTTACGCAAAGTCTGATGATTGATCCCAAGCTTCGCCGAAATCGACTCGATCGCTTTCCACTGCGACGCATACTCATGCTCATGCTTGAGCTCCATCCGCACCGCACGCTCACGAACCTCGCTCGTGCACACGGTTCCCACAGGCCAATGATGGCAACGATCTGAGCGCATCACCGAAGAGGGTTCTCACTCGGAATCGGCAGGGGTTCTCACTTTGAGTGTTCAGGTTCGTCCATGCTTACAACCCAGATACCACAGAAGAGCAAGACGGCCTGGAGCCCAAAGTGTCCCGGATAGCGAACGCCGACTGCGTAAAGAACAATGTTGAGAACCCATACACACAAACATGACGCAGCGACGAGTCGCTTGCTCTCCCATACACGAACGTCGAGACGCCCGATGGCACCTCTCTTTGAGAACCAGCTCACTTCATTGCCTTGTGTTGGAGTCTCTCCATGATGGAACTGAAGCCCAGAACGATCGCCAGGCTTACAACGACGAGAACCACAATGACCACCCAATAGGCTCCGGCGAATCCGTCCGTGATCGAAGGCATGGCCCCATGCCACAAAAGAGCCGCTGCAACAAGGCTGGAAAGAAGTGCTCTAAACGCAAACGAAGAGGAGCACAGCCCGACGAGAAGCATGCCGAAGAGTGTCAGCGAGCCGAACACGAACGTCCCCGTCCAGTCGAACTCTGCGGTTCGTGGTACCGGGTCGACAATGCCAAAGACAACAAACCAGACGACGACAGCAACGATGACACCAAACAAGGACGGGGGCACCCATGGTCGTGTCCCCGTTGCACCCTGATCAGAAGTACCTGGTTCGATATCGGTCACGGGAGCAATCCTCTGCTGTCGAGAGTTGACGGTTATGACCCGGAGTCACTCAGCTGCCGCGACACATGACGTAACGGCACAATCAGTTGCAAGGCCACACAAGCGACCACATAGATCACGAAGAGCCATCCGCTGAGCAGGAAACCGCGCTGCGAAGCAGCGACTCGAACCAAAGCAAGATCATCCGACACGCTCAAGATAATACGCTCAACATCGCAGGCGGGGCTAGGCGTTGCGGATCGGGACGCGCTCTGCGGCCTCAAGGACCTCGCCGGGCAGCAAGAGCGCGTCATAGAACCAACGATCTTGGGATGTGTCTATCGCCAAGAATCGCAGCCTTGATTGACCGTCTACCTCTTCGATGACCGGGCCTGAATAGTTGCCTAAGTCGATCGGGATGCGGGCACGGTAGCCGTCCGCAACGCCCCCGAGTACCCCGGCTGGGGGGATATCTACGTGCAAGCCCGAAAATTGACTCCAAAGGCCCGCGACAATAAGTGCCGCATCATCTGGGCTGGGTTCGAGGCCAGAGTCGTAGAAACACGCATCGAGCGCTCTACCGGCGACATCAGGCTCACTGGAATCCAACCGCTCAGTGATCATCTGACCATCCGGGTCTATGACGAACCGGATGTGGTTGATCGACAGGGTGGACACATCGACCAGAGCGCAGTCTGCTCCCAGGCAAACAATGCTCACAACTTCGAGGTCTTCAAAGGCCTCAAGGTCGGCAGCGTACAGCTCCTGAGTGATGGTCCACATTCCCTTCCGCGTTGCCGGATCGAGTGGCAAGTGGCTGCAATCGCCAGACTGCTTAGTCTCCGAGGTGACGACGACGGTTCGCCCATCGCTTGTTGCAGCAGTGTTTCCGTCGCTGCTGTCAACACTGATCGACGCGTCGGGGACTGTCACCTGCTGTGCGTCCGACTCGTCAGACGAACACGCTGTGAACGCGACCATGACGATGAGAAGCGAGATGGGCAACACATGAAAGTACTTCTGACGGATGATGGATGGTCTCCTGCGGATCAGGCAAGCAGTGGTAGCACGTTGCACCCTCTTTGGCTGCATGGTCTCACCCTCTGTGAGTCCTACTGCTGTCCGCACCATTTTGTCATTCCTCTGTCGCCTTGCATTACCAATCCTACGACTCTGGTCAGACAAGGTCGCCGCATGACCAAACCAACCAACACCGAGAGCGCATAACCAGCCGCGACCCAAACCAAGCCCACAGACCCAAAACAAGCCCCAGCGGCATCGCTGGGGCTTCTTCGCGCCCCACCACCCACCCAAAACAGTCAAACGCCCAGAGACAAGCTCTGAGCGCCAAACCATGTGCACGCAAACGTCCAACCGTGAACGCGAGCGGCCACGAACCTCCGCGGGATACCTCCGAACACGCTTCTTTCTCTGACATAACTCCGTCCTCTCAAAGAGTGGAGCAGTCACCATTCCCGGGGCGATTCAGGGTTCGTATCCCTGGGCCGTTGCGGAGACGGAACTTTTGGATCACTTAACCGGTTCCTTAGTCAGGACTTACTCTGGATCTCTACTCTGGAATAAAACTGATAGACGCCGATCAGGTATCAGCTCTTCAGGAGCCAACCCCCTCGCCCTGCTTCGCCAGAAGCTCTCAGGAGACTTCCGTGTTCGACAAAAACGAACCAACCGACCCGAATCCCATCGCCCCCCAACAGCGTGACGCGCCCACCCCGGACCCGCATCCGAGCGTTGAAGACGCTCAAAGCTACGACTCGTTGTGGCAGACCAACCAGCGCTCCGAGACCTCGGCCCCACCGATTGCTGAGGCTGCGCCGCCACCTCCTGAGCCGCTTTTGCCTCCGGAGCGCCCCGAAGCCGTGGTGATACCCCGAGTGGACCCGCCTTTGGCACCCTCACGCGACGCTGACGCCGAAGGCCGCAATACGTTCCCAAGGCCCAATTCATTCGCAGCGCCCAGTGAAGTAAAACCGCCCAGCGAAGTAGCAGGGCGTGATGAAGCAACACCGCCCAATGAGGTAACACTGCGGATCCCAGCCAGTGCACCGCGCTTTGAGCCCGATCCGGCTTTCGGCGGCCTTGTTGGTTCGCCGCCGCCTCCGTCCCCATGGCAGGCGCCGACCACAGCTGCACCTGCGCCCACCCCCATGCTCCCGCCCGCACAGCAGGCCATCGCTGCGCCGGTAATGCCTGCAGCCCCGCCGGTCATGTTCAGCCCGCCTAGTGCAGCGCCCCAGGCCCCGGCGAAGAAGGCGAAGAAAAAGCGCTCCGTCGGCAAGTGGCTGACCGGTGCCGTAGCGGCGCTCGCCATCCTCGCTGGAGGTTTCTTCCTTGGATCGGGATTGCGCGAGTCGGACACCGCTGAGTCGGCTGTTGACACAGCTGAGCCGGCTGTCGGAGAGGTAGAGGCCGAGGTTGTCGAACCGACGGTCGCCGTCGAAGATGTCCCGGTTTCGGTTGAAGTGCAAGCAGCTCCCGTCCCTGAACCTGTGGTCGCCGTGGCCGCTCGCGTTGCCGAGTCTGTCGTTCGTATCGACGTGGCTGGAGGCCTTGGGCAGGGCGGACTCGGATCGGGCATTGTCTACTCCGAAGATGGCTACATTGTGACGAACGCCCATGTCGTCGGTCAGGCCACCGACGTGCTCATCACGCTGTCGAACGGCTTCCTCGTGCCCGGCGTGGTAATCGGTGCAGATGCCGAGACAGACGTTGCGGTCGTCCAGGTCGCCACCGACGCAGATCTTGTTCCAGCGGTCTTTGCCGCACCCGAATCTATTCGCGTTGGCCAACTCGCTGTAGCCATTGGCTCTCCATTCGGACTGTCCCAGACTGTGACCGCCGGCATCGTGAGCTCGGACCGTCGCCCAGTCCGCGGCACGCAGATTCCGGACCAGAACACCGCAGTCCCCATGATTCAGACCGACGCCCCCATCAACCCGGGCAACTCCGGCGGCGCTCTCGTGGATGCGCAGGGCCAGATCATCGGTATGAACACACTGATCCGAACCGACGGTGAGAGCAACGGGAACATCGGCGTGGGTTTCGCCATTGCCAGTGACATCGTGGCCAAGGTTGCCGATGGCATCATTGCCGGTGAGCCGGTGCAGCCGAGCGTGCTTGGAGTCACCGGGTCTGACCAGGACATAGGCGTGCAACCGGGCGCCGTGATTGGAACCATTGCTCTCGAGTCTGCGGCGGCCGAAGCCGGCCTGCTGATTGGTGACCGAGTGGTGATGTTCGACGGAGTCGAGATTCAGTCCATGGATGACCTGGCCGCTACCGTGCGTCTGAGCGATGCAGGTGTCCCTCTTGGCCTCACCGTGGTTCGCGACGGAGAACTCATCGAGTTGATGGTTGCACTCAATACACGCGGGGGATGAATCTGCGCAGCAGCTGAGTGAAACGCCTTTTCGGTAGGGTTGGAAACTCATGTCTGCTGCTCTCATCATCATCCTTGTTGTCCTTCTGGTCATCATCATCGGCGGCGCTGTCGCATTCTTCGGACGGCGGTCGCAGCCTCTCGAATCCAGGTTCGAGGAGGGCATTCGTGACGGGGAACTCAAAGAGGCTGCGTCAGAGCTTGAGCAGAAGTCGGTCCAGGACGAACTCGACATTCCCGACACAACCCCGCACGAGCCTGAACCGGCGCTTCTCACCCGGCCATCGTTTCGGGACCGGCTCACCAAGGCCCGCGGCGCTGTCTCTGGTTACTTCGGGAATGTGTTGTCCCGCGGCAAAATCGATGCTCAGACCTGGGAAGAACTGGAAGAGGCGCTGATTGGCGCCGACGTGGGTGTGGCCACCACCATGGCGATGCTCGAACGAACCCAGACTCGGGTGAAGGGCGAGGGCATTAAAGAGGCAGCCGACATGATGGATGTTCTCAAAGAAGAGATGATCGTTGAGGCCAGCGGCCACGACATCTCTCTGTCTTATGGCGGGAATCCGAGTATTTGGATGTTCGTCGGCGTCAACGGTGTGGGCAAGACCACCACTATTGGCAAGCTTGCGAAGCGCGAGGTCACAGACGGCAGGAAACTGGTTCTCGGCGCGGGCGACACCTTTCGTGCCGCGGCCGCCGAACAACTTCAAACATGGGCCGAACGAGCCGAGACTGGTTTCATCAGAGGGTCCGAAGGAGCAGACCCCGGGTCTGTCATATTCGACGCCGTGGAACATGCGTCTTCGGAGGGCGCCGACCTGGTGCTGGCCGACACCGCCGGCCGCCTGCACAACAAGACAAACCTCATGGAAGAGTTGCGCAAGGTTCGCCGGGTGGCCGAGAAAGGCGCAGGCAAAGTGACCGAGGTGCTCCTGGTGATCGACGCCACCACAGGCCAGAACGGTCTGGTTCAGGCAAAGACCTTCACCGAAGCGGTGGATGTAACGGGTGTGGTGCTCACCAAGCTCGACGGTTCGGCCAAAGGCGGAATTGTGCTGGCCATCCAGTCTGAGCTGGGTATCCCGGTGAAGCTTGTTGGCCTTGGTGAGGGCATTGGCGACCTCGTCGAGTTCGACCCCACCGAGTTCGTTGAAGCCCTGTTTGCCAACTGAGATGCCCCAGCCGCAATTGCAACAATCGCCAAAGGAACGCCATGTCTGACGCCACAAAGTCAACAAAGAAGAACACCACCCGGTTCACCAGGGCGTTTCCCTTCTCCGAAGCCGAACTGCTCGGTGAGGCCCCGCTGTCGCGCCTTGGCGGCAAGGCCAGACGCCAGATGAAAAAGCACGAGAAGTCCTCGAAGAAATCAACCAGAGCGTCGAAGAAAACCGGCAAGAAGGACTCGAAGTCGGCAAAGCGGGACGCGAAGGCGTCGAAGAAGACCGGCAAGAAGGACGCGAAGGCGTCGAAGAAAACCGGCAAGAAGGACGCGAAGTCGTCGAAGAAGACTGCCAAGCGGGACACGAAGGCGTCGAAGAAGACTGCCAAGCGGGACACGAAGGCGTCGAAGAAGACCGGCAGGCAGGACGCGAAGGCGTCGAAGAAGACCGTCAAGAAGGACGCGAAGTCGGCGAAGCGGGACGCGACGGCGTCGAAGAAGACCGGCAGGCAGGACGCGAAGTCGGCCAGACGGAATGAGAAGTCGGCGGCTCGTCAGACTGTTGCTGATGCGAAGGCATTGAAGAAATCCGGCAAGGCTGATGCGAAGTCGCACAACCGGGCGGAGCGCGCAAGCGCCAGGGCCGAGGCTCGCCAAGCCGCTGAGGCCCGCAGGAAGGCCAAATCCGGTGCGCGCGCCGAAAAGAAGGCCGCCGCGAAGGCTCAACGGGAAACGCAGAGAGCTGAACGTGCGGCTGAGGATGCAAAGAAGACCGCCCGTCGTGACGCGAAGACAGCTGCCCGCGCAGCCCGCGACGCTCGTAAGGCCGCAGAGCGAGAGCTGGATGCGGCGCAGCGGGCTGCTGCGTCAGCTCAGAAAGCGGGCGCCACAGCTTCACCGGTTGGTGTCGCCTCATCAGTAGAATCGGAGTCTCATGTTTGACGCACTCTCAGATCGCCTTGAAGGCATTTTCGGCGGTATCCGCGGCAAAGGCACGCTGAAGGAAGACGACGTTGACGAGGTCCTTCGGGAGATTCGACTGGCGCTTCTTGAAGCGGACGTGAACTTCAACGTCGTCAAGGGCTTCCGCGACCGCGTGAAGGCAGCGTGCGTCGGAGAAGAAGTGCACAAGGCGCTGAATCCGTCACAGCAGGTAATCAAGATCGTTCACGAAGAGCTGGTGAACACGCTCGGCGGCGAGACGATGAAGATCACCTTCGCGTCGAAGCCCCCGACGGTGGTACTCATGGCCGGTTTGCAGGGTGCGGGTAAAACCACCAACACCGCCAAGCTTGCCCGCTGGTTCAAGAGCCAGGGTCGCAATCCCATCATGGTTGGTTGCGACCTCCAGCGTCCGGCGGCCGTGAAGCAGCTGCGCACGCTGGGGCTGCAGACCATGGTCCCTGTCTTCAGTGAGCCAACTGACCCCGTGTCGTGTGCACGAGCCGGCTTGGAAGAAGCTGAGCGCCTCGGACGCGATGTCGTCATCTTCGATACCGCGGGTCGTCTCGCAATCGACGAGGCGTTGATGGAAGAAGTTCGACAGATCTCCGAGGTTGTCAGCCCGGACTACACCTTCCTTGTGATCGACGCGATGACGGGTCAGGACGCCGTCAACACTGCGGAGGCGTTCCACAATATTCTTGAGCTCGATGGCGTGATCCTCACCAAGCTCGACGGTGACGCCCGTGGCGGCGCTGCCCTCTCGGTGAAAGAAGTGGTGGGTCGTCCCATCGCTTTCGCGTCCACAGGCGAAAAGCTCGAAGATTTCGACCAGTTCCACCCGGATCGCCTCGCCGGTCGCATCCTGGGCATGGGCGACATGCTCACGCTTATCGAGAAGGCCGAAGAGGCCTACGACAAGGACGAGGCTGAGCAGGCTGCGGCCAAGATGTTCGAGGGGCAGTTCACACTCGATGACTTCCTCGACCAGATGCAACAGGTCAAGAAAATGGGTCCAATCAGCGGACTCCTCGCGATGATGCCGGGAATTCCCAAGGAGATCCGTGACGTCGAGATCGAGGACTCCCAGATCAATCGGATCGAAGCAATAATCCGCTCGATGACGCTCGACGAGCGTGGACGCCCGGAAATAATCGACGGTTCTCGTCGCGAGCGCATTGCGATGGGTTCAGGCACCAAGCCCAACGAAGTCAGCCAGCTGGTCAAGCAGTTCAAGGACATGCAGACCATGATGAAGCGCATGGGTGGCATGGGAACCAAGTCCCTGAATCGCAAAAAGGGCAAAGGCAAAGGCAAAAAGGGCAAGAAGAAGGGCGGTCGCCCAGGTGGCGGCGGCCGGGTCACCGACTCCAAGGCAGCCAAGGCCAAAGCTGGTCTGGCGCTCCCCGGACTTGGTGGGGCCAAGGGCGCAGAGGACCTGATGGCACAGTTGGAAGAAATGGGTTTTCCGGGAATTGAGTCCCAAGACGAATGATCCGGGGTTTTTCCCGGCACAATAGTGCGGTTCGTTTTACCGGACTCCTGGCAGCGGCCAATCCGGTAGCAAGTAGAGGATTCGAAGAAGTGGCAGTCAAGCTCCGTCTCATGCGTATTGGTAAGAAGAAGCAGCCGGCGTACCGCGTCGTCGCCGCTGATGCGCGTTCACCACGCAACGGTCGATTCATCGAGATCGTTGGTACCTACGACCCGCGGGCTGAGCCCTCGGCCATCAACATCAAGAACGAGCGTGCCGTGCACTGGCTCAGTGTTGGCGCTCAGCCCACCGAGCGTGTGAAGAAGATTCTCACCATCTCGGGCGCATGGGGCGAGTTCAGCGGAGACGCTGCGCCGGAGTCCTACGTCGCTCCGTCCAAGAAAAAGTCGAAGAAGCAGCTGGAGCGCGAAGCCGATGCAGCTGCTGAGGCAGAGGCCGCCGCCGAGGCCAGGGCTGAAGAAGCCGCTGCTGCTGCTGCCGCTCCTGAAGAAGCTCCCGCAGAAGAGGCCGCTGCTGAGTCTCCCGCCGAGGAAGCCGCTGCTGAGTCTCCCGCCGAGGAAGCCGCTGCTGAGTCTCCCGCCGAGGAAGCCGCTGCTGAAGCTCCCGCCGAGGAAGCCGCTGCAGATGATGCCGAGAGTGACGCCTGATGAGCGAAACTGCAGCTTCTGCCCGGGAACTCCTGGAACACATCGTCAAGTCTGTCGTCGAACATCCCGATGAGGTTGAGATCGACGTCGACGACAGTGGCGAGAAGGTCCGTCTGGACGTGCGAGTCGGCGATGGCGACATGGGTCGTGTCATCGGCAAGCGTGGCCGCGTGGCTCACTCGATTCGCACGCTCGTGCGTGCCGCCGCTGTCATGGATGAGTGTGACGTCGACGTCGAGTTCGTCGATCAGTAACGACACCTTCCTGCAGCTTTGACGAAGGGAATCACCTCCGATCACCTTGAGATCGGTCGGATCTCCAAACCGCACGGCCTCCACGGTGAGGTCGTTGTAACCCTTGTCTCAGATCGCCTCGAGCGGCTGGCCAGGGGTTCGGTTTTGTTTTCCGGCACCCGCGAGCTGACGGTCATCGCGTCGCGACCCCATCAGGGCAAGTTCCTGGTTCGGTTCGAAGACGTACAGGGTCGTGACGCCGCCGACGAACTCCGTGGGTTGGTTCTCACCGCACCGCCGATGGACGGCGACCATGACATCCTCTGGGTACACGAACTGATCGGCTCCCCGGTGATCAGCACCAGCGGCGACGCGCTCGGCACGGTGGAATCCGTGCAGGAGAATCCGGCGAGTGACCTGCTTGTGCTCGAAGATGGTGGCCTGGTGCCGCTCACGTTCTTCGTAGAAAGACGCAATGGCGTCATTGTCGTCGACCCGCCCGTCGGCCTCCTCGACGATCAACATGTTGATGCTCGGGATGACGGCTCCGACCCGGATACCCGAGACGACGCCCCCGAATAGGAGTAAGGCATGCGGATTGATGTCTTCACGATCTTCCCGGAGCTCATCACGAACTTCGCGGGCGAGAGTCTGCTCGGTCGGGCGCAGAAAGACGAGCGTATTGATCTGCGTACGCACAATCTGCGCGACCATGCGACTGGTAACCACAAGTCGGTTGACGACACGCCCTTTGGTGGTGGCCCAGGCATGGTCATGAAGCCCGAGCCTCTCTTCGCAAGCATCGAAGCAGTCAACCCGCCCCGCCCGCTGTACTTTCTCGGCCCTGCTGGGGAGACCTTCAATCAGGCAAAGGCTCAGCAACTTGCTGAAGGGCCCGGGTTCTCGTTGCTGTGCGGCCGCTACGAAGGCGTCGATGAGCGGGTCCTGAGGTCCTGCACCGATGGACAGATCAGCATTGGTGACTACGTCCTGGGCGGGGGAGAGGTAGCTGCGCTTGTGGTGATCGAGGCCGTGACCCGGCTGATGCCGGGGGTCATGGGCAACGACACGTCAGCCACTGAAGAGTCGTTCTCTGTCGGCCTGCTTGAGTACCCGCAGTACACGCGTCCGGCCTCGTTTCGGGACATGGAGATTCCCGACGTGCTCCGCTCGGGGAATCATGGCCTGGTCGCTCGCTGGCGCCATGCCCAGGCACTGGCCCGCACCATCGAACGCCGGCCCGATCTCATCGAGGCTCGCGGCGGGCTCAGCGACGAGGATCAGGACCTGCTGCGTGAGTTCGGACTGGGCGATTTCGCGCCGGGTGAGTAGCGCGAAGAGTTCTAGCTGCGAGCAGCGAGCGCGGCCATGATCTCGACCGTTGCGTCGAACGCATCGGGCCGCACACAGTACGAAGTGATTCCCCACCGCTTCTGAAAGTCGAGCAGCTGATCGGCCAGGAAGTCGGCACTGCCAATGAGTCCGAACGGGTTCTCCAATGCATGGGACGGCTCAAGTTCCTCGAACTTCGCCGTGAAGTCTTCAGCAGTGCTTTGGCGATCATCGGTGATAAAGATCCTCTGCACCAACGAGTCCATTACGGGCAGGTCGCGACCAGCACGGGAGGCAGCTTCACGCACCAGGTTCACTCGTGCATCGGTGGCTGCGGGTGCCCACACCACGTCGTGACGATGGCCGTCGTCTCTGGTCCTGCCCAGTCCGGTCATGCCAACGATCTGTGCGTGCGCGCCACCCCAGCGCAAAAGCCGACGATTCGAGCCGCCGACAAGAATGGGAATTGGCTGTTGGACAGCTTGCGGCTTGGCGATGATTGCCTTGTCGAGCGTCATGTATTCGCCGTGAAGGTCAACGGTCTCGCCGGCGAGGAGTGCAGGGATGGTCTCCATGCTTTCCAGGAACCTCCCCATTCGTCCGTCAACGTCGGGTCGCGCTCCACCCCGGGCGGTCCATTCCGCAGGTGTGTGTCCGGCGCCAAGTCCGAGTGTGAACCGTCCACCCGAGGTTGCGTCCAGGCTGGTGGCGGCGATGGCCACGTCGAGGGGGTGACGAACACCCATATTCACGACGTAGGTGCCAAGGCGTACGTCGGAGGTGCGTGCTGCGAAGTGCGAAAGCAGGACGAACGGGTCAAAGGTGGTTCCCGGATGGTCGGCCACTCGAATCTCATCGAACCCAGCGGCCTCGGCGTCAACGGCTGCCGCAGTCATCGCCTCAATGTCATCGCCGAAGGCAGATCCTGAAATCTGGAGAGAGAAGTTTATGGTCATGGCGCAACAATGCTCATGGCGCAACAATAGGTCCGGTGCCCTGGTTGGCGGCCCAACAACTTCGGGGTCCTCTGTTCGACGGCGTTTTGAGGGCCATCTTCGAGGAGTCATTCCCTGCCGGCGCCGTTAGCATGGCGGTTTCTGAATCGGACCTTTTGTGGCCAGCGCGGCCACATGTGCCAGGAGCTTGTGCCATGCACACAACAGACTTCATCGACAAAGCCAGCCTGCGGGACGACATCCCCGCCTTCGGCCCCGGCGACAACCTGAAGGTGCACGTCCGCGTCATCGAAGGTAACAAGGAACGCACCCAGGTTTTCCAGGGCGACGTCATCAAGCGCCAGGGTTCGGGCCTTCGCGAGACGTTCACCGTCCGCAAGCTCAGCTACGGCGTAGGCGTGGAGCGCACCTTCCCTGTGCACTCTCCGAACATCGAAAAGATCGAGCTCAATACCCGCGGTGACGTGCGTCGAGCCAAGCTTTACTACCTGCGCGATCGCGTCGGCAAGCGGGCGAAGATCAAGGAACTGCGCGACCGCTGATCGCCTCGTCCAATCCGGATGGATTGGCGACGCAGAGAAATGTAAAGAACGCACGTGCCGAGCACGTGCGTTTTTCGCGTCAGGGATCATCGTTGCAGCATGGGTGGCGAACTTCGGGCGGGGCCTCTCCAGGTCAAGATTGCTCGCTGCGATGCCACGCGGATCCGTAGTGCAAGGAGCGTCGACGGACCGCTCCTGGGGGCGCACTTCGAATCGCTCCTCACCCAGTCAGTGCGCGTCCACGCACAGGCCAATCAGGTTCGCGTCGCTCACCTGCGAACCAGCGCCGGCGAACGCACAGTGGACCTGATTCTCGAACGAGACGATGGGCGTGTTGTCGCGCTGGAAATCAAACTCACTACCAACCCGACCGACAACGACACGCGTCACCTGAAGTGGCTCGCAGACCGTATCGGCGACGACCTCGTCGATTCAGCAATCATCACCACCGGCAAAGATGCCTACCTACGCGCCGACGGCATCGCCGTCACCCCCGCTGCTCTCCTCACCACCTGACCGAGTTGATCGCTGGCACCCGGGGCCGATGATCTCCTCACTGTGCTGTCGGCAGACGACGGCTGTCTCCGGACACCTGCTCCTAATGGGGTTGGCCAGTGTCGTGAGAGGCTGGTGTCGGGCCGCTGGCCGGTGAGCACTTCTTGATCCCGAAGCC